>Ga0194132_10000572_pt1 | contig 75489 bp, 85 predicted proteins | sample TA2KigOf80mmetaG_FD_148612 | JGI IMG/M metagenome (GOLD analysis project Ga0194132, IMG submission 148612) | Freshwater microbial communities from Lake Tanganyika, Tanzania - TA2015054 Kigoma Offshore 80m | ecosystem: Environmental > Aquatic > Freshwater > Lake | place: Tanzania: Lake... | reverse complement strand
CGGCGCGCGCCCCTCTGTCTCTCCGTGTGCCGCACCGGGAAGGGCCACCCGCTGTCACCCCAGGGCGCGCCCCGCGCCCCTACACGTCGGCGGGCGGCCTGAGGCTCTGGATTGGGCTGCACCCGCAACCCAACGCTCCGTACCTCCTTCGGGCGCTCAAGTGCTTCGCACCAGAGACCCTCGGATGACAGTGCGCCTCTCCTCTCCGCTCTTGCCTACGCCCGGCTGAGGCATGGCGATGCATTGCATTTGCTAGAGTAGGCGGGTGCCTGCACGGGCGGGCGGAAAGAGCGGCGTGGCCTCTCACGAAACAGCACCGGGCGCGACTGCGGCCTCCCAGGCTGCCAAGCCGGCCTTGCGCGCGATGTTCAGCTCCCTGGCGCACCGGGATTTCCGCCTGGTGCTCCTGGGCACCTTCGGCGTCCAGTTCGGCCAGTGGACCCAGCAGATCGGCCGCGGGCTCCTGGCCTGGCAGCTCACCAAGTCCGAGTTCCAGCTCGGCCTCGTCACCATGGCCATGGGCCTGGCGATGTTCCTTGCCGCACCCATCGGCGGCGTCCTTTCGGACCGCTTCGACCGGCGCAAGGTCATCATGGTCAGCCAGACCTGCCTGATGGCCAACTCCCTGGCGACGGCGCTCCTGGTGGCGCTGAACGCCATCACGCTCTCGGAGCTGTATGTCCTCTCCTTCACCAACGGGGCGCTCTTCGCCTTCAACGGCCCCTCGCGGCAGGCCATCATCTTCGAGATCGTGGGCAAACGCGACCTGCCGAACGCCATCGCCATCAACTCCGTGACGATGAACGCCATGCGGGTCATCGGCCCTGCGGTGGGCGGCATCATGGTGGCGACGGTCGGGATCGAGGGGACGTTCTACATCCAGTCGGGCGGCTATGTGGTGTCGCTGCTCTCCGTGGTGGCGATGCGGCACGTGCGGGCGCAGGAGACCAAGGAGACGGGCTCCTTCCTACGGAACATGGCGGACGGCCTCTCCTATATACGACGCACGGATGTGGTGCGCTCCCTGCTCATTGTCTCCATCATCGGCTCGCTCCTCGGCACATCCTTCGTGCCGCTGATGCCGGCCTATGTGGACCACACGCTCCACCTGAGCGATAGCGCCTTCGGCTACCTGATGGCTTCTCTGGGCGGCGGGGCGATGCTCGGCTCCGTCTTCGTCGCGGCCACCGGGGGAAGCGGGGGGAAGGGGATGCTGCTCATCGGAGTTGTGGTCAGCACCGGTGCGCTGCTGATGGTGCTCGGCGGCCTGCCGGTGGTGGGCGTCGCGGCGGTCGCTTTGCTGGGCCTGGGCTTCTGCAACGCCGTGACCCTGGCGCTGTGCAATACGCTTCTGCAGATCAACCTGCAGGACGTCTACCGGGGGCGCGTGATGTCCATCTACTTCCTGACCTTCGGCCTCTCATCATTTGGTAGTTTGGCATTGGGGAGCGTCGCAGAGGCGATGGGCCTGCGCGTATCGTTCGTGGGCCTGGGGATCATGGTGCTGGCGCTGATCGGCTTTGTGAACCTGCGCTCGTCCAAGGTGCGGCGGCTGGGCTAGCGCACGGTGTAGGCGTATTCCACCGGGACGCTCGTCGCCGGCGCGGTGGCGACGATGACGAGGATGTAGCGGACCCCCGGCGCGAGGAAGATGCCGCCGCGGTTCTGGTCGTCCAGGGCGATGTCCAGGACGGTGCGGCGCTCCCCCAGGGCGATGAGCCGAGCGGCCAGGCGCTGGGGGACGCGGTTATCCGTGCGGACGAATCCTTCGGCCTGCCAGTTTCCCGGGGACTCCACATCGTCCGAGAAGTTGACGGCGGCGATGCGGATATCGTCTATGGCGAAGCCGTGGTTGTTGATGCCGCCATCGCCCACCAGCTCGAACCGCAGGAGGATAGTCCGGCCTGCGTAGGCGCTCAGGTCAATGCTCTCATCAACCCAGGCCGCCTGCTGTCCCCCGCCGCTCCTTCCGGTGTACCCGTGTCCGAAGCTTTGGCCGATGGGGTCTTCCGCCGTGGTGTGCCTCCCCTGCAGGATCTCCCAGGTCTTCCCGCCGTCCTTGGAGGCCATCACGTAGGCGTAGTCGTACAGGCGCTCCAGGTCATACCAGAGCTTGAGCTGGAGCGTCGCCTGGGTGACGCGGGTGAGATCGAATTGCGCCGTGAGCTTCGAATCTATGTTGTCGCCCCGGTTGCTCCACCAGACGAACCTGCCGCTGGGCGGCGTGAGGGGAAGGAGGGGCGTGACGGCGGGCGCTTCGATGGTGAGCCGCGATTCCGCCTGGAGAGGCGCGATCTCGATGTAATCGGCGGCGTACTGGCGCACCTGGCCCCTATAGCTCCCCGCCTGGGCTATGCGCTGGGCGATAGCGACTTCCTGCGCTCCTCCCACGGAGATCGTTGACCTGCCGTATGCCGGGTCCAGATAGTTCTGCACGGCGAAGTCAATCATCACCTCATCCAGGCCGCCCGCCACGCCGCGCGTCCGGAGAAAGGCGTTCACGCTCTCCACGCTCTGTTTTGGGTCGGTGACCAGGGCTATGATCGCCTCGGGCCCGAAGCGCTTGGCCAGGTAGCGCATAAAGAGGTGCGCCGCGCCGTAGTTCGCGCCGGTGTTGCTGAGCTCGTCGGCCCAGGTGGTGAGCTGAGTGTCCGGCTGTCTCAGGAAAAAGGGGTAGAGGCTCACTGGGTAGCCTGCCGCTTCGGCGAGGTATTCGGAGGCGCCCTCCTGGATCCAGCTCTCCTCATTCGGGTCGGCCTGGGCCTGGGCCGCGTGCTGGAGCTCGTGGGTGAGCGTGGCGAAGTACTGCGGCGTCCCGGGGACGATGAGGGCGACGTTGATATAGACCATGGGGCGCTGGTTGGTGAAGCGGTTCACCTCTTTGGGCAGCTCGTCCAGGGGGTTGAAGTAGCCGGCCAGCCCGGGGATATCGCCGTGGAGGATGCTGATGCGGCTGTCTAAGCCCGCGCCCGGCTGCCAACTGGGATTGGCGAGGCGCTTCACCGCTGGGATGATCTTTTCCTCCAGTTCCCTGGCCGATTGCTCAAGCGATTGCCCGCTGACGCTCCTGCCTTTTTGCACGTAGAAATAGGCGTTGGGCGAGACGAATCGCAGTTCGGCATCTATGGTGAAGCTCTTGCGGCCATCGAGGTCCAGGATGTTGAAGGTCTCCTCGCGGCCTGTCTGGTAGTCGGTCTCTCGTCGCGGCAGGGGCGGGATGGGCCTCTCTTGCTTCAAGCGCAGGCGCGCGGCGATCTCCCGTGGGTCGCCCCGGGGCGGCGACGGGATGGGGATGAAGGGCGGCGGAGACTGGGTCGGCGTTGGCGCCGGCGCGGCTGTTGCCGTGGGCGATGGCGAAGGTGATGGCGATGGCGCGGAGACGAGGGGAGCCGTCGGCTCCCGGGTTGGAGGCGTCGCGGTGGCCGTCGGCGAAGAGGGCGCGTCGCTCTCGCATGCCGCGACGATGAGGCAGGCGGCGATGAGGAGGGCGATGACCGGACGAAGGGATTTCACATAGGCCTCGAGAAAGGATACGCGTCGACCGGAGAGTCAGTTCTTACCAGTGGCTATAATGCCGTACATGGCGAAGATTCTTCAAGGCGCGCGGGGCTTTTTCCTCCAGCTCTCCATCATGGCGGGGGCGTGCGCCGCGCTCCTTGCGGCGACGGCCTGCGGCAGTGAGGGCGCGCCATCGTCCCGGGAGGGTTTGCCGCCCGCGGAGACGCTGCTTGCCAGGTCGGCCCAGGCGATGGCCCAGGTGCGCTCCATCCGCTTTTCCCTGACGAACGAGAATGGCGAGACGCCGCTGCCGGATGGCCTGGCTCTTAGGAGCGCGAAGGGGTCGCTGGTGCACCCGGACAAGATGGAGGCGCAGTTCGCCGCCCGGGTGGCCGGGTTTCCTGTGGAGCTGAAGGTCATCAGCGCGAACGACCGCACCTATGTGACCAATCCCCTCACGGGCCGGTGGCAGACCTATGACTATGCCCTGGGCCTCCTGGCCTTCCTGGACGCGGAGAAGGGGCTTGTGCAGATCATGCGGAGCATGAGCGGGCCGGTGGTATCGGCCGGCCCGGCGACGGACGGCGCGGAGACGTACCGGGTGAAGGGCAGCATCCCGGCAACCTCGGTGGCGTTCATGACCACGGGCGCGCTGGAAGGGGCCCGGGTGGACGTGGATATCCTCATCGGCGCGCGGGACAGCCTCATGCGGGAGGCGAAGCTCTTCGGCCGCATCTCGGAGGGCGAGCCGCCGGGGATGAGCCGGGTGCTGGAGCTTTCCAGCTTCAACCAGACGTTCGCCATCGCGGCGCCGCAATAGGAGGCCTGTGAAGCCCCGCCAGGCCCAGGGACCCGCCGCGCTTTCGCCCACCATTGCCCTCATCGCCGCCTGCGTCGGCGTCTTCCTCGCCTCACTCGATCAGACGGTGGTGGTCACGGCGCTGCCGGAAATCTTCCTCGATATCGAACTTCCGGTGACGCGGATTGATGAGGGCGCATGGGTGATCAACGGCTATCTGGTGGGTTTCACGGCCGCGTTGCCGCTCTTGGGCCGCGCGGCCGATGTCTTGGGCTATCGCCCCGCCTATGCCGGGGCGATGCTGCTCTTTATCCTGGGCTCCGTGCTGGTGGCCCTGGGCGATAGCCTGGCGTGGATCGTGGCGGCGCGGGTGGTGCAGGCCATCGGCGGCGGCGCGCTGATCCCCGTGACGCTGGCCCTAGCGAGCGAAACGCTTCCCCCGTCCAGGCGCGGCATGGCCATCGGCCTTGTGGCCGCCGTCGCCGAAGGGGGCTCGGTGCTGGGGCCGCTCTACGGCGGCGGCATCCTGCACTTCGTGGACTGGCGGTGGCTTTTCTGGATTAACATCCCCATCGGCGCGCTGGTGCTGGCGGTGATGCTCAAGGCCCCAGGGCGGCCCCGCCTGGCAGGGTCACGACTCGACATGCTGAGCGGCGGCCTGGCGGCCGCCGCCATCGCCTGTCTCGCCATCGGCGTCTCCGGGGAGGCGGCCCTTCCCGCTGGGTTCGGCTGGCGCATCGCGCTCCTGGCCCTGGGAGGCGCGGCCCTCGCGGCATTCCTGGCGCGGCAGGCCGCATCCCGCGATGCGCTGCTGCCCCTGCGGCTTCTCAAGCACCGCGCCATCATCGGCTCCAGCGCGGCGAACCTGCTCATCGGCGGGGCGCTGATCCTGGCGCTGGTCAATATCCCGCTGATGACGGATACGATCATGGGCCAGCCTCCCCTGGAGGGCGGCCTGCGGCTCCTGCGGCTGACGGCGATGATCCCGGTGGGAGCGATCATCGGCGGGTGGCTGACGCAGCGCGCGGGGCATCACGTCGTCCTGGCCGCGGGCCTGGGGTGCAGCGCGGCGGGCTTCTTCCTCCTTGGAAGATGGCCGCTGGATGTGGGCGGCCCGAGGATGACGCTGGAGCTGATGCTGACAGGGCTGGGCTTCGGCCTGGTCATCGCGCCGGTGACGGTGGCGGCGCTGGATGCGGCGGAGGCGGCGCAGCGCGCGACGGCGGCGGCCCTGGTGACGGTGACGCGGATGACGGGGATGATTTTGGGCCTGGCGGCCCTGAGCTCCTGGGGCAAGGAGCGCTTCCAGACGCTGGTGGGGCGCGTGCCGGCGGAGAGCGAGCACTACGAGGAGCTGGTGCGCAGGGCGACGCTGAGCTTCTTCCACGAGATCTTCGTCGTCGCGGCGGCGGTCTGCCTGGTTGGGCTGGCGACGGCCTGGCTGCTTAAGGGGAGACGCTAGCTGGCAGGGATGAGACTGCGCGCCCTATCGGTGAGTTCGCGCATATCGTTGTCCAGCACGCCGCCTCTGGATGTGAAGGCATCCGAAATCGCCACAACGCGCTTGTAGTCTTCCGTGTAATAGGCGTGGGCGATGAGACGTTTGAAGATCTGGGGTTGCGAGACATCCTCTTGCTTGAGCCGTTCGATGACCTCAGGCGTGATGATGAACTTGAAGCAGACGGGCGTTTGGAAGAAGCCATTGCGGTCGGCGTCATAGAAGGTCTTGCATAGCTGCTCTTCCACAGGGATCAGGCTCTTCTGGATCTCGGGCACGATGTCCAGGTAGGCCTCGATGGTGGCGATGCCTTGCTGGTACCGGCCCTGGTCTAGATCAAGGACGGCCTTGTGGAAGGGGACTTCGAAGCGCTCAGAGCCCACCCGCTCAAGACGGGCGAGAAGAACCTCCACGCCCTGGGAGGTTTCGGGCGTGCCCTTGAAGCTTTGGAAGACAAAGACAACGCTGCGGAGATACTGGAAGTTCTTAGGCTCGATATCTATGCCGCGGGGCCATTCATTCGAGAAGGCCTTCAATGCCGTTGTTGTCTGTTCCGGCGTGAGGGTGCGCAATTGGTTGACGATGGAGCTGAAGAAGACTCTGCGCGGTTCATTCCCTAGCGTGGGAGCCAGGTTCGTTGTCTTTTCGAATGCCGTGATCTGAGCATCGAAGAGGCGATTCGCGGCCGCCTGGATGGGAGGCCTATCCTCAGGACGCGCCCGCTGAGCGGCATCAATCGCAACGCTGTATTCCCCGGCGCTTTCAAGCATCAGCTCGAATTGCTTCCCGGCCTGGTAGGTCCGGTAGTTGAAGAAATAGACGGCGAAGGCGAAGAGGCCGATGACAAGGACTGCAGCTGCGCCGAAGGCCCAGCCGTCTAGGACCGGGATCGCGGCGGCGGACTGCTTTCGCGGCGCAGGCGCTTGAGCCGCATTGGCGGGTTGCGCCTTCGGCTCTTCCTGCGCCTCATCTTCGAAGCCGCGCTCTTGGGCGGCGACGAAGCCGACGAGGAGGGTCCACTGGAGGATCATGGCCGGCGTATCAAAGAGGAGGAGGTTCTGGACGAAATAGGCGGCAAGAGCGCAGAGGACGACGTAGGTGAAGATCTCATGGTCCGGCCGCCGCCTGCGACGGACGACGAACCAGAGGGGAGCGATCCAGACGGCGAGATAGGCCAAGGTGCCGAGGAGGCCGACGGTCACCAGGTCATTGATGATCTTGTTGTGGGCGTTGTCCACGTAGTTTTCGCCGAGATAGAAGTCCTCGGCGCGGACGTTCTTATCAAAGGCCGCCGCGAAATTGTCCGGCCCCCAGCCGAGGACGGGACGCTGGGCGAAGCCGTGCAACGCGGCGCGCGCGGCGATCAGGCGTCCTTTCACGCTGCCGTCTTGGACGATGTTGACGGTGATGCGCTCTCCCGCGGTGCTGGTCACCAATCCCTTGGGCGCAGGGATGTTGACGGAGACGTCCCAGAAGTAGAGGAGCGAGAGGCCGCCGAAGACGACTGCCGCAACGATGAGGAGCGGCTTGCGGGCCACTTTGTTGACCCGGAAGAGGGCGAGCGCCCCCAGGAAAAGGGCCGCCGCGGCGAGGCCGATGAAGGCGCCGCGTGTCCCGTTCTGGTAGAGGATCCAGAGGAAGGTAAGAGTGCAGAGCGCCCAGAAGGCCCTGGAGAGGAGCAGCGGCCAGTTCCTGGGCGCGACCTTCGGCTTTTTGCCAGTAGCGGGGGGCTCTTTCGACTGATAGAAAGAGCGGACGAAGAGGCCTGCGGCGATGGGGATGTTCACGACGAGGATGGCGGCGAGGAAGGAGGGGTTGCCCAGGGTGGCGCAGATCCTGCCGCCGCAGCCGCGATAGATGAGCTCCGGATAGAGGAAGTCGTTCAGAGCCTCAGGGATGGCCTTTTTGCCTATGCCGTACATCTCTGTAAAGCCGATGAGGCAGAGGAGGAGAACGAGGAAGAGATTCCAGTTGAAGAGCCAGAACCAGGCACGGCTGGTGCGCATGACGGAGGCGAGGATGAGGGCGAGGACGACCCAGTGGAGGAGGTCCCAGATGCCCATCATGCGCTCATAGGTGGACCACATGCTGCGGTTGAAGCTGACGCCGAAGACGGCGGAGACGACGGAGAGGAGGAGGTAGGCGCACAGGGCATAGATGACCCAGGAGGGCTTGGGGCGGTAGCGGCCGTCGTGCAGGATAAGGATGAGCCAGAGCCCGGCGAGGATCTCGATGAGGGCGCGGGCGAAGATGGACTTGCGGACGATGTAGGGGAAGATGGTGTCAATGCCGATGAGGAACGGCATCAAGAGAAGGAAGGCCAAGCCGCCCCAGATGGCGATGAGCAGGTATTTCGTCAGACCGTGCTCTTTCACTCTTCGAGGGTATAGGGGGCAATATGGTTCGTCAAGGAGACGGGCGTAGAGACACGGCGCGTTTCCTCATTGCAATTCATCCTGGCTGTGGGCATACTACGCCCACTTTTGGGGACAGAGCCCCGTGTGGAGGTGCGCCATGCGACTGAAAGGGAAGGTGGCGATCGTGACGGGCGGCGCCCAGGGCATCGGCAGGGCGTACTGCCTGCGGTTCGCGCAGGAGGGAGCGGCGGTGGGCATAGCCGATCTGCGGATCGAGCAGGCGAAGGCGGTGGAATCGGAGATCATCAAGGCAGGGGGCAAGGCGCTGGCGGTCCGCGCCGATGTTTCGAACGAGGAGAGCGCCAACGCCATGGCGAAGGAGGTCTATGACCGCTTCGGCCGGGTGGATATCTTGGTGAACAATGCCGCCATCTACTACGACATGGACTCCAAGGACCAGTCCATCGCCTATCTGCGGAAGATGATTGACGTGAATCTCATCGGCATCATCATCTGCGGCAGGGCCGTCTTCCCGATCATGAAGGACCAGGGCGGCGGGAGCATCATCAATATCTCCTCCGGCGCGGCCTACGTACTGCCCCAGCCTATGAAGTTCAAGGCGAGCAACTTTTCGACCTACCACTACGGCCTGACGAAGTCAGGGGCCATATACCTGACGAAGATGATGGCGATGACGGGCGGGCCGTACAACATCCGAGTGAACGCCATCGCGCCCGGCGTGACGATGTCCGAGGCGACGAAGAAGGTGGTGGCGCCGCAGATGATTGACGGGCTGAAGAACGTGACAGCCCTGGGTAAGAGCCTGGAGCCGTGGGACCTGACGGGGACCGCGGTCTACCTGGCCTCGGAAGATAGCGCGATGGTGACGGGACAGACGATACCCGTGGATGCGGGACTGGTGATGCTGGGCTAGAAGAGAACCCAAGAGGAGACAAGGAGAGGGGATATGACAACGACAGCGGCTCGAACGCCAACCTATCAGATGTACGTAGAGGGGAAATGGACGTCCGCATCCGACGGCAGGACGTATGCCGTCATCAACCCGGCCACAGAGGAGCCGGTGGGACTGGCGCCGAACGCGGGCAGGCAGGATATGCGGCAGGCAATCCAGGCGGCGCGGAAGGCCTTTGACGAAGGGGCCTGGCCGCACACGGACAAGCGGGAGCGCGCCCGCATCATCCGCCAGATCGCCGACGGCCTGACGAAGCGGAAGGACGAGCTGAAGAGGCTCGTGACGGCGGAGGCGGGCGCCGAGGCCTATACCTATATGGTGAACGTGGACTGGGTGATCGAGCACATGTACGACTACGCCGACCTGGCCGCCACCTTCGAGTTCGACGAGATGGTGCCGCCCATCGTGATGCGCCATGGGCCGGGGAGCGGACGCCTGATCAACAGCATGGTCTACTACGCGCCCGTGGGAGTCTGCGGCCTCATCCCCACCTGGAACTATCCGCTCTTCACCACGATCCAAAAAGTGGGCCCGGCGCTGGCCGCAGGGGCCACGATGGTGGTGAAGACGCCGCCCTATGCGCCGCTGGTGAATCTCCTGCTGGCAAAGTGCGTCGCGGAGAGCGACCTGCCGCACGGCGTCTTTAACGTAGTGACGGGGGAGAGCGTGGAGATCAGCACGGAGCTGGTGGACAGCCCCATGGTGGACAAGGTCAGCTTCACGGGGAGCGTGGCCACCGGGAAAAAGATCATGGAGGCGGGCTCCAAGACGCTGAAGCGGGTTCACCTGGAGCTCGGCGGGAAATCGCCGCTCATCATCCTGGATGACGCGAACCTGGATATGGCGGTCCCCGCGGCCTCCGCCCCGGCCTTCATGCACAGCGGCCAGGGCTGCGTGAACACGACGCGCGTCCTGGTGAGCAGGAAGAACCACGATATGCTGGTGCAGAAGATGGCGAACCAGCTGAAGAACGTGAAGATGGGCGACCCGGCGGACCCGCAGGTGATGATGGGGCCGGTGATCCGCGAGGAGCGGCGGACGAAGATCGAGGAGTACATCGCGTCCGGGAAGGCGCAAGGAGCGGAGCTGGTGACAGGCGGCAAGCGGCCGGCGCACCTGCCCAAGGGCTTCTTTGTGGAGCCGACGGTTTTCGCGAACGTGCGCAACGATATGAAGATCGCGCGGGAAGAGATCTTCGGCCCCGTGGTCTCCGTGATCCCGTACACGGACGAGGCAGACGCCATCCGCATCGCGAACGACACAACCTACGGGCTGGGCGCGACGATCTTCACGACCGATATGCCCAAGGGGAGACAGATGGCGCGGCGGATGCGGGCGGGCAGCGTCAGCGTGGGCCCAGGCGCAAACGTCCGCACGGCGCCCTTCGGCGGGTTCAAGGAGAGCGGCATCGGCCGCGAGAGTGGGAAGTTCGGCGTGGCCGAGTATACGGAGATGATGGCGATCCACTGGTCGTAGGCCATCAAAAAAAGATGCACGAAGAGGCCCCCTCCTTGCGGAGCGCGGGCCTCTTTTTTTGCCGCCGCATGTTTCCGCTACAATTACCACAGAGCTTAACGAGGAGCAGCGCATGAGCAATGAACCGGCCCGGCGATGGGCCTTGATCCTGGGGGCTTCGAGCGGATTCGGGGGCGCGACGGCGGTTGAGCTGGCGAAAGCGGGCCACCATATCGTTGGGGTGCACCTGGACCGCAGCAGCACGATGCCGATGGCGGAGAAGGTGCAGGCGGATGTGCGCGCCCATGGCAAAGAGGCGATCTTCTTCAATATGAACGCGGCCGACCCGGAGAAGCGCAAGGCGACGGCCCAGGAGATGAGGGCGAGGCTGCGCCCCGGCGAGTTCGTGAATGTGCTGATGCATTCGCTGGCTTTCGGCACGCTGCGGCCCTTTACGGGGGCGAAGGCGGATGAGCTGGTGAACCAGAAGCAGATGGAGATGACGCTGGATGTGATGGCGAACAGCCTGGTCTACTGGTCGCAGGACCTTGACCAGCAGGGCTTGCTCCAACGCGGCAGCAAGATCTTCGCGATGACGAGCGCGGGCGATTTCCACGCCTGGCCCTCCTACGGGCCGGTCTCCGCCGCGAAGGCGGCGCTGGAGGCGCACATCCGCCAGCTGGCCTATGAGCTGGCCTCGCGCGGGATCAGCGCCAATGCGATCCGCGCAGGCGTCACGGACACGCCCGCCCTGCGAAAGATCCCCGGGAACGACCTGCTCATTGACGGGGCGAAGCGGAAGAACCCGAGCAAGCGCCTGACGACGCCGGAGGATGTGGCGAAGGCGATCGCGGCCTTGAGCGACGACCGAGCCTATTGGATCACGGGCAACGTGATCGGCGTGGACGGCGGCGAAGAGCTGACCGGGTAGCGTAAAGGTGGGATGGTCAGGGATGGGTTCCTTCCTCGGGTCTCCCCTCATAGACTAGGGCCACTGAGAAGATCACCCTCTCCTCTCGGGCTACGCTTGAGTTCGCTTCGGCAGACTCAGCGCAGGCTCTCTCCCATCGAGGGAGAGGGGTACTGGCGTCAGCGTGAATTGCTGAGGCGGAGTCATGACATGAGCGATTCCCCGGCTACCGTTTCCCCACGTGTGGCGAGCCTGACACGCCAGGTGAAGGGGCTTTCCAAGGCGGCGGGCTTCCATCTCGTCGGCGTGACGTCCGCCGAGGACTTTCCCGAGACGGAGGAGGTCATCGCCGAGCGCGTCCGGGCCGGACTGTTGGACGGCCTGCCGTGGTACAACGAGGCGCGGGCTCGGCGCGGATGCAGGCCGAAGGAGCTGCTGCCTGGGGCGCGTTCCATCATCTCATTGGGCCTCAGCTACGCGGTCGCTCCGCCGGGCCATCCTGCGGACGGGCTTTTGCGCGGACGGATCGCGCGCTATGCGTGGGGGCGCGACTACCACAAAGTCATCGAGAGGCGCGTCAAGGCCTTCACGAAGCAGCTGGCCGAGCTTGGCGCGATGGAGAGCAGGTTCTACGTTGACTATGGGCCGATGCCCGACCGCGCCGTGGCCCAGCGGGCCGGGCTTGGATGGTTCGGAAAGAATACGAACCTCCTGACGAGCGGCCTTGGCTCGTGGGTCTTCCTTGCAGAGGTGATCACGGACCTTCCGCTGACGCCGGACAGGCCGCTGAAGAAGAACTGCGGCAAGTGCATCGCCTGTATCCCGGCCTGCCCCACCAACGCCATCATAGCTCCGTATGTTGTGGACAACCGCCGGTGCATCTCCTATCACACGATCGAGAATCGGGGCGTGATCCCCCGGGGAATGCGTCCGCTCATGGGCGATTGGGTCTTTGGCTGTGACATCTGCCAGGATGTCTGCCCGGTGAACAGTCGTTCCCGCGGTGAGGGCGATAGCGAATTCGCGCCGAAGGATGCTGATTCGGCGTGGCCGGACTTGATCGAGATGCTCTCTCTGACCGAGGCCGATTTCGAGCGGCGATTCAGGGGAAGCGCGGTCCGCCGGGCGAAGTTGAGCGGCCTGCAGCGCAACGTATGCATCGCCCTTGGGAATCTGCGCGATGCCAGGGCGGTCCCGGCGCTTGTCCAGGCACTGAGCCATCGCGAGGCGCTGGTGCGCGGACACGCCGCATGGGCGCTGGGGCGCATCGGCGGAAGGGAGTCCCGGAGGGCGCTGAAGGAGGCGGCGGCGCGAGAGGGTGAGGCCTGGGTGCGGGAAGAGATCGCCCTGGCGATGGGGACGTCCGCCTAGGCGGCCCTTTTGGGCGAAGCGGCGAAGGAGAACAGGGACCAGAGACTGACGATGCTTGCCCAGATGAGGGTGGCGAGAGCGACGTGGAGGACGCGAAGCTCATCGGGCAGGTCTTTCACCACCGTCGCCACGCCTGCGCCGAGCTGGGCTGCTGTGAAGGCGAAGAGGGCGCAATAGGCAAGCCACGTTCCCTGATCCGCGCCGCGCTTGCGAAGGATGATCCCCTGGGCAACGACGCCGACGGCAAAGATGATCGCCAAGGTGCGATGAGCGCCGTGGAGGAAGGCGGCCATGCTGGGAGATTCTGAGGCGCAGTAGGGCAGGTTATGGCAGAGCGCGCCGGTGGAGGTGGCGACCATGGTGCCGCCGAACATGATGACGCCCGCTCCCAGCAAGACCAGGTGTCCCCGGCCAAGGGGGCCGATACGCGCTCGCGCGGGCTGCTGCACGAGGGCGTAGCCGCCGATGAAGAGGAGGGCGAGGATGGTCATGCCCAGCCCCAGGTGCGCGAGGCGTGTGAAGCCGTGGAGGTCCGTGAGGACGACGATACCGCCCAGGATGGCCTGGCCCAAGATGAGGAGCGCCGCGGCGACCAAGAGTCTAGCGGGGCCGGGGATAAGCCTGCGCTTCATCCAGGCAAAGACGCCGCCGGCGCAGACCATGGCAGCGGTGATGCCGGCCAGGAGCCGGTGGCCCGATTCGATGGCGGCGAACTTGTTGCCGGGGAGGTCAGCGCCATCGCAGAGGGGCCAATCGGGACAGCCGAGGCCGGAGGCGGAGACGCGGACCCATGCGCCGTAGACGATGAGGCCCCCGGTGAAGACGGCGGAGAGGAGGACGAAGCGGCCAAGGGCGCGAGGGCTGATGCGATCGCTGAGGCGCGTGAACCAGCGTGTGAACCCGGAGACCATCGTGAAGGCTCGCTCTCCCGGCCCTGGCGAAGGCCGATGCTGCAATCGTTAGACGCTTCCCTCAAGACCGACGAAGAGAAAGAGCAGGGCGAGATAGAGAAGGGAGAAGAGGTAGAGGCGCTTGGCGTGGGCGAGAGAGAGGCTGCGGAGGAGGTGGAGGCTCATGGCAAGGAAGACGCCGCCCAGGGCGATGGCCGCGCCGCCATAGACCGCGCCGACGGTGTCCATCATGACGAAGAGGATGGTGATGGTGACCAGGGTGACGGCGTGGAGGAAGATGCTCCAGGCCGTCTCGCTGACGCCGCGCACCACGGGGAGCATGGGGACGCCTGCGCGCTCGTAATCGTCCTTGATCATGAGGGCCAGGGCCCAGAAGTGCGGCGGCGTCCAGAAGAAGACGATGGCGAACAGATACCAGGCCTCCAGGGAGAGGCTGCCGGTGACGGCGGCCCAGCCGACGAGGGGAGGGATGGCGCCTGCGGCGCCGCCGATGACGATGTTCTGGGTGGTGGAGCGCTTGAGCCAGCGGGTGTAGATAAAGACGTAGAAGAGGGTGGCGCTCAGGGTGAGCCAGGCGCTCAGGAGGTTGACGCCGCCGGCCAGCATGACAAAGGCGATGACGTTGAGGGTGACGCCGAAGATGAAGGCGTGGAGCGGCTCGACGCGGCGGCCCGGCAGAGGGCGTTTGCGGGTGCGCCCCATCATCTGGTCAATGTCCCGGTCCAGGTAGTGGTTGAGGGCGTTAGCGCCGCCGGAGGCGAGGCTGCCGCCGATGAGGACGAGGGCGACGGTGCCGCCTGCGGGAGCGCCCTCCGCGGCGAGGAACATCGCGCCGAGGGCGGTGACGAGGAGCAAGAGGATAATCTTGGGCTTCATCAGGGCGATGTAATCGCCGATGGTTGCCCGGAGGGTATGGGGGGCCTCGATAGCGGAGGTGGAGTGAGCCACTGTGCCTACCTGCGAGGGAGTCACTGAACAGGCTGAATGGCGGGGCGCAAAGTCTTGCGAATTATATCACAAGGGTCGTGGTGAGTCGGCAGGGCGTTGTGAGCGTCTTTGGGCGGACATATCTGGGAGAGCGAGGCTTATTGCCGCGGAAAAAGTTTGTGATGTTCGGAACAAATGCTTGACAACCCAGATGCGCCTTTGATAGGATTCCAACGCCTCAAACGAGGTCCACTTTGAAGGGGGACGCGCCTAGGGGACGCCCAAGCGCGAACCGAGACTCGAACAGAGATGTCCTTCAACAAGTCGCTCGCCCGCCGCCTCGCGATCATCCTCCTTACGGCGGTTATGCTCCTTCTCATCACCGCCTGTCTTCCCGATGAACCCCAGTCCACCTTCGGCGCCGAGGGCAAGATCGCCCGGGACCAGGAGGGACTCTTCAAGTTCATCTTCTGGATCGCCGTTATCGTCTTCGTCGTGGTTGAAGGCGTCCTGGTCTACTTTATCTTCAAGTACCGCCGCAAGGCGAACGATACGAGCATCCCGCCGCAGATCCACGGGAACAACCGGCTGGAGATTGCCTGGACGCTCCTTCCGGTGCTTATCCTGGCGGCCATCGCCATCCCGACGTACCGCACCATCGCGGACCACAAGGACCCGCCGGAGGGTGATGCGCTGAAGGTCGAGGTCATCGGCCATCAGTGGTGGTGGGAGTTCCGCTACCCGGACCTAGGCGTCATCACCGCAAACGAGATGCACATACCCGTGGACAAGACGATCCTGGTGGCGCTGGAGTCCCAGGACGTGATCCACAGCTTCTGGATACCTAAGCTGGCGGGCAAGACGGACGTGATCCCCGGCCATATCAATGTGATGTGGCTGGTGGCTGATAACCCGGGCCAGAGCTACTACGGCCAGTGCGCCGAACTCTGCGGCCTTGCCCACGCCCAGATGCGCTTCCGGGTGAACACGCATACGCAAGCCGATTTTGACGCGTGGGTGAAGGCTCAGCAGAGTCCTCCTGCGCCGCCTGCGGCAAACAGCCTTGCAGCCAAGGGAGCGACGACCTTTGCGGTGAAGGGCTGCGTGGCGTGCCACACGATTAACGGCCCCGACGCCCCGGGCGTGCAGGAAGGCCGCGCGCAAGGCTTTGAGCAGGGGCGCGCCTCATTCCCCGCGCCGAACCTGACGACTTTCGGCGATAGAATCACCCTGGGCGCGGGCCTGGTTGAGCTGAACGAGCAGAACCTGCGCAAGTGGCTTGAGGACCCGGCGAATATCAAGCCGGGTAACCGGATGACTGAGCTGGCGCAGGCCTACACGGACTCTAACAGCGCGCTCACGACCGAAGATGTAGACGCCCTTGTGGCCTATCTGATGAGCCGCAAGGCTGCAGCGAAGTAAGGAAGCGACCTATCATGCAACGGCTTGACCATATGTCGGCAGCCTGCGGAGGCAAGCGATGGCCACAATAACCGGCGGCATGAAGGGCCTGGCCGTCCTGCGCCGCCCCACCAGCACGGAAGGCGTGTGGGGCTGGATCACGACAGTGGACGCCAAGCGCATCGGCGTGCTGTACGGCGTCACGGCGCTGATTTTCCTGATCGCGGGCGGCATGGAAGCGCTGATGATGCGCGTCCAGCTGGCGGCGCCCGAGCAGAACATCACCTCGCCGGAGACGTTCAACCAGCTCTTCACGATGCACGGCACGACGATGGTCTTCTTGGTCATCATGCCGCTGAACGCCGCCTTCTTCAATTTCGTGATGCCGCTGCAGATCGGGGCGCGGGACGTGGCCTTCCCGAGATTGAACGCCCTGAGCTACTGGATGTTCCTCTTCGGCGGGCTCTTCCTGCATGTGAGCTTCATCGCCTCCGGCCCGCCTGACGCCGGATGGTTCTCCTACGCGAACCTGACGGAGAAGCCCTTCTCCGCTGAGACGGGGATTGACTACTGGATCCTCTCGATCCAGATCCTGGGCGTCTCCTCCATGCTCTCATCGCTGAACTTCATCGTGACGATCATCAACCTGCGGGCGAAGGGCATGTCCTTCATGCGCCTGCCCATCTTTGTCTGGATGACCTTCGTGGTGGCCTTCCTGCTGGTCCTTTCGCTACCGGTCATCACCGTGGGCCTGGTGCTCCTCATGTTCGACCGGTTCACCGGAACGCACTTCTTCATCCCCAGCGCGGGCGGCGACCCGGTCCTGTGGCAGCACCTGTTCTGGATCTTCGGCCATCCGGAAGTCTATGTCTTGATCCTCCCGCCGATGGGCATGGTCTCCGAGATCCTGCCGGTCTTCGCGCGGAAGCCGATCTTCGGTTATAAGTTCGTGGTGCTGGCGGGCATCTTCATCGGCGTGACGGGCTTCGCGGTGTGGAGCCACCACATGTTCGCCGTGGGCCTTGGGCCCATCGCGAACACGTACTTCGCCACGGCGACGATGCTGGTGGGCGTGCCGACGGGCGTGAAGATCTTCAACTGGATCGCAACGCTTCATAAGAGCAAGCTGACCTTCGAGACGCCGATGCTGTTCGCGCTGGCCTTTGTGGCGCTCTTCACCATCGGCGGCATCAGCGGCATCATGCACGCCTCGCCGCCGACGGACCTGCAGCAGACGGACACCTATTTCATCGTGGCGCACTTCCATTACGTGCTCTTCGGCGGCGCGATCTTCGGCATCATGGGCGGCATCTACTTCTGGTTCCCCAAGGTGACGGGGCGGATGTTGAGCGAAACGTTGGGCAAGTGGCATTTCTGGGTCATGTTCATCGGATCGAACCTGGCCTTCTTCCCCATGCACTTCAGCGGAATGAACGGCATGCCTCGCCGCATCTATACGTACGACTCCGACCTGGGGTTGGGCTGGCTCAACATGATGTCCACGGTGGGCGCCATGATTATGGGCGTCTCCTTCTTTTTCCTGGCGTACAACATCATCAAATCGCTGAAGAGCGGCAAGAAGGCCGGGAACGACCCTTGGGATGGGCACACCTTGGAGTGGTCCGTCTCATCGCCGCCGCCGCACTATAATTACGAGCAGATCCCCGAGGTGCGCAGCACGCGGCCATTCTGGGACCAGAAGCACCCCGAGCTTGCCGAGCACGGGCCGCCCCCGCCGCAGGCCCCAGCGCCGAAGAACAAGCATATCGCGCTGCCGAGCCCTTCGTACTGGCCCATCGTGCTTGCGGCCGGCATGACCATCGCGGCCTTCGGCGGCCTCTATCACGCGACGATCCTGCCGGTGCTGCCCATCGGCCTCTCGATCGCTGTGATCGCAACGTATGCGTGGGTCCTTGAGCCGCCGATCGCCGAGCAGTCCGAAGGGCATCATTAGGAGCAGTGGTCATGGTTCAGCAGGCGCAACCAGTCAACCAAGCGCTCGAAGACCTGAAAGAGCACCATAGGACGAGCACGGGGCAGAGCCACCGTAAGGTGCTCATGTGGACCTTCCTGGGCACCGAGTGCATGTTCTTCGGCTCGCTGATCGCGACGTTCCTCATCTATCACAATAATGTGGCATCGGGCCCAGACCGCGAGCACGCCTTCGAGAGCCTGACGCTGGTGAGCATCATGGCCTTTGTGCTGCTCGCCAGCAGCTTCACGATGGTGCTGGCGCTGGCGGCTGCGCGCAGGGGCGACGAGAAGATGATGCGGGTGTGGCTGCTTGTGACGGCCTTTTTCGGCCTCTTCTTCATCGGCGCCCAGGGCTACGAGTTCTGGCACTTCACACAGGAAGGCCTGACGCCTCATGCCAGCCTCTTCGGGGCGTCCTTTATGGTCCTCACGGGCTTCCACGGGGCGCACGTGACGCTGGGCATCCTGTGGCTCGTCTCCGTGGCGGCGCTGGTGCGCCTGCACCCAAAGACGGACCACCGGCCGATCATGGCGACGATGCTACCCAAGTTCCTGGGCTTCCTTTCCGGCGTGCCCAAGCGCGAGCCGGGGACGGCCATCGAGGCGCGGCCCAGGCATCGCCGCTTCATCGCCTTCGTGCGTGAGCAGACGCAGGCCCCGCCGCCGCCCGTGCTGCCTCCGGATGTCTCCGTGAAGCAGTTCGAGGCGCATCACCTGGCCGAGGAGAAGGTGCTGAACGTGGAGCTGGTGGGCCTCTACTGGCACTTTGTTGATATCGTCTGGGTCGTCATCTTCACCGTGGTGTATCTCTTCGCATGAGCACACAAACGATGAAAATCTGCCCTCAGTGCGGCCACAAGAACTCCTACGAGGCGAAGTTCTGCAACAACTGCGCCTTCCGCTTCCGCGAGGAGCTGATGCCGCGCCCAGCGGCGGCTCCGGCGGGCGCCCATGCTGCGCCTGCGGCCGCCCATGGCGAGGCGGCCGGACATGCCGAGGCCCACGGCGGATCCCACCATTCCCAGATGTTCTATCTCGGCGTCTTTGCGGCACTGGCGGTCATCACACTGATCGAGCTGGTCTTCACGAGCCTGGACAACCAGGTTGTGAAGCTTGCCGCGCTGATCATCCTTTCGACTGCGAAGTTCTGCCTGGTGGTGATGTTCTTCATGCACCTGAAGGGCGATAAGAAGCTCTACACACTTCTTTTTGTCGGTCCGTTCTTTATCGGCGCGGGCATCCTGCTGACGCTGATGGCGCTCTTCAGCAACTTCCAACTGAGATAGGGTACGGAGATGGCTAGATTCATGAAAAAGATGCTCATAGCCGCCGGGCTTATCAGCGCCGTGGCGATCACGGTGACTGCCTGCGGCGGCGACGGCAAGGATGAGCCGTTCTCCCTGGGCGGCGATTCCCAGGTGGTAGGCTTTACGCCGACGCCGACGGCGCGCTTCCCCGAAGGGCCGAAGGCAACGGCGACGCCCGCGCACGGGACGGCTGTGCCGACGGGCGGGCCGACGACGCCTCCGCCTACAGGCGGGGGGAACGGCGACGTGACGGCGGGTCGCCAGGTCTATACCAATAGCGGCTGCAGCGGCTGCCACACCATCACGGGCATCTCCACCGGCTCCGTGGGCCCGAACCTGACGCGCATCGGCACAGTGGCGGAGACGCGCGTAGCCGGAAAGACGGCAGGGCAGTACATCAAGGAGTCCATCGAGAACCCCGGCGCATTCATCGTGCCGACGTTTGCGAATGCGATGCCGCCGGGGCTGGCGAGCGGCACGAACCTGGATAACCTGGTCGCCTTCCTGTTGGCGCAGAAGTAACGCGATAGCCTGAGCATGCAAAAAGGCCCCTCACGTGAGGGGCCTTTCTTTTTGGGCGAAGGCAGGGGCTTAGAAGAAGAACTTGGCGAGAGCCAGGATACCCTGCTTCCACGGTACGCGGTGGGAGACGCCGGAGCTTCCCTTGATCTGCCCGATGTTCGCCAGGTACCACTGGTAGTTGTGGACGAGCGCTTCCTTGTTGGAGTACTTGGGCTTGAAACCGAGGGCCTTTTCCGCCTTCTCTATGGAGACGAAGGAGTCTTTGGAGGCCGTCTCATAGACCCATTTATACAGGGGAGAAAGGCGCAACTTTTCCAGGACGCGGAGGGTCATGATGATGGGCGCGGCGGGGAGGCCTCGGATCTTCTTGCCGCGGCCCGCGTAATCGAGGACGGCCTGGTAGTCCTCCCGCATGGTGGTGAACTCTTTCGCGCCGATGTTGAAGGTATCGTTCGCCTTTTCCACGGGCGCGGCGGCTGCCAGGTGGATCGCTTCACAGAGGTCTTCCACGTCCAGGAGCTGGTAGCGGTTCTTGCCGCTGCCGATCATGGGGAAGCCGCGGCCATCCTTGGCCCAATCATAGAAGATGGCGAAGACGCCGAGGCGCTCCGGGCCGACGAAGGACTTGGGCCGGATGATGGTGACGCACATCCCCTTGGCGCGGTATTCGAGGCAGGCCTGCTCAGCGGCGATCTTGGCTGCCCCGTAGGCGCCGACGCCGACGAGCTTGTCGTTCTCATAGAGGGGGTGGTGGTCCGGCACGCCATAGACGGCGGTGGAGGAGATGTGGATGAAGCGCTGGACCTTGCGGCGGTGGGCGGCCTCCAGGACGTTCCTGGTGCCATCAATATCGGTGCTGATGATATCGCGCTTTTTGTAGAGGGGGAGCGCCGCCGCCGTGTGGACGACGATGTCTGCGCCTTCGACGGCCTTGTCCACGGCCGCCATATCGCGGATATCGCCTTTGTGGACGGCGACCTTGTCCTTCACGTCCGGGTACGTGAATTCGGCGATGTCCAGGGAGGCGACGCTGTAGCCCCTGGCGAGGAGGTAGCGCGTGAGGTTGATGCCGAGGAAGCCTGCGCCCCCGGTGATGAGGTATCGGGCCATAGGCGGTGCGCTTAGTTGAAGCTGATGACGATGCGGTCTTGGTCCTTGGGGTGATAGCCCAGGAAGTCGTTCTCCGCTTCGCCGTTCACGGTGGCCTTAAGCGTGCCGGGCGTGCCGTTGGGGCAGGCATCGCCGTTGGTGTAGAACTTGCCGCCGGGAAGCTGGATGCTGTTGTTGGTGATCTTGAAGCGCAGGCTCTCCAGCGAATCAAAGAAGCGCTTGAGCTTGGCGTTGCTTCCGGCAGAGGACGCACTCGAAGGCTCGATGTGGACCAGGCCATCGCCGTGGGAGTGCATGCCGTGGCTGCCGATATCCGAGGCGGGGGGCACCCAGTTTTCGCCGCAGACGCTGACGGTGATGGGGGCGTGCCAATGATCGCCCACCTGGGCGTAGCCGGAACTGCCCCGGGAGGCGACAAGTCCGACGACGACGATGACGATGATGATGGCAACCCCGGCCACGATCCACCAGGCGCCGCCGCTCAGCCTGCGCGGCTTGCGGTCCGGCCTGACGGCGGCTTTCTTGCGATTTGTCTTTGGCATCCAACGCTCCTTGAAGGGTATCCCTATTGTACCGGAGTACGTTTCTCCTGTGCGGCGGCACGGGCGGCCCGCTCATCGGCGCGGCGCTCTTCTTCGCGGCTCTGCTTTTCGCGCGCATCGAACCAGACGGAGAGGATATAGACCGCGACGATAAGGAGGAGGGTATCGCCGCCGACCCACATAAGCGCGCCGCCGGCCTGCTGGTCTTCCAGAGGCGTCCAGTTCCAGATGTGGGTTCGGTCGGCATAGTGTGGATAGAGCAGGGTCTTGCGGAAGGTGAGGCTGGCGCCGAGGTAGATGTTCTGGAACATCGTCAGGCCGATGAAGAGGGCGCGCGCAGGGTAGTTGAGGCGGCTCCGGAGGGGCTTGGCATCTATGACGGTGACCCACCAAAGCATCGCGACGGCCATGAAGCTGACGTGCTGAAGGTAGTGGATGCCTTGGCTCTCCAGGGCCGATTGATAGAGGCCGCCGCCCAGGTGCCAGCCCCAATTGGCGGCGGCGAAGGCGGCCCAGACGAGGATGGGATTGGCGATGAGGCCGAAGAGGGCGCGGGCCAGCTGGTTGCGCACGATGGGCCGCACGAAGCCCTGGCGCACGCGGCGGGGAAGGCCGCGCAGGATGGGCGTGGTAGGCGCGCCGAGGAGGATAAGAGGCGGTGCGATGAGCTGGAGCAGCATGTGCTGGGCCATGTGCATAAAGAAGAGATCGTCGCTCATGGCGTCTATGGGGGAGCAGAGGGCTATGACGAGGGAGAAGAGGCCCGCATAGAAGGCGAAGGGACGCCAGGAGGCGAACCAGGAGGGGCGGAAGTACCAGTTCCGCAGGCCCCGGGCATAGAGCCACGCCGGGAGGAGGACGACGAGGATGATGATGGGGTCGAAGGACCAGCGGGCGAGGGATGCCGCGCCTTCGCCTTCAGGCCCGACGGTGTGCGCGAGGATGGCAGGGAGCATCAGAATGCCTACTTGGGCAGTTCAGGCCGCTGGAGGAGCTGGACCGATGTGGGGCGGTCTGCGATATCGCGCGGGATGTGGTCCCAAGTGACGGCGCCGCTCTTGGCGACGATGTAGGTGGCGGGCGCTGCGACGCTATCGCCCAGGAGATTGAAGACGCCGTAGCGGCGGACGATGGCTCCGGTGGGATCCGGCAGGACGGGGTACTGGGCCTTGGCGAGATCGGCCATCTGCTTGGCATCGCTTTCCCTATCCATGCTGATGGCCAGGACCTCCACGTTGCGCGCCTTGAAGGCTTGGTAGTTCTCTTGCAGCTCCACGAGCTGGTTCCTGCAGATGCCTCAGAAGAAGCCACGATAGAAGACGAGGATGACGGCCTGCTTCTCCTGAAGGAGTTTGCTGAGGGCTATCTCCCGTCCATCGGCGGCGCGGACGGTAAAATCTGGCGCCTGTTGCCCCTGGCGCACCGTCGCGATGGGGGCCGTGGGGGTGGGCGTGCGGAAGGCCGGTGTGAGCGTGGGCCTGCCCTTCCCGGAATCGCCGCCGGAGCAGGAGGCGATGATGCCGGCAACGGCGAGGGCGGCGAGGAGCACGGCGACCTTGTTCTGCATGGACGTACCACCTCGCCTTACGTGCCGCTCTTCTTCTGCGCGATGGCGGCTTTGAGATCTTGGATCTCGGCCTCCACATCGCGCTGGCGGCACCCGAGGAGGAAGGTGTAGCCGAAGATGGCCGCGATGACGATGGAGAAGGCGACGTAGACTGCCGTGATTCCACTCATAGGCTACTCCTCTAGGGAAGCGCGAAGCTCTTCAAGCTCTTCGCGGCTCTGTTCGATGCGGACGCGCTGGATGAGTATATAGGCCAACAGGGCCATGAAGGCGGCGAAGGTGACCCAGGTGACGGTCCAAACTTCGGGAGGAAGCTCCCGCGGCTCCGGGTGCAGGTCGCGGTCCGTCAAGTAGACGGACAGGAAGACCATGGGCATGTCCAGGAATCCGATGATGCCGAGGACGGCGGCATAGCGCGCGCCCTGCTCCTGGTCTTTCACGGTCTGGCGCAGCATGACATAGGCGACGAAGATGAGCCACAGGATGAAGGTAAAGGTGAGGCGCGGCTCCCAGGCCCAGAAGGTGCCCCAGGTGGCCTGGCCCCAGATACCGCCGGAGACGATGACAAGGGTGAGGAAGAGGAGGCCGACTTCCGCTGCGGAGCGCGCCCAGACGTCAAAGAGGCGCTTGCGTTTCCAGAGGTAGAGGATGCCGCCGATGAAGACGACGATGAAGGAGAGGTAGGCGGCTAGGGCCATGGGCAGATGGAGGTAGAAGATGCGGTAGGGTTCGCCCTGGAGGAGGTCTACCGGCGCCCAGATGAGGGCGAGGTAGAGGCCGACGATCCAGAGGACGGCGGCAGCGAGCCCCAAGAGCTCGGGGTGGAAGTAGATATACGAAATGAGGCGCGCGGGAGGCAGGCCCATGAATCCCGGGCCGCTTCCCTTGGGCTGCGCTGTGTTCATGGCCTTCACTGCTGTTTAGCCCCAGTCTTCAAGGACGTACTCGTAGACGATGTAGGAGACGACCAGAGAGACGACATCGAAGACGATCAGGATTGTGGCCCAGGCCCTGATCTCCCGCCAAGGCTCGCCGTCCAGGAGGAGGCCCGTGGCCTTCACGCTCGCGATGACGAGCGGGACGAGAATCGGCAGGAGCAGGACCGGCAGCATCACCTCGCGCGCCCTGGTGTTCACGGCCATCGCGCCGAAGAGAGCGCCGACGGCGGCGAATCCCACCGTCCCGAGTATTATGACGGCGATAACGGTGCCCCTCAAGGCGTCCACATCGAAGAACTCGGAGAAGGCGGGAACAAGGAAAACCTCGGAGAGGCCGATGAAGAGTAGATTGGCGAGGAACTTCGAAAGGTAGACGGCCCCCCTATCCACTGGACATAAGAGAATGCCTTCCATAGAGCCGCGCTCACGCTCATGGCTGTAGGAGCGCCCTAGGCCCAGGATGCCTGCGAAGAGGATGGCGACCCAGAGGACGCCGGGAGCGACGAGGAGCAGGCTATCGGCGCGAAGCTCGAAGGCGAAGTTGAAGATGGTGAGGGCCAGGATGCCGAACATCAGCATCGCCGCCAGGCTGTCTTTGGTGCGCAGCTCGATGACGACGTCTTTCCAGAGCATGGCGTGAAGCTGGCGCACGATGCCCGGGCGGGCGGCAGGCTGAGGCGGGTGGCTACCGGGCTGTGACATAGCGCTGGTAGGTCTCCTGCAGCTCCGCAGTCCCGATGTTCTCTAGGGAGCTTTGGTGGGCGATGCGCCCCGCCGCGAGGATGAGGAAGCGCAGGCAGTGGGCGCGCCCCAAGGCCAGGTTGTGGGTGGCCATGACGACGGTGCGCGGCGCGCCTTCCCGGTGCAGGAGGCCCTGGATGAGATGGGAGCCTTCCTGATCCAGGCCGGTATCCGGCTCGTCCATCAGCAGGATATCCGGGTCGTGGAGGAGTGCGCGGGCGAGGGCGAGGCGCTGCTGCATGCCACGGGAGAAGGTGCGCGCCTTGTCCCGCCTGCGCGCGGCCAGGCCCACCTGGGCCAGGAGGGCTTCGGCGCGGGCGGCGGGATCGGCGAGGCCGAACATCCGCCCGTAGAAGCGCAGGTTCTCCTCCGCCGAAAGGTCTTCATAGAGATAGGGATGGTGGGCGACGACGCCGACCTTTTGCCGCAGAGCCATGCCGTCCCGCCGGTAGTCCATCCCGGCGATGGTGAACTCGCCCTTGGTCTGGCGCGTGAGGCCGGAGAGGATGCGCAGGAGCGTGGTCTTGCCGGAGCCGTTGGGGCCGAAGACGGCGAGGCGCTCGCCGGGGGCGACGGCGAGATCGAGAGACTTGAGGGCGGCCTGGGGGCCATAGCGCTTGCCTAGGCCCTGCACCGCTATCGCGGGGGAGGCTGTGTTCATCGTCCCGCCTTCGGCTCGCTCTCGTTCAAGAGGAGCGTCACATCCAGGAGGCGGCGTTTCTGGGGGGCGCGGCGGCGTTCGTGGTCTTCCTTGGCGATGGCCCCTGCGGCGAGCATATCATCCAGGGCGGCAATGGAGGCGATCAGATCATCGCGCTCTCTGAGGAGGCTCGCCGCGCCGCCTGCCGCGATGGGCTCGCGCCTGCGAAGCATCGCGTAGTAGGCGATGCCGCCGGCGAGGGCCGCCATGAGCGCCACGCCGAGGTAGCGGAGGACGGCATCCAGGTTCGAATCGTTCTTCCGCGCAGGGGCGAAGCGCTGGAGGTTGGAGAGTTCGATGCGCAGGAGGGTTCCCGGCTCCACGTTAAGGCGCGCCAGGAGGTTGAAGGCCTTGCCGCCGCGGTCCACGCGCCCTAGGTCGCTGAGATCTGCGCTGGCGATGGCGCCGAACTGGGGCGGCATGAGGACGCCGACGGTCTGCGTCTTATAGGCAAAGGCAGCATCGAAGGCGGTGGCGGTGTCCGTGTAGGGGATGCCGAAGGCGAGGACGAAGCGCTGTTCGCCTGGCTGGACGGGCGTCTTGGCGGCTAGGCCCCCCGGCGTGACGACGGCGCCATCCGGCACGAAGCCGTGGCCGGGAACGGGGTCGAAGGCGTTGCCGGGGAGCGGGAACTTCACGGTGCCGCCGCCCTGGAGGTTGGTGAAGAGATCGCCGACGTAGGTGCGGTCGCCGCTGTTGAGGAAGGTGACGGATTGGAAGACGGCAATGACGCCGCTTGCGCCGTCTACGTCCAGAATCTCCAACTGGGCGAGATTGATGGAGATGTTCGCGTCGGAGGTCGTCGTCTCGTAGACCTTGATCTCGATAGTCCCCGGACCTTTGGAAAGGTCCGTGGGCTGTGAGTTATAGGCGACGTTCTGGTAGCCCGCGGCGACGACGTACCGAAGGTCGCCGGAGGTGTCCAGGCCATCAAAGCGGAATCGCCCCTGGGCATCGGCGGCGGCGAGGCGCTGGGCCGTCTCCGTATCGCCGCGAAAGGTCTTGAGCGAAAGGGGAGTGTTCGCGACGCTGCCGCCGCCTGCCGTGCCGTTGACGATGGCGCCTTGGATGACGCCTGTGGCCTGAGCAAGGGCAGCGCGGGCCGGTAGAGCGATGGCCAGCATAACGGCGATAAGGGCGAGGATGGCAAGGCGTTTCACGGCTGTGCGCTCCCGGGGGTCTGGCGCTTGGCGGCGATCTCCCGCTCAAGGGCTTCGTCCGCGCCGTTGAGCCGAGCATCTATCTCCTTCAGCACGGAGATGGCCTGGGACTCATAATCGGCGAGCATGGCGGTGTAGTCTTCTTCCACCAGGTTGCCGAGCTTGCGGTCGTACTCCAGGTCGCGCATGGAGCGGTAGAGGGTGTCGCGACGGTCCAGGAGGCTTTGGGCGGGGCTGCGTTCTTCGGCTATGGGCGCGGGTTCGCGGCCGGCTTGGCGTAGAGGACGCAGGATGATAAAGAGGGCGCCTGCGGCGAGGAGGATGGAGATGACGGCTGCCACGGCTAGTCATTCCTCTCGTTCAGCTCATCGCGCAGTCGTTTGCGGTAGGCGTCCCTCTCCTGAGTTGGGAGTGGCGCAGGGGCGGCCGCCGGTTGCACGGCACTCCCGGCCCGCTGGCGGCGGAGGGCGACGAGGATGATGAGCGCGGCGGCGACGACGGCCAAGCCGGGCACCCACCAGACGGCGGAGTAGAAGCCGGTCTTGGGCGGCTCGCGGAGGACGCCGGGGCCATAGACGTCCACGAAGAAAGCGATGATTTGCTTTTCGCTCTTGCCCTGGGCGAGCTGTTCGCGGATGGACTCGCGCATGCCGGCGGCCACGGGAGAGGGCGAATCGGCCACGGAGGTGCCCTCGCAGACGGGGCACTGGATCTTATCGCCGATCTTGCGCACCTGCGTCTCGTTCACCTGGGCGTAGGCCGCCTGCGAGAGGATCGCGCCCAGCAGGACCAGCGAGGCGAGGAGGAGGACGAGCAGGCTGCGTCTATGGGTGGCGATCATGGCGTCAGGCCTTGCTCACAGCGGCCCCGGCAGGTTCCCTGGCGGCGGCGCGGGCGACCTGGCGCTCCGGCCAGACGGCTATGACGGTGCCGAGGAGGAAGACGCCGCCGCCGATCCAGAGCCACATGACCAGGGGGTTCACAAAGATGGTGAAGGTGGCGACCTTGTCATCCCAGGCGGCAAGAAGGACATAGAGGTCTTCCTTGGGCGTGCTGCGGATGGCGATGCGGGAAGTGGGCTGGCTCTCCTGGTTGTCTATCGTCTGCCGCCGCGGGTGGGCCACGCCGATCTTCTTGCCGCCCTTGAAGATGTCCAGCTCCGCCTCGTCTATGGTGGAATCGCCGGAGCGGTATTCGCGGAAGGCCGTGTAGACGAGGGTGTAATCGCCGATGGCGGTGGACTCGCCCTTCGCCAAGGTGACGGCCTGTTCCTTCTGGTGCAGGTTCGCGCCGATGACGCCGAGGGCGATGAACAGCATAGCGATGTGGACGATGTAGCCGCCGTAGCGCCGCCGGTTGCTGCTCACCAGGCCAGCCACGGCTTGGGGATAGCCTTCCCGGGCGCCTGCGCGGCGCACCTTCACGCCCCGGTAGTACTCGAGGACCACGGTGCCGAAGACGAAGGCACACCCGCTGACGCCAAGGAGCGTCCAGCCGTTGCGTATCCCCAGCGCCGCGAGCATGACGACAGCCCACAGGATGGCGAAGGCGAGGGGCCAGCGGAAGTTGCGCTTGATGCTCTGCCAGGCGGCCCGCCTCCAGGCGAGGAGCGGCCCGATGCCCATGAGGATGATGACGCCAAGAAAGAGCGGTCCGTTGACCTTCTCATAGAAAGGGGCGCCGACGGTGATCTTGGAGCCGTTGAAGGCTTCGGTAAGCAGGGGAAAGATGGTGCCCCAGAAGGTGGCGAAGGCGACGCCCACCAGGAGGACGTTGTTGAGCAGGAAGCTCGATTCCTTGGAAATGACGGAGTCGAAGCGGTTCTCCGATTGGAGGAGGGACTGCCTGCGGAAGAAGAAGAAGAGGCTGACGGCGATGGAGAAGGCGAGGAAGGAGAGGAAGGTTGGGCCAAGGGCGGAAGTGGCGAAGTTGTGGACGGAAGCGAGGAGGCCGCCGCGGACGACGAAGGTGCCGAAGATGGCGAGGCAGAAGGTGATGAGGATAAGGAGCATGTTCCACTTTTTGAGCATGCCCCGCCGCTCCTGCACGATGATGGAGTGAAGGAACGCCGTGCCGCAGAGCCAGGGAAGAAGGGCGACGTTCTCCACCGGGTCCCAGCCCCAATAGCCGCCCCAGCCCAGGACATGGTAGGCCCACCAGGCGCCCAGGATGAGGCCTGTGCCCTGGATGGCCCAGGCGACGATGATCCAGGGTCTGGCTGCCTTGAGCCACTGGCTGTCCAGCTTGCCGGAGATCAGCGCTCCCATGGCGAAGGCGAAGGGGATGGTCCAGGACATATAGCCGGAGAGGAGGAAGGGCGGATGCGCCAGCATGCCCGGGTCGCGGAGGAGGGAGTTGAGGCCCTGGCCGTCAGGCGGCGTGAAGGGCAGGCGCTCGAAGGGGTTGGAGAGGAAGATGAGGACGATGAGGAAGAAGACCTGCACCAGCATAAGGGTCGCCATGGCATAGGGCATGACGGCTTCCAGCTTGCGGCGGTTGGCCCAGACGGCGAGGGCGGAGAAGAGGCCGAGGCCGACGGCCCAGAGGAGAAGCGAGCCTGCCTGGCCGCCATAGACGGCGGCGAGGGTGTAGTACCAGGGCTGGGCGAGGTTGGAGGTGCGGGAGACGTAGGCGACGCCGAAATCGTGGCTCATGAGGGAGTAGGCGAGGACCGCGATGGCGGCGAGCATCATGGCGGCGACGACATAGACGGCGTTGCGGGCGCTATGGACGAGCTGGGGGATGCTGCGCCGCAGGCCGATAGGCGCGGCGAAGACGACGTAGGTCGCGGCGACGATGGCGATGATGAGGGCGACGAAGCCGATATCGGAGGCGTGCATGCCCCTATGCTACTTTCTTTCGTCCACGGGGGCGTGGGGTTTGCCAGGCTCGGCGAGGCGGAACTCGGGCGGGTGCTGGCTCAGGAGCTTGATGGCGCGGAAGGTGCCGTCGTGGAGGCGCTTGCCCTCCACGATGACGTCCGTCTCATCGCCGAAGATGTCCGGCACCACGCCCTTATAGCTCACGGGCAGAAGGTTGGACGGCTCGTTGTGGTACATGCAGAAGGTCAGGTTGTTCTGGGCGTCTTTCACGATGGTGCCCTTGAGGACGCGCCCGCCGACGCGCACCCGGTCGTTGTAGCCTTCGGCGCCCTTGGCCGTCAGCTCGTCCACGGTGATGTAGTACGTGAGCGCGCCGCGAAGGCTCGTCCCGATGAGGATGCCGATGGCGACGATGACGATGACGACAACGGCGATGAGCTTCTTATTGGCGCGCTTGAACCAGCCGCCTTTGGGGGGAGGCGTTGTGATTGCGGTGGTCATAGGCCGGTCACGTCGCTTTCATAGATGTGGACCAGGAGCGCAGAGAGGAGAAAGGCGATAAGCCCCAGGGCCAGGATGAGCCGGGATGGGGAGAGCATGCGCCTCCAGCCTTGCTTCGCGGGAGAGGGCTCGGCGAGGGTCGGCTCGGCCTGCGGCGCGGCGGCGCGGCGGCCCAAGCGCCCCAGGCGCGTGCCGAGATCGCGGGCGAGGAGGAACATGGAAAGGGCGGCTAGGAGCTTGAGGGCCAGGACGGTGTAGTAGAGGGCAGTGATGGGGGCCGATTGCAGGCGATCGAAGGTGATGATGACACCGGTGAGGATGAGGGTGATGATGGCGGCGTCCACTAGGGTGCGGAAGTGCTTGCTGATGAGCGCCTCGAAGGGGCCTCTGGCGGCGGCGAGGTTGGCTTCCGCCAGGGATGGGCGAAGGGCGAAGAGGTAAAAGATACTGCCACCCACCCACACCACAGCGGCGATGGCGTGCAACCATCTGACTATCGCCCGGAAGTAATCAATGCCTTCCACATAAGCCTCTCGAAGGCGCGCGAACATGGCCGATTCCTGGTTTGGGCGCCCAACTATGTTACTCTTTTCACATTCGAAACGTCAAGGAAATGCCCCAGTTTGCGCAGGGGGCGCTCCAGAAGTCTACGTGGTAGGATATCGGGCGGTTCCCAAGCCGTTCAAGAAGGCGTTCAATGAGCAGACTGACGCTGAGAAAGTTCACCCAGGCCGACTTCGCCGCCTATGCGCGCATCGTGCGGGCGGCTCGGGGGCCTGGCGCGCGCTACACGGCGGCAGATGCGAAGGACTATCTGGGCCAGCCGAACCTTCGCCCAAGGCGTGATTGCTTCCTCGCGATGAACGTCGGCAGGGCTGGCGGCTACGCGTTGGTGGTGCCGGAGCTTCCCATCGGTCGCGCCGTCATCGAGTGGGGGGCCGCACCTGCGGAGGCGCGCGTGACGGCGGGGGAGGCGCTGCTGGCGCGATGCCTGGCGCATGCTGGGGGCCTGGGCGCGAAGCTGGCGCACGTCTCTGCTCAGGGGCACGACCGCGAGGCGGCGGCGCTCTACAAGAGGCTCGGCTTTGCCCAGGTGAAGCGCCAGTGGCAGATGCGCCTTGACGCGGCGCGGTGGAAGGCCCCGGCGAAGGCGAAAGAAGGCATCACGGTGCGGCGGCTCCAGCCCGGCGAAGAGGCGCTGGTGACGGGCATCCAGAACCGGGCCTTTGGCGGAAGCTGGGGCTTTGCTCCGAACGTTCCGGAGGAGCTGCGCTACCGCCTGCGGATGCGCGGCAGCAGGGTGCAGGATGCGCTGATTCTCGAAGTGAAGGGCGCGCCCGCCGCCTATTGCTGGACGCGCGTGAACAAGGGCAAAGGCGGGGCGACGGGCATCATCTGGATGATCGGCGTGGACCCGGCCTACCGGGGCCAGGGTTTGGGGCGCGCGATGCTGGAGGCCAGCATCGCGGACCTGAAGCGCCGGGGCGCGACTGCGGTGGAGCTGACGGTCTACGCCGATAATGCGCCGGCAGTGGAGCTCTACAAAGCAGTCGGCTTCAAGCGTATCTACGATATCGATTGGTGGGAGAAGAGGCTTTAAACCCTCGTCGCTTCTTTCACTAATCCTTCGTAGACGCTCAGCACGCGCTTTGCCGCCGCCTCCCAGGACTGGCCCTTTGCCGCCGCCTGCGCCGCTTGGCCCAGGCTTTCGCGCAGGTGGTCGTTGGCGAGGAGAACTTCCAGTTTTTCCGCGTAGGGCTCGGGGCAGTGCCAGGGGACCAGGTAGCCCGTCTTGCCATGGCTCACGGTGTGCTGGAGCCCGCCGACCTTGGCGGCGATGACGGGCGTGCCGCAGGCGAGGGCCTCCAGCGCCACCAGGCCGAAGGTCTCATAGAACGAGGGGACAACACAGACATCGGCGGCGCTGTAATAAAGGGGCAGGTCCTTCTGCGGCACGGCGTCCACGAAGAGCATGCGGTGCTCTATGCCCAGGCCGCGCGCCATGCGCTGGAGTCGGCGGCGCTCGGGGTCGGCCTCACTGCCGCCGATGACGATGAGCTGGGAGTCCAGGCTGCTATCTAAGGCGGCGACGGCGCGCAGGAGGATGTCCGCTCCCTTGATGCGCTCCATGCGTCCGACGAAGAGGACGATCTTATGGCCGTTGAGGCCCAGGCTATCGCGGGCCGCACGCCGGGTGATGGGCTTGAAGAGCGATTGATCGAAGCCGCAGGGGACCAGGGAGACCCTGTCGTGTCGCGCGCCGTAGAGGTTCACCAACTGCTCGATCTCATGGGGGCTGCCCGCGACGATCGCATCGGCCTGGGCGACGGCCATCTCCTCCGCGGGGATACGGTCTTTGGCATCGGGCTCGCCTGCGCGGACGATGCCCTGGACCTTGCCCAAGGTGTGGAAGCTGACGGCGACGGGGAGGCCCCAGCGCGCCTTGAGCGTGAAGGCGACGGGCGCGGAGAGCCAGTAGTGCGCGTGGATGAGTTCGTAGCGGAGGCCCATGCTTTGGGCGTAATCAGCGAGGTGTTCTGTGAACTGGGGCAGGTGAGCCGCCAGGTCGCGCTTGGCGGTGGCGAGGTCGCCGGCGTTGATGTGGATGACGCGCGCCCCCTGGCCGATGGGAACGATTTGCGGGTCGCGCACATCGTGGGTGCGGGTGTAGACGTCCACGGTGTGGCCTAGGCGGCCAAGCTCCCGCGCCGTCTCCCGCAGGAGGACGTTCATGCCGCCGGTGTCTTTTGCGCCCAGGCGCGCCGTGGGGCAGCCGTGGACGCTGATAAGGGCGATGCGCATGGATTCAGCAGTCTCCGCTGATGAGGATACGGCAGGCGTACCTAGTTGCCAAGGGAAACCTATCCCTTCTTGAGGGTGAGCTTGTGGAGCCGGACATCTTTCGCGCCGAGGCTGTACTTGTAGGGTTCGGAACCGCGCAGGAAATTGAAGAGCTTGCGTCCCTTGGCGATGGCCTCCTGCATGCAGAGGGCCTTTACCAAAAGGCCCACGCTCAGGGGGGCGTAGCGCGTATCGTAGCCGCTGTTGTAAAGGTAGAAGCCGTTGTCATAATCGAACAACATGGAGGCGGCGGTGACGTGGCCGTCCAGGGTGAGGAAGTAGACGCGGAGCCAGCCCTCCTTCTGCATCGCTTCCGCCAGGGTGCGGAAGAAGCGCTCGCGCTCGGGGGTGAGGAACTGGGCCTTGTCCTCCCGGCTTGAGCGCATGAGCGTGGCAAAGGTGGTCATCACCTCGGCTAGGGGTTGGCGGTCCAGGGCGTCGAAGCAGTCCACGCGCCCGGCGCCGGTGAGCTTGCGCAGCTTGCGCTTCAGCTCGTGGCGGTCCTTGCCGTCCAGGGATTCCAGGTAGGCCTCCCACGATGCGGGGAGCGCGATCTCCGGGGAGACGCCGTCCACCTGCTGTTCCACCGTCCAGCCTTTGCCTAGGGCGGCGCCAGTGAGCCTCCGCAGGGTGGGCGAAAGCTCGATGATGCCTTCCAGCTCCACACGCAGCCAGCCGTGCCGCTCGAAGGCCCCCACCAGCGCGGGGTAGAAGGCCTCTTCCGCCTCCGGGCGGTAGAGCACATCGTGATAGTCGCAGACGTCCGTCGCGGCCAGGAGGCGGACGGCATCGGCGGAGCGCATCATGGGGGCCAGGCCCAGCAATCGCCCGCCATCGCGGAAGGCGAGGAGGGCCGGCTCTTCGCCGGTGCGCTGGGTCTGCCACCAGGTGTGAAGCCAGGCGGGTGTGGTGAAGACAGAGCGCGTGGGCGAAGCGGCGGCGAGGTCGCGCCACTCACGCTGGAGGCTTTCGAAGGATTCGGTGTGAACCGAAAAGGCCACGTCAGTCCTGGATGAGGGAGAGGAACTCGGCGCGGGTGACCTGGCTCTGCTTGAACCTGCCGCGGACGGCGGAGGTGACCATGTTGGAGCCGGGCTTCTTGATGCCGCGCATGGTCATGCAGAGGTGCTCCGCCTTAATGACGACGCCGACGCCCGTGGGCTTGATGGCCTCATCAATCGTATCGGCGATTTGGGAGGTGAGGCGCTCCTGGAGTTGCGGGCGACGCGCCAGGATCTCAACGACGCGCGCCAGCTTGCTGAGGCCGACGACGCGCCCATTGGGCAGATAGCCCACCGCGGCGATGCCGTAGAAGGGGAGGAAGTGGTGCTCACACATGGAATAGAAGGGGATGTCCTTGAGCACGACCATCTCCTGGTGCCCTTCATCGAAGCCGACCTCAAGCTCCTTTTTGGGGTCGAGCTTCAGGCCGGCGAAGAGCTCTTCATACATCTCGGCGATGCGTCGCGGCGTATCGGTCAGGCCTTCGCGCTTGGGGTCTTCGCCGATGGACTTGATGATGTCTCTAACGGCTGACTTGATCCGTGGGGAGTCCACGATTCGCCTCCTAGGCGTGGGAAGGCCACGCAGAGAGATACGGGATCGGTCGGGAGAGACGGAGACTATTCAATCTACCAGATATGGAGAGGGAAGAACAAGTTGACAGAAGGGAGCTTATCGAAAGCCTAGCGCAGCCTCAAGCGCGGGGAGGTCCGGCATGATGGGGACGATATCGGCCTTGACGTTTTTTGTGGTGGTGTCCGGGTCCTTGAGTCCGTGGCCCGTGAGGATGCAGACGACGGTCTGTTTGGAAAGATCGAGGCCGCTACGGCGAAGCTTGATCAGCCCGGCGAAGGAGGCGGCGGAGGCGGGCTCGCAGAAGAGGCCCTCCTTGCGCGCCAGTTGCCCGTAGGCCTCAATAATCTCAGCGTCGCTCACCATGCCGATCTCGCCGCCGGACTCATCGCGGGCGGCCACGGCGCTCTTCCAGCTGGCGGGATTGCCGATGCGGATGGCGGTGGCGATGGTCTGGGGCACTTCCACCGGGTGGCCGCGCACGATGGGGGCCGCACCTTCCGCCTGGAAGCCCATCATCTTGGGGCGCTTTTTGGCCTTCTTCTTTTCGTGATATTCCCTGAAGCCCTTCCAATAGGCGGTGATGTTGCCGGCGTTGCCCACAGGGATGCAGAGGAAATCGGGCGCTTCGCCCAGGGCGTCAACCACCTCAAAGGCGGCGGTCTTCTGCCCCTCGATGCGGTAGGGGTTGACGGAGTTCACCAGGGTGATGGGGCGCGTCTGCGAGACTTCGCGGACGATGCGGAGGGCCTGATCGAAGTTGCCCTCCACGGTAATGACCTTGGCGCCGTAGGCCATGCCCTGCGCCATCTTGCCCAAGGCGATATTGCCCTTGGGGACGACAACGGCGCACTGGATGCCGGCGCGGGCGGCATAGGCGGCGGCTGAGGCGCTGGTGTTGCCGGTGGAGGCGCAGATGATAGCCTTGCTGCCCTCTTCCAGGGCCTTGGCCACGGCCATGACCATGCCGCGGTCCTTGAAGGAGCCGGTGGGGTTGCAGCCCTCCAGCTTGAAGTAGAGGGCGCCGATCTGCAGCTCGCGCTCAAGGTTCTGGGAGCGCACCAGGGGTGTATCGCCTTCGCCCAGGGTGAGGAGCGGTGTCTTGCCGGTGAGGGGCAGGTAGGCGCCATAGGCCCGCAGGACGCCCTTGTGGGCTCCCTGGCTGGGTGCGGAGATGGCGGGATCGCTCACGGGGCGCGGCTCTCTTCAGCTATCGGCTGTCCGGCGCGGCCTTTACGGCAACGAGACGGCCAGGCGAGACGTGGGAATCATTGTACGCGATGCGGAGCCGCGCTAGAAGCGGGACTGGCTGCCGCGCTGGCGCGCCTGGGCGGTGGCCGTGGCCGAATCTTCAAACTTGGTGCGGGAGACATCGCCGATCTCGCCGAGGGCCTTGTCCACGTCCAGGTTGCTGAAGCAATCGTCGGGCGATTTGGGGCAGTAGTTGATCCGGCCCGAGTCCCATTCCCGGCGGAGCCAGGCCTCCAGGGCGCGGGTCTTTAAGACTTCCAGGTTCTTCTCGGAGACCTCAAGGGCTTGGGTGCGCTGGCTGATCATGTAAAAGACGGTCTGGTTGATCCGGTTGACGGGTTCGGTGATTGTATTCAAGGGGATGCCCGCGATGTAGAGGTCAAAGATGCCGCCGCGATCGCCGGGGCCGATGAGCCCTAGGTCGCCGCGGCCGGCGCGCAGCTGAGGATCCGTAGCGACCTCCGCGGCGACGGTCTCAAAAGGCGTGCCGTTTTCCACGCGGCGCTTGGCCTCTTGGGCGGAGGCGAAGTCCTTGGCCAAGATGGCCTGGATGCGGGCCTTATCTCCGGTGCGCTGGGTGATGCGGATGATGTAGACGCCTTCCTTGGCGGAGATGGGGTCACTGAGCTGGTTGAGCTCAAGGCCGAAGAAGAGGGTGTCCAGGTCATTGATGACCAGGCGCGGCGTCCAGCCGATGGCGCCGCCTTCCTTGGCCGTCTCTTCATCCACGGAGGCGGTGCGGGCAACCTTGGAAAACTCTTCCGTCTTGAGGCGCTTCTGGATGGCCTCCACCTGAGTCTGATCGCCTGCCACGATCTGGTTGACGAAGGCGTGGGGCTGGACCCTCGGCAGGTTCGCGCCGAGCTTGTTGCGGAGCTGATCGCGCAGAAGGTCCAGGTAGACGATGTCCTCATACGTGCCGCGGGGCAGTTGAGTGATCTTGAGATAGTTGCTCAGCTTGACCTGGAATTCGCGCTCTACTTGGGACTTGGGCGTGTCCGGCGAGGGCTTCGGGTCCAGCAGGCGGTTCATCATCTCCTGCTTGATCTCTTCATCCGTGACTTTGAGGCCTTCGCGGAGGGCGGCCTGGCGGATCAGCTCGTTCTCCGCCAGGGTCTGCATGAGCTGGTAGGGCGCGACGCCTGGGTTGAACTGGCCGCCCAGGGCATCCGAGCCGAGCTTTTGGGACTTGAGGATGTCCACGTAATAGCGCCAGGTAAAGGTCTTGTTATTGACCTGGAGGATCGGCTGATCGCCGGGGCGCTTGACGGAGACGACGTAGTTGACGACGAGGACGACGATGATCACGACGACAAGGAGGCCGCTGATGATGAAGAAGAGCGGCGAGAGCTTGCGCGGGCCCGAAGGAGGCTTGCGGCGGCGCGACGTGTCAACCGGCGCGACCGGCTGGGGGGCTTCCTGTTTTCTCCGCTCGGAACGGCGTCGCTGTGCCACGGTGCGTCCTCGCGATGGCAGGTTCTACAGGGTATACGCAGGCGAGGCGTTCAAGGATGCCTGCGCCCGGGAACCCCTAGCGCCCAGGTGCCCGGATGATGCGTGATTCCAGGACGTGGTCGAAGGTGAAGGGCAGGAGGGCCAGGTGGCGGGCGCGCTTGAGGGCCTCCGTGAGCATGCGCTGGTGTCGCGCGCATGTGCCCGTCTTGCGGCGGGGGTCTATGCGCCCGCGCTCGGAGACGAAGCGCTGGAGCAGGTCCACGTTCTTGTAGTCAATGGCCTTGGTCTTTTGGACGCAGAAGGAGCAAACCTTGCGCCTGGCGAAGAAGCGGGGGCGTCCGCCCCTGCCGCCGTCTTTGCGGTCGCCCTTATCGCCGCGCGGTCCGCCGAATCTGCCGCCGCCTGATGATCGTTCGTTCATTGCTGTCCTTCCGGTGCTGTGATGGTGGCTATGGGGCTAGAAGGGAAGATCGTCGGCATCCACGGCCTCGCCGCCTTCTGGGGCGGGAGCCTGGGCCTCTTCGCCCTGGCCCTCGGCGGGCTGGCGATCCAGGAAGAGGATGCGATCGGCGATGATCTCATTGCGGAAGCGGGTGGCGCCGTCCTGGCCGGTCCACTGGTTGGAGCGCAGGCGGCCTTCCACGTAGGCCCGGCGGCCCTTCTTGAGGAAGTTGCTGGCCTGCTCCGCCAGCTGGTTCCAGGCGACGACGGTGAACCATTCGGTCTCTTGCTTGCGCTCGCCGCCGGAGGTGTAGTTGCGGGTGGCGGCGATGCGGAAGGTGGTGATGGGCCGGCCGCTGGGGGTGTAGCGCATCTCCGGCTCCGTCCCCACGTTGCCGATGACCAAGATTTTGTTAAGCCCTACCACGCGCCGCTCCCTTTGGTCGCCTAGTCGGCGTTGAGGAGGAGGTGACGGATCACCTGCTCGGAGATTTGGAGGTCGCTCTGGAGCTGCTTGGCGTGCTTGGGCTCCATGGAGAAGTTGGCCTGGACGTAGCTGGCCTCTTGGAAGTTGCCGATGTGGTAGGCAAGCCTGCGGCGGCCCCAGGGCTTGACTTCGGCCACCTTGCCGCCGTGGGTGGTGACATAGCCGGTCACCTTTTCGACGACGGTGTTCACCTGGTCGTCCGCGATCTCCGGGCTCACCAACATGACAAGTTCGTAGTTGCGCACAAAAGCCTCTTTCAGGAAAGGGGGGTCGAAAACCAACGGCTATTATAGCACGGGGCGGGCCGGAGGGGGCAAGGAGGAGGCAGAGGTTCTGGGAGCAGGGAGCAAGGTCTAGAGGTCAAGGGCAGGATCGAGAAAGAGGATTCCTGGGAAAACTACGGAAGGGCTTTCCCGGAACCCTGCTCCTCTAACCTTTCCCCTACTCCAAGCCCGGCACGGGGAACTTGGCGGCGATGGTCTGGACCTCGTCCTTCACCTTCGCCATCTCCTGCTCGTTGCCGATGCTGCGCAGGGTGGCGGCGATGAGCCGCGCGATGGCCACCATCTCGCCCTTGCCGAAGCCCCGGCTGGTGACCGCGGGCGTCCCCAGGCGCAGGCCGCTGGTGACCCGCGGCGGCTTCGGATCGAAGGGGATGGCGTTCTTGTTCGCCACGATGCCCACCGCCTCAAGGGCGCTCTCCGCCTGCTGGCCTGTGACGGCGATGGGGTTCAGGTCCACCAGCATGAGGTGGTTGTCCGTGCCGCCGGAGACGATTCGCAGTCCCCGGTTCCCCAGCTCGCCGGCTAGGGTGCGGGCGTTGTCTATCACGTTCTGCTGGTAGGTCTTGAACTCGGGCTTGAGCGCCTCGCCGAAGGCGACGGCCTTGGCGGCGACGATGTGCATGAGGGGGCCGCCCTGCGCCATGGGGAAGACGCCCTTGTCTATCGCGGGGGCCAGGGCCTTCTTCGAAACAATCATGCCGCCGCGGGGGCCGCGCAGCGTCTTGTGCGTGGAGGAGGTGACGACGTCCGCGTAGGGCACGGGCGAGGGATGGAGCCCGGCGGCGAAGATGCCGGCGGGGTGCGCCATGTCCACCATGAGCTTCGCGCCCACCTCATCGGCGATCTCGCGGAACTTCTTGAAGTCGATGATGCGCGGGTAGGCGGTGGCGCCGGCGACGATGAGCTTGGGGCGGTGCTCCTTGGCCAGGGCGCGGACGGCGTCATAGTCCAGCAGCTCCGTCTCGCGGTCCACGCCGTAGGAGACGAATTTGTAGTACTTGCCGGAGAAGTTGACGGGACTGCCGTGAGTGAGGTGGCCGCCCTGGTCCAGGCGCATGCCCAGCACCGTATCGCCGACCTCCAGGAGGCCGAAGTAGGCGCCCATGTTGGCCTGGGCGCCGCTGTGGGGCTGGACGTTGGCATGCTCGGCGCCGAAGAGCTGCTTGGCGCGCTCGATGGCGAGCTGTTCCGCCACGTCCACGAACTGGCAGCCGCCGTAGTAGCGCTTGCCGGGGTAGCCTTCGGCGTACTTGTTGGTGAGGGGCGAGCCCATCATCTCGAGGACGGCCTTGCTGGCGTAGTTCTCCGAGGCGATGAGGACGATGTTCTTGCGCTGGCGCTCCACCTCGTGGGCCAGGGCTTCGGCGATCTGGGGGTCGTGCTTCTGCAGGAGGGTGGAGATGTGCATGAGTCGCTCCGGCTCCCTGGGGGCAGGCGCGGGAGCCATGGTGGGATTGAAGGCTACCCAGTGTACGCCCGGGGCTGAACGGCGGCAAGGGGAAGGGGGCTTAGCCCTTCAGCAGCCCCAACCTGTGCAGGTCGGCATCAGACCAGCCGGCATCGTGGATGATGCCTTTCAGCGTGCCGATGGGGAAGGTATCGCCCGGATGATGGTAGGCCACAACGATACGCCGTCCATCCGGGTGGCTGAAAATTCGATGGCTTCCGCGCGACCTCCGCAAGGCAAAGCCGTCAGCCTCAAGGGCCCGCACCAGCTGGCGCGCTGAGACGCCCCTGGGCGTTTGGCTCATCGAACGTTGACGGCTACGGCGGGCTTATCGCGAACCGTCACGCCGCGCTTTTGGCTCGTGGGCACCGGCTTGCCGGCGTCCACCAGGTCCTCGATGTAGAGCTCGATCGCTTCGCGGATATTGGCGAGCGCCTCTTCATAGGTGTGGCCCCAAGAGCGGCATCCCTTCAACGCAGGACATGACGCGCTGAAGGCCCTCTCCCCTGATTCAAACCGGTCTTCCTTGATGACCACATCAAAGATGTAGGATTTCATGGCCCTCGCCTTCCTTTATCCAATGATACCAGCCTGCCCTTAGCCGCCAAAGGCTCGGCTCAGCTGATGGCCGGCCCAGACCGCCAGGAGGCCGACGATGAGCTGCACGGCGATGTTGGCGAAGGCGGCGGGCAGGCGGTCGTCCCGCAGGAGGGCGAAGGTCTCAAAGCCGAAGGCGGAGAAGGTGGTGAAGCCGCCCAGGAGTCCCGTGGTGAGCAGGAGGCGCGTGTGGCTGTTGATGAAATCGTGGGTCTCCGCCAGGCCGAGGATGAGACCGATGGCGAAGCAGCCGATGGCGTTGACGGCCAGCGTCCCATAGGGGAACGATTTGCTGCCGCCCATGACCCACGCGCTTACGCCATAGCGCAGCATGGAGCCGACGGCTCCACCGAGGCCGACCAGCACGACGTTGAGCATAACCTACCGCCTTCTCCCTTCGCTCACGACTTTGCTTCGCAGAGTCAGCGCAGGCTCCCTTCCACCGAAGGAGAGGAGAGCGAACACGGACGTCTCGCAACTACCTTAGCCTGACCACTTCGCCTCGCACAAGGGCTGGGACGACCTTCAGCGCGTCCAGCTTGGCGCAATCGGCCAAGTCGCGGCCGAGGCCCACGGCGATGAGGGCCTTGCCCGAAGGCGATTCGCGCAGGGCGGCGGCTATGCGCCCGCGATAGCGCTCGGAGAGCGCCAGCGCCTGCGCCGCCTCCTCCGTGGGCCCGGCATCGCCGATCGCCTCCAGCAGGCGCTCCACAAAGGCCCCCGCGCAGGCCGTATCGTCCGGCACCGGCTCGCCTTCGCGCCCTGCGCAGACCAGCACGATATCGCCCCTGGCCCTTGCCAGGCGGCGCACCGCCGCCCCCTGGTTGAGGAAGGCGCCGATGAGCGTCTCCCCGGCCGTGGCCGCCGCCTTGAGCGCCCGGGTGCCGTTGGTGGTGGTGAAGACGATGGTCTTCCCCTTCACCACCTTGGCCGTGTAGTCCCGGGGCGAATTGCCGAGGTGGAAGCCGGGGATGCGCAGGCCGCCGCGTTCTCCGCCGAGGAGCGCTCCTTCGCCCAGGGAGCGCTGCACGCGCCGCGCCTCTGCGATAGAGGCGACAGGGATGATGCGCTCCGCGCCGGAGGCGATGGCCTGGCTGATGGTGGAGGTGGCGCGGGTGACGTCTATCACCACGGCCCGCCACTGGGGAAGGTCGAGGCTCTTCAGCTCGGCAGGCGTCAGCGCAACGTGGAGGCGCATCTAGCGCTTGGCCTGCCGCAGGAAAGACTCGATGGTCTGCTCTGTGGTGTAGCGGTAGCGGAAGCCGGTGGCCTGCTTCAGCTTCTCATTGCTCGCGACCCACGGGTAGGCGATGTAGTCGAGGCCGGCCGAGTTCGACTGCTGTTGCAGGCGCAGCTTCCACGCCAGGTCCATGACGCCGCCGAGGAGCGACTTGGGCAGGGCGATCATGGGCCGCTTGGCCATCTTCGCCACTCTGCTGTAGGGGACCGTGCCATCGGCGGCGACGTTGTAGGTGCCGGGCGCTTCGCGCTCCAGCAGCATGACCAGGATGGCGATGAGATCGTCTTCATGCAGGAACTGCACCGGCGGGTTGCGGCCCAGCATGCGCACCATCACCGGCTGGAATACCTTCGCGCCGATGGCCTTGGCCCCGCCGGGGCCCATGACGGGCGCGCCGCGCAGGACCGTCACCTTGCTGTTCGGGTGGCTCTTGGCGTACTCATCGAAGAGCCGCTCCGTCGTCGCCTTATCGCGGGCATACTGGAAGCGCGGGTTCGGTCGAAGGGGCGCATCCTCCGTCAGCGGCACGGGGTTATCGGCATGGGCGCCGTAGACGGAGGTGCTGCCCAGGTAGAGCAGGTAGCCGAGGTTGCCCTGGCCGCAGGCCCGGAGGAAGTGCCGCGTGCCGTCTACATTGATGCGCGCGGCCCAGGCCTCCCGCCGCGTGGGCGCGACGACGAAGGCAAGGTGGACGGCGGCATCCACGCGGTGCTGGGCGAAGAGCCCATCGAAGGGCTTGGTGATGTCATGCCGGACGAAGGTGAGCTTGGGAGGCGATTGCCGCGGCGGCCGGGCGTCCACGCCGATGATTGCCTCCACGGAGGGGTGGGCCGCCAGCCGCGCCATGAGCTGTGCGCCGATGTAGCCGCTGACGCCCGTGACCGCGACGCGCTGCATGCGCCCTCCCGGCGAAGTGCCGGGAGACAGGATAGCAGATGCGAAGATATGACTGACAACGAAACTTGAACCCTGTCCTTCAAGGTAACAGAGCCATCAAGGGGCGGATGTCACACCACCCTCCCGCCCTGCTGCAGCGCCTCCGCCACCAGCGGCGATGGCGTGGAAGTCACGGGACTCACGGAGTTAACGGACTCCTCTCCATTTCTTTGTCGTATTGTTTCCTCCCGCGATTGACTAGAGTTGGGGAAAGCCCGTGAAGTCCGTGAGTTGCGTGAGTCGTGGGACTCTTTTCGCAGCATGATACCTATGTAGCTCCACATCGTCTTGCCGGCAACCGCTTTCTGCGCGTAGCGCACCCGCGGACGCGCCCTGCGCAAGGCGTTGCCGATCGCTACCCTGGTCACGCTGACGCCCAGGCTGTGCTCCAGCGCGTAGTCGCGGTAGGCGGCCATGAGCTCGCTGCAGGGGGTGAATGCCTCCGCGTCCTCCACCGTGCGGGCGTTGAGCCAGACGGTGAAGGGGTCCGTGGCCTCCACGAACTCGTTATAGGCCTCCTGCATCGCCGCCGTTATGGTGAAGCCCCGCTGCCGCAGGCGCGGCAGGGCCGCCAGCGCCAGGTTCAAGAGCCCGGCCCGCTCCGTGGGGTCGGCCAGCAGGCGGTCTATCTCCTGGGGGGAGACCTGGTCCGCCTCGTCCCTAAAGCGCCGCTTGAAGCGCACGACGATCCACCGCGAGAAGAAGGCCGAGGAGGCGTCCGCCGAGCGCGGCGGCGTGTTGGCGGAGAAGACGAGCCGCGCGAAGGGCTGGAAGTCGAAGCTCTCCCTGAACTTCTGCTCTCCGGTTATGGCATCGCCGGCTACAAGGCTCTTGAAGAGGCTCGTGCTTTGCAGGTAGGTGGAGGGCAGGTCGGCGTAGAAGTTGGCGAGCTTGCCCTGGAGCCGCGCCGCCTTGAAGCGGTCCTCCTCCAGCTGGTGGAGGGCGATGGTGCTGACGTTGCTGCCGCCCAGGAAGGCGCGCAGCCCCGCCAGGAAGCGGCTCTTCCCCTCGCCGCCTTCGCCCAAGAGGAGCAGGGCCTTCTGCAGGGAGAGGTCGGGCGTCATGAGCCAGGCCGCCGTCTCCGGCACAAAAGTGGGGCCCTCTTCGCCGAACCAGTCCTGCGCGAAGCGGAGCCAGCTGGGGCACTTGGCCTTCGGGTCGTAGACGATGGGCAGCCGGACGGTGACGGCGTAGGACGGCCTATGGGGCATCAGCTCCATGGTGTCCAGGTGCAGGATGCCGTTGGCAACAGTGAGCCGGTTGCGGTCCGGGCGCTGGAGGAGCGGCCGGGCGTCCACGCGGATGAACTCGGCCACCTCCGCCGCCTTGTGGGACGACCACGATTCCAGGAGCTCCGCCTCCGCCAGGACCTCCTTGCACATCCGCTTGGCGAACTCCTCGCCATCGTCCAAGTAGACGCCGCTCAGATAGCGGTAGAGCCGTCCGTTCGCGTCTTTGGCGAAGTCATGCCGCTCCATGATCCGCTTCGCGATCTCATAGGCCGGGACCTTCGGCCATCGCGCCACCCAGGGAAACCCGCCGCCTTCAGTCTCATACATCACGTGCAATTTCACCTCTTCATCACTATCTACTATTAGTATAGCGACGATCGTCTAGTCCCCGTTCGGAACCGCGGAGAGAAGAGGCGGCTTGGCTAAGCGTCTTTCCGCTTCCCCCGCCAGAACTTGTAGCGGGCCGCCAGCGCGCCGATGGCCTGCTCCACCGCGTAGGCGTAGGCCGGGATGCCGTTCGCCTCCAGGTGGCGCACCGCCTCCTCCACCTCCACATCGCCCACCAGGCCCGCCACCATCGGCTTCACGATGCCCTTGTCCTTGGCCTCCTGCACCAGCTCGATGAGGAGCTTGGCGAAGGCCCCCGGCGGCGCAAGCGGCGTATGCCAATAGCCGAAGACGAGGGCGTGGACGCGGCTATCATTGAGCGCAAGGGTGATGACCTTGCGGTAGGTCTCCGGGCCTTCGCCGCCCGTCACGTCTATGGGGTTGTTGGCTGAGCCGAAGGGCGGGATGCAGGCCTTCATCGCCTGGTGCAAGTCCGGAGGCAGGGCCGGCAGGGAAAGGCCATGGTCGGCGCAGGCGTCCGCCATCAGCACCCCCAGGCCGCCGGCGCCGCAGACGATAAGGACGTTCTCCCCGGCAGGGTCGGGCAGGAGCTGGACGGCGCGCGACCAGTCCAGCAGGTCTTCCAGCGTGCGCGCGCGGATCAGCCCCGCCTGGCGGAAGGCGGCATCGTAGACGCGGTCTTCGCCGGCCAGCGAGGCGGTGTGGGATGAGGCGGCCCTTGCGCCCGCGCTGCTTCGCCCGCCCTTTAGAACCACCACAGGTTTCACTTTCGAAACGCGTTTTGCCGTCTCCAGGAAGCCTCGACCGTCCTTCAGCCCTTCGATGTGCAGGGCGATGACCTGGGTGTGCGGGTCCTGGCCGAAGAACTCCAGCGCGTCGCTATCGTCTATATCGGCCTTATTCCCCAGGCCCACGATGGCGGAGACGCCCATGCGCCGGGAGCGGCTATAGCCCAGGATGGCGTTGGCGATCCCGCCGCTCTGGGAGACTAGGGCCACGCCGCCCGGCTCCGTGTAGGGCATGGCGAAGGTGGCGCAGAGCTTGAGGGGCGTGTAGAAGTAGCCGTAGATGTTGGGGCCAAGGATGCGCAGGTTGTGGGCCCGCGCCGCCTGCACCAGCTCATCCTGCAAGGGGCGGTTGCCCACCTCGGCAAAGCCGGAGCTGATGACCACCAGCCCGGCGATGCCCTTCTTGCCCGCGGCGGGCGCCAGCCCCGCGATGGCGGGCGCCGGGATGGCCACCACAGCCACGTCCGTATCGTCCGGCACCGCCTCCAGCGAGGGGTAGCACTTCAGGCCCCCTACCTCGGCGAAGTTGGGGTTCACCGGGTAGATGTTGCCCACATAGCCTGCGCCCTTGAGGTTGGCGACGATGATGCTGCCCAGCTTCCCCGGCGTGGGCGAAGCGCCCACCACGGCGATGGCGCGGGGCATGAAGATGCGGCGCAGCTGGGCGATGCGGGCTTCCGGCGATCGTGGCGGTGGCACGGGTGTCACCTCGAGTGGGAGTCTGCCGCCACAGCCATTATAGGCTTGCACTGTGCTGCATGGGGTGGTTTTGGGCAACTTTCCTCTGGAGAGCATTGAACAAATGGCATCTCCCTCTTACAATCCATGTGGGTTCGTTGAGTTGGGTCGCCTAATCCTCACCTTAGGTGGGCAGATGTCTCCAGCGTCCACGGCTCGGGCGGCGCGCAGACCCCCTTCTCAGCGCGAGCTCGCCTCCAAAAAGATCGTCGTCATCGGCGGCGGCACCGGCAGCTTCACTATCCTTTCGGGGTTGAAGCAGTACCCGGCGCAGCTCACCGCCGTGGTGACCATGACGGATAGCGGCGGCAGCTCCGGCCGCCTGCGCGATGAGTTCGGCGTCCTGCCGCCGGGCGACCTGCGCCAGTGCCTCCTGGCCCTCACGCCGGACGACCACGCCCGTGCGACGCTCAAGAGCCTCTTTGAGTACCGCTTCAACAAGGGGAACGGCCTCCACGGCCATAGCTTCGGCAATCTCTTCCTTACGGTGCTGACGGATGTAGCCGGCCGCACGGACAAGGCCGTGGAGGAGATGGGACACCTGCTGGGCATCAAGGGGCGCGTCCTCCCGGTGACGCTGACCGACACGAATCTCTGCGCGGAGTTGGCCAACGGCAACACCGTCGTCGGCGAGGCGCATATAGACATCCGCACCGTAGACCCGGACGTGCCCATCAAGCGCGTCTATCTCCAGCGCAAGGCGCAGGTCCTGCCGGAGACGGCGCGGGCCATCGCCCAGGCGGACGTTATCGTCATCGGCCCCGGCGACCTCTACACCAGTGTGATTCCGAACCTCTTGGTCTCAGGCGTGCCGGAGGCTATCCGCCGTTCCAAAGCGAAGAAGGTCTACATCTGCAACCTGGTCACCAAGCACGGCGAGACTGACGGCTATACCGCCTCCCGCTTCATCGCTACTGTCTTGAAGTACCTCGGCGACGCGAAGGCCTTGGACTACGCCCTCGTGAACACAGCGCCCGTCCCAGCGCGCCTCGCGAAGAAGTACGCCGGCGAGCGCGCGACACCCGTCGCCTTCGATCGCGCCGCCTGCGAGCGGCTCGTGCCCAACATCGTCGCCAGGCCCCTCCTTGCGACGAACCACTACCTCCGCCACGATTCAGCGGCCTTGGCCGCCGCCGTCATCGGTTTCCTTTAGGTGCCCGCGGTGGTGCTATGGCGCACAAGCCCGTATAGTGGTGGGGCTCCTTCGCCAGCGATGTTGTAGGAGGTATCGTGTAAGTCATCTCGAAGGCTCGTCCTCGCGCCGGCGGCCGCCTATGCCCAGTCGGGCAAGGTGCTCATGATGGCGATGGCCTTTGCAGGCAAGCGGATCTCGTTGGTAGGGCTGGCGGCATGCCTGTTGCTGCCGATGCTCGCTGCGTGCAGCTCGGCCGCTAAGGACCCCACACCAACGCCCGTCCCCCCAACGCCCACCCGCCCGCCGACGCCCTCGCCGACGCCTGTCCTCGTCTTCACCGGCGATGCGCTCAAGGCCTACGAGTATATGAAGACGCTGAATGGGATCGGCAATAAGTTCATCGCCGAATACCAGGGCACGGGAACGGCCGTCTTTTCCACCACGGACCAGGCGGCCATCGCGCGGCTGGTGGACCGGGGTATCGCGCTCTCGGAGACCTATCTGCGGGATGTGACGGCGGTCGCCGCCCCTGTAGAGGTCTCGGAACTGGTTGAGGTGCGCACCCTGGCGATCCGCTCCGCAGAGCGCGTGGTGGCGATCTCCAAGGAGTTCAAGGCTGCTCTCGCCAGCGGCGATACTGCCGCTTCCACGCGCATCGCCACGCAGCTCATCGCCTATCGGTCCAACCCGGATATCCGCGCCGCCGGCGAGCTGATGCAGAAGGTGATGCAGCGCTACGGCATCCCGCCGGGTTACGTGGACTTCCAGCTTTAGACGCTAGGCCGCCTCCAGCACGATCCGCGCATCCACCGCCGCCAGGCCGTCCCGGTAGGCGAAGACCGGGTTCATGTCCAGCTCTTTGATCTCCGGGTGCGCATCCACAAAGGCGGAGAGCTTCAGGATCGCCTCTTCCAGCTTCGTCACGTCTGCGCCGGCCTGCCCGCGAACGCCCTGCAGCACAGGGTAGCCCTTGATCTCGCGCACCATCTGCCGCGCATCGCGCTGGGTCAGCGGCACCACGCGGAAGGCCACGTCCTTCAACACCTCGACGAAGATGCCGCCCAGGCCGAACATCAGCACCGGGCCGAAGGCGGCATCCTTGGTCATGCCGATGATGACCTCCGTGCCCTGCCTGGCCATGGGCTGGATGGAGACGCCCGCGATGCGAGCGTTGGGCGCGGCGCGCTGCACCGCCGCCAGCATCTCATCGTGCGCGGCGGCCACCTCGGCCTCGTTCTTCAGCCCCAGCTTCACGCCGCCCACATCGCTCTTGTGCGCGATGTCCGGCGAAAGGATCTTCATCACCACGGGGAAGCCCAGCTCCCTGGCGATGCGCTGGGCCTCGGCCTTGTTCGCGGCCAGGCGAGTCTCCACAACGCTCAATCCGGCCTCCTTCAGGATCTGCTTGGCCTCCACCTCGTTCAGGAGGGTGCGGCCTTCCTTTCGGGCGGCTTCCACAATGGTTGCGATGGGCATATGCAGCACCTCAGCGGGGGTTCAGGCTCATGGAGCACGGGTCAGACGGTGCGATCCGGAGACAGGCGAAGGGTAGCGCGACGACGAGAGAGAATCAAGCGGCGGCGCTACGATGTTCCCTGCGCCAGCTTCTCCAAAAGCTTGAGCGAGGCGTTCTGCTCCTTGCCCATGACGCGCCCGGCAAGAAAGAGGCTGAGGAGCCAGGAGACGCCCAGGGGCGAACGCCACTCGTAGGCTAGCGTCACCTCCGTGCGGTCGGCGATGGGGCGTATGGCGATGATGGTGTGGAAATCACGCACGCCGCCGGCCTTCGCGCCGTCCACCGTCTCCTCCAGGTGCTTGAGCGCGATCCGTCTTTCCTGCTCCCAGGCCGTCACCTCTTGAGTGAGCCTGCTTTCGCGCCCGTAGAGCGTCCGCGAAACGAGCTGTCTGCGACCCGCGCCTTCGGCAGGGCCGCCCGTATGCTGGACGGCCTCCACGCTGCTGAACCACTTGGGCAAGTCGTCGAGCGCGGAGGCGGCGCGCCAGACCTGCGCCACCGGCGCTTTGATGAGACGGCTTCGGGCGACGCGCATGCGGCCTAGGCGTAGCGGTAGAGGTTCGCGGCGTTCTCGGCGATGATCTTGCGCCGCTCGCCTTCGGGCACGCCGGCGAAGATGCGCTCGATCAACTTCATGGAGTTGGGCCACGTGCTGTCCAGGTGCGGGTAATCGGAGGCCCACATGAGGTTCTCCACGCCGATGATGCTGCGCAGCATGATGCCGGAGCGATCGCGCATGAAAGTGAGGAAGACGTGCTTGTGGAAGAAGTGGCTCGGCAGCATATCGCGCGGGATGCCCATCTTGTGGAAGACCTGGCGGCGGTCGTGGAGGTAATCGGCCCGCTCCAGGAAATAGCCCGCCCAGCCGATATCGTTCTCCGCGGAGACGATCTTGAGCTTGGGATACTTGAGGAAGACGCCGGAGAAGATCATGCGCGCCAAGGCGTCCTGGACCATCACGCTCTCCGTCACCTGGCCGGAGAGGAAGTCTTCGCCCATGCGCTGCTTGTGCTTGCGCTCCGTGAGGATGTGGAGGCTAATAGGCATATCGCACTCTTCAGCCGCGCTCCACAGCGGATCGAAGGTCGGGTCGCTGTAAGGCCGCCCTTCGGGGCTCACCGAGATGGAGACGCCGGAGAGGCCCAGCTTTTTGGACCGGCGCACTTCGCCCGCTGCGGCTTCGATGTCGTCTGTGGAGAGGATGCCGATGCCCTTGAAGATGTTGGGGTAGGGCTTGCAGAAATCGGCGATCCAGGAGTTATAGGCGCGGAAGCAGGCCGCTTGGAAGTCCGGCTCCGGGATGCCGAACATGCGCAAGGCCACGGAGGGGTAGAGAACCTCCGCCTGCACGGCGTCCACCGCCATCTCGTCCAGGCGTGCCTTGGGGTCGTAGCTGCCTTTGGGGGCGTCCTTCTCATAGGTGCCGTGGCTCTTCAGCTTATCGCTGGGTTTCCCGGCGCCTGCGTAGGCGGCCACCGGGCCTAGGACCGTCCCTTCGCATTTCCACACGTCGAACTCGCCTTCGCGCACCACATGGGGGGCGCGGGCCTTGTAGGCCGGCTCCATGTAGTCCTTCCAGACGTTCGGAGGCTCGATGACGTGGGAATCGGCGGAGATCACCTGGTAGTTGGTCATGCGCGTCCTCCTGGGATGCTACGCCACCCTGCGGCGTCGGTTGGAGAGGTAGTCCACCAGCACGTATTCGCCCAGCTTATCGGGGGAGGCGTAAAAGGCCCGCCCGTGGTTGATGCGCGTGAGCAGGTTCACGAAGTCCACCAGCTGGTAGTTGTTCTCCAGCATGAAGGTGTTGATGACGATGTGCTCCTGGGTGCAGCGCCGCACTTCTTTTAGCGTCTCCGAGATGGTGCGCGGCGAAGGAGGGTAGCTGAAATAGGGGACGCCTTGCTCCAGGTGCGCTGTGGGCTCGCCATCCGTGATCATGATGGCCTGCCGCGTGGCGCCCTTGTGCTTGGAGAGGAGCTTGCGGGCCATCATGAAGGCGTGGTGCATGTTGGTGCCGGAGATGCCGGTGTCCCAGTAGAGGTCCGCCAGGTCCGATTCCTTGAACTGGGTGGCGACGTCTGAGAAGCCGATGATATAGAGGACATCGCGCGGGAACTTGCTGCGGATGAGGGTGTGGAGGGCGATGGCGACCTTCTTGGCCGCCGCGAAGTTGCCGTAATAGCCCATGGAGCGGCTGCGGTCTATGAGGAGGCACGTGGCCGCTTGGGTGGAGAAGTCTATCCGCTCCACCTCGAAGTCGCTCACCTGCATCTTCAGAGGGGTCCCCGCGCCTTCGCGCTTCACGCTGTTGAGGAGCGATTTGCGCAGGTCCACCAGAAAGTCGTCGCCGAACTCCCAGGGCTTCGTCTCGCCGCTGGGCTCGCCGCCGCCCCCGCGCTTGGTGATCTCGTGGCTGCCGGCGCGGTCCTTCTTCAGCTGGGAGAAGATCTCCCGGATGGCCTTCTGCCCGATCTTGCGCACGCCGCGCGGCGTCAGCTCAAAGCGGTCGCCCTTGCGGCGGATGTAGCGCGCCTCCTCCAGCTTCCGCAGGAGGTCCTTCAGCTCCTCCAGGGAGCGGCGGGCATCTTCTCCCAGGAGCTCTTCCATCGCCTGGGCGTCCACGCGCTCCAGGTCCTGGGCGCTGCGCACATCCCGGAGGGTTTGCTCCAGGTTGTCCATCTTCTGGAACTCTTCCATGAGGCGCATGGCCTCCTGCATGGAGAGCTCCTCATCGCCGGTGAAGGGATATTCGCGGCGCAGGTCGTCCATCGGCGCCAACTCGTCCAGCATCTGGCCCAGCTGGGACATCTCCCGGCGCATCTCATCGTCCATCATGGATTCCATGAGGTCTTGTAATTGCTGGCGTGTGGTCTCCGGCATGCTGTCTAACAGCGATTGGGCCTGGGCCATGCGCTCCTGCAGGCGTTCCGCCAGCTCCTGCATGTTGCGGGGCGGGTTGTCCCCGAACATCTGGCCGTACTGCTGCATGAACTGGTCGAACTGCTCCTGGCTCAGCTTGCCCTGGCGGTTCTGCTGGAAGAGTTGGTTCAGGTCCTTCAGCATCTGCTTCATCGCCTGCATCTGGTCGCCGCTCATGTTCTGGAGCGATTGCTGCATGTTCTTGAAATACTGGTCCATGGCCCGCTTCTTCAGCTCGTCCAGCAGTTCCTGGAACTTGCGGCGGGCCTCCTGGTCCATGAAGTCATAGTTGCTCAGAGCCTTGATCTGCTCGGCGGGATCGTTGGTCAGGCTCTTCAGCGTCTCGCGCCGCTTCTCCGCCAGCTTCTCCAGCATGTCCAGCCCCGGCTTTTTAGCGGGGTCCTGCTTCGCGTCGTTCCGGGCTTGCTCCAGGCGGTTGCGGATGCCTTCCCGCTCCGTCTGGACGATGTCCTGGAGCTTTTCCTTGATATCGTTGAGGACGGAGCTTAGGTCGTACTTCTCCATCTGCTCGCGGCGGCGGTTGCGCAGGCGCTCCAGGAGGTCGCGCATGCCCTGGGTGCGGCGGCCGCCTTTGTCCTGCATGCCGCGCTGGATGATGCGCTGGAGGGCGCGCTCCAGGCCCATATCGCCAAAGAGGTCGTTCGAGATTTCGTCCATGACCTCGTCCGGGTGCAGGGAGAATGGCTCTGCGGAGCCGTCCCAGGACGAGTAGCGGTAGCGTCGCATCACATCACCTGTGGCCTAGGCTGGTGCCGTCCGGTCAAACCAGGGAAGCGGCGTGGAGGCCATCATACGGACTGCGCCCGCCAGTGGCAAGGGCGTCTGGACGTGCCGCCAGAGTAGCTAGTTGCGGCGCTCAAAGAGAGGCGGGTCGAACTCATCCATAGTCTCCAAGGCGGACTGGGCCAGCTCCTGGATGTGCGCTTCCGGGCGCTGCATGGTGCGCGTGAGGGCCTTCTTGGCCACCGGCCCGCCGATCTTCCCCAGTGCGGCGATGGCGGCGGCCTGCACCTCGCTATCCGGGTCGTCAATCATCGGCAGGAGGTGCGTGATGGCCTTATCATCGCCGATCTCGCCTAAGGCGGAGACGGCCTCGTAGCGCAGTTCAGCCTGCCTGTTGGCCGTCTCATCAATGAGCTGGGGCAGCCACCTTGGGTCGCAGGTGCGGCCCATGGCGTAGAGGGCGCTGGCCTTCACCTTCACATCGGCGCTCTCATAGGTCTCTTGGATGAGCTCCGGCACGCGCTCATGGCTCATGGCGGCCAGCGCTTCTATGGCCCGGCGGCGCACGTCCGTGGACTCGAACTCGCTGTCTATCGTCTCCAGCAAGGCGTCTGCGATACGCCTGCCGTCCCGCTCCAGCAGTTTCCCCGTCTCCGCCAGGAAGGCGAACCTGCCCAGGGCCTGCGCCGCTGCGGCGCGCACATTGGCTGACGAGTCCACCGTGAGCAACCGGATGAGCGGCGTCAGCAGGGCCCGCTCTTCGCATTCCCACAGGCCTTCGATGGACTCGATGCGGATATCCTCATCGTCGTCGTTCAGCGTCAGTTTGAAGATGGGAAAGAAGTCCAGCTCGACGTTGTCTTCTGCCATCTCCGTCAGGGTGGCGATGACGGCCTTCTTTTGCGGCAGGCCCATCTTGTCCCACGCCTTCTGGAAGGCGGGCAATTCCTCCGAGGAGAGGCCGGAAAGCTGCGTCAGCTTCGCAGGCGCGATGCGCCCCTTGGCGGCCGCGAGCTCTTGGAGGATCGCATCTATCGCGGCCATGGGCCTACTCGCCGGCGCGTTTGGTGGAGACGGTGATGCCCATACAGGCGATGGCCGGGGCCAGCAAGCTGCCGCTCACCCATTCCTGCGCATCGCTGAGGGCGATGAGCTTGCCTGCGCTGAGGGCGGTATAGACGTTCCCGGCGATGACGGTGTCCTTCACGCGCCCCACTACTTTGCCGTTCCGGACGCGGTAGCCTAGCAGGACGTTGCCGCCGATCTCGCCGCCCGCCACGTTGCCCTGGCCTGCGCCAAGGAGCTGTTCGATGATGAGGCCGTCCTGCACATCGGCCACCATGCGCTCATAGGGCGTATCGCCCTTTTCGATGAAGAGCACGCTGGTGGACGGCGTGGGCAGGCTGCTGAGACTGCGGGAGGCGCTGCCGGTGCTCTTGGCTCCGGCGAGGCCGGCCGTCTGCAGATCGTAGAGGAACCCCTGGGGCACGCCCTTTTCGATGAGCAGCGTCTTTCGGGAGGGGACGCCCTCATCATCGGCGTTGCGGCTATCCGGCCTCAGGGGGACGGTGGGATCGTCCCACAGGGAGAAACGCGGGTCCATGAGCTGTGTGCCCAGCTTGCCCTGCAGGGGAGAGGCCCCCTGGAGCACCGTTCTGCCGTTCACGGCGCTGGTGAGGGGCATCAACAGATAGGCGATGGCGTGGGGCGTGAAGATGACGGGCACTTCGCCCTGGGGCGCCGGGACGGTCTCCTTGGCGAACTCCAGCTGCTCCAGGGGGCGCTTGGTGACCGGCTTGGGGTCCAGCATGGGACTGCAGGAAGCGCCCCAATCGCCCACAAAGAGCATGTCCGTGCCGCGGATCAAGGTGCCGTGGACGCCGTAGGAGAAGCTGGAGCGCTTATAGCTGGCATGGCAGCCGTTGGAGTTGATGATCTCAACTTCGTCTATGGACTTGGTGACGCCCGCCTCGCAGACCAGGTCGCTGTTGGCGCGGCGCAGGATGTCAATCATCGCCTGGCCGAAATCGGCCATCTGCTCCACCGTCACGGCCTCCGAAGCCCGGTCAAAGACGGGCACATCGGGAAACTTGGCGGGGCCCGGCAGCTCGAACTTGGCCACCGCGCCGAACTCCGAAAGCTCGATGGCCCTCGCCACCAGCTCGTCCACATCCTTCGGGTCGTTCGTCGCCGAAAGGCCGATGCGCCCGTTCCTCACGATGCGCAGGGCGATGCCGGAGGACTCCTTGGTCTCCAGCATCTTGAGGCGGTTCGCCTCAAAGTTTGCCGGCGTGCTGCGGTGCCAGACGCGCACCACCTCCGCCTGTTCGCAGCGCTTCTTGGCCAGGGAGAGCAAGCGTTCCATCATCTTACTTGCCTCCCACCAGGCACTTGCGGATGCGGATATGGGGACTGCCGTTGGTCACGGGCAGCGGCATCTGGCCGCCCTTGCCGCAGCCGCCTCCCTGGTTCATATCCAGGTCGTTGCCGATGGCGTCTATGTTCTTCAGTGTCTCGAAGAGGTTGCCGGAGAGGACCACAGGGCGCACCAGCTCTTCGATCTTGCCGTTGCGGATGCGGTAGGCCTCTCCCGCGGAGAAGGTGAACATCTCCATGCTGGTCATGCCGCCGTACCAGTTCTTGGCGTAGATGCCGTCCTTGATCCCGCCGATGATGTCATCGAAGGTGACGCCCTTCTGCGGCTCGATGTAGGTGTTGGTCATGCGCACGATGGGCGGGAAGGTGTAGTTAAGGGCCCGGGCGTTGCCTGTGGGCTTCTCTCCCATGCGCGCCGCCGTCTCCCGCGAATGGAGGCGACCCACCAGCACGCCTTCGCGGATCAGGTCCGTCTTGGTGGAGGGGACGCCTTCATCGTCGTAGGCGTAGCTGCCGCGCAGGCCCGGCACCGCCGCGCCGTCCACGATGTTCAGGTGCTTTTCGCCGAAGGTTTCGCCCAGCACCATCAGCTCGCGCATCTTGGGGTTCTCATAGACGTGGTCGGCCTCCGAAAGATGGCCGAAGGCCTCATGGACGAAGACGCCCGCGAGGATGGGGTCCAGGACGACGGTGTAGTCGCCGCCCTTCACCGTGGGCGCTTTGAGGAAGGCCACGGCGCGCTCGGCAAGCTCCTTGGCCCGTTCGTGCAGGCCTTCGACGACGGCATAGTCGCCGCGACTGCCTATGCTGATGCCGGCCTGCTGGAGGTCGCCGTCTGCCCGCGCCATCGCCACGATGCGGGCGTTCACGTCGGCGCGCTCCTGCTCGATGTAGGAGCCGTTGGTGTTGGCGAAGATGGTCTTCTTCCACCCATCGCTGTAGCCGATGCTGGAGCTCTGGATCTTGGCCGCCGACCACATCACCTCGTTGTAGCTATCCAGGAGGCGCTTCTTCTCCGCCAGGGAGATGGTTCGCGCATCGCGCTTGATGGGCGCAAGGGGCGCGTCGGCGACGACCTTGTTCACCGGGGCAAGCTGACTCGTCTCTTGGCCCACCAGCTTGGCCTGCCGCACGGCCAGGGCCACCTGCTCCCGCAGGTTGGAGGCGTCATTGAAGGAGACGAATCCCCAGCCGCCGCTCACCAGAGCGCGGACGCAGCCGCCCTTGCTGGTGCTCTTGTTGATCTCCTCCAGATCCCGGGAGCGATAGCTCAAGCGCGTGGACTGGGACTCTTCGAGCCGTATTTCGATGTAATCGGCTGTGTGGCCGGAAAGGGCGGATTCAATCTGGTCGCGCATGGATGCCTCTTCTAGGGGTGACGAAGACCTGAGGTGAGGCCTCGTGAAGTGCCATCACTATAGCACGGCGGGCCGCCTTATCGAAGGCTTCGCCGAAGGGGGCGCTCGATGCTAGAATGGCTGCTCGCTCGGCGTGTCATTTCGGTGCGCCGGCGCGCCCTATGGGTACACCGAAAGCCGCGAAGTGGTCGCCTGCTGAAATCATCGAGCGCCTTGCGCCGTCCTACGGCCCGCCGACGCCGCCGCGACGCTGGGATGCCACGTCCGAGCTCGTCTACACCATCCTCTCCCAGCACACATCGGACGCCAACTCCGTCCCTGCCTATGAGCAGCTGCGAAGGCGTTTCAAGACCTGGGACGATGTGGTGCACGCCAAGACGAGCGACGTGATGGAGGCGATACGCCAAGGCGGCCTAGCCCGGCAAAAGGCGCCGCGCATCCAGCAGGTCTTGCGCCTGGTGAAGGAAAAGACCGGCGGCTATGACCTTTCCTTCCTGGGCGAGATGGCGGTGGACGAGGCACGGGCCTGGCTCCGCGCCCTGCCGGGCGTGGGGCCCAAGACCGTCGGCTGTGTGATGCTCTTCGCCCTGGAGAAGCCGGTCCTCCCTGTGGACACCCACATCCATCGCGTCGCCAAGCGCCTGGGCCTCTACAAACCCAAGGTCACCGTGGAGGAGTCCCACGATGTCTTGGAGGCGATGCTCCAGCCCCAAGAAGTGCTACCATTTCATATGTACCTCATCACCCATGGCCGCCGCGTCTGCGATGCGAGGAAGCCGCTGTGCGCCCGGTGCGTCCTGGAGCCGCGCTGCCCTAAAGTTGGGGTGAAGGCGCAAGGGGCAAGGCGCACGAGCCAGAAGGCGAAAGGCGTTAGGAGAAGGTCATGAAGCGAGTCGGCATCATCAACGTCACCGGATATGCGGGTGTGGAGCTTGCGCGCATCCTCTGCCGCCACTCGGGCGTCAAGCTCACCTCCGTCACCGGGCGCAGCGCCGCCGGGCAGAAGCTCGGCGAGTTCTTCCCGCACCTCTCAGGCGTTGACCTGACCATCACCGAGGAGCTTGGCGATGTGGATGTGGTCTTCTCCGCGCTGAACCATAAAGACAGCGCCGCGAAGTGCCTGCCGTACATCCACAAGGGCATCCCCGTCATAGATATGAGCGCCGATTTCCGGTTGAAGAGCGCCGCCGAATACAGCAAGTGGTACAAGGTGGAGCACCCGGAGCCTGCCACACTGGCAAGCGCCGTCTACGGCCTGCCGGAACTGCATAAGAAAGACGTGCAGAAGACGAAGATAGTGGCAAACCCCGGCTGTTACCCCACAGGCGCGGTGCTGGCCCTGGCTCCCGCCGCCAAGGCCGGGCTCATCGGCGGTGATGTCATCGTAGACAGCAAGTCGGGCGTTTCAGGGGCAGGACGCACCCTTTCGCTGACAACCCACTTTTCGGAAGTGAACGAGGATGTCTCAGCCTATGGGCTGGATGGGCACCGGCATCTGCCGGAGATCACCCAAGAGCTGCAGACCGTGGATACGACCCAGAAATACAGCGTGACCTTTATCCCGCACCTGATCCCCATGACGCGCGGCATCCTCAGCACCTGCTACGCCACTGTGAAGAGCGGCAAGCTGGGGGCTGGTGGCAAGGGCGCGCTGATGGAGATTTACAAAGACTTTTATCGGGATGCGCCCTTTGTGAAGGTGCTGGCGACTGCGCCGCATACCAAGTACACCCTGGGCAACAATGATTGCATCGTCTATCCCACCCTGGACGAGCGCACGGGACGGCTCATCGTGGTGAGCGCCATAGACAACCTGGTGAAAGGCGCGGCGGGCGCGGCGGTGCAGAACATGAACCTGATGCTGGGCCTGCCGGAGACGATGGGCCTTGAGCAGGTTGCGCTCTACCCGTAAAGCCGGCCTGAAATCCCATTGAACGGATAACATCTCCTCAACTACAATAGGTATGCCGCTCTGACCTATTGTTGGGCGGCGTCTTTCGCGGCCCCATCGTCTAGAGGCCTAGGACATCGCCCTTTCAAGGCGGTAACGGGGATTCGAATTCCCCTGGGGCTACCACTTCTGTCACATCATACTTGCGACCTCATCCTTTAGGAGAAAGTCGTTCGAATCTGCTTAGGTCGCGGAGATGATTTTGTGATCAATATCGGCTTCACAATCTCCGGCCTGAAATCGTCAGCCATACTGAGTGTCTCTGCCAGAGTTGAAGAGCTTGGCTTTGGCTGCGTCTGGGTAGGCGAGCACCTTATCTTTCCGGCTGAAATGCCTGCGACCTATCCCTATTCCGCCAGCGGCCGTCCGCCCGTCAACCCGGAATCGCCCCTCTTCGACCCTTTCGTCGTGCTCAGCTTTGCCGCTGCCGCCACGAAAAAGATAAAACTGGGCACCGGCGTTTATATCCTTCCCTTGCGCAACCCGTTTGTAACGGCACGCGCAGTCACCACACTAGACCGTCTTTCTGAGGGGCGGGTGATTTTCGGCGTTGGCGCAGGCTGGCTAAGGGAAGAGTTTCAGGCAGTTGGTGAGAATTGGGAGAATCGCTTTAAGAGGACCAGAGAGATCGTTGAAGTGATGAAGCGGCTTTGGACAGAGGATACGATTCAGCATACGGGTCAGTACTACTCGTTCGACGCTGTGAAGTTTCAGCCCAAGCCTGTGCAGAAACCGCATCCGCCTATCGAGTTTGGTGGTGTGACGAAGGCGTCTTTGCGCCGCGCAGCTGAGCTTGGAGACGGTTGGATTTCCGCGGGGCGCTTTGAGCCTGAGGATGTGGCAAAGGTTTCGGAAGAGATCCGTCGCTATAGGCGGGAATTTGGCAAGACCGGACCATTCAATATCACGTGCCTTTGCGCTGTGGAGCCAACGCCTGAGAACATGCGGCGCTACGAAGAGGCAGGCGCGACACGCGTCTATCTCCGCCCTCCGCTCTCGTGGAACTCACGAAATTTGGAGGGAGACTTCCACCTTTTCCTCGAGCACACGTATGACACACTCCTCAGCAAGCTGTAGATGGCTACTGGAATTGCGGTGGTTCAGCTACACTCCGTAGTCGTTTCCCTTTCGAACGGGACACCTTTTGGCCTGGCACTGCCCTTCACTGATGCGCCAAAGAATGGAGCGCCATGATGAAACCGCGATGGTTCGTGTCCCTCCTGCTGTCTTTCCTAGCTCTCGCGGTACTACTCACCGCTTGCTCTGGGGATGATACGACTGCGCCAACGGCGACCTCAGCGCCCGCCGCCGAGACCTTCCGATGGGAGCAGGTGCGCTTCGATGGCGGCCCCGGCGCCCGTCGCGATGCCACTCTGGTCTTCGATGGCTCGGCCAATCGCCTTCTGCTCTTCGGCGGCAGGGCAAACGGCCAGGGTCTAAACGACATCTCGGCGTTCGATATCCCTGCAGGCAGATGGACGAGGCTCTCAGATGGCGGAAACGCTCCCGCCGCTCGCTGGGGACATGTGGCGGTCTACGACGCCAAGCGCGCGCAGATGGTCGTTTTCAGCGGGCAGAGCGCAAGCGGCTTCTTTAACGATCTCTGGACCTTCAACCCTGCAACAGGCCAGTGGCGCGAGGTGAGCATCGGCGGCGCTAAGCCGCCCACGCGTTACGGCTCCTGCGCCGCGTATGACGGCGAGGCGGACGCCTTCTACATCTCTCACGGCTTCACCAATGCCGGACGTTTTGATGATACCTGGGTATTTGACCTGGGAAGCAGCCAATGGCGAGATATCACCGCCGCTGGAGCAAAGCCCATCAAGCGCTGTCTCCATCGCTGCGCCTTCGACCTCGAATCTAAGTCCATCGTCCTCTTCGGCGGTCAATCGAATGAGACGCCTATCCTCGGCGATCTCTGGCGCTTCAACCCGGCGGCGCGCGTCTGGTCGGAGATTCCAGCTTCATCGGCAAAGCCTTCGCCCAGGTTCTTCTCTGAGCTGCAAGCCGATCCCGCCGCTTCGCGATTTGTCGTCTTCGGCGGCTTCACCCAGGCGGGCAATGCGAATGATGTCTGGACCTTTGGTCAGACGCCAGGCTGGAGGGGCGCGGCAGTCGCCGCCCCTGCGCCGGAGCCTCGTCAGAGCCACGCTGGCGCGATAGACGTTCGCGCCAGGTCCATTTACCTCTTCGGTGGCGCAGGGGGCCAGGGTGACCTCGGCGATCTGTGGCGTCTGCGGCTCAATTAGACGCCATGGGGAACAGACCCGCCTCCTGGCGTCTCTCACCCGATGCCCCGCACGTTCCGTTGATCGTCGCCCATCGCGGCATGCCGAAGGCGGCGCCGGAGAACACCATCGAAGGCTTCCGCTTGGCCCATGCGGCTGGGGCCGACGCCATCGAATTGGACGTGCGACTGACCAAAGACAAGAAGGTCGTTGTCATCCACGATCCAACGGTCAACCGCACCACCAACGGCAGGGGTAGCGTGAGGGCGATGACCTTGGCCGAGCTTCAGCGGCTTGACGCGGGCTCCTGGTTCAGTGCGAAGTTTGCAGGCGCGAAGGTGCCGACGTTAGACGAGGTTTTTGAAGCCCTGCCGAATGACTTTCTGATTGACGTGGAAGTGAAGGTCTTCGGCCTGGCCTACGCACAGCTTGTCGCCGCCACTATCGAAGTCATCCGTCGCCACGATCGCCTCGAGACGGCGATGCTCTCCAGCTTCAGCGCGCGCGCCCTGGACGAGGCGCGCCGCCTGGAGCCGCCCCTGGCCCGTGGCTATGCCTGGAGCCGCTTCCGCCCCTACCGCCTGCCGCCGCAGTGGTTCCTGCCCCTTGTAAAACCCACCTGGGTCCAGCCGGAGCAGCGTGCCCTTTCGCCCAAACTCATCGCCAAGTGCCGTCGCCGCGGGTGGCCTATCTTGGCCTGGGATGTAGACGCCGGCATGGACTACGCCGCCATCAAGAAGATGGGCGTCCAGGCCGTCGTGACCGATGATGCGGACATCTTAGCCCGCCAAAGGGGCGCGAAGGCCTAGATTTCACAAGATCATACGGATCGTGCATCCAAAATGCACGGTCGTTCGTTTAGACTAACAACAGCCTATGAGAACACACACCCTCGCCGTCGCCCTCGCTATAGCGATCCTCCTCGCCGCCTGCTCTGGCGGCGGAGAAAGCGCCGCGCCACTCGCGCCTTCGCCAACGGCGGTTGCGCCGACGGCGACAGCCTCTGTCATCCTAGGGGCGACTGCCCAGCCTGCAGATGTGACCGCGACTGCTACTCGTGCTGCCACTGCGCCGCCGAACGCGCCACTCGCCAGGAACTTTACGCTTCCCAGCGGCGATGGGAAGAATGTCTCCCTGGCGAGCTACCAGGGCAGCAAGAACGTCGTCGTCGTCTTCCACCGAGGCTTTTGGTGAACGTTCTGCCGCAAGCACCTCGTTGAGTTGCAAGAGCGTGAGAAAGACCTGATAGCCCTGGAAACGACCGTCGTCGCCATCAGCACCGACGACCGCGATGGGGCGCGCAACCTCGTCGAACGGGTCGGCATCCGCTTCCCCGTGCTCTACGACCCACAGGCCAAGGTCATCAGCGAATGGGGTGTCTACAACCTCTTCAACGATCGCCTCGCCACGCCCTCCACGTTCATCGTGGATAAGGCAGGGCGTGTGCGATGGAGCTATATCGCCAAGAACATAGCGGACGAGCCCTCCCCGGATCTCATCATCCGCCAATTGCGCTCTATTCAGACGTAGCGCTGCCGCGTCTCCCCAGGCAGATAATACGGAGCATAAGCTGTTTACCGCGCCTTGACGTGTAGACGCCGCCTGCGGATGCTCCCGCAAGCCGTGTCCCTGCCTAGGGAGGTTTCCTGTGGAGATACAACGGACAGTCGCCATTAACGCGCCTCCTGAACTTGTCTGGGACGTGATCACAGACCTGGTGAGCGCGAAGGAGTGGGCGCCGGGCTTTGAGGACTACCCCTTCATCTCCAAGGAGTGGCCCGCCAAGGCCTCCACCGCCGTCTGGCGCTATCACGCGGGGCCTATGAAGACCGATTTCAGGCTCACCATCGTTGAATCGAATCGGGGGGAAGGCTTGCAGATCGCCAACGCGAGCCGCTTCGGCAAGGGGCTGGAGCAGTACCGCTTCAGCCATGCCGATGGCGTCACAACGGTGGACTATAGAACGACGAGCAACCTTAATCTCATCGGCTCGCTCTTCACCGTCTTCATTAAGGGCCGCCTCAACAGGCAAGTGGATGCCACCGTGGCGAATCTCAAGAAGCGCTGCGAGATGCTTGCCCAGCGCAAAGCGCCGTAAGGCAGGCTATGCCGCTCAACAGCTACCACTTCGAAGACCACTGGTTCGTCCCCTTTCCTCCCGACGAAGTCTGGAGGGTCCTTTCGCGCGCAGAGGACTTTCCTCTCTGGTGGCGCGGCGTGTACCTTACCGCCAAGGCGCGCAACGGCGAAAAGGAGCCGCGTGTGGGCGCGCTGGTGGATGTCACCGCCCGGGGCTTCCTTCCCTACAAGCTGCGCTTCACGATCGAAAGCACGGCTCTTGAGAGGCCGCGCCTCATCCAGTTCAAGGCCACGGGCGATTTCGTGACGGACGCCTCCCGATGGATCGTGGAGCCTGCGCCCGGCGGCTCTCGAGTCACGCTGGATTGGAACCCGAGGGTGGAGAAGGGCGTGGTGAAGTATTTCTCCCCGCTCCTCCGTCCCCTTTTCCGCGCGAACCACAATTGGACGATGCGCCGTGGCCAGAGGCAGATCGTGGAATTCATGACCGCCAATGCCAAGAAGAGCGGCGCGAAGGAGCGATAGATGCCTGGAAAGAAGAAGCCCGCCGCGAAGCTTGACGCCATCGAGGTTTCCGCGGTGATACCCGCCGATGCCAAGAGGCTGTACGAAGGCTGGCTCGATAGCAAAGCCCACAGTGATTTCACCGGGGGAGAGGCCGTCATCGAGCCGAAGGTGGGTGGGAAGCACACGGCGTGGGACGGCTACATCTCCGGCGTGACGCTGGCGCTTGAGCCGGGGAGGCGCATCCTGCAGTCCTGGCGGACCACAGAGTTTCCCAAGGATGCCAGGGACTCGCGGTTGGAAGTGCTCTTTGCGAAAGCCCAGGGAGGAACGCGTATCACGTTCAAGCACACAGACATTCCTCCCGGGCAGGGCGAGAGCTACAAGCAGGGCTGGGACGAGTTCTATTTCCAGCCGATGAAGCGCTACTTCTCGAGGAAGAAGCCGCGCGCGGCGTCGTAGACGCAGTGTGGTGCTCCGACGTGCGAGACCGGCGCGCTCTCGATTTCATGAATCTCCGTGGTGCGCCTATAGGTCACGGAGAAATCGAGGCATACTGCATCGAAATCCATGCCTATGCGCGATATGGTCTCGATTGATAACGTCACAAATAGGCACTCATACGGTGGATTGCCGATGTTGGACTTGAACATAAGCATGTTCGTGATACCATGAATCAATCCTCAGGTCGAAAGGTGGTGATCCTGGTGAAGAAGAAGAAGAAGAAGTAACTGTATCCGCTCTGCGGATAAAAAGCGCCCCGGTGCAGATCGGGGCGCTTTTATTTTGCCCGCGAATGTCGGCGCGAGATGCCGAGGTGCTGCCGCTGGGGCGGCGTCGGCATTGATCTGCGCGCCGCGCCGATGGAGCGCGCCGTCACGCAGCGGCATTTCTTCCCTGGGTGCGTGTGTCGGGCTGTTGTTGATGAGGAGCTTCGACGGACCTCGAAGCGCGTGCGCGCGTATCGCGGAGCAAATCATCGGCGCGTGTGCGCTGCAACATCGCTATCACGCGAAATCGAAGCATAGCGTAGCGAAATCACACGCAATGCATCGCATATGCATCAACCAAGCACAAACGATTCATGAAAACAAATTACGTATTCACACAGCGCATTTGGATGACGCCATCGCGCATGCTACTATGGAAAATAGCTTAGTGGAGAGGGAGGTGATATCTACCATGGCCGCTAAGAAGAAGGCTGCAAAGAAGAAGAAGAAGTAACTGCTCCAACTCGATGGAGAAAAAACGGCCCGCCGTATCGGCGGGCCGTTTTTTTGTCATCCGCCCCAGGGCACTAGCTTTTCGTCTCGCCGCCGTCCAGCTTCTCCCCCATCTCCCGCAGGAAATTCTCCAACTCGGCTGAGAGCTGCGCCGGCGACGGGCCGGCGCGCTCCTTCGCCCGCGCGTCATAGGTCTGCTCGAGCTGGCGGATCATCGGCTTGAGCCGCGGGTCGCTGGCGACGGCGAGGCCGAGCTCTTGGTACTGCTCCTCGCCGCGCTTGTAGTCTATGATGCCTTTCGGCAGGTTGTAGATCGCCGCCAGGATCTCTAGTACGCGCGCCGCGCCGGTAAAATCCTCATCCAGTTGGGCATATTGCGGCAGATGCGCGATAAGGCTGGAGTTTTCGATTCCCATCTCGCTCGCCTTCTGTCCCACAAGGTAGTTGATCGTCGTCGGGCCCGCGTACGTGCTCTGCTCCACCTTGCTTGAGCCGAGCAGATGCTGGATGTTGATGCCGGAGATGCTGCCTGTTACAAGCAGCGGCCGCGTGTGGGGCACGGCATCGTACATCGCCCCGGCCAGGAAGTAGCGCTTCACCCCAAGGACCTTAAAGAGCTCAACCACGGAATCCGTGTAATCCTCCCCGAACATGTGCGGCTCTAGTAAGTGTAGAAAGATGAAGTCCGGGCCGTTCGCCCGCCGAGCATAGCGGATGAAGCTATTGGGGAGAGTTACCTCCCGCTTGCCGTCCCGGTTCGTCAGCATGGGCCGGTAGCGGGTGAAATCGAAGAACATGCCCGGTTTCGCGAGCTTCCCCAACTCCTGCGCCTGCAGGTGACTCTCCAATCGCGCGAGGGCCAGACTGCCGACGCTGCCCACATCAATCCACGGGCGCAGCATCGCAAGGGCATGCGGCTCCCGCAGCTCCGGCAACGGTTCGGTGAGTTCAAAGGCGCCGACTTTCATAGGTGTCTCCTATACTACTGGACGCCCGATGCCTGCGCTGGCTTTCGCCCTCCATGGGCCGGACTTGTCATAACGATCCAGGTCTCTCCGTCAGGCAAACATCATGAGCATTCCCACGCCTATATATAATGTAGGCCTCGATTTCGAGCGTACTTCAGATGCGCATTCCCCCAGTGCTCTCATCAGCCGGTCTGCAGTCCTCTTTGCACACCCTGCATGGGTGGCGGCTTCTTTCCGGACGCGTCAAAAAACTGCGGAAGAGCTACTCCCTTGGCAGCTTACGGGATGCGATGGATTTCGTGAATGAGGTTGCACGTCTTGCTGAAGAGGAGAATCACCACCCGGATATCGATGTCCGCTACAATCGCGTGACGCTGACCCTGTGGACCCACGCGAAAGGCGGCCTGACGGAACTTGATTTGCACCTGGCACAACGCATTGACGGCGTTGTTAAGACTGGGTAGCACAGCCCGAGGCCACAGACCCGGCTCCTCCCCGGCATCTCTGTTGACAGCAAAAGGGGAGACTGCTACTATAGCTACTTGCGCGGATACATTGTCCTCCTATTTTCTTGTCCAGCGTTCAGAACTTGAGGATAGCTGTGCCTACGATAAACCAACTGATACGTAAGGGAAGGAAGCATAAGGGTAGCCGAATTAAGGCCCCTGCGCTTCGTTTCACCTTTAACTCTCTGGAGAAACTCCAGAAGCGCGGCCCCGGCGCTCCCCAGAAGCGCGGCGTCTGCACCCAGGTGCGCACTGTTACCCCCAAGAAGCCCAACTCGGCGCTTCGCAAAGTAGCCCGCGTGCGCCTCACCAACGGCATGGAAGTCACCGCCTACATCCCCGGCGAAGGGCATAACCTCCAGGAACACTCCGTGGTCCTTATCCGCGGCGGCCGTGTTCCTGACCTGCCCGGCGTCCGCTATCACATCATCCGCGGCACGCTGGACTCTGCCGGCGTGACTGATCGGAAGCAGGGTCGCAGCAAGTACGGCGCCAAGCGCGGGAAGGGCGGCGGGGCGGCGGCTGCCTCGGGCGGAGGCGAGAAGAAGGCGGCGGCTCCTCCCGCAAAGTAGCTTCGTAGCGATAGGCGTGAGGCTCGGGAAGTCTCCTTGCCACCAGCGTCCAGGCTTGTTCGTTGTAATACACCAGAGAAACAAAAACAGGGGAACTATCTGTGAGACGGAGAAATGCAGAGCGACGGACGATTCCGCCCGATTGGAAGTACAACCGGGAGGATATCTCTCGCTTTGTCCATAAGGTGATGGAGCGCGGCAAGTACACCGTGGCTCAGAAGATCGTTTATACCGCCCTGGACAGGGCCGAACGGGATGCCAAGCGCCCCGCCCTTGAGGTCTTTGACCAGGCGCTGAAGAATGCAACCCCAGTGCTCCAGGTGAAGCCCCGCCGTGTCGGCGGCGCCACCTACCAGGTGCCCGTGGAGATCCGCCCGGAGATCCGGGCGACCCTCGCCATGCGCTGGATCGTTCAGGCGGCCCGCGCCCGCAAGGGACGCCCCATGGCGGAGAAGCTGGCGGCGGAGCTGGTGGATGCGGCTCGCGGCCAGGGCGCAGCGGTGAAACGCAGGGAGGACCTCTTCAAGATGGCCGAGGCGAACCGCGCCTTCGTCCACTATCGCTGGTAAACGGCAGCGCTTTTCTTCCTCACGAGAGATATACGTCATGGCTGAGCGACCATTTCCAATAGAACAGATCCGCAATATCGGCTTCATCGCCCACATTGATGCCGGCAAGACCACCGTCTCTGAGCGCGTCCTCTATTTCACCGGGCGCAACTACAAGCTCGGTGAGGTTCATGAAGGCACTGCCACGATGGACTGGATGGACCAGGAGCGCGAGCGCGGCATCACCATCACCGCCGCCGCCACCACCGCGTACTGGAAGGGCCATCGGATCAACATCATTGACACCCCGGGCCACGTGGACTTCACCGCCGAGGTGGAGCGCAGCTTGCGCGTCCTCGATGGCGCCGTCGTCGTCTTTGACGCGGTCGCCGGCGTTCAGCCTCAGTCGGAGACCGTGTGGCGCCAGGCCGAGCGGCATCGCGTTCCCAGGATCTGCTTCATCAACAAGATGGACCGCATCGGCGCCGATTATTTCCGCGCCATCGGCACCATCGTAGACCGTCTCAAGGCGCGTATCGCCGTCGCCCAGCTTCCCATCGGGTCCGAGGCCGCCTACAAAGGCGTGGTTGACCTGCTGGAGCTGAAGGCCTATGAGTTCGTTGACGACGAGAAGCACACTCAGAAAGAGATTCCGATCCCCGAAGGTCTCATGGCCGATGTGAAGAAGTACCGCGAGGCCCTGGTTGAGCGCATCGCGGAGACGGACGACTCTCTGACCGAGCTTTTCCTTGAGGGCAAGGAGATTCCCAAGGATACCCTCAAGAAGGCCTTCCGCAAGGCCGTTGCTGCCAATAAGCTCGTCCCGATCCTCAACGGCAGCGCCCTTAAGAGCAAAGGCGTCCAGCTCATGCTTGACGCCGTCACCGATTATCTGCCCTCTCCTGTGGATATTGATGCGATCAAAGGTACCCACCCCAAGACGGAGCAGCCTGCCGAGCGCAAGCCCAGCCCAACGGAGCCATTCTGCGCACTGGCCTTCAAGGTCATGACCGACCCCTTCGTCGGCCGTCTGGTCTTCCTGCGCGTCTATTCAGGCAAGATCACCTCCGGTACCGCTGTCTATAACGCCACCCGCGATGAGAAGGAGCGCGTCAGCCGCCTGGTGCGCATGCACGCCAATACCCGCGAAGAGATTGACTGGACGGACGCAGGCAACATCATCGCCGTCGTGGGCCTTAAGAGCGCCTTCACCGGCGATACGATCTGCGATCAGGCCAACCCCATCCTTCTTGAGTCCATCAAGTTCCCCGAGCCCGTCCTCTCCATCGCCGTAGAGCCCAAGAGCCGCGCCGAGCAGGACAAGATGGGCGATGTCCTCCGCAAGCTGGCGGAAGAGGACCCCACATTCAAGGTCAAGCAGGACCCGGAGACGGGCCAAACGGTCATCGCCGGCATGGGCGAGCTGCATCTGGACGTCCTCGTCGAGCGGATGCGCCGCGAGCATAAGCTGGATGTCAGCGTCGGTAAGCCCCAGGTGGCCTATCGCGAGTCCATCACAGCCAAGGCCCAGGCGGAAGGCCGCCTTGTGCGCCAGAGCGGCGGCCGTGGCCAGTATGGTCACTGCTGGCTGGAGGTTGAGCCGAATGAGCGCGGCAAAGGCTTTGAGTTCATCAACAAGATCGTGGGCGGCTCTGTGCCCAAGGAATATCACAAGCCCATCGAGCAGGGCGTCCGCGAGGCTCTGGATTCGGGCGTTATCGCCGGCTACCAGGTAGTGGACGTCAAGGTTACCCTCTTTGATGGTTCCTACCATGAAGTTGACTCCTCGGAAATGGCCTTTAAGATGGCCGGTTCCATCGGCGTCAAGGAGGCCGTGCGCCGCGCTCAGCCTAGGATCCTCGAGCCCATCATGGCGGTGGAAGTCACCACCCCCGGCAACGCCCTTGGCGATATCCTGAGCGATATCAACAGCCGCCGCGGGCGCATCCTGAACATCGAGGGCATCGGCGATACGCAGGTTGTCAAGGCGCAGATCCCCTTGGCGGACACCTTCGGCTACGCGACCGCCATCCGCTCCCAAACGCAGGGCCGCGCCACGTACACGATGGAGTTCGATCACTACGCCGAAGTGCCCGGATCAATCGCAGACGAGCTTATGGGGAAAGTGAAGGTCGCCGGGTAACGCGGCGCATAGGAACCAGCAATGGCGAAGCAGAGAATACGCATCCGCATCAAATTGAAGGCGTTCGACCACCGCCTGCTCGATCAATCGGCGACCCAGATCGTTGACGCCGCCGAGAAGACGGGCGCCGCTGTGGCCGGCCCTGTGCCTCTGCCCACCGGTATCAAGCGCTTCACCGTGGTTCGCTCGCCCCATATTGATAAGGACTCCCGCGAGCAGTTCGAGATCCGCACCCACAAGCGCCTCATTGATGTGCTCGAACCCACCTCCAAGACCATTGACGCCCTCACCAGGCTGAACCTGCCTGCCGGCGTTGATATCGAAATCAAACTGTAGGCAAGAGCTATGAACGGCCTCATCGGCAAGAAAATCGGCATGACCCAGGTCTTCCTGGGCGATGGTTCGCTCGTTCCCGTCTCCGTTGTGGAGGCCGGACCCTGCACCGTCACCCAAGTGAAGACTGTGGAGAACGATGGTTATAAGAGCGTCCAGCTCGGCTTCGGCTCCGCGCGCCATACGAATAAGGCCGAACAGGGCCATCTGAAGGGCAAAGGCCCCTTCGCTATCCTGCGCGAGTTCCGCATGGGCGAAAAGGATGCTGCCGAGGTGGGCCAGCAGGTGGATATCGGCATCTTTGCGGAGGGCGAATCGGTTGATGTTGTCGGCCAGTCCCGCGGTCTCGGCTTTGCGGGCGGCGTGAAGCGCTACCACTTCCGGGGCGGTCCCAAGACCCACGGCCAGTCCAACCGCCATCGCGCTCCCGGCTCCGTCGGCTCCACCACTACGCCCGGTCGCGTCTTCCGCGGCCTCCGCATGGCGGGCCATATGGGTGATGACCGTGTGACGACACATAATGTCAAGGTCGTCGGCGTTGATAAAGAGCGCAACCTCCTGCTGATCCGTGGAGCCGTCCCTGGAAACAAGGGCGGCTTTGTTCTTATTCAGAAGGCCAAAAAGGCTAAGAAGTCCAAGCAGACCTTTCAGCCTAAGTCTGCAAAGAAAGCCGCGAACAAGTAAGGCAAGCCGCCATGCAAGTACCAGTCAAAGATCTTAAAGGGACTGAAGTCGAGCGCATTGATGTGAATGATGCGATCTTCGGCGTTCCCATGAACAAAGACATCGTCTACCAGGCCATGATGTGGCAGCGTTCCGCCACGCACCTGGGCACTGTGGATACCAAAACCCGCGGCGAAGTCTCCGGCAGCACGCGCAAGCCCTGGCGGCAGAAGCACACGGGCCGTGCCCGCGCAGGCACCACACGCTCCCCCGTTTGGCGGCATGGCGGCATCGTCTTTGGCCCTCATCAGCGCAGCTTTGCCGTGGCTATGCCCCGCAAGATGCGCCGCCTGGCCCTCCGTTGCCTCCTCTCTGATAAGCGCGCCACCGGTGATCTGACCGTGGTCAAGGATATGACCGTTGCCGATGGCAAGACCAAGGATGTCGCCGCCGCCCTCAAGGCGCTGGACCTCCACGATTCAACGCTGCTGGTTATGCACAACCCTGACGAGCGGGTTGTACGCGCCGCGCGCAACATCGAAGGCGTTCGCACTGTGCCCGCCTCGCAATTGAGCGCCTTGGACCTCCTGAACTATCGCCACGTGGTTATGACGGTGGATGCCGTCCGTCGCGCCGAAGAGCTCTGGTCCGGCGAGCTGAATAGGGATGGCGGTGCGGCCCCCACGCCGCCCCTGCCCAAGCCCGCCGCCGCCAAGAAGCCTGCGGCTCCTGCCGCTCCCAAGGCGGTTAGCCCCGCTTCTACCAAACCCGCTGCGAAGGCTGCCCCTGCCAAGGCAAAGGCTGAGGCTAAACCAAAGGCCGTCTCTCACGCGCCTGAGCACAAGGGGCATGAGACGCCGAGGCATAAGCCTGCCGAGCACAAGGCTGACGACCACAAGTCTCATGAGACCAAGGCCGCTCACCATCCCGCTAGAGCTGATGAGCATAAGGCTCATGAGGGCGATGCCAAGGCGAAGCGCGCCCCAAGGAAGAAGGCCGCTGAATGAGCCTCTTTGACCTTATCGAAAGCCCGGTTATCACAGAAAAGAGCACGCTCCTTGCAGAGCGAGGCCAGTATGTCTTTGCCGTTCGCGATAGCGCATCAAAGGCGAGCGTGAAAGAGGCTGTGCAGAAGGCCTACAACGTGACTGTTCGCGAAGTCAACATCATCAATGTGCGCGGCAAGCTGAAGCGCTACGGCGCGCGTATCACCCAGCGCCCCGGCTGGAAGAAGGCCGTGGTCACTCTGAAGTCCGGCGATAAGATCGAACTCTTTGGCAACCCCTAAGGCTACCCTATGGCTATCAAAGTCTACAGACCGCTCACACCCTCGCTCCGGAACATGGCCGGGGCCACCTTTGAAGAGCTGACCAAGTTCAGCCCGGAAAAGTCCCTCCTTGTCTCCAAGCGCAAGAAGGGCGGACGCAACTTCCGCGGCAAGGTGACCGTTCGCCATCGCGGCGGCGGCAATAAGCAGATGCTGCGCGTTATTGATTTCCGGCGGGATAAGATCGGCGTCCCGGGCAAGGTCGTCGGCATCGAGTACGATCCCAACCGCACTTCGTATATCGCATTGATCCAATATGCCGATGGTGAGCTCCGCTACATCCTCGCGCCTGTCGGCCTGACCAACGGCCATGAAGTGATGGCAGGCCCCAGCGCCGAGATTCGCCCCGGAAACGCCCTGCCGATGAAGAGCATCCCAACCGGCACCAAGATTCATAACATCGAGATGCAGAAGGGCAAGGGCGGACAGATCGTCCGCTCCGCAGGCTCTTCCGCCCAGCTTCTGGCCAAGGAAGACGTCTCTGTGCTCGTCCGCCTCCCTTCAGGCGAGACGCGCCGATTCGATGCCGAGTGCATGGCCACCATCGGCCAGGTGGGCAACGTGGACCATAAGAACCTGGTCCTTGGCAAGGCGGGCCGCACGCGCCATCGCGGGCGCAAGCCCATGGTTCGCGGCACTGCCATGTCGCCTCGCGATCACCCGCACGGCGGCGGCGAAGGCCGCACCGGCGTCGGCATGCCGAGCCCCAAATCTCCCTGGGGCAAGCCGACCCTTGGCTATAAGACGCGCAACAAGAAGAAGAGCAGCATCATGATCGTCCAGCGCAGGAAGTAAGAGGAGCCGGATATGTCCAGGTCGTCAAAGAAGGGCCCGTTTGTAGATGCCAAGCTGATGAGGCGAGTGGAAGCCGCGGCCCGCTCTCAGCAGAAGATCATCATCAAGACGTGGTCCCGGGCCTCCATGATCATGCCCCAGATGGTTGGCCTGACCATTGCCGTCCACGATGGCCGCAAGCATGTCCCCGTCTTTGTTACGGAGGCCATGATCGGCCACCGCCTGGGTGAATTCGCTCCCACGCGCGTCTTCCGCGGCCACTCCACCAGGGTGAAGCTGGAGGACGAGGCGGCAGCGGCGGCGGGCGGCGAAGGCGCAAAACAATAGCTCTCGCCTAAGGAACGAACGTGGAAGTCAAAGCATTCGGCAAAAATATCTCGGTCGCGCAGAAGAAGCTGCAGCCGGTCGTCCAGGCAGTGCGGGGCAAGCCCGTTGCTGAGGCGCTGCGTATCCTGCAGTTCCTTCCCAGCCCGGCTGCCAGAGATATCGCCAAGGTGGTCAAGTCCGCCGCGGCCAACGCCGAAAACAATATGAAGATGAACCCGGATGCGCTCCGTGTCGTGAGCATCACCGCTACCGAGGGCTTGCGCCTGAAGCGGTTCGATCCCATGTCCCGGGGACGCGCCGGCCGCAAACTGAAGCGCCATAGTCATGTCGTCGTCGTCGTAGACGAGCGGGAGGCATAGTTTGGGTCACAAAGTACATCCGGTCGGCTTTCGCCTGGGCGTCGTCCGCGAGTGGCAGGCGAAGTGGTATGCCCAGAAGCCCTCTGCCTTTCGAGCGCTTCTTCTAGAGGACGTTATCTTCCGCCGGGACATCCAGGGCAAGTACCCTGATGCCGGCATCACCCGCGTTGAGATCGAGCGCGGCGCCCACGAGGTCGTCGTCACCATCCACACCGCTCGCCCCGGCATCGTTATCGGCCGCGGCGGCCAGCGCGTGGAAGAGATCCGCAAGGACCTTGAGACCCGCAGCGGCAAGAAGGTCCGTATCAATATCGTCGAAGTGCGCCAGCCCGAGCTGGACGCCTATCTGGTGGCCCGCAACATCGCCGACCAGCTTGAACGCCGCCTCTCCTACCGCCGCGCCATCAAGCAGGCCGTCGGCCGCACGCTCCAAGCGGGCGCCAAGGGCATCAAGGTCAACATCGCCGGACGCCTGGGCGGCGCCGAGATCGCCCGCAAAGATAAAGATCACGAGGGCCAGGTGCCGCTCCACACCCTTCGCGCCGATATTGACTTCGGCATCGCGGAAGCGATGACAACGATGGGCAAGATCGGCGTCAAGGTCTGGATCAACCGTGGCCTTGTTGCCAACACCCGCAAGGAGACGGAAGCGGACCTCGCCGCCGGCGGCCTGGGTGCCCTGGAGCATCGCGAAGAGGGGACGCAGACCAATGCTGCAGCCGACAAGAACTAAGTTCCGCAAATCCCACCGCGGCAAGATGCGCGGCGCGGCCCACGCAGGCTTCACCCTTCATGAGGGCGATTACGGGCTGAAGTCCTTGGAGTCCTACTGGATCACCTCCCGCCAGATCGAGGCGGCGCGCAAGACTATCGCGCACCACATCAAGCGCGGCGGCAATATCGTCATCCGTATCTTCCCTGACCGCCCGGTCACGGCTCGTCCGCTGGAGACCCGCATGGGCGGCGGCAAAGGCGCTGTTGACCATTACATTGCGGTCGTGAAGCGCGGCCGCATCCTCTTCGAGCTCGTAGGCGTTGATGAGGCCACCGCCAAGGAAGCCATGAGGCTCGCGGCGGCCAAGCTTCCCATCAAGACCAAGTTCGTGGCCCGCCATGACACGACTCCGGCGGCAGGGTAGGCGAACGTCATGCGTATAAAAGACATCCGTGCTCTGACAACCGAAAATCTGCAGCAAGAGCTTGCCGGCATCGGCAAGGAGATGTTCAACCTCCGGTTCCAGAAGGCTACACAGCAGCTGGCGGACACCAACGCCATCCGGAAGGCGCGCAAGAAGGCCGCACGAATCAAGACGGTGCTCCGCGAGCGACAGCCCGCTAAGCGCGCCGCGAAGCGATAGGACCAGCAATGCAGCAGCAACTCCAAGCTAAGCCTGAACGCAAAGAGCGCGTCGCTGTCGTCGTCAGCGATAAGATGGACAAGACGCGCGTGGTGGCGGTGCAGTGGTTCCGCAAGCACCCCATCTACGGCCGTGCCGTCCGTCGCCTGAGCAAGTTTAAGGCGCACGATGAAAAGAATGAGGCCCGTCGCGGCGACACCGTCCGTATCGTGGAGACACGTCCCCTCTCCAAGGACAAGCGCTGGCGCATCGTTGAAATCATCACCAAGGCTCCAATTGTTGACGTGGCCCCGGAGGAGATTGACTCCGAGTTGCTGGCGACGAAGCTGAAGGAGTCTTCGCCTGAGGCTACGGCGCAAGCTCCCGCGGCTCAGGCTCCCGCCGCCGCTCCTGCCGCGCCTCCGGCGGAGAAAAAGCCCGAGGCGAAGGCCCCAAAGGCCGAGACCGAAGCGAAGCCCAAGGCGAAAAAGGCGGCAAAGGCGGAAGCCGCTGAAGAGAAGGCCCCTGCTAAAAAGCCCGCCGCCCGGAAGAAGAAGGCCGAGGAGTCTGAGAAGTGATCCAGAATTACACTCGACTAACCGTGGCGGATAATTCCGGCGCCCGCGTGGTGATGTGCATCAACATCCCCGGGACCAGCAAGCGCCGCTATGCCAATATCGGCGATACCATCGTCTGCGCCGTCAAGGAGGCCCAGTCCCAGGGCCAGGTGAAGGACGGCGAGGTGGTCAAGGCCGTCGTTGTTCGCACTACCCGTCCCATCAGGCGGGAGGATGGCTCCTTTATCCGGTTCGATGACAACGCCGCTGTGCTCATCAAGGAAGATCTCACGCCGGTCGGCACGCGCATCTTCGGCCCCGTTGCTCGTGAGCTCCGCGAGCGGAATTTCATGAAGATCATCTCCCTCGCACCCGAGGTACTGTAGGCTCCTATGAAGGTCCATAAGAACGACCAGGTTTTGGTGATTCGCGGCAAGGACAAGGGGAAGCGTGGCAAAGTGCTGCACGTCTTCCCTGACAGAAACGCTTTGACCGTCGAATCGGTCAACATCGTGAAGCGGCATCTGAAGCAGAACCCGAATCTCAAGCAATCGGGCATCGTCGAGCGCCCGGCGCCGATCTCCGCCTCCAACGTCATGGTGATCGCGCCGAGCACGAACAAGCCCTCGAGAGTCGGCTATAGGCTGGTCAAGACGCAGGAGGGCGGAACCGCCCGCGTCAAAAAGGTACGGATATGCAGAACGACCCAAGAAGAACTGGCGTAGAGAGCCAGGCCGGGGCGGACAAGAAGCCCAAGGCTGAAGGCCAAGAGCCGGCGGCTGAGAAGAAATCCCGGGAGAAAAAGCCGGCGAAGGCGCCGGAGGTTGCCGCGCAGCCGCCGAAGGCGGAGACGCCCGTTGCCGAGGCTCCTGCGAAAAAGCCGGAGGGCGAAAAGGCCTCAGGCAAAGAGAAAGAGCAGCCTAAGAAGCATGCTGCCAAGGCTCCTGAGGGACCCGTCTTCCAGCTCCCGCCGAACTATGTGCCGCGCCTCCGGGAGCGCTATGCCAAGGAGATTGTGCCTGCCCTCATGAAGGAATTCTCCTTCAAGAACATCATGGAAGTGCCTTCCGTGCGCAAGGTCATCATCAACATCGGCATGGGCGAGGCCCTGGAGAACCCCAAGGCGCTCGAGAATGCCGCTCGTGATCTGGGCGCCATCGCAGGTCAGCACCCGGTCATCACCCGCGCGAAGAAGTCCATCGCGAACTTCAAGGTGCGCCAGGGATCCGGCATCGGCGTTATGGTCACCCTGCGCGGTAGCCGCATGTACGAGTTTCTGGACCGTCTGATCAACGTGACCATCCCCCGTATGCGGGACTTCCGCGGCATGCCGAATCGCGGTTTCGATGGCCGAGGTAACTACACCATCGGCCT
>Ga0194132_10000570_pt1 | contig 75746 bp, 70 predicted proteins | sample TA2KigOf80mmetaG_FD_148612 | JGI IMG/M metagenome (GOLD analysis project Ga0194132, IMG submission 148612) | Freshwater microbial communities from Lake Tanganyika, Tanzania - TA2015054 Kigoma Offshore 80m | ecosystem: Environmental > Aquatic > Freshwater > Lake | place: Tanzania: Lake... | reverse complement strand
CACGCAGCAGCCGCACCGCCGCCTTCCTGTGATAGCCGGTCACAGCTACCACCTCATCCAGGATTCTGCCCTTCTCTTTTTTGGTGGCCTTCACATATCTTTCCCTTTGACGCTGAGCGTACTCGCCAATGCTCTCCCGGTTCACGGCTACCTCCCTGGGATTTCGGTAACCGTAGTTTTGAGGCAATCACTTTATTTGGGTAACCATATTTTTAATGTCATGCGGCCCCTTGACAGCAGGCCCCTTTGTATAGAATATCTGTTCTATTATCTGCGCAAAGGGGCCTGCTATGCTTATCAATCGCACCCCGGACGCCTACGAAAAACTCTCCCTCCTCGGCTCCATGGCTGGCGACGATGTCCTCTCCAACCCCCTGGACGCGCGCCCCTCGACCCGAATGCCCTACTCCTCCGTCAAAAAGAACCCCATCCCCGGCGTCTACCGCGCCGCCATGCCCAACGGCAAGTTCATCAACCTAATGCGCGTCATGTTCACCGACTTCTGTATGATGGACTGCCACTACTGCCCCAACAGCCACTGGGTCCCCCGCAAACGGTTCGCCTTCAAGACTGAGGAGCTGGTCAGCGTCTTCGCCAACCTCCACCAGCGCCACACCGTGGACGGCCTCTTTCTTAGCTCCGGCATCGCCGGCAGCGGCTCCAAGACCACCGAGCGCCTTATCAAGGTCGTCGACGCTATTCGCAACAACTATGGCTTCAAGGGCTACATCCACATGAAGGTCATGCCCGGCGCCGACTACCATCTGGTCGAGGCCGCGCAACGTCTCGGCACTCGCCTCTCCATCAACCTTGAGACCCCCACCGTCGACATGATGAAGCGTCTCAGCAAGATGAAGGATCTCCATCGCGACATCCTCACCCCTATGTCCTGGATTCATAAGCTGACCCAGCAGCGTTACGGCGCCACCGTCGGCCAGGCGACGCAGCTCGTCGTCGGCGCCGCCGACGAGTCGGACCGCGACATCTTCAACCGCATCGACCAGCTTTACGGCCAATGGAACCTCAAGCGCGTCTACTACTCCGCCTTCCGGCCCGTGAAGTACACGCCCCTGGAGGAGCATCCCGCCACGCCCATGATTCGAGAGCACCGCCTCTATCAGGCCGACTGGCTCAAGCGAGTCTACAAGTTCTCCAACCAGGAAATCGGCTACGCCTTCGACAAGACGGGCTTCCTCCCCCTGGACCAGGACCCCAAGACTGCCATCGCGCTGGAAAACGTTGACGCCTTCCCCCTCGACATCAACGCCGCCACCCACGACCAGCTCCTTCGAGTCCCCGGCATCGGCCCCACCTCCGCCCAGCGCATCGAGGAGAACCGCCGCCGCCACTCCATTGATACCTGGCGAGACCTGGAAGCTATGGGCGTCGTCCGAAAGCGCGCCTGGCCTTTCGTCACCTTCTCCGGCCACCGACCCTTGAAGGCCAAACAACTGAAGATGGCTATGGTGAAAGAAGAACCCGCCTCTTATTCCACAGACTCTAACTCTTCGCGCTCATCCCAAGCTCCGGCCCCCTGCGGCCAGCCCCGCTCCTGCCTCGGCTGCCCCATGTTCGGCGCCCCAGGCCATCCCGGCCACCCTACCTACGACTCGCCGGCGCCTTCCGCCGTGGCTATCTGAGCGTGCGGAAGGGGCCCATCTGGTACTCCCCCTTCGGCCTGGAAGGCGAAGGGAAAGCTAGACGCTGTCCTGAGTATGTCGAAGGAGGGGGGTTGTGGTTCCTTAGTTCTCTTCCCCTTCCAGCAGGCTGTACTCAGTCCCGATGCAGTCGGGAAAGGGGATAAAGGGGATGGTATCCCGATTAAAGACACGCTCGAACACTTCTAACAAGATAAGAGGTTAGGACTCCCTACACCCTCACCCCTGCGTGGGAGGCGTGTATCGCCTCCTCCGCATCCTCCCGATAAAGCGCCCCCAGCAGCACTCCGTCCGACGTTGTCACTAGCACGTTGCCTGCCCGCGCGTCCTGCATCCGATTCGTGATTCCTATCAGGTCTTCCCCAGGCCTGATCGTCGTCGGCCCCTCTTCCATCACATCTTCTATATTGCCGTCTCGGGCCTCTTCCAACGCTTTCTTCCTCACCCGCCCTATGACCACGCTCTGCGGGTTAACCACCACACAGAACTCGTGCCCAGACCCTTCCATCCTCTGCTTCGCGGCATTAACACTGTCCGTCAACTCGCACGTAGGCAAATCTTTCCGCGTAAAAGCCGCCGCCTTCAGCGTCCCCGCCTGCCTGCCCTCCGTCGGCAGCCCCTCTGCCCTCCAGTCCTCTTTCCCGCCTTCGTACCGGTAGATGTTCTTGAATCCCATGCTCTCCAGCCGCCACGCGGCCCGCGCGCTCATGTCTCAAAGGTAGTCATTGCAGTAGAACACTATCGGCAAGTCTTTCCTGAGAGCGGACGCCCTCGCCGCGTTCAATTCCTTTAGTGGGATATTAATCGCTTCCGGCAGGTGCTCCTCCTCGTACTCACTCTTGGGAAGCACCTCCACTATCTGCAACCCTCGATTCATCAACTCCTGTACCGTCAACCTGCTAATTGTCGTTGGCATAAAAGACCTCCCTCAGGCCAGAAGCTATCTCCCGCTTCTCACCACCGCTTTGCTGAACTCCGGCTGAATTTCCTTTTGCCAGAATTTTAAAAATCCCTCTTGGTCTGGCCCCACCTGGTGCTGGTATATATTCGAAACCCGAGTCAATGTACTTGCGGATCTCTTTTATATACTTCTCCGGGTCTGGACCGCACACCACGGTCCTCGCCATGTCTTCCTTACCTACCAGCTGCGCCACCTGCTCAAAATGCTTCGGCAGCGCCAGGTCAGATCCCACCGACCCCATAGCGCTCGTCGGCCACCACTTCCGCGCCGTCTCCACCGCCTCGCCGTAATCTTCCCCCCAGCACACCGCAATCTGCCCGTACTTAGGCTTTCCCTCGCCGCCCGCCTCGCTGAACTTTTCCACCAGTTCCTTCTTCGGCGACGTCCCTATCAGCCCGTCCGCCATCTCCCCCGCCAGCTTCGCAGATACCGGCCCGCTGGCCCCAACCATCAGCTGTATCGGCTCCTCGGGCAGCGTGTATACCCGCGCGTCCTCTACTGTGTAGTGCTGTCCGTAATGGCTCTGTATTCCGCCCTTCCACAGTTTCCGAATCACCTCAATGGCCTCTCGAAGCATCGCCAGCCGCACCCTGGGCGGCGGCCACCGTCTGGCGATGATGTGTTCATTGAGGTTTTCGCCCGAGCCTACACCCAGGAAAAACCGACCGTCCATCATATGCGCCGCCGTCGCCGATGCCTGCGCGATGATCGCCGGATGGATCCTCATCGTCGGGCACGTCACGCCGGTGCCCAGTCTCAATTTGCTGGTCACTTGCGAAATCCCGCCAATGACGCTCCACACAAACGGCGACTGCCCCCGCAAGTCCAGCCACGGATGATAATGGTCCGACACCATCGCGAAGCTGAACCCTGCCTCTTCCGCCTTCTGGGCGTTGCGTACTAAGGTCTTGGCGTCATGTTTTTCGCTGGAAAGGGCATAACCTAGTTCCACCATCACGTCCATCCCAATTAATAGTTCTGCGCCTATATTTCAACGCTATCCTCCTATAGTCCTACCCTGCATCCCGCCATAAGCCTAATGATGAAATAGTCCCTTTGGGTTACTTAAGCTGGACTGCTGCTTGTTCGCCCCTTAAACTGCCGGCATGACCCCTACGATTCCGGATCACTTGGCGAGACCTCCCATCCTCTTCATCCACGGCGCCGCCAACTCCTCCGGCGTCTGGAAGTGCTGGCGCCGCTGCCTCGCCTCCCAGGGCTGGCCCATCCACGCCCTCGACCTCCGGGGCCATACCCCCGTCTCCAATTTCGACCTCTCCCACACTACCATGTCCGACTACGCCGACGACGTCTCTGCCTATGTGTCTGAGCTCCCTACTAAATCGGTCCTCATAGGCTGGAGCATGGGCGGCCTGGTGGCGATGATGGCCGCCGCCCGGGGCCACGCCTCCGCCTGCGTCGCTCTTGCCCCCAGCCTTCCCACCCAGCGCATTGACTTATCCATTCCCCTCCGCACCGGCGAGTTCACTTCCGTGGAATACGGCATTACCTCATCGGACCCTCATGATCAACCCGCCATGCCCGACCTGGACCTGGAGGAGCGCCGTATCGCCCTTGCCTCCCTCGCCAAAGAGTCCCGTCACGCCCGCGACGAACGCAAACGCGGCATCGTCATCCAGTCCCTCCCTTGCCCCCTCCTCATCGTCAACGGCGAAAAAGACACCGCCTGGCCGTCGCATCTTTACGACAACCTCTGGCTCAAAGCCGACCGCCTCAGCGTTCCGGGCGCCTCCCACTGGGGCCTCGTCCTCAACCGCCGCGCCCTCTCCTCCGTCATCCCACAGGTCTGCTCCTGGCTGCAATACCAATTATAGGCCTCTGCCGAGTGACATTTGCTCATTGATTTAAGCCTCCGCTTTACCATATCCTTTACCTCTGCTTACGAATCAGCTCACCGGCGGACTTCTCTCGCGGAGGTGCCTAGGAAGAGATTAATTTAGAAAACGATTCTGTATCTGGCTCACGCCTGGCATCTTGATTCGTTCTCCTAAAAAATCTTTTTCCTGAGAAATTGTTGAAATCGATAAAACGAATCAATACAGAGGTAGGATGTTCCAGTTGTTTTTGGGTACTTTAGGCACAAAAACACTCCCATTTTGGAGAAACAACCTCCCCGCCCCTTACCGCCGCCTGAGATTCGTTTCACCCGCCCACGAAACGAATAATTTCCCAGGCAAAAACCCCTCCGTTTACCCAGGGGCCTGCCTTCGGTACAATCTATCTAAGGCCCTATGCCATCTGTAGACATCGTCATTCCCGTCCTTAACGAGGAGCAGCAGCTCCGCTGGAGCATCAACACGCTGTCCGAGTTTTGCCGCAAAGACCTCTCAGGGTATGACTGGCGCATCATCGTCGCCGACAACGGCTCCACCGACGGCACCCGCCCCGTCAGTGAGAAGCTGGCCCGCGCCATCCCGGGCGTCTCCTACCTCTACATCCCACAGCGAGGCCGCGGCCTGGCACTTCGCACCGCCTGGCTCGCCAGCAACGCCGACTTTCTCAGCTACATGGACGTGGACCTCTCGACTCGACTGGAGGCCTTCCCCAAAATGCTCCGCGCCCTTCAGGAAGGCTATGACGTAGCCATCGGAAGTCGCCTCCAGCGCGGCTCCAAGGTCACCCGGTCCCTCAAGCGCGAAGTTATTTCTCGATGCTACAACGTCATGATCAAGGCTATGTTCTTCGTCCCCTTCAACGACGCCCAGTGTGGCTTCAAAATGGTCTCCCGGCGCGCCGCCCGCGCCTTGGTCCCCCTCATCCAGAATAACCACTGGTTCTTTGACACCGAACTCCTCATCATCGCCAGCAAACGCGGCTTTAAGATCAAAGAAGTCCCCGTCGAGTGGGTTGACGACCCGGACAGCCGCGTGAAGGTGGTAAAGACCGCCTGGGAGGACATCAAAGGTCTCCTTCGCCTGCGATTCGGCGGCATCCCCAGAACATCCGACACCCTCGCCCAGGAAACTCCAAAGACCTAGCGCCTGCTCCTCCGGAACTCCACCCGCATCACCCTTCCGGTCTCCTCCGTCACCTTCGCCGCCTCGCTTATCCTATGCCCCACCACCCACAATATCCCCCTCTCCGACACCAGCAGCGGCACCCTCCGGCGCTCCTTCTCAGGCGTCTTAACATCAACAAAGAAGTCCTGGAGCTTCTTATAGCCCTTCATTCCCAGCGGCTGGAACCTGTCCCCCGGCCTCCATCCTCGCACGCACAGCCTCTCCCCCGCCGCGTCGGCATCCAGCAGCCCCACCCACCGTCTGCTTCTGTCCTCCTTACTCCCATCTTTCACATGCTGTACAGATACTACCCACCCAGGCACCCTCGTCTCACCTGGGGCCTCCAACTGATGCTCGCCCAGAAGGGGCGGACTGGTAGGGTCAGCCGCTGGCCCAACCCCAAGGACCACTCTGTCGCCCTCAACAGTAAAAAGCACTTCCTTCGGCAGGTTCAGCGCCTTCCTCCCGCTCTCTCCCAGCGCCTTTGCCATCGCCTCCACATGCCTATGGTGCAGCCGTCGCAGGCTCCCGCTGACCTCACTGTACGCCCGCCGCAGCGCTGACTGCTGCAAGAATGGGTGGAGCCTCCCTAACCCCTTTCTCGATAGTGACATCTTGCCCTTGCCTTTACGCGCAATCCTCCCCCATACTCTATCCAATTCGTCATCAATGTATCCTTGCGCCAGACCCACCGTCTCCCCCAGCCTCACCAGCGCCTCTCTAACTCTCGGGTTATACTTCTTGGACAACAGCGGCATAAGATGGTGCCGTACCCTGTTTCGAGTGAACCGCTCCATTCTGTTGCTCGTGTCCACACGATAGGGAATGCCGTTCTCTTCGCAAAACAGGGCTGTCTCTTTTTTCGTGATCTTGAGCAGCGGCCTGAAAAGCGTCGCTGGCGGCCCCCCTCTAGGACTTTCCCACCGGCCCAATTCCTCCATCCCCTGCAAGCCCTCCAAGCCTGCGCCCCTCAGAATGTGCATCAAGATAGTCTCGGCTTGATCGTCGGAAGTGTGCCCCAGGGCCACCGCATCGGCCCCCACCCTCTGCGCTGCCAACGCCAGCCAGTCGTACCGCACCTCCCGCGCCGCCTCCTCAAAAGAGGATATCCGGTACCGGCGCTGGTGGGCAAAGGTATCCGCCTCCTCCACCATCGCAGGCAGCCCCGCCTTCTTGGCTTCCCTGGCTACAAACTCTGCGTCCTCATGGGCTTCACGACCTCTAAAGTCATGGTCCAGATGGGCTGTGTACAGCTTCAAACCTTGCTCATCCTGGAGCATACGCAGGCAGTGCAGGAGTGCCATGGAGTCAGGGCCGCCGGACACCGCCACCACCAGCTTGGCTCCGCGGAATTGGCGCCGGCCCAGGGCGCGGCGCACCTCGGCCTTCAGCCTGGCCGTCGTCTTCACAGCCTAACTTCCGTAGGTTCGCCCCGACCGCAGATGGTACACCTCGTTCAGCCCCAAAAGCCTCCAACCCCTGTCGTCCCATTCAATCGTGTTCAGCGACCCCAGCGCTATACGGATCCGATGAAAATTAGAAAGAGGCATCCCCAGCAGCCTGCACATGATAGTAATGATGGCGAAGTTATGGCACACTACCGCCGCCAGCCCATCACTGCCCAAGTCCGCTCCGGCACGTCTTATGGTCTCGATGGCTCTCCACGCCCGCTCCTGCAACTCCCCCAGCGACTCGCCCCCCGGCATCGCCACCCGCGAAGGGTCCTCTCGCCACTGTTTGTAGAGTTCCGGGTACTGCTCCTTAAGCTCAACGCCCGTCAACCCATCAATGTGTCCTAGGTTCATCTCTTGAAGCCCGTCCTCCTTCATAATAGGGAGGCCGCACGCCTCGCTGATAGCCTGCGCCATCTGCATAGTCCGCTTCAAGGGACTGGAGTGCAGGACGTTGGGGCAGAGGTTCTTGAACGCCGCCGCCACGTCCTGCGCCTGCTCTAAACCCAGGGAGCTGAGTTCGGCGGCGCACTGACCCTGAAATCGTCCGTCCCTGTTCCACACCGACTCCCCATGTCGGACCAGAACCAGCCTCACCCAACCCTCCCGCCCGCCACCCTGGCCCGCTTCTGCACTTCCACCTCGTCTATCTTCAGGCCGTCCATGGCCTTCACCGTGATCCGCAGGTCGGCGTAGTCCAGGTAGTCACTCTGGGAAGGGATGCGGCCTAGCCGCTCCAGCAGCAGGCCCGCCACTGTCTGGTAATCGCCCTCCGGCAGGTTGATCGACAGGAGCTGGTTGGCCGCCTCGATGCTCATGGACGCATCGATGAGATAGGTGTTCTCGTTGATAGCCTCAAACTGCTCCTCCAGAGGCTGCCCCTCCTCCCCCACCGGCCCCACTATAACCTCCATGAGCTGTTTTATGGTCACAATCCCCGCCACGCCGCCAAACTCGTCCGCGATGATAGCCATAGACTCGCCGCGCTCCCGCATCTCCGTGAACAGGACTCCCACGCCCTTGGTTTCGGGCACAAAGAACGCGGGGCGCGACAGGCTGGACACCCGGTCCTGAGGCCTCAACACACCCTCGCTCATAGCCTTCAAAACGTCCTTGGCGGAAAGCGTCCCCACCACGTTGTCCACGCTATATCGAAACACCGGAAAGCGAGTGTGCTGGTTCTGCCCGTAAAGTGCCAGGAACTCCTGAAGGGTGTTCTGGTCTTCTACCCAGACAATCTCCGGCCTGGGCGTCATAATCTCGTACACTTGCCGGTCTCCAAAATGGAAAACCTTCTCCAGCATCTCCGCCTCGGTAGCCTCCATAGAGCCGGCTTCCTTCCCCGCATATATCAGGCTGCGTATCTCCTGCTCTGTAACCATGGTAGCCCGGGCGTGGGTGCCAAAGAGGCGGGCTATGGCGGAAACAGCCCAGTCAAGAAGCCATACCGCCGGAAGCAAAACCCACTCGACCAGTTGCAGGGGACGCACTAGAAGAAAAGCCATCTTCTCGGCGCGCCGCGTGGCCAGGGTTTTGGGTAGGGCTTCAGCAAAAATCAAAAGCACCACGGTCACTATGACAGTAGCTATGATAACTGCGGAGCCGGTGTTCCCTAAAAGAGATATGGCAATGGCTGTCCCCAGAGCGGCGGCTGCTGTGTTTGCCAGGTTGTTGCCCGTCAGTACTGTGGCTAGAAGCCGCTCCGGTCTCTCAGCCATATGAAGCACCCGCTTAGCCCCGGGGGCGCCTGTCCTGGCTAGATGTACCAGGCGCACCTTTTGCAGAGAAATAAAGGAGGTCTCGGAGGTGGAAAAGAAAGAGGAAAGGACTACGCAGAGTATGAATAGGCCTAGCTTTAGATAATCGCTCTCCTCCATATCCAGATAACCTCCCTTTGAGCCGATGATAACAGAGGACGCAAGGGGCTGCAAAGTTAACCAGCGGTGACATCAGGCCCTTCAGTTAAGGCACGAGTTCTGCTTATACTGGTGCTATGAAGATTCTTGGCATCGAAACTTCTTGCGACGAGACCGCGGTTGCTGTGGTGGAAGACGGCCGCCGGCTTGTGTCCAACGTCATCTCCTCCCAGGTCGACATCCATAGGCGATTCGGCGGCGTGGTGCCGGAGGTCGCTTCTCGGCAGCACGTGCTGCAGGCCATGCCCGTGGTTAAAGAGGCCCTGTCGAAAGCGCATCTCTCCTTGGAGGACATAGACGCCATCGCCGTAACCCACGGCCCCGGACTAGCCGGGTCCTTGCTTATAGGCGTGAATCTGGCAAAAAGTATGGCCCTGGGGTTAAACGTCCCAATGGTAGGAATAAATCATCTGGAGGGCCACATCTACGCCGCCTGGCTGGAGAAGGAAAAGCCTGATCTTGATCCGGGCTTTCCCCTTCTATGCCTCATCGCCTCGGGAGGCCACACAGACCTGGTGCTGATGAGCGGCCACGGCCAGTACCGGCTCCTGGGACGCACCCGCGATGACGCCGCCGGCGAAGGCTTCGATAAGGCGGCCCGAATCCTGGGCCTGGGTTTCCCCGGCGGTCCGGAAATACAAAAAGCCGCCCAGGGCAGCCAGCCAAACCTAAAACTGCCCCGCGCATGGCTAAAAGACACCCACGACTTCAGCTTCAGCGGCCTGAAAACCGCCCTGCTTCACCAGGCCCAGTCCCAGAAACTCTATCCTCCTCAGGACATGGACGAAGGGCTGCGCAAGGAACTGGTCCGCAGCCTGGCGGCAGCCTTCCAGGAGTCGGTGGTGGACGTCATTGTTACCAAGACCCTTGAAGCCGCCGCGGAGTATAAAGCCAGAGGCGTGGTGCTGGGAGGCGGGGTCACGGCCAACGCCATGCTCAGGGAGGTCTTCAGAAGCCGCGCCAGCCTGCCCGTGCTGATACCTTCGCCTGTCCTCTGTACGGACAACGGGGCTATGGTTGGGGCGTGCGGCTACTTTCAACTGAGCCGGGGCCGAGAGGACCATCTGGGCTTGGACGTGGATCCCGCTCTGTCGATTGGCTAGGCGTCGGCTCATTGGCGCGCATCGATGGCTCAGTTGGAACGGGCGCCAATGGCTGGTCGTCTGAGTCCGCGGCCATGCCGGAGAAGAGTTCTACGTTAACCTCTGGACTCTCCTCTGCTTCAAGGACCGGCTCGCCGGCCCTGGCCCTGTTAATGCCGTTAACCACCTCATAGGACTGCTCAATAGATCTCTCGGTCTCCAGGGAAAATGATACATCCCGAGGGCCTAAAGAAACCGTAAGCTCGCCCCCCTGCTCCCAGGCAAAGTACCGGCCGATAAATAGGACGCCAAGCAGCGCAATAGCCAGCCCCAGCAGGATAGCCACTTCGTTCGGCTGGTCAGTCATGGCCGACAGCACGAACGCGACGATAAAGGCCGCCAGAAGCAGGCTGGCGCCTTGCAGAAGGGGCTTAGTGCTGGGCTTGCTGGTTCGGATGCAGACATCTTCCACCTTTTCCAGCGGAATGGTCCGGGTCTCCTTACGTCCCTCAAGCTCTGTAAACGTGACTAAGCGGCGGCTGGTCAGTACGAGAAGGCCGCCCCTTTCGGAAGCCTTCGGAATCAGGCCGTCCTTGGGATCCAGAATCGCGAGGGTCTTCTCGCCGGCCAGAAGGGTCACCTGACGGATGCGGTTAGCGTTGGTTGTCATTATTCAGGCATCTCAAGGGCTGAACAGATTTACACCCATAATATCACACACGGCTCAAATCTACGGCTTCCGCCTTCTCGCCTCTTAAGAGGCGCTGCAGATGCAGGACACCCTGCTGCCCGCGGGCCCCGCGGGCCAGCGGAAGCCACCTCTCCGGAAAGAGGGCCTCCTCTGCGCTGCTGATGGCGCTGTTAATCTGCAGCGAGGGCCAGCCCTGGAAGAGATTTAGCGCGGCACCCTGAAGGCTTTTGTTATCAGTCTCCGAACCCCAGCCATGCAAGAAAGGCAGCACCACGTTTATAGCCATGTCTGAGGCGCGGCTGTGGCCGATGAGGGCGGGTCCGCCGCCGGGGTCATCTACCATCAGCCCCTTCTCCAAGGTCTTCCCGCTCTCTTGAAGGACAAGCCGCATCAGCCCCGTAATCATGCCATCTCTATAGCGAACGATCAAAGACGCCATCCCGCGTATGCGGCGGCGCGGATTATTGCTAGGACGCACCCTAAAAAGCCGCCAGGAGGTTGACGACATTGGCGAACCAAGAAATTGCGAGTGTGGACTGGGCCTACCAAAGCCTGCCGCGGCCAGGAGATATTGCTCGACTGTTGCAAGGCCTGTCCTTGAAGAGGTTTCAGCCAAGCGCGAAAGGTGTCCGTACGGCGCCTTTTGGCTCAAACGCGAGAACCCTCCTCGATTCTCGCTATAGCCGGCGGCCTCCATTAACCCCTGGTAGACCACTTCTTCGGCTGGTTGATCCCGTGTCTGACGCTGATACCATCTGCTTTTCCCCAGGAAGCGGTCAGTCCCCGACCGTTCCAGCAGCCTTAGGGCCTCGCCGCGGGATGAAGGTTTCTGATAACCCTGCTCTGAGAGGAGCTTATACAGCGCGTCTTGCCCTGGATTGCGGCAGGTCGCCTGCGCCTCCATAAGCGGGGCCAGGGAGATGGCCGGCGCCTCCATGCCGCTCCTCAGAGACGCTTCCTTATCCGCCGTGCCCGCCACCGCATGGAGTGTCACGCTGTTGTAATTACAGTCCTTATGGTGGCCGTGAGCCGCCCAGTCCCGTATGGATAGATGCAGCTCCACGTCCCCCCCTGACCAAGCCTAACCCTTCCTGATAGAAAAGCGCGTCCTTAAAGTCCGGACCTGATGACCTGTTGTGCCGGCCCGGGTAGAGAACTTTTATCTTGTGGCCCCGGCTGGTGACAAAATGGTTGTGCCTAGCCGCTCTTTCTTGCCACAGCCTGGACAGCAAGGCTTCAGAGACATAAGGCTGCAGGGCGGACGCTGGGGATGAAGACCCCTCCATCTGCCCGGCGGCCTGCTCCTTGTACACGTCTCTCATGTAAGAATCTTACACGTTACCGTGTAAACAATCAACGGACGCACACCCTGACCGCAAGGAAGGACGGAAGGTCTATAGACTACTTGTCTTCTAGACCAGCGACGTAGGGGAAGTTAGATCGCTCCGCCACCAGGCGCAGGAGGGTCTTGGAAGCGCCGCGGGGCGTGTAGAGGCCCCTTTCCCATTCGCTAATAGTCTGCTGCCTTGTCCCCAGATGGTCAGCCATTTCCTGCTGAGTGAGGCCTAGATGTACACGCAAGGCTTTCACCGCGTCAGCGTTCCACTTAGCATCTATGGCATAAGGCTTCTTGTCTGACGACTTCCCTCTCGACTTTGTGGCTGACTTACCTTTGGTCCGCTTGACTGAAGAGGACGCATACCGAAAGTTACCTGACATGATCTTCAGGCCTTGGGCGCCACCAGCAGGTCCAGGCGCTGGCCCCACCGGCGAAAGAAGTGGCGAAAGTTCTTGCGGCTGAGCTGGTTGCGCTCCTCCTCTCCCAAGGCGCTCCACTGACGGTGCTCGTGGCGCACCATGGGAAGGCTCCCGTCGGCCAAGACGCAATACCCGCGGTCCCGGAACTGAAAGCTGAAATCAAGGTCTAAGTTGCGGTAGAACCGGAAGCACTCCCGCATCAGACCGACCTCCGATAGAAGTTCGCGGCGGAAGGCCAGAGCGTAGCCTTGCATCACGTCGGCAACGCCGGACGTCACTTCTTCATGGAAATGGTGCAGGTCCTGGGATCGGAGTCCCCAGGGGCCTGCCATTCCCACCTTGGGGTCTGATAAAAGTTCCTCCCATTGCGGCATGGGATTACTCACCAGCTCTACCGACGTGTCCAGCAACGCTACTATCCTTCCCTGACTGGTCTTGAGTCCAATATTCTTTGCCTGAGCGTCCCCCAGAACGTGATCAGAGTGGACTACTTTCACCCTGGCGTCCCGAGCCTTCAGCTCCTCCACCCACTGGGAGGTGCCGTCGGTGGAGCCGTTATCAACGATGACCAGCTCCATGGAACCGCCGCCGCACCAGCGCAGCACGCTGCCGGCGCACCGCTGCAGGTCCGACAGGTAGTTACACGCCGCGATGACAACCGAGTAGTCCAGGGTTGAAGGGGTCTCCACCAGGGATGGCACCTCGCTGGCGGAGGATACGGAGGGCCACCTCTCCGCCTGCATCTCGAAGGCTGTCTTGGGCCGGGCCAGGGTGCCGTCGCCGGTGTCTCTAACCTGGTATCCTTGTGCCGCCAGAACCCGGCGTATCTTGTCAGCTTCGGTGAACTGGGACTTTTGGCGATGACCCTCCCGCGTTTTAAGGCTGGACGTTGCGTCCGGCGGCAGATCATAGCCGGACGGCGCCCACTGGAGACCCAGGCCCAATACAGCGTCGAATTCCAGCATTAACTCCAGTTTTGCAGCAGCGGACAGCCTAGAGCGGCTCAAGTCCCAAATCGTCGAGAGGGCCTTAGGCAAATTCAAGTCATCCTCAACAGCTTCAATAAACCGCCCTCGCCATTGCTTCAAGCTGGCACCGCGATGTCCGTTGCTCGAAGGCTCGTGTCGCCAGGTCCATGCCAGGTCTTGCAGCCTGATGAGGGCGCGCTGAGCGGCTTTGAGCGCGGAGAAGGTGAAGTTAAGACGGTGGCGGTATTTGACAGTCAGGCATAGGTACCTAAAAGCCAGGGGATCAAAGCCTCGCGTTTCTAAGTCAGCCAGAGTAAACTCGTTGCCCGCGGACTTGGCCATCTTGACGCCGTCGGCCAGAAGATGCTGACCGTGCACCCAGTATTTTACGTACCGCTTGCCGAAGGCGGCTTCGCTCTGCGCTATCTCATCCTCGTGGTGAGGGAAGATGTTATCCACGCCACCGGTATGTATGTCCTGCTCCTCGCCTAGATACTTCACCGACATGGCGGAGCATTCGATATGCCATCCCGGAAAACCCTCACCCCAGGGACTATCCCATTTCATGGCCCTGCCCGGTTCGGCGCGTTTCCAGAGGGTGAAGTCCCGGGGGTCCCGTTTGGCGGGGTCCGCCTCAGCCCTTACGCCTTCCAACAAGTCCCGGCCCGTATTGCCCGACAACTGCCCGTATGAGGAACACCCGGCGACGCTGAAATAGATGTTGTCGCCGGTCTTATAGGCGTAACCATTCTTCAGAAGCCGGCCGATGATGTCTTGCATATCTGCGACATGCGCGGTGGCGCGCGGCAAGTGGTCAGCTGGCAAGATATTTAATTTGGCCTCATCTTGTAGAAACGCCTGGGTGTAGAAGTCCGCAATCTGTTGAGGGGTCTTCCCTTCCGCCAGCGCCGCTAGGATAACCTTGTCGCCACCCCGCTCCAACTGCTCCTGGCGCATATGCCCAACGTCGGTGATATTCTTGACGTGTGTAACCTTCAAACCCTGCGTCCTGAGGGCGCGTTTGATCCAGTCGGCCATCAGATAGGAGCGGAGGTTGCCGATGTGGGCGTAGCGGTAGACGGTGGGACCGCAGGTGTACATCCTGGCCGCACCTGGTTCCAGGGTCTCTATCTCCTCTAGCCGCTTATGTAAAGTGTTATAAATCCGTAACATGGCTGGTGCTTATCGGGATTTTATCACTAAACCATCCAGCAATTAGAAATGTTGAAGAGCAACACGTTCCATGGAAATTTTAGTCCCAACCTTTCATGTTGGAAAGCTCCCGGGTGGACGCCTAATAGTATAGTGCCAAGAACAGCCTTAATACCATGCGGCATTGTCACTGCAACATCACTGCTGTGTCCCGCTTTCTTATGAATTGGGACGGTGTTACAATCGCCATACAGGCATGACAACCACACAACTGCTCCACGAACTGCAAGGCCTCGATACCCGAATCTCGCAAGCGACGAAGCGGCTGGCCGCTATCGAATCCGCGCTGGGCAACCGGAACCCCTTGAAGTCCTGGGAAAGTGCGGCGTCCCAGGCGCAGGCTGCTCTCAAGGACTTGAGAACGCAGCATAAGGATACAGACCTAGCCGCAGATTCAATGCGCGGTAAGATACAGGAGCTGGAAGCCAAGCTTTACGGCGGCAGCGTCAAAAGCCCTCGAGAGCTTCAGGATATGGACAACGAATCGAAATCATTGAAGGCGCAACTTCAGACCATCGAAGAAAAGCTGCTGGAGACCATTGGCTCCGTTGAAGAGGCGCAGAAGAAGGTCCAAGAGACGGAAGGAGACCTTCAGCGGGCAGAGTCGGAATGGCAGGGGGAACAGGGACGGATAGGCCAGGAGAGGTGGGAGCGCCAGGGCGAGTTAACCGAGTTGAAGTCCAAGCGGCAGGAGCTTACCCGGCAGGTCGGGGCCAAAGAGATGCAGCTTTACCAGCGGCTGTTGATTTCCAAGAGCGGTCAGGCGGTGTCTGAGGTAGAGCGGGGAATGTGCCGGACGTGCCATGTGGTGCAGCCTACGCATGTGCTGCAAAGGGCCAGGGCGGGACGGGAGCCTGCTCTGTGCAACAACTGTGGAAGGATACTGTACGCGCCTCCATAAGGCACCTTGTAGTCTAGGCTTTATCTGGAAAAGCAAATCTTTCTCTAATCGGGATACCATCCCCTGGCCCCTTTCCCTCGGGGGATACTCGGGACAGGTCCGATTGCATCGGACTCCGCGATATATGCTTAAAGGTAGCGGAGCTCTTTGCAGTAGGAGAAGAGGGAGGACCAGATAGGGCTAGATAGACCCGAGCGCCATCAATAACTGGATTAAGCGTGCCTTCGCCATAGGTAAGCCTCGTCTAACAATCCTCTATGCTTATCATAGTTACGTTCGTGATAAAATGGGGTAGGATAGCTGGGGCCGGGTGACCGCCCCGATAACATCGGGGAGGAAAGTCCGGACTCCACCGGGCAGGGTGCTGGGTAACGCCCAGGGCCTCGAAGCTGTCGGGGCACGGAAAGTGACACAGAAACGGCACCGCCCGCCTCAGGCGGGTAAGGTTGAAAACGTGAGGTAAGAGCTCACGGCCGCTCGCGGCGACGCGGCGGCGGTCAAACCCCACCCGGAGCAAGGCCAAATAGGGGGACATAGGGCGCCCGGCCCGTCCCCGGGTAGGCTGCTAGAGCTTCGAGGCAACTCGGAGTCGAGAGAGATGGTCACCGGTCCGACACGTCGGACTACAGAACCCGGCTTACAGGCCTCAGCTAGACCAAGAAGCGCCACTGGCGCTTCTTTTGCGTTACAGACCCTTATCCATCTGCTGCCTCTGCCATGCGTAGTCGACATCGCCCGCGTAGAACTTATCAGGGTTTTCGACGGCCCACACTTGCTTGCGGATGACATAGTTGTCAGGATCTAGGGCCACGGCCTCCCGCCACAGCGTCAGTGCTTCGCCCATGCGGCCCTGCCGGTAGTGTTCCTGGCCCTTCTGAAAGAGCGCGACGGCTTTGGCGTGGTCCGCGCCGCCCAGTTTGTTCTCTGAGGCGCCTTCGATAGAGCTTGTGGCGGCCCATTGCTCAGCTATTTTAGCGAACTCAGGCTTGCGGATATCGAAGCCGCCGTATTTGGCGTACCGAATGACACCACGCTCGTCGATGAAAATGGCGTTGGGAACGGCCTTGAAGCCGAAGAGCCGGCTCAGGAGATTAGTCTGGTCCACTACCGTGGGGAAGTTGGGCTTGGCCTTATCCGCAAAGGGCCGGGCTTTTTCAGGGCCCTGAACGTCCACAGCCACTGACAAAACTTCGACGCCTTGGGCTTTGTGCCTAGAGTAGAACTGCTGCCAGACCGGCAGCTGCTCGCGGCACATTCACCAGGAAGCCCACATGAAGACGACGAGCTTCTTGCCTTTGTAGCTGGATATGGCGACAGGACGGCCACCGAGGGAGTCAAGCGTGAAGTCGGGGGCTGTGTCCCCGACCTTGGGGAATTGGGTTGTTGGAGCAGCCATACAAGCCTCCTGAATGCTAGCTACTTTCTAGGGTGTCTTTGGCGATGTTCCCTTCCAGCATCACAAGCTGGACGCGAGACGAGTCCTGAAGGATGCGGATGTCCGCCAGTGGGTCGCCGCGGACGACGATAAGGTCGGCCAGCTTGCCGGCCTCCAGGGCGCCGGTGTCGTTGAGTATGCCGAAGAGCTCAGCGTTGACGCGGGTGGAGGCCATGATGGCGCCCATGTTACCCATGACCGACGCCTTTAGCTCCAGCTCGGCGGCGTGGTTGCCTGCGTAGGCACCAAAGACGTCGGAGCCAGAGGCGATTTTTACTCCAGCGGCTATGGCGACCTCGATGCTTTGAGAACCTACGACTTTGACCTGCTTGATCTTCTCAACAGTGGCGGCGGGAGAGCCGAGCTTGGCGCCAGCCTTGGCGATGAGGTCGTAGATGACCAGCGTCGGCACCAGGAACATGCCGCGCTCCTTCATCATCGACGCCGACTCCTCATCGAGGAAGTTGCCATGCTCGATAGAGAGGACGCCAGCCTGGGCGCAGTTCATGATACCCTGGGGCACGTAGACGTGGGCCATGACGTACTTGCGGACGGCTTTGGCCTCGTAGACCGCCGCGGCCAGTTCGTCGATGGTGTACTGAGGGACATCCAGGGAGTCGGTGGGGGAAGCCGCGCCGCCACCGGCCATGACCTTGATCTGGTCGGCGCCCTGGCGGAGGTTCTCCCGGGCGGCGCGGCGCACAGCGTCGGGGCCGTCGGCGATGAAGGGCGGAGGGGCCAAGGGGTGGTCGTGTTGGGGCGGGCCGAGGTGGTGATGGGGCCGGGAGTCGCCGTGGCCGCCCGTCTGGGAGATGAAGCCGTTGCTGATGAACATGCGCGGGCCGCGAATGAGACCGCGGCGCACGGACTCTTTGAAGCTCCAGGCGCAGCCGCCCGCGTCGCGGATGGTGGTAAAGCCGGAGTCCAGGTAGTCGGCGATGTTACGGGCGACAGTGAAGGCGTAAGTCGAGCCCGGGTACTTGGCCTCCATGCTGCCGTGGTAGTCCACCAGGCCTACGTGGGCGTGAGCGTCCATGAGGCCGGGCATGAGGGTCTTGCCGGCCAGGTCTATTTTGCGGGCGTCGCGAGGTATGAATACCTGGCTGGCGGAGCCGAGTTTCTTGATGCGCCGGCCTTCTACCAGCAGGACGCCTTTATAGGGGTCGCGGCCGGCGCAGTCCAGGATACTGGCGTCGAGGAAGGCTGTGGTCGCGGGCATCTCCTCACCTCGGTGGATAGCGAGGTGAGTATAGCAGAAGGTTGCCGGTCAGGGCGGGAGCCACGGACGTGGCAGTTGTAATTATATAGGACTGTCTCCCGGGCTATTGGATTTGGCTAAAAAACTTTTTTTGGAGGAACGAATCAGGATTTCAGGCGTGAGTCAGGCACGGATTCGATTTCTGATTCGTTGCCTTCCAAGTTACCTCCATGGAAGAAAAGTTTATGAGTGAGGCGATCCGCGGCGAAAGGTATAGGGTATGCTAAGAGCGAAGCTTAAGTAAAGGGGCAGATGTCAGTGGGTAGAGAGGTGAAACGGGCCGTCCCGATATAATCGGGACGGCCCGGCCAAAGCGCTGTAAGAGTAAGATTAAGGTTACTTCATGACGGCCTTGGTGTACTCGTGATACCTGATGGGGCCCATGTGGACCATATTCACCTTGTATTCCGCTACTATGGCAGGATTGACGTAGCCGTCGTTGAAGACCCAGACCAAGGGCACGCTGATGGCGTTGGCGATCCACCAATCGCCGAAGCCGTGGGCAAGCCGAATTCTCTCCTGGGAGTCAGCGGAGGCGTCGCAGGCTTTCTTAAAGGTGGACACTTCATCGTACTCAATGTAGCCAACCCCTCCTTCATGCCACGAGAAGGATGGGGCAACGCAGATCGGGTCCAAGGAGGGGGCCGAGAAGAAGGTCCAGTTGTGACTGTCCACTTGCCTGGCCTTCACCGTGAGGCTGCCATCAAAGAAGGTGAGCTTAGTCCTGACACCGATGGCTTCCCAGTACTTTTTGATAGTTTCAACAATCTCCGCCTGCTCAAGGACGGCGGCGCTGGTAGGTGTGGCCCAAAGCTCGGTGTCAAAGCCATTGGGGTAGCCGGCCTCGGTCAAGAGCTGCTTGGCGCGGGCAGGATCATAGGGGTAAGGCCAGCCGCCCTCTTTGCCTGTCTTGCCGTTAAGACCGGGGACAGGCGCCCAGGAATCCTTGAAGTCGTTGCGCCAGGGCGGGAAGTAGTCCACAAGCGGAAAGCCTTCATTCTGAAAGAATACCTGATTTATTTCAGCGCGGTTTATCGCCAGATTAAGGGCCATACGAACCTTGGCGTTGCGCGTGGGAGAGTTGGGGTTGAAACCAGGGGTGGCGCCGGTGCGGCCGCCAGGAGGAGCTTTGGATAGATGCCGAGGGAGGAAAGGAACAACCAGGTACAGCGAGCCATATTTCACCTCCAAAGTTGTGGTGCAGTCTTCAGAAGACAGCAGCCCGCACAGGAATGAAATACCCGGAGGGTTTAGGAAGTGGTAAGGCTCCTAATAGCTGGCTGCTGCAATTCTCCTCATCGCTAAAAACTCAGGAACCGAGGGGCTACGTTAGTTATCTGTCGCCAAGACGCAGGAGGTCCTAATGAACGTAAAACGGCGAGAAACTGAGGAACTTCAGAGGGTAGTCTTCGTAGGAGGAAGAAGAAGTAATCTAGCCGCAAACTCTAAATCGAAGAATGACATATTCTGGTCAGCGGGTCAACCGCTCATTTTAGAGCGATAATTTTTGATAAGGTTGGTCTCAGGGAAGGATGGCTAACCCTCACCAGGAGCGGCTTTTGTGAACTCAACGGCGTTGCTATACTGCGGCCATCGACTGACGACGGGAGGGCTTATGGCATCGTCCATTATCAGGGGCAAGTATGTGGTCACGAAAGCGCTGAACGGGCAGTCCAGCGAGATTATCCAGGACGGGGCGGTATTCCAGCGTGACGGGGAGATTATCGAGGTAGGAAAGTTTGAGGAGGTGAGGAGGAAGCACCGGGCAGACAAAGTAGTGGGGAGCGAGAAACAGGTGGTGATTCCGGGGCTGGTGAACGCGCACCACCACGTGGGGCTGACGCCTTTCCAACTCGGCAACCTTGATCTGGCGCTGGAGCCGTGGATTGCGGTGCGAATGGCGAACCGTGACGTGGACCCGTACCTGGACACGCTGTACTGCGCTATCCAGATGGTCGAGTTTGGCATCACGACGGTGATGCACAACCACGCGACGCATCGGAAGATGCCAGGGATGAGCTTTCAGGAGGGCGGGGCGGCGGTGATCAAGGCTTACCAGGACGCGGGGATGCGGGTGGCCTTCTCCTTCTCGCATCGAGACCAGAACCAGATTGTCTATCAAGAAGACCAGGCGTTTTTGAAGACGCTGCCCAAGGAACTGGCGTCGAAGCTGGAGCAGCGGCTGAAGGTGTCGCACCTGCCGACGAAGGAGTACCTGGGGGTGGTGAACGACGTGTACCGCCAGTTTCAGGAAGACCCGAGGGTGCGAGTGTTTGTCAGCCCAGGGAACGTGCAGTGGTGCTCGGACTCGATGCTGGAGGGGATGAAGGAGTACGCGTCGAGGCGGCGGACGGGGCTGCACATACACTTACAGGAGTCGATATACCAGAAGATGTATGGCCTGCGGACGTGGGGCAAGACGCCGCTGGCACACCTGAACGACGTGGGGGTGCTGGGGCCGGAGGTGTCCTGCGCCCACGGGGTGTGGGTGACGGAGTCGGACATCGACACTATGGCGGCGACGGGGACCATGGTGTCGCACAACGCCAGCTCCAACCTGCGGCTGAAGAGCGGGGTGGCGCCGGTGAATCGCATGAACGCCAAGGGCGTGATGGTGGCCATAGGCATCGACGAGGCAGGGCTGAACGACGACAAGGACATGATGCAGGAGATGCGGCTGGTGTCGAAGATACATCGAGAGCCGGGGGTGTCCGCCGCGTGGCCGTCGAGCCACCAGGTGCTGCACATGGCGACGGTGAACGGGGCCAAGGCGACGTTCTTTGCGCCGCAGGTGGGGACGCTGGAGAAGGGGAAGCGGGCGGACATGGTGCTGGTGAACCTGGAGCATATCATGGAGCCTTACCTAGACCCGGACACGAATATTGTCGACGCGATTCTGTACCGGGCGAGGGGCGTGGACGTGGACACGTCGATAGTGGATGGGGAGGTGATTATGGAGGGCCGGAAGATGACGCGGGTGAAGAAGGAGGATGTGTGGAGGGAATTGAAGGCGCATATGGGGAGGCCGTTGGCGCCGCACGAGCAGGAGCGTCGGGAGGTATCGAAGCAGTTGCTGCCGCATGTGCAAAGGTTTTATGAGAAGTGGGAGTTGGGGAAGGGGAGGCCGCACTACTTCTACAACGAGGCTGGATAGGGGACGGGAACCTTCGGCGTCGGGTTGAGTACAGCAAAGTGCATCGTGCCTCTAGGGGTTTCACCCTCTCTTCTATTCTCCCCCATCAAGGGGTAGAAGGTGAAAAATTGGACGCTCATTACCTATGGGCAGCCGACCAAGGCGCGGCCACAACAGATTCTTCGACTGCGGGCGATGGGTACATAGGCCCTTCGCTCAGAATGACAAGCCCGGCTATTTCCAGACGGGGACGCCGGGGTCTTTGACGCGCATGTAGTAGAGGGAGGAGCGGGCGGTGAAGTAGAGGTCACGCCAGTCGGGGCCACCGAAGGCTAGGTTGGCGGGGACTTCGGGGAGCTTGATGACGCCGATGAGTTTGCCGTCAGGTCCATAGACCCAGCAGCCGCCGGCGCCTGTGCACCAGACGCGGCCTTTGGTGTCGACTTTCATGCCGTCGGGGACGCCGTCTTCGTGGGAGGACATGTCGGCGAAGACGCGGTTGTTCTTGAGGGCGCCGTCGGGGGCGACGTCGAAAACCCGGATGAGCTGGTTGGCGCAGTGGCCTTTGCCGCCGACGACTTTCTGGCAGGCGGGCCGCTTGCAGACGCCGCCTTTGGCCTTGTGGTCAACGCAGTACTGCTCCAGGCGGCTAATGGCGACGTACATCTTTTTTTCGTCAGAGGAGAGGGCGAGGCCGTTGGGGAACTCGCATTCTTTGGTGGCGACGGCGACTTTGCCGTCTGGCTTAATCATGTGAACGCCGGCGTAGTCGAGTTCGCGTTCAGACTGGGGGAGGCGGCCGGCGGGGTCGGTGAAGTAGACGGCGCCGCTGGAGTGGATGACGACGTCGTTGGGGCGGTTGAGGCGCTTGCCGTCGAGTCGATCAGCGATGACCTTCCATTGGCCGTCGGCTTCGCGGCGGGTGACGCGGCGGTTGCCGCCTTCGCAGATGACGAAGCGGCCTTGCTTATCGATGGTGGTGCCGTTGCCCTCGCCGGTGTTCTCTCGATAGACCTGGGTGCCGGTCTTGCGGGACCATCGAAGCTGGCGGGAGCGTCGGATGTCGACGAAGTAGAGGAAGCCGTCTTTGGCGTAGACGGGGCCTTCCGTGAAGGCGAAGCCGGTGGCGACCATTTCGCCTTCCAGGGTGTCCAGGATGGCGGCCATGTGGTGGTTGACGATGGACATGGGGTGACTCCTAATAGGACGGAGATTAAGAAGGGAGGGGAGAACCCCCTATCTTAATCTTCCCCCTCAAGGGGGGGAAGAGACCAGAGGGAAGGCCCCAGCCCTACGCAGCCACCATAGGATAGGGGGGAGGCAAAGGTGGGTCAAGGTGGGGAAGGGGGGTACCCTTGTACAGGACTACCCCTTCCCCAGCATATCTACCGCGAGGGCTATGGTGATCTTGGCGGCGCTGGCGAGGCTTTTGGCGCCGATGGACTCGTTGGTGCCGTGCATGCGCGCCAACATGGGGTCGTCGTCGGGGTGGGTGCCGTTGAAGCCGTAGGTGGTGGTGCCCAGGGGGCGGAGGAAGCGCGAGTCGGTGAAGCCGGTGGCGATGGAGGGTATCCAGTTCAGATCCTCGCGGCCTAGAGATTTGCGGGTGGCGTCCTTGATGCGGCGGGCGAAGTCGGTGTCGTAGGGGGAACTGTTGGGCACGGCCATGTAGTCGATTTCAAAGTCGACGCCCTGGACGCCTTGCAGCAGCTTTTCCAGCTCCTTCTTCACATAGGCGTCGTCCTGGTGAGGCAGGGTGCGGACGTCGCATATAAGCTGGCATTTCTCGGGCACGCTGTTGGACTTGATGCCGCCGGCGACGATGGTCGGCGTTACCGTCATTCTCGATAGCGCGCGCAGGGTAGAGCTAAGCTGCGGGTTCTTGGCTTTCACCTCTTCGACGATGCGGTCCACGTTCTCGGGCGTCGCCCTGTCCTCGATAGCCATGGAGGAGAGGTGCTTAAACACTACTACCGAGGTGTCGCGCTTGGGCTGGTAGCTCTGGATGCGCTGGACGACCTCGGCGAGGCGGTAGAAGGCGTTGTCGCCGGTCCAGGGGATGGAGGCGTGGGCGCTGCTGCCCTTAATCGTCAGCTTCACCTCCAGGCGTCCCTTCTCGCCGACACCCAGGAGGTACGTCGTCGCGCCGGCGATGTTAATGTGGGTGCCGCCGCCCTCGTTGACGGCCACGGGGGCCTTTATCTTGTCGGGGTGGTTCTCGGCGAGCCAGCCGAAGCCATAGCGTCCGCCGCTTTCCTCGTCGGCGCCGGAGGCCAGGACAATGTTGTCGCTGAGCTTCACGCCGCTGCGTTTGAGGACTCGGAGGGCCATGAGGTGGGAGGCCAGGAGACCTTTGCAGTCGTAGGTGCCGCGGCCGTAGATGCGGCCTGCATCCATCTCGCCGCCGAAGGGGTCGTAATTCCACTTGGACACGTCCTCGACAGGCACGACGTCCAGGTGGGACATAAGCAGGAGCTTGTTCTGGCCGGACGCGCCGGGAAGGCGGGCGATGAGGTTGCCTCGGCCCGGGGCGGACTCAATGATCTCGCTGTCGATGCCCTCGCGCTTAAGCCACTGGCGGGCGTAGTCGGCGACGGGGGTCTCGTTGCCGGTGGGCATGACGCCGGTGTTGACGGAGTGTATCCGCACCAGGCCTTTGTGCAGAGCCACCAGATCGTCGAAGCTCTTGTCGACCTGGGTTAGTAGGCTATCAACGTTCGCCATCGCCATTCCTCCTAGTGTTATCTGGTCTCGCCTTCGATAACGGTGGGGCCTTCGCTGCCGTCCTGTGGGTGTGGCCCGCGCGAGCGGCGGCCTCGCCACATGCCGAAGGAGACCCAGGGCGGGCGCTGGGCTATGGCGGAGGCCAGGGGGGCCATAATCAGCCACAGGGCAATGGTCACGACCATGGCCTTCTTGTAGCTAATGGTCTGCACACCCACGTCTGGAGCTATTATGCCCCAAAAGATCATGGTGAGCCAGGAACTGAAGAAAAAGCCCACCGCCGCCGAGGGGATTCTGAAAATGCCAAACATCTTGCTCCTTTATGTACGCCCGCTCTAAAACTCCAGCCGCAGCATTTCGCCCGCCATTACCATCCGCCATCGCCCTTCACGATACGCCACCGCGCGGCCTTCCCCCAGCACACGCCACGCTCCATCTTCGCCGACACATCCCGTCGCGCTATCTATTCCCAGGGCGGTGACGGTGGGAGACGTGACGTGTGCCAGCTCTTTGGCGACGCGTTTAGGTTCCGCGCGTTCGTGGTGGGGCAGCACGGCCACGCCCTTCACCAGGCCCAGGGCTTCGACGGGCCCGCCGGCGCGAGTCAGGCCCATCCATTCGGCCATGACCATAGCCCCGGCGCTGGAGCCGGCCAACACGCCTCCCTTCAACAGCCAACGCTTGAGGTCCTCCAACAGCCTGGAACCCTGAAGGACCGATAAAAGGTGGGACGGGTCGCCGCCGGTGAGGTATAGCAGGTCCGCCCCGGTTATGGCGGCGACTTTGGGGGCATCATTGGCGTCGGCCTTATTCAACACCATCAGCGCCTCGGCCTTCGCGCCCAGGCGGCGGAAGTGGGCGACGCCGTTTCGCGCCGCCTTACCCGGGTTCTCGAAGGCTGCCGCTGTAGGCACAATCAGGACCCGCGCCGTGGATGACCTGGCGCGCGACAGCAGGTATTTATCAATCGGATCACATTCCGTCGAGAACTCATCACCACCCACCAAGGCTAGGACGCCAGACATGAAATTCTCCTAGAATTCATGGATTTCATAATGAAGATACCGATAAATATCAGGCGGGGAAGATGCGCTGGAGGAGGTGGTCCTGGCGGTTTTGGGCGCGGGACCAGATGCGCTGAATGTCGGGGCGCTGGAGGTATTTGCCAAGGGACGGGTTGCTCTGGATGACCTCCGGGCCTTTAACCTCCCACAGAACGAGGTACTTGGGCGCCTGGAAGGGCAGCGAATCGACGCGACGGGCTAGGAGGCCGGCGGTGATGCCGAGGCCAGCTTTCACGGTGCGGGGCATGTGGACGGACTGCTGCCACTGCACGAACTCATTTTCGACGTCGGGAGGGAAGTCGGCGGCGACGGTGACGATGGTCTTGGACCGGACGTAGCCGACGGGGTCGTCGCGGCGGCCGGGAGGGCGGGGCCGGGGCTGGCCCATGCCGACGTCGAAGAGTTCTTGATAGACGGCGCGGGAGATGCCCTTGATGTGGCGGGTGATCTGGGGGCCGGTGGGTGTGGGAGGGTCGCCGGCTTTGTTTTTGCAGGCTAGAGTGGGGCAAGAGGGGTCACAGCGGCAGATGTATTTGTAGGCCTGGGTGTTGAAGATTTCCAGGTTGGGAATTTCGTAGAGGTGGAGGTAGGCGGGCAGGGTTAGGAGGGACTGGTATCGGACGGCGGCCCAGAAGCCGATTTCCAGGAGGTCCGGCATGTGCCGCTGGTCGCTCCACCGGGCAAAGCGGGCTTGTTCGCTGGCCTCTACGTCCACCCGGACCATATAGAGATAGGGCTTCTTGGGCATAAATTCCTCAAAAGTCAGCTTAGTATGGGTACTATGGCACAGAGAGAGGGTTGAGGCAAACCCCTGTCTGATAATATTAGGCTGACGGGGCGGCGGAGGCTGGGTTGAATGTATTTGGAGTGAAACGAATATGCGAGGCGTATCTCTAAACAGCATTTCTAGGCTGCGGCCAGAACAGATTCCCTTCGACCAGGCTCAGGACAGGCTTCGACTGCTTCCCGCCAGAGGCGGGCGGACTTCGCTCAGAATGACATGATCGCTTCTTTTTCACAGATTCAATCCTCAGTCAGTATTAGGCGCCTATAGACCCATGATGTGGTCGCCGACAGTAGTCGAAGGCAAGCCGCGTCTATTGGTCATCGACGCCTCGCGAAATGCGGCTGGCTGGGAGGCGGAGGCGGCTGGCCGCTTTGCGTCTACGATGCTGCGGCGTGGAATCGATGTTATGGGCGGCGTCCCGCTGCGTGTGGCATCGCCGGAGGAGTTGGAGGGCTATGGCCGACAGTTCGCGGAGGCTAACTGTTTAGTGCTGTTGACGCAAGGGCAGGCCGGCGGCGCAGCGGACTTGAAGGCTTATTGGGAGTGGCTGGCGGGGCACGTCTCGGGGCCGAAGCTGGTGACCGCGTGCTCCTGGGGGGACTATGACGCGTCGGTTAACGGCCTCATTTTGGGAAAGCAGCAGACCTTTGCGCCGCTGTCGGTGGCGCCCAGGGCTCCCGTCAGCCAGCGCGAGGGGTCGCTTTTTCTGCTCAAGTTCTTTATCGAGCTGGCGCTGCACACAGAAGGACAGATGACGGGGAAGATGGTGTGGTTCTCCTGGTCCAAGGCCAGGGCACTGCTGAAACGGCGTCGGCTGAACGATAATTTTGGCGTGCGGGCTTAGGCCGCCTTCCTCTGCGCCGGCGGCAGGTCTGACGCGACGGCGCGTGGCTGCGACATGCTCTCCGACACCGGCAGCCTGGCCGCGGCATTTAGGGCCACCACGCTGCCGGCCGCGGCGATGGCCCAGGTGACGCCTGTCCAGGCCGCTATGGCCCCTTGGGCCAGGGATCCGAAGCCAATGCCGCTGACCACAAAGGCGTATAACCCCATCATTCGCCCTCGCATGGACTCCGGGCTGGACGTCTGCAGGAGGGTGTGGGCCATAGTGTCATAGATGGTGCCTGCAACTCCCACCAGGAATATGGCGGCCAGGGAAAGGGGCAGGGACCGCGAGACGGCGAACAGCACCAGCAAAGCTCCGAAGCAGAAGGCCGATATGACGAACACGCGGCCTTTTCGCTTGATGTCGCCAAACCCTGAGATAACCAGAGCGCCGACCACTCCGCCGACGCCCCGCAGCGTCGATATTACACCTAATACGACCTCGCCGGCGTGCAGCACGTCCCTGGTCAGGACGGGGAACATGGCCTGGGCGGAAAAGCCCAATCCATCGGTTATCAGCACCGTCCACAAGATGTTGCGCACAGGCCGGTCCTTATAAGCGAACCGCACCGCCTCGCCCAGGTTGTTCAACACCGACCCCGTGGGCGCCGTCTGCCGCACCTTAGGCACTCGCATAACCAGGAAAGCGCCAGCCCCAATGATGCCGCCGATGAACAGGAAGAGTTCGCCGGTGCCCATAGTCGCCATGACCACGCCGGCGCCCAACGGGAACACTACCGAGGCGCTGTGGCTGGACATGAACTGCCCCGCCATAGCGTTCATCACTCCATCCCGTCCCACCACGTCGTACATGAGCGTGTTCCGGGACGCCAGCTGCAGGCCCATCATCAATCGAAGAACGGCCGATACCACCAGGATGTGCCACACGTGGACCATATCGGTGACAGTCAGGACCCCCAGGGTAGTTATAGCAAGGGCCGTAGTGAGCTGGACGGCGGTCAGCACTTTTCGCCGGTCAAACCTGTCGACCAGGACGCCGCCGAAGGGGCTGAAGACCATGTTGACGCCCGCGCCGATGGCTGGCGCCAGGCCCACCATGAGGGGCGAGTCGGTTAGCTCCAGGATGAGCCAGCCTTCGCCCATGTGGTACGGACTGAATCCGGCGGCGCCGGTAAAGCTGTTGATCCACAGCCACCGGTAGCCCGGGACGCGGAAGCCTAGCAGTAGTCGATTGAGAATCACGGCGGGCTAATCATAGCTGGCCTGGGGTCGCGTGGGAATAAGCCTGGTCGCGGGCCAGAACGGCTCCCTTAAACGGCCAAAGAACGGGAAAACACGTCTTCCGGCCCAGTTGCTTTTAGGCAAGTCGTTTTGCAGAATATGTCGATTTGCCTGGCGGCTTGCCTGGAAAGACACGGCGCTTTCAAAAGATACGGTTGCTGAGCCAATTCGCCACTACAAGGGGTAAGAAATGATCTGGGTTCGCAGGCTGATTGCGGTCTTGCTGGGCCTGATTTTCATCGCCTTCGCCATGTTATTCACCGTGGCCTCCCGGGCCAATGCCACGCTGTTGAACGAGGAGTTTTACGTCCAGCAACTGGACAAGGCGGACGTTTACAACTTCATATATGACAAGGCTCTGCCCGCGGCGCTGGCCGAGGCGGACACGAAATCCACAGACTTCCCAGTGAACATGAAGCTCATTGAGGGCGACGTGGTTGGGGTGATGAGGCAGACCTTTCCACCGGAGTGGGTCCAGGAGCAGGTGGAGGAGACGATTGAAGAGGCGATCCCTTATATGCTGGGCGACGAGGACAGCTTCAAGATCACTATACCGATTAAGGACCGGGTTGTTAACGCGGGGGACGCTTTAAAGAAGACGACCCGCGAGGGCAAGGTAGTGGATATCCTGATGGACGACGTCATTATCCCGCGAGTGACCGAATCTCTGGGAGATCTGGAGGATCTGCCCTTTGGGCTGACGTTAACGGAGGAAGATGTAGAAGCGGCGGTGCGCCGAATTGTCGATAGGAAGTGGCTGGAGGAGCAGGTGACGGCGACTATAGATTCAGCGGTGCCGTACCTTCTCTCAGAAAAGGAGAGTTTCACGGTGAGGCTGGACGTGCAGAGCAGGGCGGCGCCAGCGGGGGAGGCTATTACCGATATCTTAAAGAAGGGCGACCTTCCAGATTTTGTGTTCTCGGACGTAGTGGACCCGGAGATAGACCGCCAAATAGGCGCGGAACTGAGGCTTTCCTACGGCATCAGCGTGACCAATCAGGAGGTGAAGAGCGCTGTGCGCCAGGCGCTGCCGAAGGCGTGGGTGGACCAGCGGGTGGATGAGATGGTGGAGGCCACGGTGGCTTACCTAACCAGGCCGAACGAGAAGTTTATGGTGGCGGTGCCGCTGGCGGAGCGGAAAGCGGCCGCGGTGGAGATAGTAGGCGCTCTGTCGGAGACAAAGCTGCGCCAGAGGTACGACTCGCTGCCCGTTTGCACTATCGCACAGGTGAGCCAGCTGAACATCAACAGGATTGCGCAAGAGGGCCTGACCTGCCGCATTCCAGGGGTGTCGTCCAGCCAGCTTCAGCAGCAGGCAGGAGTCATCGTGAGGATAGAGGCGGAGCGGCAGATAAACCAGAAGCTGCCGGACCAGTGGACGTTTGGGGAGGCGGAGCTTGAAGCGCAGATAGGCGAGGAGAGATTCGCGGCTATATCTTACGTCAGGGGCGCTTTAGCCCAGGGCTTTGAATACACCAGCGACAACCTGCGGGAGGCCATGGCGCGGAACGACTTCAACGGCACAGACTTGCAGTGGGACTCGATGACGCCGTCAGCCAAACAGGACTTCATCAATCGCAGCAGTTCGGTGGAGCGCATCAGCGACGTGCGGGGCTGGGTCAGGGACGGGATTGTCCTTGACCACGAAAAGCTGCGAGAGCAGATTGGAGAGGACGACCCGGACAGCCTGAGAGGTTTCGACAATTTCCGAGATTCTATAGGCACGTTTAGGAGTGTATTGTGGATTGGCTGGCTGCTGATAATAGTCATGCTGGCGGCCATAGGGTTCATTGGGGGGCGGAGCATGGTAGGGAGGCTGGTGTGGCCCGCAGTGTTCCTGGCAATCGCCGGGGTGGCGCTGTTCGTTATGGCGGGGCCGGTCTATAACAGCGCGGTGGAGCCAAGGCTGGAGGAGCAATTAGCGGAGTCGTTGGAAGAGTCGGAGGGGTTTGAGGCGCTGATGACGGAGAAGTTTGGGCGGATGGGGATAACGGCGGCGGGGGACGCGATATCGAGTGTCAGAAATCGTGGGATTTTGTTCCTCGGCCTGGCGGCGGGGATGGTGGTGATGGGGGTGGCGCCTTTGAGGGCGATGGGCGTGGGGAAGTCCAAGGGCAAGGGTGAGGAGGGTGACGGGATGGGGAAGAAGAAAGGGAGGAAGAAGGGGAAGGGCTAGGGCACGCAGAGGACGTCGTCAACGATCTGTTGATACATGCCTTTGTATTCCCAATAGGCGGTGTGGGACTTGCCGCCGTCCACGCCCATCTCTAAGCGCCGGTTGTCCTCCCTGGCTACCTGATAGAAGTCCAGGGGGCCGCTGATAGGGTCTTCCGAGTCCCAGAAATTGATCCATCGCACTCCGGCGTCCAGGTAGGGCTTGATATGGCTGTGGATGAGATGCGGAGGCGTCCAGCCCGGCTTGAGGTTCTTGGCTTTGAAGCCGATGTACTGAGAGAGAATCTGGTGCTTGATATATCGATGCTCCTCGACTCGCACGCGGAAGAAGAAGGCGATTTTGTCCAGGGGCGAGCCGAAAGTGACCAGCCCCCTAACCTTGGCGGCAAGCTCAGGGTTGAGCCTGCCGGAGTTGAAGGCGTTGTTCACTCGATTAAGGGCGTCGTAGGCGACGACGCTGCCCAGGGAGTGGCCGACGACGATGATGCGCTGGTACTCAGGGGCCTTGGACTTGATTAAGGCTTCCAGGCTGTCGGTGGCGCCGTCCAGGATGCGCTTTCGCACCTCGAAGTGCTGGGACTTCATATCGACGGCGGTGTATATGGCGATGTCGCCGACGACGTCCACGATTATCGGCCTGACCAGTTTGGCGACGGCGGTGAGGGCCAGCTTTATGGGCGCGCCGATGATTGGCGAGGCCCAGGCCACAGGCCCAAGGGCGCCGATAAGGAGGTGGAAGATTTTGAGACCGCTGGCGGCGTACTTCAGATACCAGTACTTATCGAAGCGGCGGCGGCCCTTCAGAGGCGAGTAGCCGAAGGGCGTGTCCTCCTGGCCCTCATAGGCCTTCACTAATGCCAAGTTCTCGTCGTAATACTTGCGGGCGGCCTCGCCGGTGGTCACCAGCCAATCGAAGACCTGGGAGACATTTATCTGCCGCTGGGTAGCGTGGGCCCAGTAGTACTCGAAGCAGTCAACAGATGTGGCGTCATTGCCGTTATTGACCAGGGATATATAGTTTTGCGCCCAGCCGTCCTGGAGGAATAGCTTGTGGTGGGCGTCGATGGCGGTAGTGTCGAGGGACGACAGGAGCCCGCGCACGAATGCGTCCAGGGTGTCGAAGGGGTTTTGCTGGCCGATGCCGTGGATGACGAGGATGGCGGTCTTTTCTTTAGGCCAGTTCATGGAGGGCTGACCTTGTTCTCAAGCGGATCGCCCTCATCACCCTTTATCCCTCTTCTCCCGACTACGGGAGAAGAGGGAAAGAAATTAAAGACACCACAACCCCCTCTAGCTCCCCCTTCGCCTTCCAGGCCGAAGGGGGAGAACCTGATGGGACACCCAGCCCCATCCGACAAAATACCGCGAGGTTTTTCGTAAGCTAAGCTATTAATACGCATCACCGGTCTGCTGAAAGGGGAGGGAAAATTTCACACCATAATCTACCTGTCGCTCCTCCTTCGCCTTCAAAGATGAAGTAGGAACACCTGAGGAGAGACCCACTCCCCATAAGAGCATCGGCTGACAGGCTAACCATCCCAAATGGGAATGCCAAAGTCATTTTGTTCTGCAGAGACGACTAGCGCGCTCCGGTGGGGACGGCCTCAGACTTCTGGTTGGCGGTAGCCATGTATTCGCGGAGGTCCAGGACCTGGATGGTGTTGGTGGTGCCGGTGACGCCGGTGAGAAAGCCGTGGACTATTGTGACAACGTCGCTCTCCTTGACGGCGCCGGAGCGGAGGGCGGCCTGGATGACGCGTCGAAGCAGGGCCGTGGTGTCTTTTCCCGGCGGCATGACGCCGGCGGGATTCATACCCCAGGCGATGCACAGGCGGTTGAGGACGGCGTCGGAGTGGGAGAAGACGGTGATGTTGGCGTTGGGGCGGAACCTGGAGACCTCCCTGGCGGCGCGGCCGGTGCTGGTGAGGACTATGGGCTGGGCGTTAAGTTCGCTGACCAGGTCGGCGGCCGCGCGGGCAATGGCCTGGGTGCGGTCTCGCGAGGCCAGGTTTTTATAATAAGGATAAATACTTTCAGCCTCCTGGATGGTGCGGTCGGCGGTCTGGACGACCTCGACGGGGAACTGGCCTACGGCGGTCTCATCGGAGAGCATGATGGCGTCGCAGCCGTCCAGGACGGCGTTGGCGATGTCGGAGATTTCTGCGCGGGTAGGGTAAGGCGAGGTCATCATGGAGTGCATCATCTGGGTGGCGATGACGGAGATGCGGGTGGCCTCATTGGCCTTGCGTACAGCCTCCTTCTGAACGATGGGAACGCGGGACATGGGGATTTCGATGCCCAGGTCACCGCGGGCGATCATGATGGCATCCACCTCTTTTAAGATGGAATCCAGGTTCTGAATGGCCTTGGTGCGCTCCAGCTTGGCCATGACAGGAATAGAGCCGCCGTTGCTTTCGATCTGCTTGCGGACGTCGCGGACGTCCTGGGCGGTGCCGACAAAGGAGGCGGCGATCCAGTCCACCTTTTGCTCGACACCGAACTTAATGGCCATCTCGTCGGCGCGGGTGAGGACGGGCTGGTCGATGTCCACGCCCGGCAGGTTGACGCCTTTAAAGGAGGTCACGTGGCCGCCGTGGCGGACCTGGGCTTTGACGGCGCCGTCGACATTTTCCAGGACCTCCAGGCAGATGGTGCCGTCGGATATGAAGACCTGGTTGCCTTTTTGAAGGCTTTTCAGGGCGCCGGGCTGGGGAAAGGGCAGGATGTCCCTGCTGCTGGAGGCGGTCTCCGGCACTATGGTAAGGACATCGCCGACGTTGAGGTGGAAGGTGCCTTTGATGCGGCCCAGACGCATCTTTATGCCGCCCAGGTCCTGGAGGATAGCCAGGGGCCGCTGGTGGCGCTCGGAGATGCGGCGGAGGTTGGTTATGACCTCGCCGTGCTCCTCAAAGGTGCCGTGGGAGAAGTTGAGGCGGGCGCAGTCCAGGCCGGCCAAAAAGAGCGATTCCAGGGTTTCAGGCTTTCTGGAAGCGGGGCCGACGGTGGCGATAATTTTGGTCTTTCGCATGACTGGACTCCTGAAGCCGTACTATCTGTCCACTTTAGTCTCAGAGAAGGCGCAAGTAAAGGCCCATGTATCGCAAGTATCGGGAGTTCCAGCATCAGGTACTGCGGGTTTACGGCTGATATCGCGCGGAAACGTCATTATCTTATATGAGCATTGAAGTGTGTTAGGACAGCGTTTCGGCCCTGTTCATTTGAAGGGCGGCAATAGGCCAAAAATGCGTGCCTGCCATATGGAGACGGCCCCATTATCAATATGATAAGTCCAAAGGAGGACTCTTTAATGGCGCCTCAACAGCCTTTGTTGACACAGGAACAGAGGGAAGGGGTACTGCTGGCGCTGCTGAAACACCTGGAGGAGCGCAGCCCGTTCATGGACGCCTTTGTCGATAGGATTGTTGACCAGCACCCGGACGCCGTAACCATTGAGAGGCAGGAGGACAGCCTAGACCCCGTGGTCAAGGTGCGCATGTCCAAAATTGTGTCGCTGGCGATAGGGGAGTTTATTTTGGATGCGTTTGGGAAGAATTATGTGCTTTATGTTACGACGGATTCGATGGAGGACTGGTCTTAGGTGGTGAGTGGGTTTTTAATAGCCGTTCTCGTTCATAAGCGGGATACCATCCCCTTAATCCCCTTCCTGCTGACGCGTGATGCAAATTACATTCCTGGTCATAAGCGGGGCGCCCTCATCACCCTTTATCCCTCTTCTCCCGACTACGGGAGAAGAGGGAAAGAGAAATAAATTACCACAACCCCCTCCTTCGGCCAGGCTCAGGACGGCGTCTAGCTCCCCCTTCGCCTTTCAGGCCGAAGGGGGAGGACCAGATGAGACCCCCAATCCCCATTGGTGCAAAGGGCTGGTTGTATTCCTTAATCAAGCCCATGATAAGAAGGCCCGGCACTTCCTTTAATGTGCATCACACGTCTGCTGAAGGGGAAGAGAAAATAAGGATCACCTCATCACTCTCCAATTCCCTCTCCTTCCCGATTTACATCGGGACAGGCTCTTTGCAATAGGAGAAGAGGTAGAACCAGATGGGACACCCATACCCCGTCTGTCTAAGGTTCGCGTTTTTATCAGCCAAGTCTTAAATATGCCTCACGGGCCTGATAGAAGGAAAGATACGCCCCATCATCCTCTAGCCCTTCTTCTCCTTCGAAGGAGAAGAAGGGGAACCTCAGGGAAGAGACGCCCAGAACGACAAATCGTGCCTAGCGGCTACTCAACCACCACGTCTACGCTTTGGGACTGGCCGCTCCATTCCGGGCGGTAGTAGGAGTAGGCCTGAGAGGAGACGGCCTTGGCTTTGACGGGGTAGAGGGCCCGGGCCTGGAACTGGAAGGACAGCTTCTCGCCAGGGGTCATGTCTTCGATGTAGAGGATGACCTTTCGGCCCGCGACATCGAACCGCTTGACCTTGGCGCTGTTCTGGACGACGCGCTCCAGGCTTTCCCTGACGGCGTTGAAGCCGGTGGGGACGGAGACGTCCAGCACTACCATGCCGGCCTTCACGGGCTTGGGCGGATTAAAGGTGACGCTGGCGGAAATGGTTATGAGGTCGTTGACTTCCACCTTGTCGGCGCTGTACTTCATGTCGAGGTCGAAGACTTCATCGCCGGCGCCGGGTTGGGGCAGGACGTTGTAGCGGCGGACCACCTGGAGGACCGCCTGGCCCTTTCCTTCGACTCGAACATCCACACTTTGGCCTACAGGCACATCCACGACTTGCAGCACGTCGAAGTTGTCCTTGTTAATCGTGAGCTTCTTCTGGCCGAAGTCGCCGCTGAGGGTCACGGTCAGGTCAACGTCGGCCTGGGCGCCCGTGGAGTAGGTGGTAAGGGCCTGGAGGCCGATGACAGTGTCCTGGGTGGAGGTGTAGCCGCCATAGGCGTTGCGCTGGCCTACAAGCCATCGCGAGGCGCGGGAGGCGTTCAGAAGGTCGCCGTGGCTGATAAGGGCCAGGGTGGCGTAGGCGGTGGTCTCGATGGCGGCGCTATGATGGGGGTATAGGTCTATAGGCATGACGCCGGGCCGGCCGGGCTTGGGCTCAGGCAGGGGCCGGGGTTCGTCGCCCCAGTAGAGAGCGCCGTCGTCCTCTTTGGCTATCGACATCAGCTTCTGGTAGGCGTCGTTGGCGCGGGGGCTTTTGGCTAGCTCCAGGGCGTAGGCGGTGATGGCGAGACCGTAGGCGTCGTCCATGGCGTTCAACTGCTGCTCCAGGTATCGGACGGCCTTGCCGGAGGCCGACTCCTCGCCAGCCTCGCGGAGGGCGATGGCGACGAAGGCGGTGAGGGCATCCTTGCCATCGAGGCCGCCCAGGAGCTCCTGGTGGTGCACGAAGCCGACCTGCGGGAAGGAGCCGTCTGAAAGCTGCTGCTTGATGATCCAGTCCCTGGAGGAGTTCAGGACAGCGTCATCGATGAATATCAGGCCTTTGGCCTGGGCGAAGGTCTTGAGGACAAAGGCGGTGAGCCAGAGGCTGCCTTCCTTGTCGCTCTCGCCGAAGGCGGAGAAAGAGCCGTCGCCGCGGCGGTAGGTGAGCTGGCGCTGGTAGCCGGTGATCATGAGCTTTTCGGCCTTAGCCATGACCTCAGGCTTAAGCTGGTTGGTGGTCTTGAGGTACTGGAGGACAAAGGTGTTGGGGGCCATGAGGAGCATGTTCTGCTCGCCGCAGCCGAAGGGCATCTTTAGAAGCTGCTCCAGCCCCTCCATGGTCTGGGTGAGGTAGCTGCCGGTGACTGATATGTAAGCGCGGGCCGAGCCTTCGACGATGCCGCCGGGAACGTGGGTATCCAGCTGGCGCGCAGCGCCGGGGGAGAGGACAAGGTTTTCGACGGACTCCTGCTGCAGGCCTTCCGCCTCGACGAGGACTTCCTTCACGACGGCGTCGGCGGCCTCTTTGCTTCGGGCCGAGATTTTGACGGTGCGGGTCCCCAGGCCTACGGGCCGCACTTTAAATTCGACGCCGCCGACCTCTTGCGGGGCCACGGTCACGGTCTTGGTGGTGTTGTCCAGGATATCGAAGCCCTTGGCTTCTTCCAGGTTGACGACGATTTCCTGGGGCTTGTCCAGGTAGTTATAGAGAGAGATTTTCAACGGGACTTCCTCGCCTCGAATCAGGGAGAAGGGCAGGTCGGGCTGGAGGAACAGGGGCTGGAAGACGCGAAGCTGCGCCTCGCCGATGCCAAGGCCGTGTTCCTTGGACAGGGCGACGGCGCGGAGGGACCAGGTGGTGATGCTGTCCGGGGCTTTGACGGACAGGGTGGCCTTGCCGCTGCTGTTGGTGGTGACATCCGTCCAGAGCCAGGTCTCGGGGAAGAACTGGCGGACGAGGCCGACTTCCGCCAAGTCGGCCTCGGGGCCGGCGGCGGTTTTGGCGGCAGGGGGCGCGCTGGAGGCGGCGGAGTCCTGGGCGGCGGCCCTGGCTTCCAAAGCGACACCGCGGCCTCCAAAGAAGTTGTTTCCTTCGTATTCCTGGCTGGCGGGCACAGTCTTGTTGCTGAGCACCAGAAGTCCGGCTTCTTTGATGGTATCCTCTGCGCCGCGAGCCTTTACGCCGCCTTCATAGAAGTCGCGGATGTCATGGAGTTCTATTTGCGGGAGGAGGTAGAGGCGCTCCAGCTCGTCGAAGACCTGCTGAAGGTTCAGGCGGTTCTCGGCGAGGATGAAGACGGAGCGGTCCACGGCCACCAGGGCGACCTTGGCGCGCCCGTCGGTCTGAACGTTTATGTCAACCCCCTCGGAAGGCTTGACCTCTTCCTTTCCGAAGCTGGTCTGCACCTGCAAAGGATAGCCAGATTCGACGTTGAAGGGGAGATAGTCGGCGGCGACCTCGCTGTTGGGGAGGAGCTGGTAGACCAGGAGGCGGGCCGAGGGCGACATCTGGGGGGTGACGGTGAAGGCGATGTCGCTGGACTGGGAGAAGTCGGAGAAGACAACCTTGCCGCGGGCCACCACTTCGTAATAGTAGTTGACGGTCTCTTTGGTGGAGTGGACTTTGAAGCTGGCCTTATCGCCGACCTTCAGCGAGGCTTCGGATAGCTGCTCAAGGTGGATGAAGCTGCCGCTGGGGGAGTATTCGGCACGGAGGGCCAGGGGAGCGGAGGAGTCCTGTATGGAGTTGTCCCCGGCGTCCGCCTCGATGGTCACGGCGGCGGCGTTGGAGGGAGGCGTCACTTTAATAAGACCCTTGCCCCGGGTTGTCCTTACTTCTTGCTTCTCCTCTTTAATATTGTCGAGTTCCTTGTCCATCCAACGCAGCCTTAGACTCACGGTCTTGTCCAGAGGCTCGTTGCCCGGGGTCTCAGAGATTACCAGGAGGCCCATGGGAAGCTGAGGCTTGAAGACGCTGCTTTCGGGGATGACCTGGATTCTGACGGGCGAGGAGGCGATATCGATGAGGCGGGTGGTCTTCTCCTCGTAGCCGGTGGCGGGCTCGCGGACCGACACGTCCAAGGTCACCTGGCCCAGGCCGCCGGCGCCGGGGACGCCAGTGACGTAACCGACGGCTGGTATGGCAAAGTCGGCCTGACCGTCGATGGGCCTGGTCACGCGGGCATACTCCTCCCATGTGCCGACGTAACGCTTGGCGATGATTTCGACTTCACCCTTCACTGGCTTGCCGAAGGAGTACTCAGCCTGAATTTTGCCGGTGATGCGTTCGCTGACCAAGGCCCAATCTTTTGCCAGGTCAACTTTCACTTCATACTTGGGAAGGACGTACTCCTCGACACGCACGTCCACCTGGGTCTTGCTCTGGCCGGCCACGGCAGACACTTTCCAGACGCCGAGGTTGGGTTCGGTGGAGAGGGGCATTTCGAGGCTGGTCATGCCATAGTCGTCAGTGGCAACAACTTTTTTGAATACTTTGATGCCCTTGGCGTCCATGACCTCAACGGTCACCTGGCCCTGGACGGGTTTCAGGTCGGAGTTGAGGGTCAGCACGCGCATCATCACCGTCTGGCCGGGCTTATAGATAGGCTTGTCGGTCTCTAAGAAAACCAGGGTGCCTTCCTGGACGGATATGGCGGCGGTGTCTCTAAAGCCGGGGCCTCGCACCTGTATTTCATATTGGCCGGCGGCGCCCTGAGGCACGTTGAGGCTTAACACGCCTTTGCCTTTGATTTGAGACGAGGCGTCGGCGACTTTCTGACCGTCCTTCAACAGCGACACTTCGACATCACCGCGGGCCGGGGTCTCGCCATCGAAGAGGGCGACGGAGATGTCCTCCGTCTGGCCGGAGCGCAGCACGCGGGGAGCCATGGCGACATAGCCGTCTACCAGGGGTGAAAGGGCCACAACCGCACCTCCATTATCACCATTGCCGCCCAACCGTCCCGAGACAAACCATGAGGTGAGGCCGGCCACCAGCAGGACGAAGACTGTGGCGAAGGCGGTGGCGGTGCGAAGGACCTGGGGCTGAGACAAACGGCGATACCAGGGGATGGAGGCTCGGCGCCGTTCCTGCTCCAGCCTGGGGGCTAGACGCGCCCAGAGGCTACGGTCAGCCTCTGGGATGTCCTCACGCTCAGCGCGATAGAAGGCGCGGAGCTTCTTTTCCAGTTCTTCAAATTCGTTGTTGTTTCTGGCCATGGATTCCTCTATTAAAGTGAGGCTTGCACTGTTTCGGATTGGAGGACGGTGCGGAGCTGGGCGAGGGCGCGGTGAAGCCTGGACTTGACAGTGCCTTCCCGGCATCCCAGGACGCGGGCTACTTCAGGGATGGTAAGGTCGGCGAAATAACGGAGGACGGTAACCTGGCGCTGGGCCTCTGGCAGGGTCTCCAGGGCGCCGCGAATGCGCTGGCGCTCTTCGTCCGCCAGGACGAGCTCCTCGCTGTTGCTGTCGCCGGCCTTGCTTTCCACTTCCACCAGTTCCGCCTCCATAACTCGCTTCTTGCGCCGCTCGCTGATGACCTTATTGACCAGGATTCGGACCAGCCAGGCCTTCAAGTTGCCGCTGGCGCGAAGGGTGCCGATGCCGCGCCAGGCCAGGAGAAAGGTCTCCTGGAGCAGGTCATCGACCTGGGCGCGGTCTCGGGTCATAAGGTAGGCGGTGCCGCCCAGGACGCCGCTGTAACGCTCGACAATGAGGCGGAAAGCCTCTTGGTCGCCATTCTGACAGCGCCGGACAACCTCCGATTCATCCACTCAAAGGCTCCTATCCTTGGTCATGGGCCCTTTCACTTAATAGAACGCAAGAATTGGGCAAATCGTTCCATGGCAGCGAGCCAAAGCCAACATTTGGTGCCGAGACGTGTGTACTTTAAGGGAGGAGGGGGAGAGGGGCAATATAAAAGAGGGGTGTAATGAGGGTTGAAAGGGGGTGTTTAAACGCGAAGCAGGACTGAAGCAGGCAGGCGCATAGGGTCTGCTAAGGCTGACGCAGCAACTGGACTTCCTGCATGGGGAAGTCCTTGGCGTTGGCGGTGACCAGCGTAGCCCCTTCAGCCACGGCAGCGGCGGCAATCAGCGTATCAGCGAGGGTGAGGATAGTCCCTTGACGGGCGAACTGATAGCGAAAGTCTCCCGCTTGCTTAGCTGTCTCGCGCGTCACCTGGTAGTAGTCTAAACTTTCGATGAGCGCGTTGGCCCTGGCCTGTTCTTCCCTGCTCAAACCTGCATAGAGTTCGGCAAGGTTGATGCAGCATACCCCTAGTCGGTGGCCCTGGCCAGCCAGTTTGGTGAGGAGTGCCACCGCCGCCGGCTGGCCTCGCAGATGGTCTATGAGTATGGTGGTATCGAGGAGGTAGCTAGGCACGGGTTGGCTTCTCCGACCGGTATTCGTCGCGCCGTCGAGATTCTCTTACCCAGGCCGCCGCCTGTTTCGAGGCAGCCCACTGGGGATGGTCCTCAGCGGAGAGCATTCCAGCTGTTGCAGAAAGGGCCGCAAGCAATGCCTCCCTCCGCAGTTTTTCCCGTACCGCTTCCTCAACGAACCGGCTCCTCTTCCGCTTACCTACGGTCGCATCTACCTGCTTGACCAGGTCATCAGGAAGGATTAGGTGAGTGCGCATACTGCGACTTCCTTTAGCGTGTTACTCACACAGAGTATACACACACACAATGGGCCGACACAACGCCAGGGAGGCTTTAGAGAGGATAAACGCCATGACCAAGGCCCCTGAGCCTAGGAAGCAAGGACTCTGGCAAATTCTCGTCGATCAGGATGCTTAAGCAGCGGTTAACTGGTCAGACTGGGCTAATTCCGCTAAGGTTCCTTTTATGGCACTCTCGCTAAGACTTGGGTATTCCCGCACGATCTCGTCGATAGACATGCCAGTAGTCAGGAGTTCGAGAAGCTGAGCAACAGATACACGCGTGTCACGAATACGCGCCGCACCGCCCAGGTGGTCCTGATCGGAAACAATCCACTTCATGGTATGCCACATAGAACTTAGGGATCAAACTCTTATCCATGATAGAAGAACCTGATGACGCCACTTCTACAGTCTTAGGGCGTTATTCTGCAGACATGGGAGCGCGACTACTGAAGGGAGGAATGTCGGACTACGAATAGCGATGGCAGGGTAAATATTGGTGGAGCTGAGGGGACTTGAACCCCTTACCTCTTCAATGCCATTGAAGCGCTCTCCCAGCTGAGCTACAGCCCCACTCGAACTAATATACCAACAGCCTCAGTAACCCGCAATAGAGGACTAATCCAAATTAGGCATGGATTAGCTACGAGAATTATCTTGAGCTTCTTCTCTTGGTCTCTTTGAAAACCCACCTAGTCGCACTCGTAGTGAAGTCTTTCTCTCGCCAAGCGAAGGCCTTAGACACATCCATGTAGTAAAAGCCAGCGGGACGGACTTTGTATTTGGCGTCGTATTCATCGACGAGACGCCGCAGAAGGGGCGGGTCATCCAACAATCCGGCGGCGCCTTCCAGAATTACAACCTCATCACCGCTTTCCAGATGCACCATCATCGACGGGTTTTTGCCCAGATTGCGGCCTTTAACCGACCTGGGGTCGGTGCCGAAGTAGAACCGGTCTTCAAACCAGAGGCCCCATACAGGCGCGGCGTGGGGGCGGCCGTCGGGGCGGGTGGTGGCAACCCAGTAGTTGCGAGACGAAGCCATGCGCTCGGTGACGAAGCTCCAGGGCAGGATGCCTTCGGTGGCTTTGCGGTCGACGCCGTAGCCTTTGGTGAAGTGGGGTCGGTGCCCTTTGGGGGGATTGGGCTGTTTAGGCGGTTGTTTTCGTTGGCTCAAGGCTGCTCCAGCTTCCCAAGATTTTTGCTCGACGCCAGTCTCCTTATCTCCGTCCATACCGCCCTGCTTACTCGGCTGAGGGCGCCTTAGCATCCGTAGCAGCCATAGCCGCCATAACGCCCTCGAAGGCCTTTTGCTCCGGCCCCAGCAGGGGTTCCATCCCAATAAGCCGGCGCAGGGCCTTCAGATGTGCCTCCGTACGGCCACGGGCCATGGGGGAATGGCATCCAGCAATAACCTGAGGGCCTAGACGGCGGATTTGTTCAAGCACTGTCTCTATCTTGGCTGGGTCTGCCCAAGCCGACCAGGGGTGATTCCCGCGGTTAAAGATTTCAAAGCCCTGGTTATATTCGGCCTCAGGTATGTCGCTAATGTCTTCACCCAGGTTGGGAATGAACGCGCCAAAGGAATCTGCGCTGAATAATACGCGGGACTTGCTATCGAACAGCGCCGAGGTTGATGGCGAGTCGAAAAGCGGCGGGCGCAGGACCACGATCTTACGGTCGTCCACATCGAGCACCTGTCCGGGGTTCGCCATTTGAACACGCTCCGGCCGCATATGATACGCGGTCTCCAATCGGGCGTAGCCGATGAACTGCGTGACCAGTTTGGCGTTGGTAGCGGCGCTGAGGACCTCAATCAGATTTCCCGAATGGTCTACGTCATCATGGGTCAAGAAGAGCCATTTGACGTCTATGGGGTCTATCAGGGACCAAAGAGACTCCAGGAACTCTTCCCGTACTACGGGCATCCCAGTATCGATGACCACTGGCTCGCGGCTTTTGATGAGGTAAGAGTTCAGCACAATCAGCCCCAGGCCTGGAACGCGTAGGTAAGACGGCAGGACCCAGGTGTCCGGGGCAGCACGGTATGGTTTTAGTGCAGGCACGTTACTACTCCTAAATGTCTGTAACAAATAATGCTTAATGCTGCTAACAACCACTCCAACGACTGGCAAGGGAAGCTGATTGCGAGAAGCCGCCCGAATCTATAGAAACGGTCTTGTTGGTAAGAGTATTACGAAGGCTTAATTACGTCAAAGCCCGTGTAGGGCTGCAGGACTTCAGGGATAACAATAGAGCCGTCTTCCCGCTGGCCGTTTTCCAATATACAGATGACGACTCTAGGCAAAGCGAGGCCGGAGCCATTGAGGGTGTGGACGAACTGGGGGTAAGCGCCTTCGGCGGGGCGGTACTTGACGTTGGCGCGGCGGGCCTGGAAGTCGGTGCAGTTGGAGCAGGAGCTGATTTCCAGCCATTCTCTAGAGCCAGGGGCCCACATCTCGATGTCGTAAGATTTGGCGGAGGGGAACCCCATTTCGACAGCGCAGAGGCGGATGATGCGATAGGGCAGGTCCAAAAGCTGACAGATGCGCTCGGCGTTGGAGAGGAGGGCTTCCAACTCCTGGTCGGAGGTCTCCGGCGTAGTGAACTTGTACATCTCTACCTTATTAAACTGATGGACGCGCTTGATGCCTCGTGTGTCCCGTCCCGCCGCGGCCTTCTCGCGTCGGAAGCATGGGGTGAGGGCGGCGAAATTAAGCGGCAGGTCTTTGGCGGCGAGGATTTCATCGCGATAGAGGTTGGTGAGGGGCACCTCGGCGGTGGGGATGAGCCAGAGGTCGTCCTCGGCGTCATGGTAGAGGTTATCGCCGAACTTGGGGAGGTTGCCGGATCCGACCATAATTTCGCGTTTGACGAGGGCGGGAAGCTGCATCTCTCGATACCCGTGATGCTGCGTATGCTGGTCCAGCATGAAGTTGTAAAGGGCGCGCTCAAGGCGGGCGCCGGCACCGGACTGGACGTAGAACCGAGAGCCGGAGAGCTTGGCGCCGCGCTGGAAGTCGATGATGCCGAGGCGCTCCGCCAGATCCCAGTGGGGTTTGGGCTGGAAGGGGAATTCCTTGGGCTGGCCGACGGTGCGGAGGATTATGTTATCTTCCGGACCTTTGCCGTCAGGCACATCGTCGCGAGGAATGTTGGGGAGGTCTAGGAGCAGGTCGTCCAATTGCTTCTCGACGTCCTTGACCTGCTGCTCTAGCTGAGAAATCTGGTCACCGACCTGCCGCATCTGGGTGACCAAAGCGTTGCGCTCGTCGCCTTTCATGCGGCCTATGGCTTTGCTGACCTCGTTGCGCTGGGCGCGGAGGGCGTCGCCCTGGGCGATGAGGTCGCGGCGATTCTTGTCGAGGGAGAGGATTTGGTCTATGGGCGGGGTTTCGTCACGGCGGGCGAGGGCGCGGCGGACGGCTTCGGGGTCGCGGCGGATGAGGTCAAGAGAGAGCATGGGCTAGGCCTTAGAGCGAAGCTGAGGGAAGAAGACCACGTCTCTTATGGTGGGCTGGGAGGTCAGGAGCATAACAAGCCTGTCGATGCCGATGCCGAGGCCGCCGGTGGGGGGCATACCGTGTTCGAGGGCGGTGATATAGTCCTCGTCGGTGCGGTCCGCCTCCTCGTCGGCGTAGCGGCGGCGGATCTCCTCCTGCATCTGGAACCGGCGCTGCTGCTCGATGGGGTCGTTGAGTTCGGTAAAGGAGTTGGCGATCTCCATGTTAGCGGCGAAGGCCTCGAACCGCTCGACCAGATACGGCTTTTCCGGCTTCTGCTTGGCCAGGGGAGACATGACCAGGGGGTGGTCGGTGATAAAAGTGGGCTGCACCAGATGCGGCTCGACGGCCAGGGAGAGGATTTTGTCGAAGACCTGATGGGGCGGGCCATTCTGGACCTGGAGGCCGCGCTCCCGCGCCTCGCGGATTAGAGAGTCAACGTCCTTCTTTTGCTGGACATAGGGGTCCAAGTCAATGCCGGTGTGCTGGTACACGGCCTCGCAGAAAGGGAGACGGCGCCAAGGCGGAGTTAGATCGATGGCGTGGCCTTCGTGCTGGACGGAGGTGGAGCCGAGGACCTCCCGGGCGACGGTGGAGACCATATTTTCCACCAGGGACATGATGTCGTTATAGTCGGCGTAAGCCTCGTAGCTCTCCAGGAGGGTGAACTCGGGGTTATGGTCCTGGTCGATGCCCTCGTTTCGGAAGACGCGGCCTATTTCATACACCTTGTCCAGCCCGCCGACTATGAGCCGTTTGAGATAAAGCTCAGTGGCGATGCGCAGGTATAGCTGTTGGTCGAGGGCGTGGTGGTGAGTGGCGAAGGGGCGGGCCAGGGCGCCGGCGGCGACGGGCACCAGGATGGGGGTGTCGACCTCGATGTAGCCGCGCGAGTCCATAAAATTTCGGATCCCCTGGATGATGCGGCTGCGTTTAATAAAGGTAGGCTTGACCTCTTCGTTGGCGATGAGATCAAGGTACCGCTGGCGGTAACGCTGCTCCACGTCCTTGAGTCCGTGCCACTTTTCGGGAAGAGGCCGGAGGGACTTGGAGAGGACGGTGAATTCTTGGACTTCGACGGTTATCTCGCCAGTGCGGGTGCGGAAGAGGGGACCGGCGGCGCCGAGGAAATCGCCCAGGTCCAAATCTTTGAGGATGGCGTAGGCGTCCCCTAAGGAGTCGCTTTTGAAGAGGAGCTGGACTTTGTCCGTGCCGTCACGCAGGTCGGCGAAGGTGTTCTTGCCCATGGAGCGCATCGCCATAATACGGCCGGCCAGGGTCACGGGCTGGGTCCTGGCGGCCTGGCCCCCGGCCTGTTCGGCCTCGTCGAAGAAGCTGCGGGCCTCGGCGTTGGTATGAGTCCGCTGGAATCGCGGCGGAAAAGGGTTAATGCCGCGGTCTAGGAGTCGCTGAAGCTTTTCTCGTCGGGCGGCAAGGAGGGCGGCCTCGGTGCTGGTGGGCGAATTTTGGCTGGGCGAGACGATTACTGAATCTCCAGGATTTTAAGCTTCAGGACGCCGGCGGGCACCTTGACCTCGGCCACCTGTTCTACGCGCTTGCCGAGGATGGCTTTGCCGATGGGCGACACGTTGGAGATGCGGCCCGCGGCGGGGTCCGCTTCCGGGCTTCCGACGATATGGAACTTCTCTTTTTTGTCCCGGGCCTGATTGAGGACGGTGACTTTGGAACCCACCTTCACGACACCTGCCGGACCTTTGGCGTTTTCGATAATGGCGGCGTTGTTAATAATGTTTTCGAGGTCCATGATGTGGCCTTCGATGAAAGCCTGCTCTTTTTTGGCCTCGTCATATTCGGCGTTGTCCACGGTGCCGCCGATGGCGTTGGCGAGCTGAATGCGCTCCGCGACCTCTTGTCGCTTGGTGGTGCGGTACATATCCAGCTCTTCCTTCAGCTTGACGAGTCCGTCGCGGGTGAGGTAAGTAGGTTGAGTCACACTGCCTCCAAAAAGGAAAGAACTAGGCCATCACGTTTGTGTGAAGAGGCCCAGTCGTGGTCATTTTAGGCTAGGGAGGAGAATTTGTAAAGGTTTGTTGAGGGTTTTCCCATGGAGGGCTGGCTTTTTCTTAGTTGGGATAACATCCGGCGCTTTGCCCTTTCACGTCGCAATCCCAAAACCGTAATGCAACGTATTAAATGAATATATGACGAGAAATGTTGATGACACTACGGCTGCTCTAAGTTAATCAGCTTCTATTTGAGCGTTTTGGCGTCTTCCCGTATCAGTATCAAAAGGGGACTTTACATATGCTAAGAAATCGTAAATGTGGTAAATCCTTGCAGTGGTCGTTGTAACACTCGCCCTGGCGGCGGCCTGTGGCGGCGGCCAAGCGGCTAATACTCCTACCGTACCCGCGGGCACTGTCTTGCCCGGCACCACTGCCACTCCAGGCGGCGGAGGTCAAACCACAGCTTATACCGAGACCAAAGAAGTGAATATCACTCCAGCCAATTTCTGCTCCATTCCGGTACAACTGAAAAGCGGAGATTCATTAAAAATCGAAGTAAAGGTGCGGTCCTCAGCGGTAGGTCTGGGGGACACGGAGGGTCAGAATAAGGCCGATGCCGGCATTATTATGGCTATTAACGACCAGCTTGGAGTCCAGATATTGCCGCCCACCTCATCAGATATTGAGCAAAAAGCTGAGATCACAGCAGACGCAGACGGGGAACACGTGATTGCGTTCCAGAACCCTTTCCCTCTGGCAATGATGATTGTGACGACCACGTATAGCCTTAACTAATAGCGGCTACAGAGTTTGCATTAAAAGGCAAGCCAGCCTTTCTCTGAAAAGATGCTGTCTTCCAGTTTGTCCCTAGGTGCGGATGAGTAATGATCAACACATGTCTAGTCATAAGCGGGGCGACCTCATCACCCTTAATCTCGCCACGGCGAGCTTACAGCCCTCTTCTCCTTTCTGAGAAGAGGGAAAGAATAAAGAAATACCACAACCCCCTCTTTAGGCATACTCAGGACGGCGTCTAAATCCCCCCTTCGCCTTCCAGGCCGAAGGGGGGAGAACCTGATGGGAAGGTAACCCTATACCTTGTTCCCTTAGGCCAGGGCCGATCCTCCTACGGGGACGAGATCCCTCCCGCTCATGTAAAGCCGGGGAGCTAGCGGGATTAAAGTAGCGTATAGTGGTAAAGGTTAGGCAGAGAGTCTTGCGACGACTAAGCCATAGGCCCGAAAAATAAAAAAATGCTAAAACTTGTTAAAAATTGGGGCTAAAATTATTTACTCTAGCCAAGCAGCAAGCCTAAAATCCCAGGATAGTCTGAAATGCGCGTTGTTGGAGGGATAGCCAAGGGAAGAAGGCTTAAACCCCCGGCCATCCCGGACGCCAGGCCCACCTCAGAGCTGGTTAGGACGGCGATTTTCAATGTCCTGGGCCCTGAGATGGTGGAGGGGGCCAGAGTGCTGGACCTCTTCGCGGGGACTGGCTCCCTGGGAATAGAGGCTTTGAGCCGGGGCGCCCAGTGGGCCGATTTGGTGGAGCAAAACCACCGGCAGTGCGCAGTCGCCCAGGGAAACCTGGAAGCGACCAGTTTTTTAGACCAAGGGCAGGTCTATTGTATGGCAGTGGAGCGAGCGTTGTCGGAGTTAAAGGGACCGTATAGGCTGGTCCTGATGGACCCGCCGTATAAGCTTTCTTCTATTGACCCTGTCCTCCAGGGCCTGGATAAGGCCGGGATGGTGGAGGACGGGGGTATTGTGGTTGTCGGGCACTCCAAACGCCAGGAATTGCAGGCCGCCTATGGCCGCATAGTTCACCTGAAAACCCGCCGCTACGGCGACAGCGTGGCCGACTTCTACAAGGCAGGCCCTGTCTAATGACCGTAGCCTTGTATCCGGGCACTTTTGACCCCGTTACCCTGGGCCACCAGGACATCGCTGTACGCTCGTCGAAGATATTCGAGAAGGTGATTGTGGGCGTGTACGCCAAGTCGCCTCGAAGCCTTATGTTCACTGTAGAAGAGCGCATCGATATGTTCAAGAAGGCGGTGGCGCAATACCGCAACATCGAAGTGCGGCCTTTCGAGGGGCTGGTGGTTCATTACGCGCGGCAGGTGGGTGCCGACGTCATTGTGCGGGGCCTGCGTAGCGGTGTGGACTTCGATTATGAATACGACATGGCTTTTATGAACAAAAAGCTGGAACCGGACATTGAGTTGGTGTGCCTTTTAACCCGCCTGGAGTACCAGTTCATCAGGGCCAGCCTCTTAAAAGAGGTGGCGGCTCTGGGCGGCGACATTAGAAACCTGGTGCCGCCTCATGTGGCTGAGGCGGTAAGAAAAAAGCGGAAGCAGTCCAGGTAGAAAATCAATCAATACTTAGGAGGATTCAGGTATGGCCATGGACATTGTCAGCATTTTGGACCGGATGGAGGCGTTGATCAGCACTAGTCTCAAGGTGCCCGCGACTCAGAGGACGTTTCTGGATACCAAGAAGCTCCAGGAGCTCGTCGACCAGCTTCGCATGTCCGTGCCACAGGACGTGAAAGCTGCGAAAGAGATACTGGCCAAGAAGGACGAGATAGTAAACCAGGCGGAACTGGAGCGCCGCAAGATCAGGTCTCAGGCGGAGGACGAGTACAGGAACCGGCTGAACCAGACCGAGGTAATGAAGGACGCCCAGCGCAAGGCCGCCGAGACCATTGAAGATGCGGAGCAGAAGTCGCAGCGCATGCTCAAGCACGCCGACACAGAGGTCAAGGGACGGAAGGCTGAAGTGGACGCCTATTCAGTAAAGACCCTGCGGAATTTGGAGCGGCAATTGACGGCCAATCTGACCAGCATTCGGAACGGCCTAGCATTACTTAATGGAATTGACACATTTGAAGTTGTAGCAACCGGCAACGGCTCCTCGGCAAAAGTCGAAGCGGGCCGCTAAAGCAATAATTTATAATATTTAGGCCCGCGGGGCGTCTTGCTCCGCGGGCCTTTTCTTTATGCGCGGCCCGGCCTGAGACAAGGCCTCCGATTTTGTGCCTGGATAAGAGGCCCTCATGGTGTATAATTCGCCTTGTTAATATGACGCAAGGCGGTGCTTGATGGCGTCGTCGGTAGGAATGAATCTCACGTTACCCTTAGGCCGCGATAAGCCTTTACTGATGCTTATGGACGGCCATGCCATGGTGCACCGCGCGTTCCACGCCATATCGGTGCGGCAGGCGCTGACCACACGATCGGGAGAGAACACCAGCGCCGTGTTTGGGTTCTCCAACACCTTCCTCAGGGCCATCAACGACTTAAAGCCCACCCACTGCATCATGGCCTTCGACACCCACGGCCCTACCTTCCGGCATAGCATGTTCATTGAATACAAAGCCCACCGGCCCGCGGCGCCCAGCGAGATGGTGCCGCAGTTCGAGCGCGTGAAGCAGCTCATGGCGGCTTTCAACATTCCGGTCGTCGAGATGCCAGGGCTGGAAGCCGACGACATCATCGGCACGCTGACAAAAAAAGCGGACGAGCAGGGCATCGAGACCATAATTCTGACGGGAGACACGGACACGCTGCAGTTGGTGTCGCCATACACTCGAGTCCTGCTTTCGTACAGCATCCAGGAGCAGAAGGTCTATGACGAGACGGCGGTGAGGGAGCGGTACGGCGGCCTGGCGCCCAGCCAGCAGATCGATTTCAAGGCCATCAAGGGTGACACCTCGGACAACATCCCGGGCGTGCCCGGGCTGGGGGATAAGACGGCGTCCAAGCTGCTGTTACAGTTCGGCAATCTGGAAGGCGTCTACGAACACATCGGCGAGGTGACGCCGCCGAGGATTCGAGAGCTTCTAATCCAGCACAAGGAGCAGGCGTTCAAGAGCCGCGTGCTGGCGACCATTCGCCGCGACGCGCCGGTGGAGCTGGACCTGGAGTCCTCCAAGTTCTGGAACTACGACCGCCAAGACGTGGTGAACCTGATGCGCGAGCTAGAGTTCACGAGCGTGATACCTCGCGTGCCGGAGGGGCTGAAGACGTCGGTGCGCGACGGCGCGCAGGACAAGAAGGACGTATCGCTGGACTACAAAGTGGTGGACACGCCGGAGGCGCTGGAGGCGCTGAGCGCGGCGCTGCACGAAGCCGGGTCTTTCGCCTTCGATACCGAGACGGACAGCCTGGACCCGATGCGGGCCAAGCTAGTAGGGCTGAGCTTTTCGACATCGCCGGGGCGGTCGTGGTATGTGCCGGTGGGGCACCAGGAGGGGAAGCAGCTGCCGCTGGAGGCGGTGTCGTCGAGGCTGAAGCCGGCGCTGGAGGACGTCAAGCTGTCCAAGAGCGGCCATAACCTGAACTTCGACGTAACGGTGCTGGCCGAGCATGGCATATTGGTCAAGGGCATCACCTGCGACACCATGATCGCCGCCCACCTGCTGGGTCGGAAGGCGTTGGGATTGAAGCAGATGGCGCTGGACGTGCTGCACCACGAGATGACGCCGATAACCGCGCTCATCGGCACTGGACGGAAGCAGAAGACTATGGACCAGGTATCGATTGCCGACGTGGCACCATACGCTTGCGCCGACGCCGATTACGCGGGACAGCTGCAGACGATTGTGGAAAAGGAACTGAAAGAGCAGGGGTGCTGGGACCTGTTCCAGAAGGTGGAGGCGCCGCTGGTGGAGATCCTGGTAACTATGCAGCGCAACGGCATCACGCTGGAGCCAGGCATTTTAGAGCAGATGTCGATAGAGATGGAGGCGCAGATAAAGGCGCTGGAGACGGCTATATACCAGGACGTGGGCCACGAGTTTAATATCGGCTCGCCGCAGCAGCTTAGCGACGTGCTGTTCAACGAACTGAAGCTCGGTAAGGGCAAACGGACCAAGACAGGCTATTCGACAGACGCCAGCGCGCTGGAGGCGCTTAAGGGCACTCACCCGGTCATCGAACGCATCCTGGAGTACCGGCAGGTGACCAAGCTGAAATCGACGTACGTCGATTCGCTGCCGACGCTTATCAACCCCAAGACCCACAGGCTGCACACCAGCTATAACCAGGCGGGGTCAGCCACGGGCCGCATATCCAGCAACGACCCTAATTTGCAGAACATTCCGGTGAGGACGGAGCTGGGCAGGAAGGTGCGAAAGGCCTTTACCGCCACCAGGGACGGTGGCGCCAACTGGCTGCTGTTCTCCGCCGACTACTCGCAAATTGAGCTTCGAGTGCTGGCGCACATGTCCCAGGACCCGGCGCTGGTGGAGGCGTTCCTGCGAGGCGAGGACATACATTCGGCCACGGCGTCGATGATGTTTGAGGTGCCGATAGAGCAGGTCAAGTCGGACCACCGGCGGGTGGCTAAGATACTAAACTTCGGCGTGATATACGGGCTGTCGGCCTTCGGCATATCGCAGCAGACCGAGTTCTCGCCTGACGAGGGGCGGAGGTTCATCGAGACCTATTTCGCCAAGTACCCGGGCATAAAGGGGTACCTGGACGGCGTGAGGGAGCAGGCCCGCAAGACGGGGTATGTAGAGACCCTGCTGGGCCGCCGCCGCTACATCCCTGAGGTGGAGGCCAGCAACGCCATTGTGCGGCAGGCTGGGGAGCGCATGGCTATCAACATGCCGATTCAGGGGACGGCGGCGGATATTATGAAGCTGGCGATGATTCGAGTACACCGCCGGATGCAGGAGGCCAGGCTTCAGTCTAGGATGCTACTGCAGGTCCACGACGAGCTGATGTTCGAGGCGCCGGAGGCGGAGGTGGCCTTGCTGACGTCGATTGTTACCGAGGAGATGCCCAACGCGCTGGAGGGCTTCGCGACGATGGCGGTGCCGCTGAAGGTGGAGGTGAAGACGGGTCTTACGTGGGGGAATATGTAAGGGCGCGCCCTTAACCCTTTGCTTTGCGATTCTTGGTTCCGGCCGAGAAGTAAGTTCCCGAATGCAGGCCAAATTATTATCGGAATGTTTGATAAATGCCTGAACTGCCAGATGTAGAGGCTTTCCGGCGGGCGCTGGAGGCACAGGGGCTGGTGGGCCGGCGGTTTACCGGCGCGACAATTTTGTGGCCCAAGGCGGTGCAGACCAAGCTCATCGAGGATTTTGTGCTGGGGCTGACGGGGCGTCGGGTGCGGGAGATGGGGCGGCGGGCCAAGTATCTAATCGCGAGGCTGGACAACGGGCACAGCCTGATATTTCACCTGCGCATGACCGGGTCGCTGCTGGTGGAGCCGTCGAAGCTGGCGCGGCACCCGATGACTCGGAACTACTTCTCGATGGACGACGGGCGGGAGCTGCGGTTTGTGGACCCCCGGAAGATGGGGATGGTGTGGCTGGTGGAGGAAGAGTCGGAGGTCTTGGGCGGGCTGGGGCCGGAGCCGCTGGAGCCAGCGTTTACGCCATCGGTTCTGGCGAAACAGTTAAGCGGGCACAAGGCGCCCATCAAGGCGTTGCTGTGCGACCAGTCGGTGGTGGCGGGGATTGGGAACATTTATGCCGACGAAGCGCTTTTCGCGGCGGCGATTAATCCGTTGACGTTAGGCACAGACCTGAAGGATACACAGATAAAGCAGATGCACAAGGCTATCGTGTCAGTGCTGCGGGAGGCGGTGGAGGCAATCGCGCCGCTGGGATACCAGGCGGGGCCGCCCACCGAGTCGTCGGAGGGGCTGGCGACGCTGCGGGTGCCTCGACGGGAGGGGTCGGCGTGCCGCAGGTGCGGCGGGGCTATTCGGAGGACGCCGGTGAGGGGACGGAGCACGTACTGGTGCGGGAAGTGCCAGAGGTAGGGGTTGAGTTCTGAAGTACAATTCGCTTTTACTTTAAGGTCTTGCAAACCAGCAAAGCGAACTTGACCAGTTTAAACCATCTTCCTATGATGAGGTCATGGGCACATTCAGTGTAAATATTAGGATAGGGGACGTCCAAGGGCGGCAATGGGAAAGCATTCCAGCCCTAGTAGATACTGGCTCTACATATACCTGGGTTCCTAGAGATATCCTAGACCGCTTGGGGGTTCAGCCAGAATTCCGCCAGGAGTTCGAAACTGCTGATGGTCGGGTAATCGAACGAGAGATGGCCCAAACGAGAGCTCGCCTTAATGGGCAAGAGCGTATAACAATGGTGGTGTTCGGCGGGGAAGGAGATGCAGCATTACTTGGCGCTTATACTCTGGAAGGTTTTTCCTTAGCCCCAGACCCAGTGAACCGCCGCCTTATTCGAGTGCGAGGCTTGGCCATGGTTGGCATTCGCTCGACTAGACTTCATCGACGCAAATCTCCTTAGTCAGAAGGTAATCCGTGCGAGAGTATGAGCCTTCTTCCTACGGCGAACGAAACGCCGACGTCTATGACGAAATGTATGAAAGCATGCAGGACGTGGGGCCTGTCGTTGACTTGCTGGCGGAGCTGGCGAAGGGCGGCCGGGCGCTGGAGCTAGGCATCGGCACGGGGCGCATTGCTATTCCTCTGTCGAAGCGGGGGGTGAAGGTGGAGGGGATCGACGGGTCGGAGAAGATGGTGGACAGGATGCGACAGAAGCCGGGTGGGGAGCGCATACCGGTGGCCATCGGCGACTTCGCGGAGGTGGGCGTGAAGGGCAAGTTCTCGCTGGTATATATACCCTTCAACACCATTTACAACCTGGTGACCCAGGAGGCCCAGGTGCGGTGCTTTCAAAACGTGGCGAAGCATCTGAAGCCGGGCGGGGCGTTCCTCATCGAGGCTTTTGTGCCGGACATGGCGCGTTTTACCAGGGGCCAACAACTGGAGGCCTACACCGTAAGACCAGATCTGGTCGTCCTGGATGCAGGGCGCCTTCATCCCACCGATCCCCAGCGCGTCCAGTATCAGAACGTTCATATCAGCAATAATAGCGTGCGACTGTACCCCGTGGAGCTAAGGCTTGCGCCGCCTGCCGAAATGGACCTGATGGCGCAGCTAGCAGGGCTGAAACTGAAGGACAGGTGGAGCGGGTGGGGGAAGGAGCCGTTTACGACGGCGAGCACAACGCACGTTTCGGTGTATGTATGGTCGTAGATGCCCCATTTGACTTCCCAACCTGCGGTACAATAAATTAGTTCCAATTTCAGTGGAAGAGTAAAAACAGATGCCTATTTACGAGTACAAGTGCGCCCCGTGTAACAATCGCTTCGAGAAGTTACAGCCTTCCGGGACCAGTCATGCCGACTGCCCCAAGTGCAACCTGCCGGCCAAGAAAGCCTTATCCGTATTCTCGGCGGTGAGCACGGGGGCTAATGGCGAGACGGCGTCGCTGGCGGGCATGGGCGGGTGCGGGAACTGCGGCCCCGGCGGCTGCGCCTGCAGCACGGGGATGGGCGGGGGGCACGGCCATAGCCACGGCGGCCACGGACACGCTCATTAAGCCTTGGCTTCTTCTATCGTCTTCTCATGCGCCTTGCTCCAGGGAAGAGCGAGGCGCTTTGTTTTTAGAAGATAAGCTGCGCCAGCCGCCGCTATCAAAAGGCCGCCGAGGATGGAGACGAGGCCGACGAACAAAGTGGCGTCGTACCAGAAGCCGTTGGGGAACATGATGATGAGGTAGTCACAGCAGGGGTCGAGCTGCCAGAAGTCGTTGGCGAAGCTGAGCTGGTGGAAGGCGAGGAATAGCTGATCGAAGGCGACGAGGGCGGTGAGGCCGATGGCGGCGATGAGGCCGACGGTGAGGCCGCCAGCCCAAAATGCCCATCGGGCCAGGGTGGGCGTGAAGGCGCGGCCCTGCCGCCAATAGCCGAGGGCGAAGGCTGACCCGATGGAGACTAAGGCTACAGCCCCGACCACATAGACGCCCCAAATCAGCTTCTTCACGTCGCGCATGTGAGCGACTTCTTTGGGGCTGAAAATCTCCATCTCTCGTCCAAAGACAACGGCGCGTACCTGCAACGGCTCCTGGCGCGAGTTGAAGTAGCCGCGAATGCCGCGGCTGGCTTGCATGAGACCGTCGTCGCTGATGCCGCTGGCCTCGGCGATGTCGAACTTGTCGAAGCCGTGCTGGTAGAGGCGCAGGTCGTTGACGGCCCAGGTGACGCTGGCGGTGACGAGGAAGAGGGGCACGGCCACGATGAATAGGACGGCTATTGGTAGGAGGTGTTTATTCATTACGTTCAGATAATGGCTGACATCTTGTATTCTACCAAGCTGGGGAAGGACTGGATTCCGGGTTCCGCCGGAATGACGAAGAGCGTCCGACACCTTTCCTTGCCAGCAAAAGAAGGGCGAACCTATAATCGGCCTATGGCTGACGCGAATTTGCCCCAAAACCTTGGCACCTTTGACGCGTTGATACGAATTGTGGACAGGCTGCGCTCCCCAGGGGGATGCCCCTGGGACATTGAGCAGACCCACGAGTCGTTGAAGCGGACGCTGCTGGAGGAGTGCTACGAGGTGCTGGAGGCCATCGATTCAGGCGACCCGAAGCGGCTGTCGGAGGAGATGGGCGACATCCTGGTGCAGGTGGCCTTCCACGCCGACATGGCCCGGCGCGCCGGCCAGTTCGACATCGCCGACGTGCTGCGGCAGGTAAACGAGAAGCTGGTGCGCCGCCATCCCCACGTCTTCGGCGATGTGAGGGTGAAGGACGCGCGAGAGGTGGAGCGGAACTGGGACAAGCTAAAGGAGAAAGAGAAGGGCGGTCGGAAGTCGCCAGTGGAGGGGATTCCTGGGGCGACGCCGTCGCTAGCCTACGCCCAGCTTATGCAGGAGCGGGTGGGGAGGCAGGGGTTCGAGTGGGAGGACGTGAAAGGGGTGCTGGACAAGGTGGCGGAGGAGGCGGGAGAGGTAGCGAGGGCCGAGGGACAGGAGGAGAAGGAGAAAGAGATCGGCGACCTTCTGTTCGCCGTGGTGAACCTGGCTCGGTGGGAAGGGGTCCATGCCGAGGATGCGCTGCGACGGGCCAACCTGCGGTTTCGCGCACGATATTTAAAGATGGAGGAGCTGGCGGCTGAACGGGGGCAGGAGTTCAAGGCGCTGCCGCTGGAGGAGAAGGAGCGGCTGTGGCAGGAGGCGAAACGGGTGGTGGGGCAGGGCGAGGCCAGCAAAAGACATGACAATGCCTAACAATAACGCCGACCTCTCGCTTTTTTCCGACTTCTATGAACTGACCATGGCCGAGGCCTACTGGAAAAGCGGGCTAGACGACCGGGCCGTTTTCAGCCTGTACGTTCGCAGCTATGGGCCTGGCCGGGGCTATTACGTCTTCGCCGGGCTAAATGAAGTACTGTCTTATCTTGAGTCCTTCAGGTTTAGCGACGAGGCTGTCGAGTATTTAGGGTCGGAACATCATTTCGACGATGGGTTTTTGCAGTACCTGAGCAACCTGCGGTTTACCGGCGACGTGCGGGCCATGACGGAGGGCGGCATCTTCTTCGCCGACGAGCCGGTGCTGGAGCTAAACGCATCGATCATCGAGGCGCAGCTAGTCGAGACCTACTTGCTGAACCAGATAAACCTCCAGACTATCCTGACCACCAAGGCGTCGAGGGTGATGAGCGCGGCGGGGGGCAAGGCGGTGGTGGACTTCGGGTCGAGGCGCAGCCATGGGGTGGACTCGGCGCTGAAGATGGCGCGGGCAGGGTATCTGGCAGGCTTCGGCGGCACCAGCAACGTCATGGCGTCGAAGCGATATAGCATCCCCACCTTCGGCACCATGGGCCACTCCTTCGTGACCAGCTTCCCGCGCGAGATTGACGCCTTTCGTGCCTATGCCAAAAGCTTCCCCGACACCAGCGTATTTCTTGTCGACACTTATGACCCCATCGACGGCACCAAGAACGCTGTCACGGTGGGGCTGGAGATGCTGCGGGAGGGCCACTACCTGCGTGGCATACGCCTGGACAGCGGCGATCTATTGAACCTGTCGGGCAAGTGCCGGGCGCTGTTGGACGAGGCGGAGCTGCGGTTCGTACGAATCTTCGCCAGCGGCGGCCTGGACGAATATGAGGTGGAGCGGCTGGTGAAGGGCGGCGCGGCCATCGACGGGTTCGGGGTAGGAACAAAGGTGGCAGTGTCAGCCGACGCGTCATGGACCGACTGCGCCTACAAGCTTGTCGAGTACGGCGGCGTGCCGACGCTGAAGCTGAGCGCGGGGAAGGAGACGCTGCCGGGGGCTAAGCAGGTCTATCGTTGTTATGACAACCAGGGTTTATATGACAGGGACGTGATATCGATGGAGGATGAGGAACCGGCTCAGGATGGCGGCGAGCCGTTGCTGCAGGAGGTGATGCGGGGAGGGAGGCGGGTGAAGACGGCGCCGGGGCTGGAGGAGCTGCGGGAGTTCCACCTGTCGGAGATGGCGAAGCTGCCGGAGCAATTCAAGGATATAAACGCCAAGGCTAGGTTTAACGTGGAGATAAGCCCGGGGCTGGAGTCGCTGCGGAAGAGGGTGGTGCAACGGGTGCTCACGAAGGAGTTGGGGGAGTAGGGGAAACCAGCAAGCTCAGCGATGGGTCCGAAAGGCTGGGCTTGGACGCTGTACCAGGCGCTGGTGTTGACACAGAATTAGGATTTGCTAAACTGAAATGAGTAACACTAAGTAACACTCAGTCGATGCGAGGAGTGCCCCATGGGGAGAACAACCAAGACTATTACCATCTCCATTCCGCCGGAGATGGAACAACAGATTGAGGAGCTGATGCGCCTGGAAGGACGAACCCGCAGCGAACTGCTTCGGGAGGCGTTGCGCCGTTACGCAGACGACAGGCGCTTGCGGTTTCTAAGTCAGGAGATTGGTCAGAGAGTGCGAGAGGCAGGAATCACTTCGGAAGAGCAGATCAACGAGCTGATTCATGCGCAGCGGCGCAGCCGAGGATAGGCTCCGCGCGGTTTTAGACAGCAATGTTCCAGTCTCAGCATTCGCTTTTCCTGGCGGCACGCCGAACCTGATACTCCAAGGGGTTGTCGCAGGAAAAATTCTCGCGGTGGCTTCGCCATTTGTCCTGGCAGAGGTGGAGGGCGTGCTCAGGAATAAACTCCGGGTCTCCGAAGAGATTATCCACACCTCGCTGAACTTCCTCCAAGACCGCTGCCTGCTCGTTGATCCGCCTGGAATGGTGGCCATTCCAGACCTTTCGCCAGCAGACAATCGGATCCTTGATTGCGCTATTGCGACAGAAGCCGACTACCTCGTGACCGGCGATAAAGGTATCCAGCGTCTTAGAGAATTTCGTGGAATTCGCATTGTAAGCCCAGGCGAATTCCTAGATGTTATGCTTCGTAATAGGGGCGAGCGCTGAATCGGGAGCGAGGTCCTGCACAAGGAGTTAGGGGAGTAGCTAGGCGCCAGCGGGCAGGAGGCCTTTGGTGTTTTGCAGTTTAGCGCCAGCAGCTAGCATTTTTTCAATCGCACGCTGGCCGTCGCCGGGGTTGACGTTAACGGCGGCGATAGCGTCAATTAACACGCAGGTCTTGAAGCCTTTTTTGAGGGCGTCGAGGACGGTGTTGAGGACGCAGTAGTCGGTAGCGAGACCGCCGACGAAGACGCGCTCGACACCGTTGTCTCGTAGCTGCCGCTCCAGGTCCGAGTCCAGGAAGCCTGAGTAGGCGTCGACTTTGGGGTTGCTGCCCTTTTGTACAACGATGGTGTTGACCAGCAGGTGGAGGCTGGAGTGAAACTGAGCGCCGCGAGTGCCCTGGACGCAGTGAGCGGGCCAGGGACCGCCGGACTCCTTAAAGGACGAGTGGCCGGGCGGATGCCAGTCCTGGGTGGCGAAGACAAAGGCGTCGCGGTCACGAAACACGCGGGCCAGTCGCGTCAACGCCTCGGCGACGATGTCACCTTTGGGAACGGGCAGGGAGCCGCCGGGGCAGAAGTCGTTCTGCACGTCGACGATGATGATGGCGTCGCGGTTGGTGATATTCATTGGCGCCGCCGTTTAATAGGGACTAATCTTGGGGAACTAGGATAGCCGCCAGGAGGTAGACCAGGACCGCGGGCATGAAGCCGGTCAATATCATGACCAGCACGAAAATTACTCGGACCAGGGTAGGATCAGACCCCAGATACTCCGCCAGACCGCCGAGGACGCCGAAGAGCATTTTTTGGGTGCTGCTTTTGTGAAGCCTTCTGGGCGCCGCCATTATGCCCCTCCTCCCACTCGAAACGTTCGAGGTTATGCCATACTCCCACTAACGCTAATTATAAACCATCAGCCGGCAAGGTCTTTCCAATGATGGTGAGCAAGCGGCTTTATGGCAGTTTGTAGTAGAACCCCCCGCCCATCCTGGCTTCCAACTCGGCAGCAACGCCCGCGGCCATGCCACGTCCAAAGCGGCCAGCCATGCGCTCCAGGAGGCCGCGTTTGGGACGGATGTAGAGAGGCCGGGGTTGGACGTCTCCCATTCTTCCCGCTATCTCCAACGCGCGATCGAAGTCACCGATTTCGTCCACCAGGCCCAGGTCTCTGGCGCGGCGGCCGGTGAAGATTTCGCCAGTAGCGAGTTCGCGGACGCGTTCCGGCGGCATCTTGCGGCCCTTGGCGACAACGTCGATGAAGTTGTCGTGGATTTCGGCGATAAGGGACCTGAACTTGTCGTCCTCTTCGGGAGTGGGGCCGCGCCAGAAGCCGGTCATGTCCTTATAGCGCCCGCCCTTGTAGACTGTCAGGTTGACGCCTAGTTTTTCCAATAGTTCTTGCATGGCGGGCCGCAGATAGATGACGCCGATGGAGCCGACCAGCGATGAGGGCAGGGTGATGATTTTCGAGGCGGCGCAGGCCAGGTAGTAGCCGCCGGAAGCGCCCATGCTGCGCACGAAGGCTACGACGGGCTTGGCCTCGGCGATTTTGGTGATGCGGGCATGAAGCACCTCGGCGCCGCCGACAGCGCCACCCGGGGAGTCTATATCAAGGACTAGGGCCTGATAGTGGGGTTTCTTACCGACGTCGTCCAGCAGACGGGCCATCTCCGCTACCTGGCCGCCGCTGCCGATGGGGCCAAAAAATTCGACGACGGCGACGCCGCTGCGGGTGAATAGACCCATAGAAATATCTCCTAAAGTTTCAGCCTTAACTTTTCCATGATTGGACTGCCGGAGAGCACTGTGAAGTTGGTCTTAATAGCCGTATTGTAGTTCCAGGGTTTCACCCCTCAACCTGCGCCTTCTCCCACAAGGGGAGAAGGAATTTTCTTGGCGCCCGTCAGACTTGTCCGTATATTTAGACTTAGCTTGTACTAGGCGTCAGACGGCCCCGGGGGGCTGAAGCTGGAAAGGGGGAGTCCAGCTTTCGATGGGGATTTCGACGACGGTGGTCTTGTCGGACTTCAAGGCTTGCTTAAGGGCGGGGCCAAGCTCTCGATAATGGCCCAGCTTGACGCCGTTGGCGCCGAAGTCTCGCGCCACGGCGGCGAAGTCGGGAGTGTGGAGCTTGGTGCCGATGACTCGTCCCTTATACCGCACCTGCTGGTCGCGAAGTGAGGCGCCCAGGGCTTGGTCGTTGAAGACCAGGACGGTGACGTTGATGCCCTCCTGGACGGCGGTGGCCAGCTCTGACAGGCAGTACATAAACCCGCCGTCGCCGCTGACGGCCACCACGGGCTTGTTGGGGTTGCCGACCTTGGCGCCCAGGGCCGTGGGGAAGGCGTAGCCCAGGGTGGCGAAGTAGGAGGCGTTGAGGTAAGAGCGAGGGGCGCGCACCTCATAGGCCAGGTTGGACCAGTACCCAAGGCTGGCGATGCCGCTGATATACACGGTGTTGTCGGGCAGCTCCTGGCGGATGGTCTTGATGATTTCGACCTGGTTGGGAGCAAGCTGCTTGACTTCGTCGTCGGCCTTGGCCTTCTGCTGGGCTATCTCCTTGGCAGTCCATTCCGAGGCTGACTTCTTGCCTTTAAGCTCCGACAGCAGGGCCTGGAGGGCCAGTTTGGCGTCGGCGGCGATGCTGACCTTTTCGGGCCAGTTGCGGCCTAGCTCGGCGGGGTCGGCGTCGATGTGGATGATGGACTGGTGGGGCTTGAAGGTCCAGTTGGTGGGAGCCAGGAAGTGTAGGCGGGTGCCGACGGCCAGGACAACGTCGCACATGGGCATGACGTTGTGGGCGGGGCCGTGGCTGTAGTAGAAGGAGCCGGCCCATTGGGGGCTGTTCTCGGGGACGGCGCCTTTGCCCTCGGCGGTGGTGATGACGACGGCGCCGATGGCGGAGGCTAGCTGCGACAGCTCGCTATTGGCGCCCGAGGCGTTGACGCCGCCGCCGGCCCAGATAAGGGGCCGCTTGGCCTTGAGCAGAAGCTGGGCCGCCTCTTTAATCGCTTTAGGGTCGCCCTTCTGCCTGGGGAACTCCTCGCGCTCCATCAGTTCGACGTTAGCGGACTTGGGGAGGACGTCGGAGGGAAGTTCCAGGGCTACGGGGCGAGGGCGGCCGGTCTTCATCTGCCGCATGGCTTCGTGGACGGAGCCGGGGACGTCTTTGGCGTCGAAAATAGTCTTACGCCACTTGGTGACGTTTTTGACGATGTCTAGCTGGTCGATGATTTCGTGGGTGGCGCCGCGGTCCTTGCCCCGGTCGCCGGTGGCGACCTCGCCGGCGATAAGCATGACCGGCGACGAGGTGGCATAGGCGGTGCCGATTCCGGCGGAGGCGTTCTGCAACCCCGGCCCAGGCACAACCAGGCAGACGCCGGGCTTGCCGGTGGAGCGGGCGTAGCCGTCGGCCATATAGGCAGCGCCCTGCTCGTGGCGGGTGGTGATGAGGCGAATGCCGGGCTCGTTGTGAAAGGCGTCATAGATGTCCATGATCTGGACGCCGGGGAGTCCAAAGACCACCTCGACGCCCTCTCGGACCAGGGATTTGACCAGGGCTTGGGCTGCCGTCAGTTGGGGCATGGGGGTTTCCTCCAATCGTCTTATGAAGTATTACAACCGGGCTTGAGTCGCGACGAACTCATCCCCCTTGATCCCCCTTCTCTTTTCGGAGAAGGGGGAAAGAAAAAAGAAACACCACAACCCCCTCCTTCTGCATACTCAGGACGGTCCGATTGCATCGGACTCCGCGATATATGCTTAAAGGTAGCAGAGCGTCTAGCTCCCCCTTCGCCTTCCAGGCCGAAGGGGGAGAACCTGAAAAGAAGACTCCTACTCTCATCCAATCTTTCTCAACAAGCCCTGGTGGTCTCCAATGACTCGCAAGGGGCACAAAAGGGATAGGCGACGAAATCAGCCTTCATCATATCGGCTGGCGTTTTGGTGTCAACCTGGAGTTGTGGTTTGCGATAATATATAGCCGACTTCAGGCATGGGGAATGGATGGCAAGACTGCTCTCCTCGGTTCGAACTAACAGCCGCCGGGTGTGGGTGAACCGGTGGGCCAGGTGGTCGTTGATTGGCCTGCTGGCGCTGATGGCCGTGGTCTACGTGTTCATATCGTACATGATAGCGTCAGGAGTGACGGTGGCGGAGAGGAAGGAGCAGGACGACAACCCCAGTAACTACGGCGTCGTGTATGAGGAGGTGCGGTTCAGGTCGAGGGATGAAGAGGTGACGCTGGAGGGGTGGCACATCCCGGCCCAAGGGGGCGCGCCGACGATTATTTTTGTCCACGGCCTCAACAGCCAGCGCACCGCCGACGGCGCGGTGGACCTGGCGGCAAGACTGCATCAAACCGGCTACGGGGCGCTGCTGTTCGACCTGCGGGGCCAGGGGCTATCGGAGGCGGCGAGGGTGTCGGCGGGGTATTTTGAGCAGGAGGACGTGCTGGGCGCGCTGGACTATTTGATGTCGAGGGGCGTGGCGGCGGAGAAGGTGGGGCTGCTGGGGTTCTCTATGGGGGCGGCGACGGCCCTGCTGGCGGCGTCGCAGGAGCCGAGGATATGGGCGGTAGTGGCGGACAGCCCCTTCGCCAACGCCAGCGACCGGCTGTCGGACGAAACGGCGCGGCGCACCATCATACCTGCATACATGGCCCCCATGTTCCTGCCGATGGCGAAGCTCTTCGCCCAGGGGCTGTACGACATAAGCATCGGCGACGTAAGCCCGGAGCGGGCGGTGAGGAGCCTGGACTACCCGATTCTTGTCATCCACGGCGACGCGGACACTCGCATACCCATCGAGCAGGGGCGGCGGGTGCACCGGGCGGCGCCGGCGGGCAGCAAGATATGGATAGCGCCCGGGGCGGACCACGTGGATGCGTTTAACAACTACCCCGACGAGTATGTGCGGCGGGTGGAGTCGTATTTTGAGGAGAGGTTGGGGGGTAGATCGCCTGCTTAGCCTTCCCCTGTTTGTGGAAAAGGCACAACATTCACACTTAGCTACCTCTTAGGTGGCTCTCCAGACCGTATGCGAACCCGACCTGGCTCCACTGTGATGATGGCCCTATGGCTTAGTTCATCTCCGTACTGATCTAGTATACGGAGACACACGGAACCTTGCTGTTGAGCCTGGAAATTGACCAGCCGCACAATGCCAGAATGGGCTTGCCCCCGTACAATCGTGAGCTCGCCAAAGTCCTTATCGAGAGTTATTAGGACTCGGTTCTCGGAATGGGCCCTGGAAAGGATTTCCTCATCACCTGGGTCAGTGTCCTAATTGCCGGCCCAAATAACATCATGGCCGGCTTCAGAAAGGAGTTTGGTAGCACCACCCCATACACATGCGTCCAAGAGCAGCCGCAAGGACTAGGACTCGATGGTCAGAGGTTCGATGCGCTCGCGGCCTACGGTACGGCGAGCATAAACGAGGCAGGCCTGAATGTCTTCAGGCTCAAGCCAAGCATAGCCCTTGAGGATGGTCTCAGGGGTGTCACCGGCCGCCAGCATACCCAGTACGTGTTCAACGGCGAGACGATGGCCCCGAATAACAGGCTTACCGCCAAAGATTTTGGGGTTCACGATGATGCGCTCTAACAGCTTGGCCTCGTTCATAGACCGCTTCAGTTCTATGCTGGCAATGGCGTCATTTATTCTACCAGGAGTTCTGGATTCCAGCTTCCGCTGGAATGACGAGAATCCCCATCCTTTATCCTTCCCCCACAAGGGGGGAAGGTAGGGGACATGGAGCTACCTTACAAACGCATCCTTGATTCCGCCATCCAGCGGGAACATAGCGCCGGTGGTCTTGGCGGCGCGGCTGCCGGCGAAGAGCACCACGATCTCCGCGACATCGGCGGGGGTGATCTGGACCTTAAGCATGTTGCGCTGGCGGTAGAAGTCCGGAAGCTTCTCGACGGTGGTGCCGTGGGTCTTGGCACGCTGCTCCATGATGTCGCGGGACCAGAGCTTGGAGCCTTCAAAGACGGCGTCGGGGTTGATGATGTTACACCGGATGCCGTGGGATGCGTTTTCCAGGGCTATGACCTTGCCTAGCTGGGCCTCGGCGGCCTTGGAGGCGCTGTAGGCAGAGAAGTCGTTGCCGGGGGAGGTGATGTTGCGGGTGCCGATGAAGACGATGCTGCCGCCCATGCCCTGCTGCCGCATGAGCCGTACCGCCTCTCGCGACACCAGGAAGTGGCCGGTGGCATTGACATCGAAGGAGCGCTGCCAGTCCTTCAGCGGCAGGTCGTGGACGGCGCCGGCGGAGGCGATGCCCGCGTTGGAGACCAGGACATCGAGGCCGCCGTAGGCCAGTCGAAGCTGTCGGAAGGCGTCGGCGACATTCTCTTCGTTGGTCACGTCCATGACGCAGGCGGCGGCCCGGTTGTAGCCGTGCTTCTTGTTCAGCTCCTCGGCCAGCTTATGGACGCCATCAGCGTCGATATCGGTGAGGAAGACGTGGGCGCCGTCGGCGGCCAATCGCCGCGCGATGCCGAGGCCGATGCCGCTGGCGGCGCCGGTGACCAGGGCGACTTTTCGAGATAGCTCGCGGTCGGGCGGAAGCAGAGTAAGCTTGTACAGCTCCATGGGCCAGTACTCGACGTCATAGGAATCTTTATCGGACAGCGAGGAGTAGTGGCCGATGGCCGAGGCGGACTTCAAGACGCTGATGGTGTGGTGGTAGATGTCGCCGGCGATGAGGGCGGCGCGGGCGTCCTTGCCGGTGGACCACATACCCAGGCCCGGCGCGAGGATGACGCGAGGGTAGGGGTCCAGCATGGGGTGCTTGTTGTCTGTGTTGGCCTGGTACCAGGCGGCATAGTCGTCGGCGTACTGGTCGGCAGCGGCCTTTATCTGCTTTTTGGAGGCTTCTATATCGTCAGGATTGTCCAGTTCCACCCACATCGGCTTAATCTTGGTCTGGAGGGTGTGGTCGGGAGTGGCAGGGCCGATTTGGGATAACTCGGCGGCCTCCTTGGAATTCACGAATTCGAGGATGTCCGCCGCGTCGTCGTATCGCAGGACGACACCTTGCTTCCGGCTGACGGCGCCTCGCAGGGTGGGGGCCAGGGCGGCGGCGAGGGCGCGGCGGCGGTCGTCGGGGAGGGCGCGGGACTTCACTACGTTGAACACGGCCTTGCCGCGAGACTTGGAGACGATGTACTCCTCGGCCTTAGTGACGATGTCAATGTGGCGGTCGTAGGTCTGCCTGGCGTCGCCGCCCCAGGTGAAAAGGCCGTGGTTGATAAGGATGATACCGTCAACTTTAGGGTTGGCTTTGACGGTCTGGCCGACGAGCTTGGAGAGCTTGAAACCGGGGCGGATATACTCGACCCAGGAGACCTTTTTGCCATAGACGGCCTTGAGGATGTCCAGGCACTCGCGGGTGTTGGTCAGCGATACAATGGCGTCGGCGTGTGAGTGGGCGACGCTGTTGAAGGGGAGGAAGGCGTGGAGCAGGGTCTCGATGGAGGGCCGGGGCGCCTTGGGGTCCAACATGCACATGCCGAGGTACTCAACCATCTCATCGTCGGTCATGGCGTCGCGGTCGAAGAGGGCCAGGGTGTCGTCGAGGCGTAGGCTGGGGAAGTGCTTGCGCTCAATGCTTTTCATGTCCGAGCCGGAGCCTTTGACGACGAGGGCTTCGACGTGGCGGCCTCGGAAGTCCTTGACAGTGGACTTAATCGACGTGTTGCCACCGCCCCAGACCACCAGCGACGTGTCAGCGCCGATGAGGCGGCTTTGATAGACCAGGGTGTCGAGTTCGTTCTTGCCCTGGGCTTCGGACTCAGACCAGAGATTGCGCATGAAGGCCCTCCAGAAGATGGTGCGTGGTTATTATGGCGGATAGAGGACGGATGCGCCAAGAGTGGAGGGGAACAGAGGCGGAACTGCTACATCAACAAGGCTTCTTTAGGCACCAGCTTCTTCTCGATAGGGTCTACTATAAAGAGGAAGGCTTCAAGTGTATGAGCCCCTATCAGCACCGGAGTGTTTTCCGGCCCGAAGAAGCAGAGAATGGGAAGCCTTTTGCCTTCAAGCTGTACTTCAACTTGGCCTAGCTGCCACTGCTCGGTGCGGCCATCAGCAAATCGGACGGGGATGGTCTGGAGAGGCATAACACCCAGTCGCCGCAGGACGGAGGAAGGCGCGACAGTGAACATGGCGCCAGTATCTACAAGGCCATCGAAGGTCTCGGTGTGGCCATTGGCAGTGGCGTGGAAGGTGATGGGTTTAGAGAATATTCCCATAGTGTCTTAATAATAACACTTCGGAAAAATTGAGCGCCATTTGATAGACTTCACGCATCGCCTAAAGGAGTCAGTCATGACCCTTTTTCTGACCGACCAGGACGTGGACAAGCTGGTGAACATGGACGACATGCTGCCAGCCATCGAGGACATGCTGCGACACTATGGCAAGGACGAGGGGTACAACCTGGCGCGCCGCCGCGTCATGTCGCCGACGGGGGAGCTGGCGGTGATGGCAGGCGGGCTGTTCTACCAGGGCGTGTTTGGGGTGAAGGTCTATACGGTGGTAAAGGGCGGCTATAGCTTCCACGTTTCGCTGTACGACGCTTCGACGGGGCAACTGCTGGCCTTTATGCCGTCGAATCGATTAGGGCAGCTTCGCACTGGTGCGACGACGGGCGTGGCGGTGAAATACCTGGCACCGAAAAAGGTGGCGACGGTGGGTATCATCGGCACAGGACACCAGGCCCCGACGCAGTTGGAGGCGATATGCAAGGTGCGGCAGGTATCCAGTATCAAGGCTTGGAGTCCAAACTCGCAGAGGCGGCGGGAGTTTGCGTCGCGGGCCAGCAAATCGTTGGGCGTGAAGGTTGAGGCGGTGGAGACGAACCGCGAGGCGGTGGAGGACTGCGACCTGGTGGTAGGTATCGCGTCCAACATGGAGCCGGTGGTGGAGGGCGCGTGGCTGAAGCGCGGTGTGACGGTGGTGGGAGCAGGCCCGGCGACGTGGCGGGCGCAGGAATTGCATGAGGCGGCGCTGCTGAAGATGGACCGGATATATGTGGACTCGATTGAACAGGCGCCGTACGAGGCGGGGGACATGGCGAGGGCAGTGGACAAGGGGCTGCTGCAATGGCAGTCGATTATAGAGCTGCGAAGGGTGGTGGCGGGGGCAGCGCCTGGCAGAAAGAACGACGGCGAGTCGATTTACGTCAAGCTTATGGGGACGGCGGTGGCGGACGTGGCGGCGGCGCGGCTGGTGTGGGAGCGGGCGAAGGAGAGGAAGATGGGAAGGGAGATATAATTATATAAAAACGGGACGGATATGATCGAGGACCAAGCCGCCCGGAAAGAATTCAGCAAAGCCGAGGTAACAGACCAACTCCGCGCGCTGGGAGTGAGGCGGGGCGGAGTGCTGCTGGCGCACACATCGTTTCGCGCCGTACGCCCCATTGAGGGAGGGCCGCTGGGGTTGATCGATGCGCTGTGCGGGGCCCTCGGCCCCGACGGCACGCTGGTCATGCCTTCATGGACGGGCAACGACGACGAGCCCTTCGATCCCGCGAAGACACCCGCGTCGCCAGACCTAGGCGTGGTGGCGGACACCTTTTGGCGGCAGCCCGGCGTGCTGCGAAGCGACCACCCGCAGGCTTTCGCGGCGGCCGGTCCGCAGGCGACGCTGATAACTTCCGACCCCCTGCCCATTCCGCCCGCCATCCCCGAAAGTCCGGTGGGGCGAGTACACCAACTGGACGGCCAGGTGCTGCTCCTGGGGTGCGGCCACGACGCCAACACCACCCTCCATCTGGCGGAACTCCTGGCGGGCGTTCCATACCGCATTCCAAAACATTGTACCGTTATTAAGAACGGACGCCTGGTCCGAATCGACTTCGGGGAGAATGACCATTGCTGCGCCCGCTTCGCTTTTGCCGACGAGTGGCTGCGAGAGCGGGGACGGCAATTGGAGGGGCGCGTAGGACACGCTTATGCGCGGCTCGCTAGCTCTCGGGACATTGTAGAAGCCGCGGTGGAACACCTGGGCCGCGAACCGCTGCTGTTCTTGCATCCTCCAAGTGAGGGCTGTGGGGAGTGCGACGAGGCTCGAAAAAGCACATATGCCTAGAATTCAGAGGGAGGTGGATGAACATGGTCACAACGTGGCTGGACGCTATGCGGCCTGTAGTCCGAAAGGTCATGGGGGAGTATGAAGTCCCAGGCATGATAACCGCCATCGCCAGGGGGAATCGCCAGCCTGAGTATCTAGTAGTCGGCACGGATGGAGCTGGGACTGCTCTGAAGGAGGACACGCTGTTTCCTGTGGCGTCGATAACCAAGCTGGCTACGGCGCTGGCGGTGCTGCGGCTGGCGGCGGCGGGGAAGCTGACGGTGGACGATATGCTGTCGAGGCACCTGCCGGAGGCGGCGGCGGCGAAGCCTGGCGTGACACTACGGACGCTGATGAGCCACACCAGCGGGCTGCCGGTGGACCTGGCGGAGGGCGCTGCCCCCTACAAAAAAGGCCTGGACTGGCCCAAGCTAGCTAAGGCATGCCTGGCGACACCGCTGGCGGAAGAGCCAAAAACACGAGTGAATTACAGCAACCTAGGGCCTGGACTGCTGGGGATGATTGTGGAGAGGATGACGGGCAAGCCTTTCAACGTGGCTCTGGAAGACCTGGTGCTGGGACCGCTGGAGATAGAGGGTTATTTAGGTGTAGAGCCGCCCCGGACGCCGGCAAAAATTGTCGGCGATTTTGGCGAGCACCAGGGCACCGAATTGGAGTCTTTCAACTCGTCCTTCTGGCGGTCGCTGGCGATGCCCTGGGCCGGGCTGGTAACTAACGCGTCTGGGGCGCTGACGCTGGCGCGGGCCTTCGCGGGCGCGCCGGAGGGGTTCCTGCCGCCTGCCCTGCTATCGGAGGCGACGCATGACCAGACGGGCGGGCTGGGCGGCGAGATGTTTATGTTAAGGTGGCCTCGATTCCCCTGGGGGCTGGGGGTGGAGGTGCGGGGCGACAAAGCGCCGCACTTCACGCCGGAGGAGACTTCGCCCTCGTCTTATGGGCATATAGGGACCAGCGGCTGCATGGCGTGGCACGACCCGGAGGCAGAGGTAAGCCGGGCGATGCTAGGACCGCGCTTGTTCATAGACTGGGTATGGGGGTGGCCGGAGATTGGGAAGGAGATACTCAAGACAGCTCGGTAGCGGGAAAGGGCGCCGTGATAAAGCGTCAGGGCCAGGGCGTCAAAAAAGACAGATACGCCCTGGCCCTAAGTCTTTGGCCTTCTATGATCGTCTGATTGGAGACGCCTAGCCTGGCCGTTGCACCACAAATCCCGCCGGTATGCCCAGGCTTGTCCTGACAGCGGGGCCGTTCAGGGCCTTATACACCGCCTCCGCATCCTTCTGAGTGACAGGCTGGGCAGGCGTCCTGGAGTACACTTCCTCGACCACCTGAGCGGCTTTCGAGTCGGCGCTGCCTACGGCGGCGCGGATGGTCTGGAAGAAGGCCCAGCCTTCCGCCAGGTGTATTTCTTTAACCTTAGCATCGGTATCGTTGGCCAGCCGAGCGGCGTACCTGAGGGAGGCGAGGTAAAAGATGGTGTTGATGTAACCTCGGGCCTCGTCAGCGCCCCTGGCCAGCTTCTGTGCGTCGCCGGCGCGGGAGGCGGCGAGCGCCCTGCTCAAAGCCGACTGGATGCCGCTGTCCAGCTTGCCGACGATATTAAAATCGCGCTCGCGTTTGCGGGCGGTGGAGGAGAGGGAGTAGGGGCGGTCGCCGGTGGCGTCGGCGGCGCCGGCGTAGTAGGCCCAGGCCTCGTCCATGTTGTGAGGAGCGCCCTTGGCGTCGTCGGTGTTGCCCTTCTGGACCTTCATCCTGGCGGCCTCCAGCTCCTCCAGGACCTCTCCATAAATGACGGCCTGGATGCCTTTTAGGGCCACCTGACGGCGGGGTTGGCGGCAATGGCGGCGATGGTGCGATTGGAGCCGTCGCCGCGCTGGGAGTTGCCTCCCTTTTCGTAGACCTTCTTGACGGCGGCCCAGTTGACGGAACCGGCCTTGACGCCCTGGGCCAGAAGACCTTCGATGTCCCGGGTGTCTAAGGCCAGTTTAAGCTGCGGCTCTACGTTGCTGACGGGGGTGTAGGTCGACACATTAAGTCTCCTTTGATTCTTGCCTTTACTGAGGCCGATACACGGTACTCTTGGGACGGAGAAATAACAAGTCAATTAGCCAGCAGACAGAGGCCTTTTTACCATGCCCGCCTTTGGACCGGGGGCTTGGGACAGACTGGATGGACGATGGAGCAGTTGGAGAAGAAAACTGAGCTGTAGCGGCTATTTTGTTATTTCAGCAAACCGTCTACTGGGACAAGGCGTTGGTTAACCGGATCGGGGGCAAGGAGGAAAGCTTCCATCGCAATGGCCCCCAAGAGTGGGGTTGCGTTGTTAGGGCCAAAGACCACGGGGACTACTTCTTCTAGGCCATCCAGACGCATAAGTACTCTGCCCACGGGCATAGAAACTGTGCTCTCATCGGCCAGCCGGAACCTGACTTCACGGACGACCTCTATACCCAGTTCCTGCAGGTATTGACGTGGCACCAGGCTAAAGGTCGCACCCGTATCCACCAGCATAACAAGCCGCAGCGAGCGGCGGTCACCAACTTTTCCTATCTGTACAGGAACGTTGAAAGTACCGATAAACCTTCTTTCTATACTTTGGCGGGACTAATAAAGGCGTTCATTTTTTCGAAAGCTGAAGGTTTTCTATGTTCCGTCTCGCAAATACTTATCCATAGACTCCACGCTGTAGCCGGCGTCCTCGGACAGGAGGCTTTCGGCGGCGACGCGGGCGGTGTCCAGGGAGGTGTAACAGGGAATGCGGCGCTCGGCGGCGGCGCGGCGAATGTAGAAGCCGTCGCGAAGGGTGGTGGCGACGTCGCTGACGGTGTTGATGACAGCCTGGACCGTGCCGTCGTTAATGACATCGACGACGTTGGGGTGGCCTTCCTGGAGCTTCTTGGTGATCATAGTCACGCCGCCACCCATGGCCTCGATCATGGCGGCGGTGCCTTCGGTGGCGTAGAGCTTGCAGCCCGATTGCAGCAGGTCTTTGACGATGCTCATGGCCTCAGCCTTATCCCTGTCGGCGACGCTGATTAGCACCGACGACTTGGCCGCCAGGGTCATGTTGGAGGCGGCGAGGGCTTTGGCGAGAGCGGGGCCGAATTTGTAGTCGAGGCCCATAACTTCGCCGGTGGACTTCATCTCAGGCCCCAGGTACCAGTCCACGCCGATGAGCTTGGACATGGAGAAGACCGGGGCCTTAATGGCGACGATCTTTTGCCGCTTCCACAGTCCGCCCTGATAGCCCATGTCCTTGAGCTTCTTGCCGAGGATTATCTTGGTGGCGAGATGGACCATGGGTACGCCGGTGACCTTGGAAATGAAGGGCACGGTGCGGCTGGAACGGAGGTTGACCTCCAGGATATAGACGGTGGTGGCACCGCTCTCGTCTCGCGGCTGGCGGGGGCTGCGGTAGGGCCGCCCGCCGACGATGACGAACTGGACGTTCATGAGGCCTTTGACGCCCAGGGCGTTGCCGATGCGGGTAGTATAGTCCACGATGGTGTTGACTTCGGCGGGCGTGAGGTTGAGGGCGGGGTAGATAGCCATGGAATCGCCGCTGTGGACGCCAGCGCGCTCGATGTGCTCCATGATGCCGGGAATGAGGACGGTCTCGCCGTCGCAGACGGCGTCGACCTCGCACTCCTTGCCCTCCATGTAGTGATCAACGAGGACGGGCTTGCCGGTCCCGACGGAGGTGGCGGCGGTGAGGTATCGAATAAGTTCGGTGGCGTTGTGGACAATCTCCATGGCGCGGCCTCCGAGGACGTAGCTGGGCCGCACCACCACGGGATATCCGATGTTCTGGGCTATCTTCAGGGCTTCCTCCACGGAGGTAACAGCGGCGCCCGGCGGCTGGGGAATGCCAAGGCGGGCCAAAAACTCCTCGAAGCGCCGGCGGTCTGAAGCTATGTCTATGGCTTCTGCGCTGGAACCGAGGATAGGCAGTCCGGCCTGGCCCAGAATCTGGGACAGGTTAAGGGCTGTCTGCCCTCCGAACTGGACGACGGATGCGGGCGGCGCGCCGTTGTCAGTCTCGTTATCGATGATGTCCCGCAGCGCCTCGCCGTCCAGAGGCTCGAAGTAGAGGCGGTCGCTGGTGTCGAAGTCGGTGGAGACAGTCTCAGGGTTGGAGTTGACCATAATGCTGCGCACGCCCTCCTCCTGCAAAGCCCAGGCAGCGTGGACGCTGCAGTAGTCGAACTCGATGCCCTGGCCGATGCGGATGGGGCCGCTGCCGATGACGATGGCCTTCTGGCCGGGCAAGGGTGGGGCCTCGTTCTCCTGGTCATAGGTGCTATAAAAATACGGCGTGACAGCCTCGAACTCTGCGGCGCAGGTGTCGACCATTTTATAAACTGGGCGGATATCCCACTGGCGGCGGCGCTCGCGGACCTGGTCGGGGAGGAGGTCGGAGAGGCGACCTACCTGCTCGTCGGCGAAGCCCAGGCGCTTGGCGCCGCGAAGCAATTCCGGCGTCAGGTCTTCGGACAGCAGACGGCGCTCCATGGCGTGAATGCGGGCCAGGGCGTGGGTAAACCAGGGGTCGATGCCGCTGGCGGCGGAGAGGGCCTCGGGGGTCTGGCCGCGGCGCAGGGCAGTCATGAGGACCCAGAGGCGGAAGTCGGTGGGCTTGCGGACAAACTCGCCAGCCTTGAACTCGCCGTTCTGGCTCCACTCGGCATCCTCCCACAACAGCGAGCGGCCACCTACTTCCAGGGAGCGGACGGCCTTTTGCAAGGCGGCCTCAAAGGAGCGGTCGATAGCCATAACCTCGCCGGTGGCCTTCATCTGAGTGGAGAGGGTGCGGTCCCCGGCGGGGAACTTATCGAAGGGCCACCGTGGAATCTTGACGACGCAGTAGTCCAGAGCAGGCTCGAAGGCGGCCTTGGTCTTCTGGGTGACGGCGTTGGGGATTTCGTCCAGCCGCCGACCCACGGCGATTTTGGAGGCGACGCGGGCGATGGGGTAGCCAGTGGCCTTGCTGGCGAGGGCGGAGCTGCGGCTGACGCGGGGGTTAACCTCGATGACGTAATATTCAGAGTCAGGTTCCCACTGGCCGTGGAGACTTTTTTCGATGATGGGGTGGGGCCGCAGGCCGAACTGGATATTGCAGCCACCTTCGATGCCCAGGGCGCGAATGATTTTTAGGCTGGCGGAGCGCAGCATCTGGTACTCTTTGTCCGTCAGCGTCTGGCTGGGCGCGACGACAATGCTGTCGCCCGTGTGGACGCCCATGGGGTCCAGGTTCTCCATGTTGCAGATGGTGATGCAGTTGTCAGCCCCGTCCCGCATAACCTCGTACTCGAGTTCGCGCCAGCCCTCCAGGGACCGCTCGATAAGCACCTGGTGGATAGGACTGGCGGCGAGGCCGTCCTTGGCAACCTCCTCGAACTGCCGGCGGGTGCGGGCCATGCCGCCGCCGGTACCGCCCAGGGTGTAGGCGGGCCGGATGACCAGGGGAAGGCCCAGCTCTTCCAGGGCTGCCAGGGCTTCCTTGAATGAAGATACCGACTTGCTGGGCGGCACAGGCTCGCCGATGCGGAGGAGAAGCTGCTTGAAGCCTTCGCGGTCCTCGGCGGTGCGGATGGTCTGGAGGGGGGTGCCGAGGAGCCGCACGTTGTACTTGTCGAGGATGCCGGCGTCAGCCAGGTCCACGGCCAGGTTGAGGCCTGTCTGGCCGCCCAGGGTAGGGAGGAGGCCGTCGGGGCGCTCCTGGGCGATGATACGCTCGATGACGGGAACGGTCAGCGGTTCGATATAGACGATGTCGGCGATGCCCTGGTCGGTCATTATCGTGGCCGGGTTGGAGTTGACCAGGACGGTGGTGACGCCCTCCTCTCGGAGGGACTTGCACGCCTGCGCGCCGGCGTAGTCGAACTCCGCCGCTTGCCCGATAACGATAGGCCCCGACCCGATAACCAGGACCTTTTTTGGTTTGTCCGCCATAACGCCCGCTTTCTCAGGCGCTCTTGGAAAAGAACGCCAGCATATTCCTGCTCACTTCCCGTCCGCCGCGGCGGACGGAACCGAGGGCAGTGCCCGGCGGGCTGGTTAGGGGACCGGGGGCTTTAGGCTACGGGGACGGCGCCAGGGAGCTTGATGTATCCCCGCTTCTGGAAGACGTTAAGAGTCTGGAAGATGAAGCTGGAGAAAAGCTTGGTGTCCTGGTCGCTGGGGCGGTCCTGGCCCTGATGCCACTCAGCGCGGGGCGGCACCTTGAACATGATGTCCCCGGCTTCCGTGCGCCCAATGACCAGATGGCCCACCGTGTTGTCCAGGGTCTTCAAGGACTTGAGATCCCGGGGCTTTACCAGCAGCTTCCACTCGCTGCCGATAATTCCTTTGCCGGAGATGATGCGGTAGCCGTAGTCGCCGCAGGCGAAGGAGGGGATCTCCTTGTCCACAAAGTCCAGGACGTCGTCCAGGTCCGCGTTAAGTTTAAGCTCTACTCCCTGGTCCAGAAGAAACTGTCCGAACATATAGCCTCTGTCCTCCATTGACGCGGCCACAGGCCGCAAAATGAAACCCTCAGGACACGAAGGGCCTTCCCAAGGGACGTGGCTATACATTCTGACCCTTTAACCTCCTTGTCTTCAAGAAATTTTCAAGCCGCCTTGCCCCAGTTTTGCCGCTTCCACCAGCCCGATGAAGCGGTCAAACAGATACTCGTTGTCCTTGGGCCCTGGGGATGCCTCGGAGTGGTACTGGATAGTGATGAGGGGGTGTTCCCGGTGGGACATGCCCTCCACGGTGCCGTCGTTGAGGTTGAGGTGGCTGACGCGCAGGCCTGACGGCAAGGTGTCGCCGTCGACGGCGTAGCCGTGGTTCTGGGCGGTGATATAGACGCGGCCCGTGGCCATGTCCTTAACAGGATGGTTGGCGCCGCGATGGCCAAACTTGAGTTTGAAGGTCTTGGCGCCCAGCGCGCGCCCGACGATCTGATGGCCGAGGCAGATACCCAGGATAGGCACCCGGCCAATGAGCTTGCCAGCGTTGGCGACGGCGTAGTCCAGCAGGGCAGGGTCGCCGGGGCCGGGGGAAAGGACGATGCCGTCGGGTTTCTGGGAGAGGACGTCTTCGGCGGAAGCGGAGGCGGGGACGGCGATGACCTCGCAGTCACGCTGGCGAAGAAGCCGCAGGATGTTGTACTTAAGGCCGTAGTCGTCCACCAGGATACGGTGCTTGGGCCTGTCGGCGCCCTCGGTATCCCAGTGGTAGGGTTTGTCGGTAGTGACGGTGCGGACAAAGTCCACGTCGTCGTATCGCGGGAGGTCGCGGAGGCGGGCGAGGGCCTCTTGGGGCGAGTCGAGGGTGATAACGCCCATCATAACACCTCGATTGCGCAGGCGGCGGGTTATGGCGCGGGTATCGACGTCGTAGATGCCGGGGACGCCCTGGGAGGCCAGGAATTCGTGGAGGGTGCCGCGGCTGCCGGCGCTGCTGGGGGTGTCGGACTGCTCGCGGACGACGAAGCCGGCGGCCTGGATGCGGCGCGACTCGTCGAAGCCCTGGTGGATGCCATAGTTGCCCTGA
>Ga0194132_10000566_pt1 | contig 75957 bp, 59 predicted proteins | sample TA2KigOf80mmetaG_FD_148612 | JGI IMG/M metagenome (GOLD analysis project Ga0194132, IMG submission 148612) | Freshwater microbial communities from Lake Tanganyika, Tanzania - TA2015054 Kigoma Offshore 80m | ecosystem: Environmental > Aquatic > Freshwater > Lake | place: Tanzania: Lake... | reverse complement strand
TCGGCCCGTTCTCCTTGCGCCACGAGGACAGGAGCGCCGCCACCCTGCTGGCACATTATGTGGACTCCGCCGGATCGAGCGTCCGCGCCTATCCGATCAACCTGGCCGCACCGGGGGATTGCAACCACAACGGCATTGCCGATCGGGAGGAGATTCGGGCCGGGCTCGTCGAAGACTGCAATGGCAACGGCATTCCCGACCTCTGCGACATCGCGTCCGGGATTCTCCCGGACCACAATCGCAACCTCCTGGCCGACGGTTGCGAACCGGCTCCTCCAGGTGATTGCAATCGAAACGGAATCGCCGACCGCGCGGAGCTCGCCCTCGGCCTCGGGGACCAGAATAAGAACGGTGTGCTCGACGACTGTGAATCCCTCCTCCGGGTCAAACTCTTGAATTTCACGCCGGGCGCGCGCGAACGCTACTATCGCGCCCCGGGCTTGCGTGTCCGATCCACCAGCGCTCAGAGTTTCGAGATTGAATACTCCGGCGCCCTGGAACAAGCCCCCACCGTCATTGGCCCGTGGACCGCTGCCGAGTGACCGCATCGCACTTTCACCACGCTGCTTCCCTTTTCGGCGTTGATGCGGCGTGAACACTGCGCTCCGCCCCGCCGGACCGCGCCGTTCACGGCACTTCCGCTCTCGCATTGGGAGAGGTCTGTTCTCTCGTTCTCAGCGAAGCGCTACGCGTTCCGGGAACCGGGGACAGATCCGCGACGCTCTTTGAGGCCGCGCGCTCCTGGCGGAAAAGAAACTCATCGCTCCAGTTTCGCCGCAGGTCCAGACCTCCTTCGCGCCGGCGTCGAAATACAATGCCATTTTTTCTTGGATCTCCGCCGCCCTATTGCCTGGCGAAACCACTTCCACGCAGATTTCCGGCGCGCGGGGAAAACAGACCCGATCACCCAACTCATCCATGCGCGTCGGTGACGCCCAAGCCACATCGGCGGCTTTGACACCGTCTGCGGTTGAGACCGGACATTCGGTGATCACGCGACCACGCTCCATGAGACAGCGAAGCAAATAAGCAATCTCCGACTGAAAGCTTCCATGAGTTGGGGCAGGAGGAGGACTCATGATCACGTGACCATGGCGGTCGGTTTCGACTCGGCCTTCAAACCTGGCCAGTTCCGGGTCGGCCAGCACTTCCGCCCAGCGTCGCAGATTCGAGGCGGTCTGTGTTTTCTGTGGCGGAAGATCGAGTGTCAATGACGCCATGCTTTTAACTTATTGCGGCCGTGGGCCGGGCGTCAACCGCTCAATACCGAGGAGGGAGCGGACTGCTGTAGAGCAGGCGGAGCCGACGGAACGCCAGGCGCGAGGACCCTTGAACGCCACGCTCCGCCGACGGACCGCGCCGTTCAAGGCGCTTCAAGAATGCAGGTCAGTCCGCTCCGAAAGCGAAACCTCGTGATGACCAACATGCCAATCATCGAGCGCCAGGTCGGATCCGCCACCCTGCCGCCGACTTCGGCATGCACCGTCCAAAGTTCCATCCCTCCCAAATTCGACAGTGACCCGGCGAGCGGTTGAGCTCATAACAAGCGCAGCGATGTCCCCCGCTGGTGCCTCCATAGATTGTCGCCGTCAACCATGTGGCGTTCCGAAGCGCGGCTGTGTCGATAGCCCAGCCGCAGCATCGTGGCCTGTCTCGAGCTCGCCGAAGATTCCTCCGGCACCGCCCACACGGCCTGAAGCAGCCGGGCTCCAACCCAGCCGCGCCCCAGACAGATCCTTGCGGAGGCACGGTTCCCGCGCCCTCGCCGCGGTGGTTCTCTTCCTCTGGCATGGTTCATCTCCCCTCGGCGCTCCAGTGCTTCAGAAATCAGACGTCTTTCCGGCCGGGCTGAACGGGGTCAAACGCTATCGAATTCCAGGCGTTGTGGTCACTCCCAAGGGGACCATCCTCGCTTATGCCGAGGCGCGCAGGAACAACAGCGCCGATTGGGGCGAAATCGAAATCCATTTGCGCCGGTCCATCGACCAGGGACGAACCTGGACCGAAGCGCGAAAAATCGCGCACCACGGAACCCGACTGGAGGGGAACCCCCGCAAACCCCGCGGAGGCGAACGGGAACAGACGGTCCACAATCCCGTGGCGATCGTCAACCACGCCAAGGGAACCCTCGAGTTTCTCTATGGCGTCAATTATGCCCGCTGCTTCTCCATGCGCAGCGAGGATGATGGCGTCACCTGGACCACCCCGCGAGACATCACGGATGCCTTCGAACCTCTTCGGAATCGCTACCCCTGGACAGTGATCGCCACCGGTCCCGGCCACGGCATCCAGCTTCGTTCCGGAAGACTCCTGGTCCCGGTTTGGCTCGCCTATGGCAACACGGGAGACCATCACCCCTCGGCCTGCGCCACACTCTACAGCGACGATCACGGCCAGTCCTGGAAAGCGGGCGAGATCGCCATTCCCAACGAAGGCGAGTTTCGCGATCCCAATGAAAGCACAATCGCCGAGTTGTCCAATGGACACGTGATGCTGATCGCCCGCAACGAATCCCGCACCAGCCGCAAGCTCATCACCACCAGCCCCGACGGAGCGACCCGGTGGACTCCACCCCGCTTCCATCCGGAACTCTGGGAGCCCATCTGCATGGCCGGCCTCGTGGCCGTGCCTCCATCGCCCGGCACACTGCTGTTTTCGAACCCACACCGGCTCGCGCGCCACGCGGACGGCCAGGAAATCCCGGGCGGACGCGGAGCCCGCGAGAACCTCACCCTGAAACTCAGCCGGGACCATGGTGAAACGTGGCCGGTGCAGAAAACACTCGATCCGGGCGCTTCTGCCTATTCCGATCTGGCCGTGCTTCCGGACGGTTCTGTCCTTTGCCTCTTCGAATCCGGCGAACAGATCCGCGCCGCGCGATTCAACTTGGAGTGGCTGTCGCAACCTTAAGCATGGCCGCCGGCACCCGACGCCTCCACCAGACGCCCGCCGCCCGTGCCGTAAGACGGCTCCGCCGGACGGTTACCTTCCACGCACACGAACGCGCCCGCGGCGGTCTCTTCTCTTTCCTTGGCCCGCCCAGGGTCAATGCCTTCGCCCTGGCAAGATCATTGTCCCTTGGACTTGCCAAGCCTCTACTGAGATACACCCTGATGAGGCGTGAAAGCCGCGCTCCGGACCGCGCCGTTCACGGCGCTTCAGGCCTGCATGCCAAACAGCACCGATTTCCTCCCGTGACGCAGCCCATCAGGCGTGATCTGCCTGGCCTCACACCGAGAGACCCCGTCGCACTTTCGCAATGCTGCTCCTATTTCCGGCGTTGATGCGCCGCAAACGCCGCGCTCCGCAGCCGGACCGCGCCGTTCACGCCGCTTCAGGCCTGCATGCCAAACCGCGCTGATTTCTTCCCGAGGCGCAGCCCATCGTGCGTGATCTGCCAGTCTTCACACCGAGAGACCCCATCGCACTTTCGCAACGCTGCTCCCATTTCCGGCGTTGATGCGGCGTGAACGGCGCGCCCCGGCAGGGCTGCGCTCGCCATGGACGACTCACAGAGGCACCGGGCTTGGATCCCGTGTATCCCGATGTTGTTGGTAGGGCGGGCCTGTCCCAGCCCGCCGCCCACTGGATGCAAAACATCATGCTCCGGCGGCGCGCCGGGACGGACGCGCCCTACCTGCATCACCGCCAACATCGGGATGCACCGGCTTGGATCCCGAATCGGCGCGAGCCATTGCCAAACCAAAGGGCTTTGCCGCACACTCGCGCGCGGATGCACAAACGGTTCTACATCACGACCGCCATTGATTACGTCAACGGCCAGCCTCACCTCGGCCACGCCTACGAAAAAATTCTGGCCGACGTCATCGCGCGAGCCCGCCGGGCGCGCGGAGAGGAAGTCTTCTTTCTCACCGGACTCGACGAACACGGACAAAAGGTCCAGCAAGCCGCGCAGTCCGAACAACGGGATCCGCAAACCTACTGCGACCGCCTCGCGGATCAATGGCGCGCCTTCGCCGAACAGATGGGCATCTCCTGCGACGATTTCGTTCGCACCACTTCCAGCCGCCATCAGCAGGTTGTGCAAACCATCCTCACCCGGTTGCACGCCTCGGGTCATTTTTACAAGACCACCTATCAGGGTTTTTACTCCACCAAAGAGGAGACCTTCCTCACGGAAAAAGACCGCCGCGCGGACGGTACTTTCGATCCCGCTTACGGCGAGGTGGTCACGCTCTCCGAGGAGAATTACAATTTCCGGCTGGGGGAGCATCAGGCGTGGCTCACCGAATACATTCTCGCCCACCCCGAGTTCATCCAACCTGAATATCGGCGCAACGAAATCCTGGGATTCCTGCGGAGCCAGAAACTCGAGGACTTGTGCATCTCGCGTCCGCGCGCGCGCCTCGCTTGGGGCATTCCGCTGCCGTTCGACCGCGATTACGTCACCTACGTGTGGTTCGACGCCCTGGTAAACTACGTCAGCATTCCAGCGGCATTGGGGGATCCAGGGGTGTGCGAACCGCTTGGACTGCCTTCCTCGCCGCAGGGTCCGCGGATCTGGCCGGCCGATATCCACCTCATCGGGAAAGACATTCTAAAGTTTCATGCCGTCTATTGGCCCATCATGCTCAAGGCCATGGGACTGCCCCTGCCCCGCATGATTCTCGCCCACGGCTGGTGGCAGAAAGACAGCCAGAAAATGAGCAAGAGCACCGGCAACGTCGTGGATCCCCTCGAGGTGACCCGGGACTGGGGCGTCGATGCGTTCAGGTTCCATGTGGTGCGCGAACTGGATATCGGTCCGGATGGCAACTGGACGGATGCCAGCTTCCAGGGGCGCTACAACGCCGAACTGGCCAACGGGCTCGGCAACCTGGTGAACCGGTCGCTCTCCATGCTGCGGCGGTATCGCCAGGGCTTGGTGCCCGCCCCGCACGCGGAACTGGCGCCGGACGCCACCCGCACGGCCGAATCCGTTTATGCCGCTCTAGACCGGCAGGAACTGCAAAAAGCGCTGGTCGAAATCGGAATGCTGATCACGCGGGCCAATCAGTTTGTGGATCAAACGGCCCCGTTCAAACTCGCCAAAGACCCCTCGCAATCCGACCGCCTGGATCAAGTCCTCTACAACCTCGCGGAGGTCACCCGGGTCCTGGGGGTGTTGCTGGCTCCCTTCCTGCCCGGAACCTCCAGGCGCATTCACGAGCAATTGGGTTTGCCCGCGGCGGGCGAAAGCCGGTCGGATGCGGATTGGGGAGGCTTGAAACAAGGCCATCAAGTGGGTGAACCCGCCCCACTCTTTCCGCGCCGCGATCTCGCGAAGTAGCCGGAACTTAACGTCCCGTTTTGGAAGGCGGACGGCCCACGATCCCAATCAGGGTCTGCTGGAGCAACAGCGACGCATCCAGCCCGCTGCCCACCAGCTTGCGATTGCATTCCAGCAGACTCGCCATCGCCTCGATCAACTCCGAACTTGTGTAGCGACGCGCTTGGGGCAACGCCCGAAAAAGGACGTACGGGTTGATCTGACGGGGGTCGTACTTGGCATCCGTTGGCAAAACACCCTGCGGAATCCGTTCCAGCGCCGGCTTGATCCTGGCGTATTCGTAATTCGGAAGCAGATACCCAAGCCTTAACAATTCCTGGACCAGGATCATGACGCGCACTTTGCTGATCACACCATAGAGCAGTCCAATCGCGGACTTCTGGGAGCCGGAGCCCATCGACCATAATTCGTCGTCCAAGGCCTTCAAGACCCGGGGCAGATCCCGATCACCCACGGCGTCGCCCAAGGCGAACGCTTTGGCTTGCTTCTGAACGGTGATCACAGCGCGAACGTCCGCCAGTTCCAACTTGGCCCTTCCGTGGGCATACAACGAGAGCTTCTCAACCTCGTTCGCCAGGACACGAGTATCGGGGCCGACGCGGGAGACCAACTCTCCCAAGGCTTCCTCATCGATGCGATGTCCCAGGGACTTGAGGTGGCGGGCCGCAAGCATCTCCGCCTTGGCCATCCAATCCCTGTCGTCCACCGAAAGGCAAGCGAACGATTCCACGGAAGCCAAGCCCTCCACCGCCTTGTAAAACGATTTCCTCCGATCGACCTTGGGAGCGTCCAGTGCGAGCCGGACCTGGCTCCAATCGAAGGACTTGAATTCCTGGGCCAGATCCTTGAGCTCGGCCGTCACCGCCTGGCTCTCGGACGTCTTATCCTCGGCCAGGAAAGTGCAGCGTTTCAGCCAGATGATTTTGCCCGTCCCGAAAAAGGGAAGGGTTTGCATGGCCTCGCGCAACCGTGCGATGGCCTTCAGGGCTTCCCCACCGTTCCCGCAAGCCCCATCCACCACTTCCTCTTCCGCGCCCGGCATGGACTCCTTCCATCGGGAAATCGCCTCGCGGCATCGACGGTGGCTGTTGAAATCGTCTTCGCCAATCGCCAGCAGGATCGGAGGGTCTTTGGAAGCAGCTGGGGCCATGGACCGTTGGCGGTTGAATCGTGCGGAGCGCCAAGCCGATCAAGCTACGGAAAAAGCGCCGCCGGCATCGAGTCCTCAGGTATTCTCGTTTTCGCCCGTTCCTTCGCCCTCGCTCCCGGCTTCGTGAATGCGATGCAGCAGCTCGGTCATGTCCTCCACCTGCTCGAACAAGGTGGCCGCGACGAAAATCCGACTTTTCTGGGCGCTCGCCAAGGCGAGGCAATCACTGGGCCGCGCGTCAATCTCGACGATCTTCTGCCCGAGCTCGTTCTTTTGCTTCAAAATCAGCCGCGCAAAATACGTCGCGTTCCTCAGTTCCGTGATGACCACGCGCTCCACCGTGATAGTGAATCCTTGGAGCAGGGAGGAGATCAAATCGTGCGTCAGCGGTCGCTCCTTCGGCGTGCCGCGAAGAAACATTCCAATCACAGCCCCCATGTTGTGCTCCACCTGGATCACAAACACCTTTCGGTCGTTGCCCACGAAAATGGCGCACCCGCTGTTGGCGGGATAAATGCCCCGGATTTCCACCGGCACGACGTCCTTCTTCATGCGCTCACTCTAATCCTCGCCCCTCAAAAAACAAGGCTCTCGGAAACACGGCTTCCGGGACGGAGCCGACTCAGCCCTCAAAGCGGCGGGCGGCGATCGTGGCGTTATGACCTCCAAAACCGAATGAGTTGTTCAAGATGGCTTCGACGCGAAGTTCGCGGGCTTGATTGGGCACGTAATCCAGATCGCATTCGGGATCCGGGGTTTCGTAGTTCAACGTCGGCGGCACCACTCCGGACTGGATGGCTTTGGCGCAAATCGCCATTTCCACGGCGCCCGCCGCGCCCAGCATGTGTCCGGTGGCGCCTTTGGTCGAACTGACGGCCAGTTGGCGGGCGCGCTCCCCAAACACCGACTTGATCGCCTCCGTCTCGCAAATGTCGCCCTGCGGTGTCGAGGTGCCATGCGCGTTGATGTAGGTGATGGCTTCGGGCGTCAATCCCGCGGATCGAAGCGCCATTTTCATGCACCGGGCCGCTCCTTCTCCCTCGGGAGCCGGGGCCGTCATGTGATTGGCGTCCGCCGTGTTGCCATAACCGACGATCTCACAATAAATTCGGGCGCCCCGCGCCATCGCGTGCTGGAGTTCCTCCAGCACCAGCACCCCTGCCCCCTCGCCCATCACAAACCCGTCCCGTCCTTGATCGAAGGGACGCGACGCCTTTTGCGGCGCCTCGTTCCTCGTGCTCAAGGCGCGCATCGCGCAAAACCCGCCGATCCCAAGCGGCACGATCGTGGCTTCGGTGCCTCCGGCAAAAATCACTTCCGCATCCCCCATCTTGATCGTACGCCACGCCTCGCCCAACGCGTGGGTCGAGGTGGCACACGCGGAGCAAGTCGCGAAATTCGGCCCCCGCAGGCGGTGGTACATCGAAAACAAACCCGAAGCCATGTTCAGAATCAGCATCGGGATCATGAAGGGCGAGAGCCTTCCCGGCCCCTTGGCCAGCAGAACCTTGTGCTGCTCCTCGGTCGTGTAGAGCCCTCCGATGCCCGAGCCAATGAAGACTCCGGTGGTGTCGCGATCGATCTTCTCCAAATCGAGGCCGGAATCCAGCAACGCCCGGTGGCCCGCATAGATGCCAAACTGCGCGAACCGGTCGGTGCGCCGAATTTCCTTGGGCGTCGGAAACGCGGGTGCCGGATCGAAATCCTTGACCTCCGCCGCGATCTTGCAGTCGTAAGCGGCGACATCGAAGGCTTTGATGGTGTCGATGCCGCAGCGGCCGGCAATCAGGTTCGACCAAAAAACATCGATGTCGTGCCCCAGCGAAGACACCACCCCGATTCCGGTCACCACCACACGGCGTTCTGGCGCGAAAACAGGCATGAAAAGAAAGAGGGCAGCCCAGGCTGGTCCGTGGCGCTGCCCCGCCGAAATCGAAACCCGTTACTTTTGCAGGGACTCCTCGATGTGCTTGATCACATCGCCCACGCTTTGAAGCTTCTCGGCTTCCTCATCAGGAATCTCCTGGCCGAATTCTTCCTCCAAAGCCATGACCAACTCGACCGTGTCGAGCGAATCCGCCCCCAGGTCTTCGATGAACTTCGCCTCGGGAGTCACTTGGTCAGCGTTGACGCCAAGCTGCTCGACGATGATGTTTTTAACGCGCTGCTCGATAGATTTGTCGGATGCCATTGAAATCTCCAGTATGTTTTGGACCTGTCTCTAAGCAACCCCCCTGGAAGCGTCAAGCCCCGATTGGGAAATTTCGGATCACGTCTTCAAGGAGGCTTTCACCAGTCTGAACGCCACGTTCGGCCATGGTCGAAATATGCTTCACATCGTCATTCCGCCATCGACCGCCAGCACCTGGCCGGTCACGTATCGCGCGCCGGGACTCGCGAGATAACAAGCCGCTTCGGCGATGTCCTCGGGTTCCCCGAACCGATTCAGCGGGATCCGCTTCAAGACCTCGGCTTTCAATTCGTCCCCGAGCTCTTTCGTCATGTCAGTGCCAATGAACCCGGGGGCAATCGCATTCACGGTGATGCCGCGCGACGCAAACTCCCTGGCCACCGACTGCGTGAACCCGATCAAACCCGCCTTGCTGGCCGCGTAATTGGCCTGGCCCGCGTTTCCAATCAAGCCAATCACCGAAGTCACATTGATGATCCGCCCGGACCGCTGCTTCAGAAACGCCCGGCTGAAGGCGCGCGTCATCAAAAACGCGCCCCTCAAATTCGTCTGCAATACCGTGTCCCAATCCGCGTCGCTCATGCGCATCAACAAGCCGTCGCGCGTCACACCCGCGTTGTTCACCAAAATGTCCACCCGGCCCGCGTCCGCCAAAACGCGCTCGCAGACCGACGACACGCCGGCTCCATCGGAAACATCAAGAGCGTAAGCCCAGGCCTTTCTTCCCAGCGCCCGCGCCTCCCCCGCCACCGCTTCCACCTGGTCCAGCGACCTCGCCAGGCACACGACATCAGCGCCGGCCAGTGCCAGGCGCATCGCGATGGCACGACCAATGCCCCGGCCCGCGCCGGTCACCACCGCCACCTGATTCGCCAACGATGCATTCATCGCCGCCACTTCTGGAGTCCACCCACCCGGAAGTCAATATTTTCACCATTCGGATGCCCGGCACCTATGAGGTGCCGTGCCCCGGACCGCGCCGTTCACGGCGCTTCAGCGCCCGCATGCCAGCCCGCCCTATGTCCTCCAGTCGCGCAGTCTGTCCGAGATGAAAGGGTTCGCCCTGGCGCTCACCTCGCGCCTCGAACACGCCATGCTCGATTGCAGCCACACCCTCATGCGGCCTGAAGGCCGCGCTGCGTCCGGCAACTCGATGGCGCGCCGCCGGAGCATGATGTTTTGCATCCAGTGGGCGGCGGGCTGGGACAGGCCCGCCCTACCAACAACATCGGGATACACGGCCCGCCGCCTCAGCCCGCACCTAATCGTTGCCGTCCCCGAAAGATTGGCGCATCATGCGCTTCATGCCCTCGATGCCACCAGTGCTCCCGCTTTACGGATTCCTTTCGCTGCTCGCCAGAAAACTGCGTCCGTTGCTCCCCGCGCTCGCGCTCGCGCTCGCCGCCGAACCCGCCGGACTCCGCGCCGCCGATGACTACAAGTTGGGACCGGACAGCTTCCCCAAGGACGGAGTGCCCCGTGGCCGCGTCGAAAAGTTTTCCTGGACCTCCACCAACCTCTTCCCCGGCACGGTTCGCGACGGCTGGGTGTACGTGCCCGCTCAATACAAGCCCTCCGAACCCGCCTGCCTTATGGTCTTCCAGGACGGCGGAGGTTACGTGAGCACGAACGGGTCCTACCGCGTGCCCACCGTATTCGACAATCTGATTCACGAGGGCTCCATGCCCGTCACCTTGGGGCTCTTCCTCAATCCAGGCGTGGTCCCCGCTCCGTCCTCCAATGCCCTGCCTCGCTACAATCGCAGCTTCGAATACGATTCGATGGGGGATCGCTACGCGCGGTTTCTTTTGGAGGAAGTCATCCCCGACCTGGCCCGGAAATACGCCCTTAAGACCGGGCCCGAAAGCCGCGCGATCGCCGGCGCGAGCTCCGGAGCCATCTGCGCCTTCACCGCCGCCTGGGAGCGGCCGGACGCGTTCGGACGCGTCTTCAGCACGATCGGGACCTACGTCGGTCTGCGTGGCGGCAATGAGTATCCGACCTTGATCCGAAAAACCGAGCCCAAGCCAATCCGCGTCTTTTTGCAGGACGGCTCGGCGGATCTCAACATTTACGGCGGCAATTGGTGGGTCGCCAACCAGGACATGCTCTCGGCCCTGGAGTTCGCGGGTTATGAAGTCACCCACGTCTGGGGTGACGGCGGACACAACGGCAAGCATGGCGGCGCCATCTTCCCCGACGCCATGCGCTGGCTCTGGAAGAATCACGATCAACCGATTGCCAAAGGGAAAGGCTCCAAACAACCCATCATGCAAATCCTCATTCCGGGCGAGGAATGGACCCAGGTCAGCCAGGGCCACGGATTCACCGAGGGACCCATCGCCAACGGAGACGGCGAGGTTTTTTTCACCGATATTCCGAACAGCCGGATTCATAAGGTCAGCCTCGACGGACGCGTCAGCGTCTTCGCGGAAAACACGGGACAGGCGAACGGACTCGCGTTCAGCGCCGACGGTTACCTCTACGCCGCAGCCTCCGGGAAAATGGCGATCCTCCGCTACGACCCAACGGGGAAGGAGGAAACGGTCCTGGAAGGCGTCACCAGCAATGATTGCGTTTCCCGGGTGAACGATGGTTACTTCACCGACCCCAACAACAAACGCGTGTATCACGTCGATGCCGAGGGAGCCAAACGCGTCGTTGATGAAGGCATCCCATTCCCCAACGGGGTGGTGACTTCACCCGACCAAACCCTGCTCTACGTCGCGGACACCCGCGGCCAATTCGTGTATTCCTTCCAAATCCGCGAGGACGGCTCCCTTACCCATAAGCAGCCCTATTTCCATTTGCATCTTCCCGACGCCTCCACGGGAAGCGGCGCGGACGGCATGAAAGTGGATACGGAAGGCCGGCTTTACGTCACGACCTCCTTGGGCATCCAAGTGTGTGACCAGGCCGGTCGCGTCAACGGCATCATTCCCAAGCCTCAGAACAAGTGGCTGTCCAACGTGGCCTTCGGCGGCCGGGACTTCAACGAGCTTTACGTCACCTGCGGGGATAAAGTCTTCAAACGAAAGACCAAGGCCAAGGGAGTTCACTCCTTCAGGCCGCCCATCAAGCCCCCCGCACCCCGGCTCTAGCCCGCATGTTTCATGCACGGGACGCCCGGTGAGGACACCGCGCCTACGAACACGGAGGCAGGCGCGATTGTAGGCCGCGTGCCCTCACGCGGCACACTGTCGCGGATTCAAGCTCCGTATGAAATTTCCGGGCTAGCCCCCCGAGGGGCACGAGAGAGCTCGCCGGGCATGGCGAAGGCCCAGGCGCCACGGCCCGTCTCAAGTTCGATGGTTCAGATCGATAGGCGGGGTCGCGGCCAATTCCGCCACTTCTTCGTGTGAGATGACTTGGCGAGGGGCCGGAGCCAGGCGATCCTTCTCGCACCACCACGCTTCAGCCATTTCCGAAGTCCAGCCTCGCGCATGCGCGCTTCGCTCAATGGCGGCCTGAAATTCGCGGGCCGACTGCGGACGCTGTCCAGGGTCTTTCGCGAGACATCGCATCGTCTCCGACTCGAGCACTGGACAAAAACTCCGTCCCGCCACCGTGCCCGGGGTGACGGGGGGGGGCCTTCACATGGCGCTCAACGAGCGTCGTGACCGAGGTGCCTTCGAAAACGTGCTGGCCGGTCATGAGGCAGTAACTGACCACCCCCAAAGCGTAGAGATCACTGCGGGGATCGGCCCGGTCCGGATTCTCGATCGTCTCGGGCGCCATGTAACGCGGTGTTCCCACCAGGCGCCGCGCCGCCGTCGGCGCCGTGGACTCCTCGGGATCTCGCAGCTCCATCACCAGTCCGAAATCAAGCACCTTGACGGAGTCCGCCAGGCCCGCGCGTTGCACCACCAGGATGTTCTCGAGTTTGATGTCCCGGTGGATTAATCCCGCCTGGTGGGCCTCGTGCAGGGAGTCGCAGATCTGCCTCAGAATGTGAATGACGCGAGACTCGGGAAGGGGCCCGGCGATCCGGAGAAGTTCCGCCAGATTCAATCCCTTCAAATACTCCATCGCGTAATAGAAAATTCCCTCGGGGGTATGGCCGTAGTCAAAAATCTGAATGGTGTTCGGATGGGTCAAACGGCAGGTGAGCCGGACTTCCTGCTCGAAGCGACGCAGGGCTCGTTCGTTGGCCCGGTCAGGCAGGAGAAGCTTGACCGCGGTTTCCCGGCGTAAAAGCGCGTGCCGGGCCTTGTAGACCACCCCCATCCCCCCTTCGCCGATCTTTTCAATGAGGTCGTATTGACCGAGCTGCTTCGCCTTCAGGCTCGCCTCGTTAAAACGCGACTTCCAAATCCGGTTTCTCTGCGCAATCAACAACATCCCCAAGGTGCAGAGCCCGAGCAGTGCCAGCAGCAAGGCGAACCATTGCCTCAACATTCTTTGCGTGGCAAAAGCTTCGGCCGCGTCAATCTGAGTCGCCACACCAAATCCCTTGGATTCCAACCAGCGCCAGGCCCCGACGACATCCACGCCTCGATAATCCCGAAACGCAGCGGTTTGCACCCCCGAACCGCCTGCCACCGCCGCCGCCACGCTTGCCATGAGCGATTCCCCGCCCGTCGGATTCACACTGGGCCCTTCCGCGAGGCGCCGACCCGGATCGCGCAAGACGAGCGTGAGCGCCGAGGTGGATTCCTCTCGATTCTCGATCAAACCCAAACGCCGCAATTGATCGTCGAACCGGCTTTGCGAGATCAACTTGCCATGCCCGTCGAACGCATAGGTCTCGCCGCTGCTCCCCGTCCGGGCCACCGCGAGAATGCGGGAGAACTCCGCTTGCGGCCGCAGCATCCAGGCCAGCGCTCCCGCCACCGATCCGTTCGCCCCCAGCGCCACCACCAAAGGAAAACGCCATCCGCTCGTCACTTTCTCGCTACTCATGCCACCCCCTCAGACTAGTCTGGAAGGCAAAAGGTTTCAGCACTTTCCGAATCATCCTGTCTGGATCAGGGGGATTGAATCGGCCTCGCCGCTCGCTCATGCTCCACCGCATGCTCCGTCCTCGAAAAAAATACACCGTCCATGACCTGCGCCAATTCAAAGGCCGCCGATGCCTCACGCATATTCATGTCAAATCGCCCGAGGAAGCAGCGGCCGCGGAGGAAGCGGGCGTCGATTTGATGAGTTGCAGTTTTGATTCCCCTGAAGCTCAAGCCCGCCTTCCGAAACTCGTGGAAGCAGCGCCTCAGAGTTTCATCAGCGCCGCCACTCCCCACGGGCTGGCTTCGGCCGAAGAGGCCATTCGCGTAGGATTCCGCGCCCTCGAACTCGGCGCCAGCTCCGTGTATTGCTCCGCCAGCCCCCGCATCATCGAAGCCATGGCGCGTGAAGGACTGCCGGTGGTGGGACACCTCGGCCTCGTGCCGAGGCATGTCACGTGGACAGGATACCGCGCGGTCGGAAAAACGGTGGAGGAAGCGCTCCAACTCTTCCGCCAGATGAAGGAACTGGAACAAGCCGGGGCTTATGCGGCGGAGCTTGAAGTCGTCCCTCAAAACCTAGCGCGCGAGCTTTGCCGCAACACCTCGATGCTGCTCATGTCGCTCGGATCCGGAAGTGGATGCGACACTCAATTTCTGTTCTCGGACGATCTTCTCGGCGACTACGATGAGCGTCCGCCGAGGCACGCCAAAGCCTACCGCCATTTCGCCGAAGAGTATCGACGCCTCCAGCGCGAACGCGTCGCGGCCTTCAAGGAATACATCGCGGACGTGCAGGAAGGGCGCTTCCCGGAACGTTCCCATTGTGTCGAGATGAATCCGGCCTTGCTCGCCACGGTCTGCCAGAGCTGGGGAGAATCCGGGCGCGCCTCGTCCGGAAAAGTCCGGCCTCACTCCATGCCGTCATTGCGCGGCGGCGTCTCGTCGGAAACCTGAACCATCTCCTCCACGGCTTTGCGGAATTCCTCGAGGCCCGTGGATGGAATGATAATGGTGTCGCGGCGGCCGTTCACATCCTCGGTGATCCTCAAAAAGCGGCCCCGGGCATTCTCCTTCAAGGTCAGAACGAACGTCTTGCGCTCGATCTGAATCTTGGTCGATTGAAGGGTATCCTCCTGGGAGGAACCGCGCGCCCCGGAATCGTGCGAGCGATGGTTGTTGTGTCCGTGGCCATGGCCCTGGCCGTGCCGTTGTCCGTGATGCCCGTAGGGCGAAGGCCGTTCGTTCGAAATCATAGAATCTTCCCGTGGCACTCTTGGGGTGCGCCGTTACTCTTCGCTCAAACTACTTCGACAGATGCCCCGCTTTGTCAACTTCGGATTTTTGACATTTCCGCGCACAGGGGCAGCCGCAATCTGACGTTCGGAGCGCGGCCGTGCTGGAAGCCAGCCGCAGCGGGTCGCGCGGGGGCGGCGCAGAAGAAACTTTCCCCGGGGTGCAGGTCAGAAACAGGGCTGCGCCGGTCTGGGCGTCGGCGCAATCCCGGCAGGGATGGTCACGCATGGGAAGGGGGAGGAGCCGAACTCCGGCCTCGCGCGCCGGGGTCACCCCCAAAGGCCTCGAAGCCGGGCTTCAACCTCCTCCAGCCCGGGGGCTGCCCATTCATGCCAGACGGAAACCGCGCGTCTTCAAGATCGAGGGTAACCCGCCTTCCATGCCTAGAAACACCGGATCTTGCAGGGCGTGAGCCGATCGAACGTCCCTGCGCAACAAGTGTTTCAAGGAGTCAAGATCGCTCGACCATCGAAAACCATTGAAAAACTCGATCCCCGAGAACTGGGTCTTGTAAAGCGCCCTTTCCGAATAGCACGTGCCCAGATGCAGCCACGAAAATCCCTCCGCCGCGAAAAGCTCGGCCGCCCGCGTCATCATGTACATGCCGAGATTGCGGCTCAAATATTCCAAATCATAGAATGCGTAATAATAAAACGCCAGGGTAGGACGCGACAGGTACAACAGAACGATACCGACCTCGTGTCCGTCCCGTGCCTCGTCCTCAAACACCAGAAAATGGGAGATGACTTCCCCCTCCAACAATCCTTGGAGCCTGCGCGCCGACATGACTCCCGGGCCAAATCTCGCGTCCGCGTAGCCCAACCATCGATCCCGCTTGTCCGCCGTCACTTCATAATCGCCCTTGGCAATCAGCCGGCATCGAAGCGGAGCGCCCTTGCGCAGAATTCTCCGGTTTTCGGAGCTCAACCGAAAACAGCCCAAGGGCAGCCTCAACTGCCGGGTCAGATAATAGCTGTCCATGGCAGGCGACGCGGGAAGGAATCCGGCCTGGAAAAAATGGACAGGCTCATCCTCGGGATCGGGCGCGGCCCAAACAACGTAAGGATAACAATAGCGAGAGTAGTCAGGTTCGGATTCGGAGAAGATCAGTCTCATGAGCCGGTTCGCCCGGAGATTTCATATGGATTCCGCGACCGGAAAGATGCGATGCGGGTTAACCCCGAGTCCGGGGATCCGCAAGGCGACGGGGCAGCCGTCCGCGCCACCCGGACAACAGATCATAAGTCACGCTCTTCTTCAACGCCGCCATTTCCTCGGCCCGAATTTCCTCACTCCCTTGCCGCCCCAACACCACCACTTCGTCGTACAACCTGGCCTCGGGTATTTCAGTCAAATCCACCGCAAACGCGTCCATCGCGACGGACCCGGCCAGGGGTGCGCGCCTTCCGCCCACCAGCACTTCCCCTTCGTTTCGAACCCTGGGAAAACCATCGCCGTATCCCAACGGCACGATCCCCATCACGCGCTCACACGTCGCGGTGTAGCGCAAACCGTATCCGACCGTTTCGCCAGGCTTGATGCGCTGAATCGCGGCGAGGCGGGCTTTAACCGACAACACCGGCTCAATCCCCGGAATGCGTCGGCACACTTTGGATGGAAACACCCCCAGCGGCAGCAATCCCAGCCGCACCACGTCCCAGTGGGCTCCCGGCAAATCCAGAAATCCGCCGCTGTTGCAAAGATGTCTCAACCCGGGATCCAACCCCGAGCGTTTCATGACTTCCAGGACCGCCGCGAATCGCTCCATCTGGAGAATCGCGGAGGTCTTGTCCGCCTCATCACTCATGGCGAAATGCGAAAAAACACCTTCCAGCCGCACGTGCCGAAAGGTTCGCATCCGCGAGGTCCATGACTCCACCTCGTCCCACCGCAAACCATAGCGGTTCATCCCCGTGTTGATCTTGAGGTGGATGAGCAAGGGTTCGCCACGCCCGCGGCCAAAATGCTCCATCCGCTCCAGCGTCTCCATCTGGCCCGGACACAACGTCACTTTTAATTCGACCGCGGGTTGGAAATCCTCCGGCATGGGATTGGCCAGCATGAGGATTCTTGCCTCGGGAAAAGCTCTACGCAACGGTGCCGCCTCGCCGATCGTCGCCACTCCGAGCCCGAAAGCACCCTGGTCCAGCGCGCACCGCGCCACCCACTCGGCGCCATGCCCGTAACCACCCGCTTTGACCACGGACAGCATGCCGACTCGCGCCGGAAGCTCCGCGCGGATCTTTTCAAAATTGGCCTGCAGGTTCCCGATGTCGATCTCGATCCAGGCGCCCCGGCCATGCTCGTCGTGCGTCATGGGGTTACTCCGAACCGGGCGGCCATAAACTCCTTCCCACATCGGTTCGAAAATAGCTTCCCATCACCCGGATGCGCCGGATGTTCTCATAAGCCAAGGCGATGGCGTCCTCCAATTCTCCGGCTAATGCGCACACATCGGCCACGCGATGCCCCGTGGCCACCGGAGCGCCCGCGGAATCCGCGCGCACTTCATTCCACCACACGTCGCACGAGAACGGACCCCGCACCTCCACCGGCACCTCCGGCCCCTCCAAAGACGTAAACGGATACCCATATCCCGCCAGCGTGAGCGAACATCCAAAGCGAAGCCCCGGCTTGAACACAGGACGTAAAGGTAAATTCCGGGCGGCAGCCAGAAACACGGAGGCCGGATCCTTCAGCATCCGCGACAACATCGGCCCGCTCGTCACACCAAGCCTCACATTGTATTCCAACACGTGCCAGCGATCGCGATGCCGCATGGCCGTCACTTGAACGGGACCATGAAAGCGGACTTCCCGAAACCATGGCAAAAGAGGACGCAAAAGCTCCGCGGCCAACCCGTAACGATCTTCAGGATCGGCTTCGACCAAACCGCCCAGGGGCGCGCCCGCCACAATCCCTTGGTTGCCGTCGAAGGCCCGTTTGTATTCCTGATTGGTCACCAGGGAATACAACTCGCCCGCGCTGACAAGTGCAATATGCCCCGCCTCCCTTCGTCCGAGGTATTCCTGCAAAAAGATGCCCTCGCGATCATCGACCCGGCGGATCCAAGCCTCAGTCTCGGCCACCGTCTCACAGGCGATGGTGTGGAGTGGACTGTTGGGAGCACAGAGCGGGTTCTTCAAGACATAACCGGCCGGATGGCGCCTCGTGTAATGCAAGGCCTCAGCGCCATTGGCTGCGAAGTAGGACCTTGGAAAAGGGATCCCAAATCGTTCACACAAGGCCCTCGCACAATCCCGTTCTCGCTCCAAACGCAACCCCTCGCCCGTGGGACAGAGAATCGGCACCCCACTGTCCAGCACCTCCGCGGTCCATGGCTTCAGCGCCCATTCGAGCGACATGGGCAAGAAGAGGCTGGCTTGACGGGCCCCCGGAAGGTCCAAGGGACTGCTCGCCTGGGAAGCGTCCCAACACTCTCCCGCCAATCGGGGGCCATAGTGCCCGTAATTTCGGGTGAGAAAGGCGCGCACTTTGGCACCATCATCCGCCAGGGCACGCATCACGCCGTGCGTGAAAGCGCCGACGCCCAAAACGATCACATCGAGAGGGTCAGACATCGAACGAGCGCCGGGAACGTCCCCCAACGAAAAGTTTTTGCCGCACGGGACTCAGTGGTATTCCTGCACCGTTCGCACTTCGTACCCGGACCGCTTTAATGCCGCGATGCCCAAGGCCGCCGCGCGCGCCCCGCTCAAGGTCGTCATGATCGGGGTGCCCGTATAAACCGCCGTGGTGCGAATCTTCACTTCGTCGGCCCGCGGACTCGCGCCGCTGGGCGTGTTGATCACGAGCTGGATTTCCTTGTTCTTGAGCAAATCCACCGCATTGGGACGGCCCTCTGAAAGCTTGTGAATCTGTCTCACGGCCAGCCCCGCCGCGGCCAGAATGCGGGCCGTGCCGCCGGTGGCCACGAGCTGAAATCCCAGCTCGGTGAACAGCCGCGCCACCTCCACCACACCCGCCTTGTGATGATCACTGACACTCAGAAAGACATTGCCTGACAGCGGGAGCGGCGCGTTGGCCGCCATCTGGGATTTGGCATAGGCCACGCCCAAATCGGCATCCAGACCCATGACTTCACCGGTGGAACGCATCTCCGGAGAGAGCAGGATGTCCTGTCCGTGAAACCGGTTGAAGGGAAACACCGACTCCTTGACGGCCCAATAGGTTGGCCAGATTTCCTCGGTGAAGCCCAGTTCTTCGAGCGTCTTGCCGGCCATGATCTGCGCCGCGAGCTTGGCCAGAGGAACCCCGATGGCTTTGCTCACAAAAGGCACCGTGCGAGAAGCTCTCGGGTTCACTTCCAGCACATAAACGACGTCGTCCTTGACGGCGTACTGCACGTTCATCAGCCCCACCACCTTCAGTTCACGAGCCATCGCGTGGGTGTGTTCCCGGATTTTGTCGATCACCGCGGGAGTGAGCGTGTGGGGCGGCAAAACCATCGCCGCGTCCCCGGAATGCACGCCGGCAAACTCAATGTGCTCGAGCATCCCGCCAATCACGATGCGTCCGGATCGTCCGTCCTGGCCCACATCCGCGATGCAATCCACGTCCACCTCGGTGGCATCCTCGAGAAACTTGTCCACCAGCACCGGACGCTCCGGCGAAGCCTCCACCGCGAAGCGCATGTAGTGTTGCAGCTCGGCTTCGGAATAGACGATTTGCATCGCCCGACCGCCGAGCACAAACGAGGGCCGGACCAGAATCGGATAACCGAGAGCGCGGGCCGCCTCAAGCGCCTCCTGTTCGTTGGTGGCGATGCCGTTTGGCGGCTGGGGGATATCGAGCTTGCGCAGCATGGCGGCGAAGAGCTTGCGGTCTTCCGCGATCTCGATGCTTTGCGGACTGGTGCCAAGGATACGCACGCCGTTCTTTTGCAATCCCAGGGCAAGGTTCAAGGGCGTTTGGCCGCCGAATTGGGCAATGGCCCCCCAGCATTTCTCCCGCTCGTAAATGTGCAGAACATCCTCCAGCGTGAGCGGTTCAAAAAAGAGTTTGTCGCTGGTGTCGTAATCGGTGGAAACGGTCTCCGGATTCGAATTCACCATCAGCGTCTCGAATCCGTCCGCCTTCAGTGCGAACGCGGCGTGCACGCAGCAATAGTCGAATTCGATGCCCTGGCCGATGCGGTTCGGGCCTCCGCCGAGAATCATGATCTTTCGGGCCTCGTTGCCGCGCACTTCGTCGTCGCCGCGATCGTAAGTGGAGTAATAATACGGCGTGTAAGCCTCGAATTCGGCGGCGCAGGTATCGACCAGACGGTAGCTCGGCACCAAACCCATGCCATAGCGGAGTGCTCGGATCTCCTCCTCCGTCTGGCCCGTCAGATGGGCGATTTGGCGGTCGGAGAATCCGAGCGACTTGGCGCGAACCAGCAGGTCTTGCTTCATGGGCGGTGTGTCACGATCGATGCGAAGTCGCGGAAGGTTTTATGACGAGGCACACGCGCGCCCCGCCCCCGCGGAAAAACGCGTGAAGTAAGACGGAAAGCCCCGGAGCTGTCCAGTGTGTTGTCGGCCCCTCAATCCGCGCGTAAGAAATCCGACGGGATTGCGAAAGGTGGTTCGTGCGGCTGAAAGAGGCGCGGATTCAAGGCGTGTCTTCCAAGGGGCAAGGCGACTCCAACAGACAAGGGTGCTGCCAGATCGAAGGCATTCACCCGGGGCGGGCCAGGAACGGGAGGAGATCGCCGCGTCCGATGGGCACGAGCGGAAGCGCCGTGAACGGCGCGCCCCGACCACTTGCGGATGCACCGCAGCAATTGAGCAATTCTTATTCTCAGGGAGCGCGGCGGGTCGAAGGACGACCCAGCCGCGCTCCGGGGCAAAAGGAAAACGACGGCGACCTCCCCATCCACGGATAAGCATGATGCCCGCCCGCCATGGCTGGATCCAGTTACCCGCGGAGTCGAGGGTTCCCGGTGTCCAATTGACGCCGCCCGGCATCGCGAGCAGACTCCACATGTTCAAACATGCGCCCCGGACGGAAAGAAGAAATCGCCTCCAGATTCTGGAATTACCCCGCTCTGTACATGGTGGTGAAGCTCTGGCTCTATTCCGGAGCGTTCCGCGCCATGGTGCTGATGGTGATCTCCGTCGGCATCACCATCGCGCTCGCTCTCCCGAAGATTTGGAGATCCACTCCGGAGGGCTTCACCCCCGAGATCCGCATCAGCTTCCTGGATGTTTTGCAAGCCCGAGCCCTGGAACGTTCAGGCCGTGAAGCCCTCGAACAGGGCAAGGTGGGCGAGGCCTTGATCAGCTACCAACTCGCCATCGAGAATACGCCGGCAAATCAGGACCTCTTGCGAAGAAGCCTCCGCATCGTGGCCAAACACGCGGTCACCGAGGAGTCCCGTTCCTACACCGTGGCCCGCCTGTTTTGGCTGCTGCGACTTTCCCAGACCAACGCCGCCGACTTGGAAATGGCGTCCGACATTCTCAATTCCAGCGGACGCTTTGGACTCGCGATTCACTTCCTTAAGGATTCGCCCAAGCCGCTCCCTCCAACGGTTCACTTGCAGTGGCTCAAATCCCTCGTGCTCGCAGGCGAGTTCGGCGAGTTTTCCCGCGCGCTGTCGGCCGGCCCGCCCGGCTTGCTGGACGCCGGGGACGGAAAGCTCCTCGCGTTGACACACGAAGCCCTTCGAGACCCCGCCGCCACAACCTATCCGGTCGAGATCACCCAGGCCGCTCAAGACGATTCCCGTGAACGGTCCGTCTTTGCCCATCGTCTGCTCATGCAAATCGCTCTGGCCCGCGGCGATAGCTCCGCTTATGAGAAGTCCCTCCAGCGGCTCGGAGAGCACCAACGCGCGCTCGCCGCGGATCACGCTCGCTTCTGGATGCTGCTGGCCCAGCGCGGGCAGCGCTCACGGGCGCAAGAACTCGCCGTCTCATCGTCGCTGCGGCCCGCGAGTGAAGCCGAAGTGGAGATCCTGTCCAAGGCCAGGCTCGAACTGGGACTCGACGCGCAAACCCTGGAACTCCTGGCCCAATACATCCCGACCTTCCCCGCCTCCGTGTCCTTGTGGTTGCTGAAAGGATTCATCCTGCAAAAACAAGGGGACTGGAGCGGCATGCTTCAGACCGCCATCGCGATTCGTGATACGAAGGAGCTTGGAGGTTCGCTCGATGGATTCGCCCACTATCTCGAAGGCCGGGCCTTGCTGGCCCAGGATCGCCCGGAATCCGGAGCATCCAGTTTCGCCAAGGCGGTGGCGTCTCCCTTTGTGGCCAGCGCGGCGGGGTCCATGGCTCAGGGCATGATTGACGCACGACACCCCGCGATGGCTCTTCAATTGCTGCGATCCGCGCCCACGAATTCCATTCCCGCGCCGTCGCTCCATCGACTGCCGCTCCAAATCGCCGAATCCCAAAAGGACGAATCGATGCTGCTGACGTCGGCCAGATTCCTTCACCAATCCTCGGAAAATGACCTCGCTGAGATGTCGAACCTCGCCGCAGCCCTCCTCATCAATCGCAAGGATCCAGCTCAAGCCTTGGCCCTCACGCTCAGGATCACTCAACTACGCCCTGATCTTCCCGCATTCCGGATCAATCACGCCCAGGCCCTCACCCAGAACTACCGGCCGGCCGAAGCCATCCGGCTCCTTCAATCCATGGGAACGAACCGGTTCTCCGAATCGGAACGAACCGCCTACCACTTCGCCGTGGCCGATGCCCGGCTGGCGCTGGGCGAAACCAACGCTGCCCGCCTCCATGCCGCTCTCCTGCGGCAGGAATCACTCTTCCCGTCCCAGCTCGACCGGATCAAGGAGATCCTTCCCCTCAACGCGCGGCCAGTTTCTTCTCGACCTTGAACTTCTCGAGAACCACGTATCTCGGCAGGCCGCCTTCATGAAACGGACGGGTCTCCCCCGCAACCAGCGGAGCAGCGTACTCCACAAACTTCTCGTTCGGCATGAATCCGTCTTCGGATATCCAGTCGCGCGGAATCGTTCGCTCCACGTTCGCAATGTCCCCCAGGGGCTGCAGCCCCGTGGTCCAGCGATAAGGCTGCTGGCTCGTGCGGACAATCTTGGCCATCAAACCGCTCTGGCCTTCCACCGCCGCCCTGACCGCCGCCTCGCCACAGGCGACCGCCTCCAGCATATCGGTTTCGCTGGCATAATGCGCCGCTGCCCTTTGGGCGTATCCCAATTTCACGGTGCGGGTCTTTAAATCCAGTTTTCCCTGCACGATCTCCGCCAAGTGATCCGCCGCCCCGGAAAGCACCGCGTGACCAAAAGCGTCGAGACGCGACTTGTCGACTCCCATTTCCTCGCCATTCGCGTTCTTCAATCCTTCACCCACCACCACGATGCAATAGTGATGCGCGGCCACGGTTTCCTTGATCTTCTCGAGAAACGCCGGTTCATTGAACCGAATCTCGGGTAAAAGAATGATGTGAGGCGCGTCGGAAGGCCTCCGCTTCGCCAGCACCGTGCCCGCCGCGATCCACCCAGCGGCCCGGCCCATGACTTCGATGATGCAGCAGGATCCATCGTCCGTAGCCATGCTCCCCACGTCTAAACCAATTTCCATGACCGACACCGCGTTGTACTTGATCACCGAGCCATAGCCTGGAGAATGGTCCGTGTGGGGCAGGTCATTGTCGATCGTCTTGGGAACCCCCATCACCCGCATTTCATATCCCCTCTTGAGCGCTTCCAGATGGATCTTGTGCGCGGTATCTTGAGAATCGTTGCCTCCCGCGTAACAAAAATACCTGATGTTGTGCGCCTGAAAAACTTCGAACAACCGGTTCATGTCCTTCGCCGCCTGATCCGGCTTTTTGATGAAGTCGAGCTTGTAGCGGCAGGTTCCCAAGGCGGCGGCGGGCGTGTGCTTCAAACCTTCGATCGACTGCCTCTTCTCCTCCTGCAAATCGATGAGCTCCTCATTCAGAATCCCCAAAATCCCATTCAGACCACCGTAAATCTCCTCGATCTGGTCCGGATGACGCCCGGCCTCCAGAATGACACCGACAACGCTGGCATTGATCACGGCCGTGGGCCCTCCCGATTGGGCCACCAATAGATTTCCCACAAGTTCAGGCATAATATTGATGTTCAACCGGTTGCATTAGGCATCAAGTAAGGAAAGAGCCCGACCTGGCCGGCAAAACGCCGCGAACCTTGCCCGCCGGTCCTCCAGGTGTCAAAGCGGAATATCCCATCGCGATCACACGAAGTGCAGGCCAAGCTTGGCTTTTCTCATTTGAGAAGCCAAGGCAGGCGCAGACCGATTTCTTTGCACCTCGGTTCCGGGAGGGCGGCGTTCCACCGCCGTCCCACTTTTTCAGAGGGTGATCAGGATGGGCTGCGGTGGAACGCAGCCCTCCCGGCGCGATTCATCGTCCCAAGGCGCGTCCATGTGACGATTCTTCAAGGACAGTCATCTTGAAAGATCCGTGACCTCCACTCCACCCCAAACGTCTGAAAGCGTCACTTCAAACATGCCGGCGGAATTCCACCTTATCCCCGCGCGATCTCCTGATTCTCCATGAACGCGTAGCAGAGCATATGGCAAATGCCCATCTGGGCGTCCTCGGCTCGGCCATAATGTTCGCTATCGATGACCAGAACCCGCTTGGCGAGTGCCGCCAATTTCCCGCGCTTGCCTCCCACCAAAGCCACGGTCTCCAGCCCGTGGTCGTTGGCCCACGACACCGCCTTCACCAAATTGGGCGAGCTTCCGCTCACGCTCATGACCAGAAGCACGTCACCGGCGCGTCCGTAATTCTCGAGCTGGCGCGAAAATACATCCTCATACGCGTAGTCATTGCCGATCGCCGTCATCCAACTCACGTTGTCGTTCAACGAAAGAACACGAAACCGCTTTCCCAACTTGTCCGAGGCGCCCTTGCCCAGATCCGTCGCAAAGTGCGACGCGTTCGCCGCGCTCCCGCCGTTGCCGCACACAAAGATCTGCCGGTCCTCCCGATGAACTTTGGACAGCAGTTCGACCAAACCCGCCACCTCATCCACGGCAATCGAATCCAACGCCGCCTTCTGAGCCTCGATATACCCCCGCAGCCAGGTCTTCATAAACTTATTCGTTGTCGCCATCCAACAATCCGCCCAAACCGCCGAGCACCGAACCTTCCTCGCGTCCCCGTCCGCCCACCAATTTCGACGAGGACACGATGCGATCAGCCAGGCGGCTCAGGGGCAAGGACTGCAACCAAATCCTTCCAGGACCCCGCAGTCGGGCAAAGAAAAGCCCTTCGCCGCCAAACAAGGCCGATTTGATCTTTCCGACGTATTCGATGTCGAAATCGACGGTTGGCTGATAACCCACGACGCAGCCGGTATCGACCCGCAACACTTCCCCGACGGCGAGTTCACGGGCGATGATGGTGCCGCCCGCGTGCAGAAACGCCCAGCCGTCTCCTTGCAAGCGTTGCATGATGAATCCTTCGCCCCCGAACAATCCGGCCCCGATCTTGCGCTGCAAAGCAATGCCCACCGTCACACCTTTGGCTGCGCAGAGGAACGAATCCTTTTGGGCGATCAACTCGCCCCCAATCTCGCTCAAATGCACGGGCACAATCTTGCCTGGATACGGCGCGCCAAAGGAAGCCTTCCGCTTGCGGCTCGATTGGTTCTGAAACACCGTCATGAACAGCGATTCCCCCGTCAGCAACCGCTTCCCTGCTCCCACCAACGAGCTCAAAAAACCCTTCTTCTCCTGGGAGCCATCCCCGAAAATCGTCTCCATCTGGATGCCGTCTTCCATGAACATCATGGCGCCCGCCTCGGCCACCACCGCTTCCATGGGATCCAGCTCAATTTCGACAAATTGCAAATCGTCGCCATGCACGACGTAATCCACCACATCCATTGTTGCCATAACTCGAGTCTCCAGTTGGTTGTTCTCAATTGCCGCCAGTCCGCGCCCGGCAAAGCCCTCGCTTCGCAAACGCGCGGCTACTCCTACCCGACACCAATCCCAAACCACAAGTTTCGAGAAAAGTCGCGCCGACGACCAGCGGGAGGGCCGGGCGAAAAACGAGGCCGTTCCACGCTTTGAACCCGTTTCCCGTGTATCCCGATGTTGTTGGTAGGGCGGGCCTGTCCCAGCCCGCCGCCCACGGGATGCAAAACATCATGCTCCGGCGGCGCGCCGGGACGGACGCGCCCTACCTGCATCACCGGCAACATCGGGATGCACCGACCCGTTTCGTTCGCCTCGCCACCTCGCAGGCTGGGCAGCCGGCGCGACAGCAGACAAGGCTGTCTGCGTTACAGAACGACCCGGTCATCGGCATTCCGGGAATGCTCTGCCCCGCTCTGAACCCAATCCCGCCTCAATCCACCCGGCGCAGCCGGTAAAACAACCGATCCTGCGCAGGGCGCGTATCACGAAAGAGGGATCCACCCGCCGTCAAGATCATCTGCTCCAGCCGCGTCCAGGTCACCAGATCCGACGAAACTTCGAGAACCACCGCCCGCCCCGCCGGACCCGACAGTCCAAGCTCGACGCCAAGCCCAGCCACCCGGCTGACGCTCCGAATCCGCAGCGGCTCCTCCACCGCCGCCGGTGCGCGACCCGTATGGGCTGCATCCCGATGAAACATGGCCCACGGCGTGTCCGCCAGTCCCGTCGTGCCGCGAATGGCATAAACTTTCCCATCATAGCTGCCGAGGTAAAGCACACCCCCCCGATCCAGCGCCGGGGCCGCGTAAAGGGGCCCTCCCGTCGCGAATTCCCAGCGCCGCGTCCCATTCGCATTCATCGCATACAACTTCGAATCGAACGCCGCCACGTAAACCGTCCCGTCGTTCCCCAACACCGGCGCTCCATAAATCGGACCTCCAGTCACAAACTCCCAACGACGCGTCCCTTCCGACGTCAGCGCCACCAACCGTCCGTCCTCCGTGCCGAAATACACGCCACCATCCGCCCCCACCACCGGAGACCCGCTGATCGCCGCGCTCGAAACATATTGCCAGCGGCGCGTTCCATCCGGGCGCACGGCGTACAAGCGCTTGTCCGCCGACCCCACATAAACGGTGCCATCAGATCCAATCGCCGGAGAGGAAGCCACCACGCCGCCAGTTTGAAATTGCCAGAGCACGTTCCCCTCCGCGTCCACGGCATAAAGTCGATGATCGTACGCACCAAAATACACCCGTCCGTCAGCACCCACCGCGGGAGACGAATAAATCAATCCGCCCACGGCCACCGACCAGCGCGCCGTCCCGTCACTCTTCACCGCATGCAACCGGTTGTTGTTGTCTCCCACATAAACGGTCCCGTCCCGCCCAATCGCAGGGGAGCTGTCAATCGCGGAGCCCGCCTCGAACCTCCACCGCAGCACCCCGTTGGTTTGCAATGCATACAACCCGCCATCCTGGCTGCCCACATAGAGCACACCCTCCCCAACCGCGGGAGAGGAGACGACCGCGGCGCCCGTGGCAAATTCCCACCGCTTCTGCCCAAACGGACTCAACGCATAAACTTTCCCGTCATTCGATCCCACATAGACCGTGCCGTCATTCCCCAGCGCCGCGGAAGACCTGACCTCGCCCCCGGTGGCCACGTCCCAGAGTTTCGAACCCAATTGCCCGACAATCAGCACCGCTTCTTCGCTGGCCACGCTGCCTGCCGAGTTCCGCACGCTCACGGCGTAACGTCCCGTCGCGCTGGTCGCAACCGCCGACAACGTCAGAACCGCGTTGGTCGCCTGCGGCAGATGGGTGCCGTTCAAAGTCCACTGATAACTCAAAGGCGCCGTGCCGGCCGCGCTCACATTGAAGAGGACCGTCGTCCCCACCAGCACCGTCCGGCTTTGCGGTTGGGACAATATCGAAGGGGGCGTGTTGGGTGCGCTCACTACCACGCGAAAACTCCGTTCCACCGTGGTCCCCGCGTCCGACACCCTCACGGTCACCTCCGATGGCCCGCTCCTCCCCCGGGCCGGGATCAGGGTCAACGTGCGCCGCTCCGGAGTCCCGCCCACCACGAGCCCGGATTCCGGCAGCAAACCCGCATCCGTAGCCGCCACTCGAATCCGCAAGTCCGCCCGGGGCGTGTCGAGGTCCTCCAGGTTCAAAACGATCGGGGCGCTGGTCGTGTCTTGGTTCAGAGCTTGATCGAGAATCTCCGCCAACAGGGGCGGATCGTCCACCGGTCGCACCACAAGCTTGATCTCATGGGTTGAACTCAATCGCCCGTCTCTCGCCACCAGCCGGAGCGTCGCCGTTCCATACGCATTGGAATTCGGAACGATTCTCAAGGAACGGTCCGCGCCCAAGCCGTTCAAGACAATGTTCGTCGGCGAAACGAGCTGCGGATCGGAAATCTCGAAGGCCAGTTGAACCGCGTCGTTTTCGCGGTCTGTCACGGTCACGGGCACGACCACCGGCGTGTCCTCGTCCGTCACCACCTCCGCCGGCGCCACAATCTTCGGCGCTTCATTGATGGACACCACGGTCAACAGAAACGCTTGGCTCGCGGAAAGCGATCCGTCATTCACGGAAACGGTCAGGGTCGCCGTCCCCGTTCTTCCCGGCGCCGGTGTGACCACGAGCAGGCGGCTGTCCCCCTCGCCGGTGATGACCATGCCGGGGGCGGGAACCAATGCTGGATCACTGCTCGTCACCCCGACCTTCAACTGATCCAAGGGCGTATCGATATCGCCCAGCGTCAACGCGATGGGTCCCGTCGAGCCGTTCTCGGGCGCGCTGCGAGCGGCCAGAGGCGCGAGAGTTGGCGCGTCATTGACGGGCTCGATCGTCAAATCAAAGAATTGAGTCACCGTATCGCTCCCGCCCGCGTCCACCCCTCCGTCGTCCCGCACTGTCACGGTCACCCGGGTTTTTCCGAAAGCATTCGGCAACGGCGTAAGAATCAACCGACCGTTCACCGCGGGACTGGTGTAAGTCACCGCGGGATCCGCTAGAATACCCGGCACGCTCGATGCCGCCGTGACGGTGAGACGCTGCGTTTCGTTGGCCGCTCCCGAAGTAATTCCCGACAAGACCAGCGTGAAGACCCCCGAATCCTCCTCGCGGGTGATATTGTTCAACGGATTCAACGTGGGCGCGTCGTTGACCGGTCGAATCGACACCCGGAACTCAATCGCCTCGGAACGATCGACGCCCTCGTGGTCCCGGCCCCCGTCGTCCACCAAAACCACCCGGACCAACGCTTCACCGAACGCCTGGGCCGCCCCGGCAAACCGAAGTTCCCCGTCCGCGGATATCGCGGGCAGTTCGGAAAACAACGCCGGGCTCGTCGTGGAAACCTCGAAGCGCAACCGCTGACCCGCTTCATCCGCAGGCCCCGCCGAAAGACGGCTCGCCCATCCCGGCAAGCGCGTCAATCCAGCGTCCTCCCGCACCACCACGTTGGTGCCGGAAGTGAATCCGGGCGCATCATTCACGGGGGTCACCTTGACCATGAAACCGTTGGTCACACTCGCCCTTCCGTCGTCCACAATAACCGTCAACCGCCCCTCGCCGCTGGCGTTGGTGGCCGGCTGAACCCGGAGCAAACGGTTGGTCCCGGTGCCGGACACGCCCAAATTCGCCAACGGAAACAGAATGGGATTGGAGCTTTCCACCCGCACACGCGGCTCGGACGTCTCACGATCACTGACCAAAAGGGGCACGGTCAACGGAACGTCTTCAGGCGTGGTCTGATCGCCCGGCACTCCAAGCACCGGCGCCTGATTGACCGCGCTCACGACCAGCACAAAACGGTTGGTCGTGCTCGCCTCCCCGTCGCCGGCCACCACCGAAATCGTCGTTTCGCCGGTTCGATCCCGCGACGGTAGCACTCGCAAAGTCCAGTTCGTCCCCCCTCCGCCCAGGGTCAGATTCGCGTTCGGAACGAGTTCCAAATTGGAACTGGTCACCGTCACACGGAGCCGTTCCGCGGGCGTGTCGATGTCGCTCACCATGATCGCGATGGGCGCGGTAGACGTGTTCTCCGCCGTGGATTGCGGCAACAACGCGCCCAACACCGGCGGATCATTCACCGGCAGAAAATCAACCGTGAACGAGCGTGTGGTCGAGTCTTGTCCGCCTCCCGCCGTTCCGCCGTCATCTCGCACCATCACGGTCACCGTCACTTTCCCAAATGCGTTCGTCACGGGAGCAAGCACCAGACGGCCGGTCGCCGCGGGCGATACATAATTCACCTCCGGATGAGGCATGAGAGCGGGATTACTCGAGAGGGCAGTCACCGTCAACTGCTGCGCCTCATTCGGCGCTCCCGAACTCAGTCCGGAAAGGGTCAGCGTGAACGGCCCCGAATCCTCGTCCCGGGTCAGGTTGTTGACCGTATTCAGCGTCGGAGCATCATTCACCGGATCGACGCGAATCGTAAAAGTGCGCGCCAGCGAACGCTCCGCCCCGCCATCCGCCGTCCCCCCGTCATCGACCAACACGACCGACACCGTCGCCACTCCAAAAGCATTCGCGGTCGGCGCAAAGGCCAGGGTTCCGTCGGCATTCACAGTCGGTGCTGTCTCGAACAAAGCCGGCGACGTGTTCGAAACTTCAAATCTCAAGGTCTGTCCTGCTTCATCCCCGGGCCCCTTGGACAAACCGCGAGCCCAGCCCGCCAGTCGGGCGGCGCCGGAATCCTCCGACACCGCCACGTCCGGACCGGCCACAAAAGAGGGCGCGTCGTTCACGGGCTTCACCTCGACCGCCACGTCGCGGGATACACTGGAAATGCCATCGGACACCGTCACCGTCAGCCTCGCCCGGCCGGACCGGTCGGGGGACGGCGTCAAACGCAACACCCAATTGGTTTCAGCCGCGCTCCCGGTGGCGCGCGTTACCAGCACGCCCGCCCGAGGCAAAAGGAGTTCGTCCGAGGAAACGGCGGTCACAGCCAAACCCGATGCCGGCGTGTCGGGGTCAGCAACTGAAAAACGAAATTCCGCGGCGACCTGGTCCTCGATCAACGTCAGATCACCCAGTCCTGACAGCGCAGGCACCCGGTTGACCGCAGTCACGGTCAACTTGAACGAGGTCTGGTTCGTGGAAGATCCGTCGGAAACGAACAGCGTCAACACCGCGCTCCCCGACTGCGTCGGCACAGGCGTCACGGTCAAGAATTGAAACGGAACTCTTCCGGCCACGGTGATCGCCGTGGCGGGCACGAGGACCGGATTGTCCGAAACCACCGTGACGACCAAATTCGTGATGGCCGTATCGGGATCGGACACCGCAACGGGAAGAGGACCCGCCGCCTTCCCCTGTTCGATCGTGGTGCCTGGAATGGGCTCGATGAAAGGCGCGTCGTCCACGTCCAGGACCCTCAACACAAACGTGCGCGTGACCGAGTCCTGGCCGCCATCCGCCACGCCTCCACTGTCGCGCACGGTCACCGTGACCACGCTGCTTCCCACCGCGTTGGTGCGGGGCAGCAACAAGAGCACCGAAGATCCGAACACCGAAGTTCGAATACGCGGATGAGGAAGGAGGTCCTGGTTGCCCGACTCCGCCGTCACCGTGAGGGTCTGGCCTTCATTGGGCGCGCCGATGCCGAGGTTGCTAAGTTCAATCCCGGTCTCCCCGGAGTCTTCATCGATGGTCAGACCGGGAATCGGATCCAAGGTTGGAGCGTCGTTCACCGGCTTGATCTCGATCCGGGCGACCTGCTCCACCGAGGTGTCCTGGCCCCCGTTCGCCGTGCCTCCGTCGTCCCGCAGCCGTAGGGACAGCGTCGCGACTCCAAAAGCATTCGGAGCCGGCTTGAAAGTCAGCGTGCCCTCCGCATCCAACGCCGGCGCGTCCTCGAACCATTCCGGATTCGAGTTCGAAAGCAGAAATATTCCCCGCTGGCCCGACTCCGAGGCAGGTCCCATCCTGAGATACGTCGCCCAGCGAACCAGCCGGCTCGAACCTGAATCCTCCAAAACCGACACGTCCGGACCCTTGACGAAGGATGGTGCTTGATTCACACCCAGCACCGAGATTTCCAGCAACACGGGATCGCTCGCGTTCACCCCGCCATTCGCCGTGCCCGCGTCATCGATTAATCGAATCAACACCGTCGTGCTGCCGGAACGCCCCTCCGCCACCGCAAACCGCAAGGTCCCATCGCGATCGATCGCCGGCAAGGTGGCGAAAAAAGCCGGTTCCGACGGGGCCACCGCAAAACTCAATCCCTGAACAGACTCGTTGGCCGGACCCGCTTTGATCTCCTTGGCCCACGCCGCAATCGCCTGTGGACCCGCGTCCTGCCGAATCGAAACATCCGCGCCCCGCACAAAACTTGGAGCGTCGTTCACCGGCAGTATCTCGACGGCGATCCGATGCTCCACCGTGTCCTGGCCATCCGAGATCAACACCCGAACCGTGGCGTTGCCAAACGTGTCCGGACGCGGCGCGACCTCCACGCTGCCCGTGCTCTCGCCCGCCACATACCGGACAACCGGTGGGAACAAAAGATCCGCGCGATCCACTTCGGCGGTCACGGTCAATGTTTGTCCCTCGTTCGCCGGCCCCGGCGAGAGTTCCGATAATGGCATCACGAGGGCAGTTCCATCCTCGCGGGTGGACGCCGTCGCAGCCGCCACAACACGCGGCAAGTCATTGCTCGGTGCAACCTCGAACCGAAGGGAGTTCGTCACCGCCAAAGCACCGTCCGACAACACCACGGACACCACAGTGGTTCCGAACTCGTCCGGCCGGGGTGTCAGGGTCAAAGTCCGATTGGTGCCGCTTCCACCCAACACAATGCCACCGGCCGCCAACAAACGGGTGTCGGCACTCGTTACCGTGAGCGACAACGAAGCGATGGAAGTATCCGGATCGTCCGCCAAAAATGGAATGGGTCCGGAACCTCCCGGCGCATCTTCACCCGTTCGAATGACTGCGGGCAAACCCAGGAGCGGAGGCCGGTTCAACGATTCGACCACAACGTTGAACCGTGCAACGGCTGTGGCACCCTCCGCGTCCGTCACGGTTACCTCAAGCGTGGCCGTGCCCGTGCGGTCACGCACGGGGATCAATAGCAACGACCGCGAGGCCGCGTCCCCCAGCAATTCGATCCTCGACGTGGGCAGCAGGGCTGGATTGGAACTGGACAACGTCACCCCGAGCAACTCCGGCGCTGTTTCCGCGTCACCCACGGTGAACGCGATCGGTGCGGAACTCTTGTTCACGTCAATGCGCACTTTGGCGATGGTTGAGATCGTGGGAGGACGATTCCCCGCCGCGACTCTCAAGGATACCCCCGCCGTGCCCGAACGGCTTACCCCCGAACCCGTATTCCCCTGATCCGTGAGAATCATCGAAATCGAAGCGGGTCCAGAAAAACCCGCCGGAGGAGTATAACGAATGGCGCGCATGGCGGCGTTCAAATCGGCCAGTGTTCCAATCGCCTGGAAAGACCCGCTTCCAGGCAAGCCATTCTCGAACGTCAACCCCGTCGTCCCGGCCAGATCCAACAAGCCCGGCACCGCCGCCAAGGTCCAGCGCAGCACCCCGGATCCGGCGTCCACATCCGCCCCGGTGACCGCGGGCAGCGTGAAGGTCTGGTTCTCGGTCACGGTGAGGGTTCCGCCAGGTGCGGCGATGGTCGGAGCATCATTCACCGGCCGCACGGTCAGCAAGAAACTCGTGCTGGCCGATGCTTCTCCGTCCTGAACCGTCAGGGTCACCGTCGCGGTGCCGTTGGCGTCGGCAGCGGGCCGCAACGTCACCGTGCGCTGTCCCTTCCCCGCCGAAGCCACCGTGATCCCGCCATTGGAAATGAGTCCGGGATTCGAGGAACTCGCCGTCACCGTCAAAGCCTCCGCGGCGGTTTCAAGGTCCGAAACCGTAAACCCGGCAGCGGGCGACACCGAATCTTCATCCATCACCACGGGGAGAACGGGACTGATCTGGGGAAGATCATTGAGCGGGGTCACCACCAATTGAAAAAACACGCGATTACTCGCGCCCTGAGGGTCGGTCACGGTCACCACGATCAAGTTGGTTCCGAACAAGTTCGTCGCGGGAAACAGCGACAAAGTGCGATTCGTGCCCGTGCCCTCGATGCGGATATGGCTCATCGGCACCAAAACCTCATTGGTGGCAACCGCCGTCACGGTCAAACTCGTGGCAGGCGACTCGAGGTCAGAAATCGTGATCGGCACGGGAACAATCGGCGTGTCTTCAAACGTCGTCATCTGCGGAATGGGCTGAATCGTCGGCGGCGTGTTCGCACGATTCACCGTCACTGTGAAAGTGGACAGCGCGCTTCCGATGGGGGGAATGGATGAAGTGTCCGTTGCCACCAAGCTAATGGACGCCACTCCCGTCTGCCCTGTGGCTGGCCGCAACGTGACACTGCGGGACTCCCCGGTGCCGTCGAACGTGATGTTCGAGACCGGCAATAATGCGGGGTTCGAGGAAATCGCTCGCACCGTTACCAGGGTCGACGGGGTATCCACGTCTCGCACGGAAAAGAACACTCGTCTCGACGCCTCGTTCTCGTTGAATGTGAAGCTCTCGATCGGGGAAACGACCGGAGCGTCGTTCACCGGAGCGATGCTCACCACCAAGTTGGTGGTGGCCGTTTCCCCCGAGGTATCACGAACGGTCAGTGCAATGCGCGCCAAACCACTTTGATTGGGAGCCGGAGTGAACCGAATGGATCGATCGAATCCCGATCCGCCCAGCGAAACACTTAAAGGCGGGATCAAGTCAGGGTCCAGGCTCATAAAGGTCAGCACCAGTTCGTTGAAATCGTCCTCTTCGTCCGCCACGTTCACCACCACCGGCCCCGAACCTCCCACTTGGTCCTCTAGCATCACCAACCGGTTTGATCCGGGCGGGACCGGCGAGCCAAGGAGAATCACGGGCGGCGTGGTCGGCGGGAGCACTTTTACGTTGAACGTGCGCTTGGCGTTCCGCGTCGCGGCATCCCCAATATCGCCGTCGTAAACCGTCAAACTCAACGGCACAACCACCCCCTCGGGCGGCACTGCCGCGCTCAGGACCGGCGTGATGATCAGAATCCGGTTCGTCGAAGTGCCTTGAATCTGCACGTTCTCCACCGGAATCACCGAGGATTGCGATTCCACCACGAAGAGCAGCTCCTCGGGCGGTGTCTCCGCGTCGCTGGCCGAGAACGGCACCTGCGCCTGCTTGCTCGTCTCGACGTCCGGAATCACGGAGAGCACGGGTCCATTCCGATTCTGAATCACCAGAATCGAGATCGGCGCGCTGGCGACTACGTCCTGGGTGCCGTCCAGATTCCTCACGCTTGCCCGCACCTGCAAGGTATGCCGGTTGATCTCCGAGATCGTTACGGCAGGGAAAGTCACCAAACCTCCCGGGCGCACAAAGGTTTGGCGGCCGACAAGACCCGCGCCTGAATACAACTCCAGACTCAGTACCATGCCTCCAGGAGCGGTGGTGATCGTTGTGTCCACCACCACGTTGGCCGGCGAAGTCATCACTCGGCCCGCCCTCGGACTCGTGATCGTGACTTGCGCGTTCACCCGCCCCGGACGCGCCACCGTTCTCGCCACCATCGGCCAGGAACTGACCGCCGGACCCGAACTGCCCGGAATCGCGAAAATATGATCGTCGAAGGATCCAATGTAGACTGTGCCGTCAGGCCCAATCAGCGGTGAAGCATGAAACTGCTCGCCGCTGTTGAATTCCCACCTGTAAGTCCCCTGGGAGCTCAGGGCCAACAGCCGCCCGGCGCTCCCAACGTCCGTCGGGACATAGATGGTGCCGTCCGCCGCCAGCGCCGCGCTCCCATGCACCAAACCCTCCGCCGTATAGGACCACTTCAAAGTCCCGTTCGGATTCACGGCGTAAAACTTGTTGTCCCAGGAGCCGACATACACGGTCCCGTCCAAACCCACCACCGGCGACGCAAAAATAGCGTCCCCCGTCTCGAAGGCCCACAACCTCGACCCGCCCGAACCAAAAGCGTAAAGCCGGTTATCGGCCGAACCGGTGTAGATCGTCCCGTCCGGGCCAATCGCCGGTCCGCCGCTGATTCCCAGTGTAGTTTTCCCCACCCAGCGGTTCCCCAGCGCAGACGTCAACGCGTAGAGGTTGCCATCCAGCCCGCCGATGAAAATCGAGTTGTCCACCCCAATCGCCGCCGAAGAAATGAAGTTGGCCGGAAAACTGTTGGAACGAATCAATCCCCCGCTGCGAAGGTCGAACACGAAGAGGCGCCGGTTCTCAGCTCCCGCCACAATGACCTGCCCTTCGGTCGTGATCGCCGGCGAGGAATAGACCGTTCCGGAAATGTTGATCCCGAAGCCATACGTCGTGTTCGTCCACTTCAACGACCCGTTCGGATTCAACGCGTAAAGCCAGTCTCCCGAGCCGAATAAAATCGTGCCGTCCGGCGCCACCGCCGGGGAGGAACGAATGCTGTTGTCGGTCGATAACCGGGCGGCGTAGCTCCAGTTCAAGCGCCCGCTGGCCGCGTCCAGAGCGTACAAGCTTCCATCCAAGGAACCCGCGTACAATGTCAACCCGTCCGGGGATAGCGCGGGAGCGCCGAAGATATCCCCGCCGGTCTTGAATCGCCATTTCTCGCCCCTTTGCACTCCCTGGCCCCAACCGGAAACCACGGTCAGAACGAGAACCAAGATGGCGATTACAGCACGAATCGCTCGCCGCGTCGACGGCCAGCAGTTAGAGAATTGCATGAAGATAGAATCCGGGAATCAGCGGTAATACGTCATCCGCCGAGCCATTCCACAGGGCTCTCGTCCGCCTCTCTTCCAACCCTTCCGACAAGGATCCAACCGCCGCACCTTGGGTGCGCATCGCGAAGAACCCTTGTCGTGTGGGTTAAGCAAGATCGGCAAACCTGGATGTTGGCTATGGGAATCAGATCCAACTGCGCCATTATGCGCAATTCCCCACAATTCGCAAGCCGCCCTTCCGAATGTGCCTGCAAAAGTTCAGCGGACTTGAATTGCCCCCGCCGGACCGCAGCGTTCACGCCGCTTCAAGGCCTGAGTCGTGTGTTGGTGATGATTCGCGATTCGAAAAGCACGAGTTGGATTTACACACCCGCCACCAACCCCGCCGCGTTGGCGTGCTTCAACGCCTCCAACGATTTCCCCTCCAACCCCGATTCCTTGAGCTTGAGAATCGCTGACTCGAAGTAAAGGAACGGCGCATGGGACCCAAACAACACCCGTCCAGACGGCACCTCCGCCAGCAAAGATTCAATCCCGCCCATGCCCTCCAGGCTCGAGATCTCAAGAAACACATCGCCCGCAGCCAACACTTGCAACAAAGGCTTCGCCCTCAAAACCCTGAAGGAATTGAGCAACACCAGCTTCAATCCACGCACCCCGGCCACACTCTCGGCCAACGGACCCGCTTCCAACATCGGAATCTGGACACGCGGATGGACCATCCGCTCGTCTTCCATCTGCAGGGCCAATTGCACGACGGCTCCCGAAGCGGCCGCCATCCGAAGCAATTCCCGGAATCGAGCATCGTCCAGAGCGTAGCCATGGTAACCTGGGAACAGCCTGATCCCGAGCATGCCCCGCTCGAAGCGGCACCGGCGCCATTCCTCCCGCCAATCCGGAGCCGCTGGATTCACCGTTCCAAAAGGCTGTAAAATGCCCCGCCCGAAGGTCCGGCAATCCCGCGCCAAACGGTCGTTCACGGAATGAAGGTCCTTCTGGAACATCGCCTCAAAACTACCCGCCCAGGCTTGCGTCACCCCGGCCTTCCTCAACTTCCGCACCCAAGCTGCCGTTTCCCGCCCGCTTCCTGATCCGCGAAACGGCCAGGCACCCAAACTGACATTCACGTCGATCAACCCTCCAAACTTTTTCTGCTTCGGGATCTCCACACTTCCCGCCGCGAGAGGCCACGTCATGGCCATCCCGGCGAGGGCTTGCTCCAAAAACACCCTCCGAGTCCTCTTCATGCTTTCACACCCTTTCGTTCGAGGATGGGAGTCAGAAGCTCGCGCAAATTACGGCCCAAAATCGACTCCCGCTCGCGGTCCGTCAGATCCGCACCCATCACTTTGCCGAGTTGGGAGGCGAAACTCCGTCCCGGTGCGTCACTCCCAAACAAGACGCGCCTCACTCCCAGCTCACGAACCGCCATTTCCGTAAAACCCGCCACGGGATCGCCACCACCCAGCTCGACCCAAACGTTGCTTGAGGAACGCACCGCCCGCAAACCCCATTCCCAATCCCCTCCCGCATGCCCGCAAATGAATCGCACCGAAGGATGCCGGCCCGCCAGTTGCGCGAGGTCCATCGGCGTCGATTCTCCCGGCAGATTCCCCGTCACCTTGATCCACGTGTGCTGGAAAACGGGGGCTTTCAATTCCCCGGCCCGATGGACGATGGGATCCAACTCCGGCCCCGTGCATCGTCTCGCCACCCAAAGTTTGACCCCTACCATCGGCCCCTCTGCCACGTGACGTTCCAATTCCTCCAGGCTTTCCCGGACATAACCCGGATTCAGATAAACGAATCCAAACACCCGGTCTGGATGTGCCCGCACAGCCCGCAACACGTCGGCGTTGTCTTGGCGGAACTTCTCCGGCTTCGGATCGTATTCCCAAGTCATCCCCATGAAGACGCAAACCCTGGCGATGCCCATGCGATCCGCATAACGCAGCAAACGCCCCATCCTCTCCTCGGGCGAGTTCCCCGCCATGCCACCCAAATGACAGTGTAGATCCCAGATCTGCATGCTCGGCAGCGAGCTCCCAATGTCGTTGGATCGCGCTGTGCAGAACAGCTTCCAGCCCGGAACAAGATCACGCAAGCACGAGAGAGAGGTGGCTCAAGACAGGCTTCGAATGCTTTCTCTCCGTGTCCCTGTGCCTCCGTGAGAACCGCCCACCCAGAGCGACCTCGAACATCCCACGGTGTTTGCCCGGTGCCTCCAGAGGTTGTCGGTGACCGGGTTGTCGTGGTCAGGCAGACAGCCCTGTCTGCTGTTTCGCAGGCTGCCCGGCCTGCGGGGTGACGAAGGAAACTAGGCCGCATATTTCATGCACGGGACGCCCGGTGAGGACACCGGGCCTACAAACACAGAGGCAGGCGCGATTGTAGTTTGCCGCGTGCCCTCACGCGGCAAACTGTCGCGGATTCAAGCTCAGTATGAATTATCCGGGCCAGGCGCGTGGAGAGCATGGAAGGGCCTCGTTCTTCACCCGCCGGGCCGACGGGCCGTCGGTGATACGGCAGGCTGGGCAGCCTGCGCCACACGACAGACCACTTCGGGATGCACGACCTGCACCGCTACCTTCGGATTCAAGGTTGAAACGCTCCGGGCCGTCCCTACACTCCGCCGCGCATGTTCGATCCCGCGTCGCTCAATCCGCAACAGCGCCTTGCCGTCGAAACAACGGACGGGCCTGTCCTCATCCTCGCCGGCGCGGGCACCGGCAAGACCCGCGTCATCACCTGCCGCATCGCACGGCTGATCCAAAAGCGCGTGTCCCCCTCGAACATCCTCGGGGTCACTTTCACCAACAAAGCCGCCCGCGAAATGCAGGAACGCGTCGCCGGCATGATCGGAACCCCCGCCCGAACGCGTCGCGCTCCGGGACAGGAAGCGCCCGAACGCCCCACGCTTTGCACCTTCCACTCGCTGTGTGTGCGGATCCTCCGCCAGCACATCGACAAGCTCGGCTACAAACGCAACTTTGTCATCTATGACGAGTCGGAACAGCTCGGGGTCATCCGCAAGTTGATGAGCCATCTTTCCATCAGCCAGGACAAGGCTTCACCCGAGGAAATCCTCGCCGCCCTCGGCAAAATCCGCGCCGGCGGCCCGCGAGGAATCCGCTTTTCTGACGAGTCCTCCGCCGCGCTCGCCGAACACTTCCGCGCCAAGTACGAATCCGCCCTGCGCGCCTGCAACGCCGTCGATTTCGACGACCTCATCCTGCTCACCCTGCGCCTGTTCCGCGAGCATCCCGACGCGCTCGAGGCCTGCCGCGCCCGTTATCGCTACGTGATGGTGGACGAATACCAGGACACCAACGCGGCCCAGTTCGAGCTCATTCATGCCCTCACCAAGGAGCATCGCAATTGTTGCGTGGTCGGCGACGACGACCAAAGCATCTATGGCTGGCGCGGGGCCGAAATCGCCAACCTGCTCGACCTGGAAAAACACTATCCCGAAGTCAAAATCATCAAGCTCGAGCAGAACTACCGCTCGACCAGCGTCATCCTCGAAGCCGCCAACGCCCTCATTCGGAACAATCCGCGACGGCGCGGAAAATCCCTGTGGTCCGCCAAGGGCCGGGGCGCGCTCATCGGCCTCCAATGCTTCGAAAATGAGGAGGAAGAGGCACGGGTCATCGTTGAAACCATCGAGAACGCACGCCACCTCCGCCGGGTGCCCTGGGGTCATCAAGCGATTCTTTTTCGCACGAACATCCAGTCGCGTCCGCTCGAAACCGCGCTGCGCAAAGCGGGCGTGCGCTATCATTTGATCGGCGGACAAAGCTTTTTCGACCGGCGGGAGGTGCGCGATTTCACAGCCTACCTCAAGGTGCTCCTGAATCCCCACGACGACATCAGCCTGCTGCGCATCGCCAATGTCCCCGCGCGCGGATTGAGTGACGTGACCATGGAACGGTTGCTCGCCGCCAGCCAGGAACGCCAGGCGTCCGTGTTCAACACCATGCGCCACACGGACGTGCTCGGAACCCTCCCCGCGCGGGCCGGCGAAGCGGTCCGGACCTTTTCCCAAATGATCGAGTCTCGCCGCCAGCAGCTCGAATCGACCGTCGATCTCAAGCTGGGGCCGTGGTCTCAGGAATGGCTGAAGACCATGGGCTACCTCGACGAGCTTCGCCGCGCGGAGAAGGATCCGGAAACCTCCGAGAATCGCGTGCGTCATTTGCAAGACCTTGCCGCGACACTCGACGTGGCGGGCGATCCGGCGGATCCCGCCTTGAAACGGCTGGAGGCGTTTCTCGAGGACATCACCCTCGATCGTGAACGCGAGGAGGACAAGGAAGCCGGGGACGCCGTGACCCTGATCACGATTCACAGTTGCAAGGGCCTCGAGTTTCCCCACGTCTATGTGGCCGGTTTGGAGGAAGGATTGCTGCCGCACACCCGTTCCAAGGAGGAAGGCACGACCGACGAGGAACGGAGGTTGTTTTACGTCGCCATCACGCGCGCGATGGAATCGCTCATGCTCAGCCACTGTGCCACCCGCAAGAAATACGGACAGGCGTCCCCCTGCCATCCCAGCAGCTTTCTCCGCGAAGTTCCGACGGAATTGACGGAGGATCTTGAAGCACGCGGCAAGGCGCCGGTCCGAACCAGCGAAGGCAAGGCTCGTTTCGACGCCCTGCGCGCCGCGATCGGTTGACTTTTGACGACTTTGAACGAATCGCTCCCATGGACCGCATCCTGATCGAAGATCTCGAACTGATCGCCCGTGTGGGCGTTCCGGATACTGAACGGGCGCGTCCGCAGAAACTGCGGCTCTGCGTTGAACTGGAGCTTCCTCTGGAACCCGCCGCCGCCTCGGATGACCTGGCGAGGACCATCGATTACGGCAAACTTTCCCGGCGTCTCGTGGGATTTGCCGCGGAGGGAGAATGGAAGCTGATTGAAACGCTGGCGGAACGATTGGCGCGGGTGGTTCTGGAGGAGTTCAACCCCGCGGCGGTCACGCTGACCTTGAAGAAATACATCCTGCCCAACGCACGCTGGGTTGCTGTTCAGATTCGGCGCGAGCGATGAGATGGCTGCGGGCGGCCAGGCAACGTGCAAGTGCATCACTCATTTCGGATCGAGTGATGGTCACTTTACGTTCGCTATCAACAACTTGAATATCACAGAATCAAAGTTTGTGAAAAAAATCACAAATTCGGCTTGCTGGAGCTTTAGGGGGTCGGCATCTTCTCCGGTCATCTGAAAACGGTGCGCGGTTTTCGGTCGGTTTCCGGCCCTGTTTCCGTTCTTGAAGTGTCTGGCCGAGCCTCTTTGAGGTATCGATCCCGCCCCGGCCACGATCAACCATGCAGACGACGACCGAAATCGGTTATAATTCCAAGGTGGAGGGTGACGTCGTCGTCACCCGAGTGGACGCGGCCCTCAACTGGTTCCTCAAGAACTCCCTCTGGCCCATGCCCATGGGCTTGGCTTGCTGCGCCATCGAACTCATGGCCTCTGGCGCGAGCCGCTTCGATATCTCCCGATTCGGCTCCGAAGTCATGCGCTTCAGCCCGCGGCAGTCGGATGTCATGATCGTTTCCGGCACTGTCACCTATAAGATGGCCCTGGCTGTGCGCCGCATTTACGAGCAAATGGCCGAGCCCAAATGGGTCATCGCCATGGGCGCCTGCGCCTCCACGGGTGGCATGTATCGCAGTTACGCCGTCCTGCAAGGGGTGGACAACATTGTGCCCGTCGATGTGTATGTGGCCGGTTGCCCGCCGCGTCCGGAGGCTCTCTTCGACGCGCTGTTGCGTCTGCAAAAGAAGGTCTCCACTCAGCCCCTCCTATCCCGCCTCAAAGAACCCGGACCGGAGCTCGTCGGGAGCCTGGGCAAGATTGCCTGAGACTCCGCCTCTGACTCCGAGGGCCATGCCTACCACTCCAGAAACGCTCGCTGCCGCGCTTCGCGAAAAATTCGGAATCCTCATCGGGGATCCGGTGCTCTTCCGCGGCGAGGCTTCGGTTCAAGTGACGGACCCGAACCGCATTGTCGAAGTGGCCGATTACGCCAAGAACCAACTCGCGCTCAATTATCTCGTCGATATCAGCTCGCTCGATCACTACGGGGAAGACCCGCGCTGGACGGTGGTCTATGAACTGCGGGGATTGGAGCACAAAGCCTCGATTCGTCTGCGCACGTCGGTTTCCGAGGAGAAGTCCGAGCTGCCCTCGGTCACCGGAATCTGGCGCACCGCCAACTGGCACGAGCGCGAAATCTACGACATGATGGGCATCCGCTTCAGCGGGCATCCGGATTTGCGACGCATTTTGATGTGGGATGGATATCCTTACTTCCCTCTGCGCAAGGATTTTCCGCTCGCGGGCAAGCCCAGTGAGTTGCCGGATATCGCCTTCACTCGTCCCGCGCCCCTGGAAGGAGGTCCGTTCGTCACGGTGGCTGGAGGCCGCGACACGGTCGCCCGCGAACCTCGCGCCCGAAACCCCGAGTAACCCCTTCGACCCTCGCACCATGGCCAGCACACAAACCCTGGAAATTCGCGACGCCGCCGCTCGCGCTTCCAAGCCCTCCCCGTCGGGTGAGGAGGAACTCATCGACGTGCAAGGCGAGAAGATGGTGCTGAACATGGGTCCATCCCATCCCTCCACGCACGGGGTGCTCCGATTGGTCCTCGAGTTGGATGGCGAGATCGTCACCCAAGCCATGCCCGACATCGGCTACCTCCATCGGGGGGACGAAAAAATCGCGGAGAACATGACCTACACCCAGTTCATCCCTTACACGGATCGACTGGACTACCTTGCCCCTCTGGCGAACAACGTCGCCTACGCTCTGGCCGTCGAGAAACTCATGGGCATCGACAAGCAACTGACTCCGCGCTGCCAGCATATCCGGGTGATTTGCTGCGAACTGGCCCGGGTCTCGGCGCACTTGCTGGGCATCGGTTGTTTCGCGATGGACGTGGGCGCGCTGACGGTGTTCATGCACACGTTCACCGAGCGCGAGAAGATCTATAATTTAGCCGAAGCGATCTCCGGCGCGCGGCTCACCAACAGTTACACCCGCATCGGCGGGCTCATGCGAGATCTTCCACCGGGCTGGACCGATCAATGCCGCCAGTTCTTGAAAGAAGTCGTGGTCTGTATCGACGAGGTGGAGCGGCTCCTGACCCGGAACCGCATCTGGGTGGATCGGACCCGTGACATCGGCGTGATTTCGAAAGAGATGGCCATCGACTTCGGCTTGAGCGGTCCAAACTTGCGCGGGAGCGGAGTCGATTACGACGTGCGCAAAGCGCATCCTTATCTGCTCTACGACCAGCTCGATTTCGAAGTGCCGGTGGGCTCGGTGGGAGATTGCTACGACCGTTACCTGGTTCGCATGGAGGAAATGAGGCAAAGCGTCCGGATCCTTCACCAATGCCTGGACCGCCTTCCCGGCGGACCTGACAACGCCGGAAAGGAACCCATCAATATTCCCGACGGCAAGACCGTCCTGCCCGATAAGGCCAAAGTCCTGACGCGGATGGAGGAGTTGATCCATCAGTTCATCCTGGTCACCCAGGGCCTGAACGCGCCGCCCGGTGAGATCTATTTCGGCGCCGAGAATCCGAAAGGTGAATTGGGTTTTTACATTCATAGCAAGGGTGGAGGCACTCCCTACCGTTTGAAGATCCGTTCCCCTTCGTTTGTCAATTTGAGCATCCTGCCCGCGCTTCTGCCCGGGCACATGGTGAGCGACACGGTGAGCATCCTGGGTTCGATCGACTTCGTGATGGGGGAATGCGACCGATGAACGTGACTGCACCCTCAGCCGCAACCGGCCACGCGGACTTCCAAATGCCCGCCCCGATGGAAGCGGAGCTGGACGCCGTGATCGCGCGTTACCCCCAGAAGCGCAGCGCCTCGCTCATGTTGTTGCACGCGGTGCAGGAGCGTTTCGGCTTCATCTCGCGCGGCGCCGTCGAGTGGATCGCCCGCAAACTCGATCTTCAGCCCATCAACATCTATGAGCTCGTCACGTTTTACCCGATGTTCCGGCAGGAGCCTCTCGGCAAAACCCACATCAAAGTTTGCCGAACCTTGAGTTGTGCCCTGGCCGGCAGCGAGGCTCTGCGGGGCCATTTCTGCAAGCAATTAGGGCTCGATCCCGAGAAGCATCACCCGCAAACCACCCCCGACGGCAAGTTCACGGTTGAGTTTGTCGAATGCCTCGCGGATTGCGGCAATGCCCCAGTGGTGTTGTTGAACGAGGAGTTGTTGCCCAAAGTAACCACGGCCATGGGAGAGGCCATTCTCGCCAAGCAACGTTAGCACAAGCGCCCCTCCAAGATGTTGATGTTGACGCCCAGCATGGAAGCAAAATCGCCGAGAAGTTGGCTGCCCGACATGGATTTGAACCATGACAAACAGATCCAGAGTCTGCTGTGCTACCGTTACACCATCGGGCAAGCCGGCGCGGAAGAAACCGTAGTGGATCTCTTCTGAGAGTCAAGACACCCTATGCCGAGCGAATTTCGCCTCATCCTCAAGCATGTCGATCAGCCGGGCTACACTCCGGACCTCGAATGCTACCTTCGCCACGGCGGCTACGAATCGCTTCGGAAAGCTCTTTCGCTCCCCGTTAAAGAACTCTCTGACGGCAAGAAAATGTCCCCGCAAGAACAAGTGCGGGATGAAGTCCTCAAGTCCGGCTTGCGCGGACGCGGCGGCGCCGGCTTCAGCGCGGGTTTGAAATGGAGCTTTGTCGATCGCAAGAGCGGCAAGCCCATTTACCTCATTTGCAACGCCGACGAATCCGAGCCCGGCACGTTCAAAGACCGCCAGATCATTCACAAAGATCCCCACCAACTCCTGGAGGGCATGATTCTTTCCTGCTGGGCGAATGACGTCAAACTCGCCTACCTCTACATTCGCGGAGAAATGCCCCAAGGCGCCCGTTTGCTCGACGCCGCGCTGAACGAGGCTCGCGCCCGGAATTTTCTCGGGAAAAACATCCTCGGAACAGGCTACGACCTCGAAATCCACGTCCATCGTGGCGCGGGTGCCTATATCTGCGGCGAAGAAACAGGCCTCATCGAATCGCTCGAGGGCAAGCGCGCTTACCCTCGCATCAAGCCACCCTATTTCCCCGCCGTCCTCGGACTTTATCAATGTCCGACCATCGTGAACAACGTGGAGACACTCTGCCACGTGAAACACATCGTGGCGATGGGCGGAGCCCAATACGCCAAACTCGGCACGCCCAACAACACCGGCACCCGCATCGTCAGCCTGAGCGGCGACGTTCAGCGACCCGGTTACTATGAGGTCGAAGTCGGCAAAGCCACCCTCGGCGAATTGATCCTCGACCCCTCCTTCGGCGGCGGCCTCCGGGGAGGCCACCGTCTCAAGGCGATCATCCCGGGCGGCTCCTCCTCCAAAGTCCTCAAGGCGGGCGAGAAATTCAAACTCAAGCGCAAGGACGCCGACGGGCAGATGAACACGGTCGAAGTGGACCTGCTCGATCTGCCCTATGATTTCGACTCGCTGCAGCAGGCGGGCACCATGTCGGGCTCCAGCGCGATCATCGTCATCGACGACACTCGCGACATCGTGGAATGCCTCGCCAATCTGGCCGAATTCTACGCTCATGAAAGCTGCGGACAATGCACCCCCTGCCGCGAAGGCTCCCTCTGGATGAGCAAGGCCCTCCATCGCCTCACCCACGGGCACGGGCGCAAGGCCGACGCCGATTACCTGCTCGGCATCGCGCAGAACATTCAAGGCCGGACGATCTGCGCTTTCGGCGAAGCTTGCGCCTGGCCAGTCCTGAGTTTCGTCAAGAAATTCAAAGACGAATTTGAAACCAAAGGCGCCGCAGACGAAGCCAGACCCTGAAGCCGCCGACCCGATCTCAACCATGTCCGCCGCCCCCGCCGAAACCAAACCCGCGACCGCCGCTCCCCCGCCGCCGGACAAGATCCGCATCAAGGTGGATGGCCGCGAGCTGGACGTGCCGAAGACAATGCCCGACTGGCAGGGCAAGCCCCAGCCGACCACCATGCTCCAAGCCTGCCAGCTTGCGGGAGTCGAGGTGCCGCACTACTGCTATCATCCCAAGCTCCCCGTCGCGGGCAATTGCCGCATGTGCCTCGTCGAGTTTGGCACCCCGATGATGGGACCGGATCGCAAGCCGGTGCTCAACGAGGACGGCTCGCCAAGGATCGCGAAATCCGTTCTGCCGTACGAACCGCAGACGCCCCGTGGCGCCATCGCCTGCGCCACCCCCATCTCCCCGGGCATGGAGATTTACCCCGGCTCCGCCGCGACCCGGCAAATGCGCGAAGGGGTGCTCGAATCACTCCTGATCAATCATCCGCTGGACTGCCCCATCTGCGACCAGGCGGGAGAGTGCAAACTCCAGGAGTATTCCGTTCAACACGGCCAGGCCGCCAGCCGCTTCGTCGAAACCAAGGTTCACAAACCCAAAGCCGTCGATCTCGGCCCCCGCATCATCCTCGACGACGAGCGCTGCGTGCTCTGCACCCGTTGCATCCGGTTCACGAAGGACATCGCCGGACACGACGTTCTCGGCATCGTCAACCGCGGCAGCTACAATTCCATCGCCGCCTACCCGGGCACGTCCTTCGATCACAATTACACGCTCAACACGGTGGATCTCTGTCCCGTGGGCGCTCTGACCTCGAAGGATTTTCGATTTCAAATGCGCGTGTGGTTTCTCAAGGAAACCAAGAGCGTGTGCGCCACGTGCGGAACCGGATGCAACATCACCATCGGCTCGCGCGAGGGGAAAATCCACCGGCTCGAACCGCGGGAGAATGACGCCGTGAACGCCTGCTGGATGTGCGACCAGGGCCGGCTGAATTACCACTGGATCGGGCGGGCCGACCGCCTGGGCGAGGTGTTGATCCGAGGACGCCGCTCGACTTGGAACGTGGCGCTGCGCGAGATCGCGGACGCCCTGCGCCGGTCCCCTCACGGGAGCACCGCTGTCATCGCCAGCGCCCGGTTATCCACCGAGGAACTCTTCCTCCTCAAACAATTGGCGCGCCATTACGGCGCCGTCACGGATTCCGTTCCGCGGACCGGGGAGGGCGACCGCCTCCTGGTGAGCCCGGACCGCAATCCCAACTCGAACGGGGCGCGGATCACCGGCATCAGTTTCACCGAAGCCGGCATCGAGATCCCGAACATGATCGCCGGGATCGAGCAGGGCCGGGTTCAAAACCTGATCGTAATTGGAGAGAACCCGCTCCAGCTGGGCTTCACTCCGGAACATCTCGCGCGCCTCAAACTTTTCGTCATTTCCGACGTCCTGCCGCAAAGCGGCCTGCCCCACGCGCAGTATGTCCTGCCCGGATGCGCGCCCGCGGAAAAACGCGGCACGTTCATCAACACCAAAGGACGGCTGCAACGATTTTGGAAGGCCGTCGAGCCGAGGGGGAACGCCCGGCCGGAATGGGAGTTCTTGTCCGAATGGCTGTCGCTGGCCACCGGCCAAAAGGCGGCCGCCAACATGGAGGAACTCTTCCATGGAATGGCCCGGGAACTGAAACCGTTGCAGGGCGTGACCTGGGGCCGGCTGGGCGATGCCGGTGTGCCAGTCGAAATTTGAACACCGTTCGATGACCTGGATGCAACAACTGACCGAGACTCAGCAGTGGCTGCTGTTCAGCGCCGTGAAAATCGCGGTCGTGTTCGGCGTGGTCATGTTCTTCGTGGCCTATGCCGTGCTGGTGGAACGCAAGGTCTCGGCCTTCATCCAAGACCGCGTGGGACCCAATCGCACCGTCCCTCCTTTCATTGACGCCATTCCTGTGCTCGGGAGATTCCTCAAGAGGCTGGGCATTTTCCAGCCCATGGCGGACGGCCTCAAATTCCTGCTCAAGGAGGATTTCACGCCGGATTACGTGCGGAAGGTCTATTTTTGGCTGGCGCCGGCCATCACGGCCATCCCCGCGTTTCTAACGCTGGCCGTGATTCCCTTCGGTTCCCAATTGGGCCGCCAGCCCATGGTGATCGCCGATCTCAACGTGGGCATTCTCTACACGTTCGGCATCGTTTCGCTCGGAGTTTATGGCATCGTGCTCGCCGGTTGGGCCAGCAACTCGAAATATCCGTTCCTGGGCGGCATCCGCTCCAGCGCCCAACTCATCTCCTACGAGATCGCCATGGGCATGTCTGTCGTTCCCGTCTTCATGTTGGTGGGAGATCTCAACCTGAGCAAAGTCATCGCTTATCAATCCGGCAGCGCCTTCGATTGGATGCTTTTCAAGCAGCCGATTGCTTTTGCCATTTTCATGGTCGCCGCGTTTGCGGAAACCAACCGGTTGCCCTTCGACTTGCCTGAATCGGAAACTGAACTCGTCGGGGGCTATCACACCGAGTACAGCTCGATGAAATTCGCCCTGTTTTTCCTCGGCGAATACGCCAACATGATCGCCTCCTCGGCCATGATGGTCACCCTGTTCCTCGGCGGCTGGACTCCGCTCTGGGGCGGCACGCCGGCCTCCACGATTTGGGGAGGCCTGGTCCACATCGGCTGGTTTCTCGCGAAAATGATCGCGCTGATGGTGGTGTTCATCTGGGTGCGCTGGATGCTCCCTCGCTTCCGTTACGATCAACTGATGGACCTCGGCTGGCGCGTCTTTATTCCCATGGCTTTGGTCAACATCCTCATCACGGCGGTTGTCCTTTTCATCAGGCATTGATTTCCATCAGGATCCCATGATCGTCCCTCGTCAAAAGCTCACCTTCTGGGAACGCCTGTATCTCCCCGCGCTCTGGGGCGGTTTGCGGATCACGGCGAATCATTTCTTTCGCACGGCCGTGCAGGGGAAAGCCGTGACCATGGAGTACCCCGAGCAGCGCTGGGTGGTTCCCCCCGGCTACCGGGGCGCGCCTTATCTTGTCAAGGACCAGGACGGCCATACCAAGTGCGTCTCCTGCCAGCTTTGCGAGTTCGTCTGCCCGCCCAAGGCGATTCGCATCGTCCCGCCCGGTCCGGAAGGCCAGGCGGCCGACCGCCCGAACGCCGAAAAAATGCCGCGCGAGTTCGAGATCAACATGTTGCGCTGCATCTTCTGCGGTTTTTGCCAGGAAGTGTGCCCGGAGGAAGCCATCTTCTTGATGAAGGATTATTCGTTCACCGCCGAATCGCGCGAGGAACTGCTCTACAACAAGGAAAAACTGCTGGCGCTCGGCGGTGTTCACCAGGACACCATCCAGAAATGGAAGCAAAAGCAGGTCGAAGCGGACGCCCAGGAAACATTCCCCGTGGCCCGGTCCTGAAATGAGCCCCGCCGATTTCGCATTCTATCTGCTCGCCGGCCTGACCCTGCTCTGCGGGTTTCTGGTCGTGGCCAATCCCTTCAGCCGAAGCCCGGTGACCAGCGCGATGTTTCTCGTGCTGACCATCATCTGCCTGGCCGGACTTTTCGTGCTCTTGCACGCGTTCTTCCTCGCCGCCGTCCAGATCCTCGTTTACGCGGGTGCCGTCATGGTGCTCTTCCTCTTCGTCATTATGCTGCTCGACTTGAAGGAAGAGGACCGGCGGAAATTCAACCGGTTTGGAGTCGGCGCGGGCCTGGCCTCCGTGGCCGGATTGGCCGGGGTCCTGGTGCTGTCCGTTTTGAAAGGACGCGCCGCCCCGGGCGGGATCAACCCCTCGCTTGAAGGGAGCACGTCGGCGCTGGGCCGCGTCTTGTTCACGGAGTTTGTGCTGCCCTTCGAGGTCGTGTCCCTGGTGTTGCTGGTGGCCATGGTCGGCGTGATTCTCCTAAGCAAAAAGGATCTCCAATAAGTCCATGATGAAGGTCGGTCTCGAACATTATCTGGTCGTCAGCGGGCTGCTCTTTTGCCTGGGCGTTCTGGGCGTCATTCTGCGCCGCAATCTCCTGGTGCTCTACATGTCCCTCGAACTGATGCTCAATGCCGCCAATCTGGCTCTGGTGGCGTTCTCGCGGTTCAACGATCATTTGAACGGCCAAGTCATGGTTTTCTTCATCATCACGGTGGCCGCCGCTGAAGTCGCCGTCGGCCTCGCCCTGATCGTGGCCCTCTACCGCAAACGCCAGTCGGCGCACGTGGAGGACTTGGCATCCCTGAAACTCTGACCGCATGACCGCCCCCGCTTACGCCTGGCTCATCCTGTTCCTGCCGCTCTTTTCAGCGGTGGCGATCACGCTGGGCGCCCGGCGCTCCCCCCAACTCAGCGCGCTCATTTCCATCGGGGCCGTCGCAGGCTCATTTCTCCTCACCGTCGCGCTCGCCCTGAGCGCTCCCCCGGGCTCCCAAGGGGTGGAGCTCAGTGTGCGTTGGATGGAAGTGGCGGGATTCCAGGCCGACTTTGGTTTCCGCGTCGACACCTTAAGCCTGCTCATGCTCCTCGTCGTCACCGGAGTGGGCACGGCCATTCATGCTTATTCCTTCGGCTACATGAGCGGCGATCCCGGATTTGCCCGTTTCTTCGGCAGCCTGAGCCTGTTCATGTTTTCAATGCTGGGCATCGTGGTCTCGACCAATTTTCTGCAGATGTTCATTTTCTGGGAGTTGGTCGGGGTCTCCAGCTATTTGCTCATCGGGTTCTGGCACGAGAAACCCGCGGCGGCGGATGCCTGCAAAAAGGCCTTCCTCACCAATCGCCTGGGTGATTTCGGCTTTATTCTCGGCATTCTGATCGTGTGGTCCGCCACCGGCACCCTCCATTTCACCGAACTCGCAAAGCACCTCGAGACCCATCCCGCCGCCTTGGGATCGCTCGCCAGTCTCGCCGCTCTCCTGGTGTTCTGCGGAGCCATGGGAAAGTCCGCCCAGTTCCCTCTCCACGTCTGGCTGCCCGACGCGATGGAAGGACCCACTCCGGTCAGCGCGCTCATCCACGCCGCCACCATGGTGGCTGCGGGCGTGTTCATGCTCTGCCGCATGTTTTTCCTCTTCCAACTCCCGGCCTCCTGGCCCGAGGCACTCGCGTTCCTCCACGGCTGGTCGGCGGCAGACATCGTCGCGTGGATCGGCGGGTTCACCGCCCTGCTCGCCGCCCTCATGGCCATGCAGCAGGACGACATCAAGCGCATCCTCGCCTATTCCACGCTTTCACAACTCGGCTACATGGTCATGGGGGTGGGAGTCGGAGGTCCCGCCGCCGCCATGTTCCATCTCAGCACCCACGCTTTCTTCAAAGCGCTTCTGTTTCTGGGGGCGGGCTCCGTGATCCACGCACTCCATCACGAGCAGGATATTTGGAAGATGGGCGGACTTCGCCGTTCCATGCCGGTCACGTTTTGGACCTTTCTCATCGGCACCGCCGCGCTTTGCGGGGTGCCTCCACTCAGCGGTTTCTACAGTAAGGACGCCGTCCTCGCCGCCGCCTCGCACGGGAATCCCGTGCTGTTCGCTTTGGCGGTGACCGTTGCGGGCATGACCGCGTTTTACATGAGCCGGCTTTTCCTGGTCGCTTTCCTGGGATCACCGCGGTCCGATCATGCCTCCCACGCGCACGAGTCGCCGCCGGTCATGTCTTATCCCCTTCTCTTGCTCGCGGTCCCTTCGGTGATCGCGGGGTTTTTCGGGCTTGAAGAGCGATTCACGCTCCAATTCCTTCCTCCGTCAGCCGTTCCCCACGGCCCGGGACACGGCTTCGACCCGTTCGCTCCGTTCGGGCATGCTCCCGCCGCGGCCATGTTCGGACTCGGCGCGACGCTGTTCGGCGTCAGTTTCGCCGCCGCCTTGTATGGCGGCGCCTCACGGGATCCCCTGCCCGCCAAACTGGGCGCACTCGCGCGAGCGATGCGCGCGCGTTTTTACTTCGACGAATTGTACGAGAAAATCGGGGTGCGGCTCCATGATGCCTTGGCTGCGCTCGCCGGATGGATCGACCGTTGGATCATCGCCGGCCTGGGGGTCAAGGGTGCCCATGGCACCGTGGACCTGGCAGGGCGCGCCCTCCGGCTCTTCCAGACCGGCAGTCTGCAAACCTATGCCTTTTTCGTCGTCGCGGGGCTCGTCCTCATGCTGCTGATGACGCTCGTGAGCTGACCATGTCGCTGTTAACTCTTATCATCCTGCTGCCGCTCGCCACCGCCGGCCTCATCCTGGCCGTGCCGAGAAACTTTCGATTCGGCATCCGGATGCTGGCCCTGGCCAGCTCCGCCCTGACGATGCTGTTGTCCCTGCTCCTCGCCGCGCGCTTCGATCAAGCCCCGGAGGTGGACGGGTTTCGTTTTGTCCAGGAGTGGGCTTGGCTGCCATCGCTGGGCATTCAATTCAAACTGGGCGTGGACGGGCTCAATCTCGGCCTCATCGTCATGGGGGCCATTGTCGCCTTTGCCGCGGTATGTGCCGCTTGGGAAATCCGGTCGGAACGGGACAAGGAATTCTACGTTCTGTTGCAGGTCATGGCGGCTGGGGTGCTGGGGGCCTTCGCCTCCATCGACTTGTTCTTTTTCTACTTCTTCCACGAACTCGCCCTGGTGCCGACGTTTATCATGATCGGCGTCTGGGGGTCGGGCCCTGACAAGAACTACGCCGCGTTCAAAATCACGCTCTACCTGACGGCGGGTGCATTGATCGCCCTGGTCGGACTCATTCTGCTTTACGTCCAATCCGGCGCCAAAACATTCGACTGGGTTGCTCTGGCAAAAGCTGTCCAGGCCAAGCCCATTCCTTCAGGGGAACAGAGCACGATTTTCGGGCTCTTGCTGTTCGGGTTCGGAATCCTGGTTTCTCTCTGGCCGTTTCACACTTGGGCGCCGCTGGGATACGGCGCCGCACCCACCCCTGCTGCCATGCTCCACGCCGGGGTGCTCAAGAAGTTCGGTCTTTACGGATTGATCCGCGTCGGACTGCCCCTTCTGCCGGAGGGCGCTCGCGAATGGATGCCTGTCCTGGCCATCTTGTGTTTGGGGAACATCCTCCACTGCGGATGGGTGGCTATGCGGCAAAAAGACCTGGGCCAGTTGATCGGCCATTCGAGCGTTGCTCATGTGGGGTTCATTTTCCTCGGCATTGCGAGTCTGAGCATTGCCGGGGTGGCCGGTGCCGTCATGGTGATGGTCGCCCACGGCTTGCTCGCGGCCCTCAGTTTTTCATTGCACGGTTATTTTCGACACCATGTGGGCAGCACGGATATGACCCAATTGGGCGGACTCCTCGCCCGCATGCCCCTCATTGGGACCCTTTTGATCATGGCCATGATGGCGGGATGCGGAGTTCCCGGTTTTGCCAATTTCGCGGGGGAAGCGCTGGTGTTGTTTGGCGCTTGGAAAACCATGCCGTGGTTCGTGGTCGCGGCGGCCTGGGGCGCGCTCATCATCGGGGCGGTTTACATGCTGCGGGGGATTCGAAGCATATTGCACGGCCCTGTCCCGGCTGGATTCACCTCCGCTTCCGATGCTTCGCTCTGGCGCGGTTTCCCTATGATCCTCCTCGTTGCCTGCCTGCTGTTGCTGGGCTGCTGGCCTCGCCTTCTGCTCGACCGGGTGCGTCCGGGCGTGGAGCGCGCCGTCCGGATCGCGGGATTCCAGCCGCAGCCTGGTGAGTCCCGTGGCAGACCCGGAATTGGAGTTCGTTTGCCCAGCCTACCCGGAACGGAACCACGGCTGGCCGCCCAATGATTCGGTCCTCATGAACTTTTCCTGGTCGTCACTTTACCTCGAGTTCGCCACGGTTGGCCTGGGCCTCGCCATTTTGGTGGCGGATCTGTGGACGCCGGTGGAACATAAGCGGAAGCTGGGGTTCGCGGCCGCGGGAGGTCTGCTCCTGTTGTTGCTGGCCTCTTTCGTGCCCGCTTGGGAGCCGGCCCCGGGGGCTTCCTTCGGAGGGATGATCACGATGGATCCGCTGGCCCTGTTCTTCAAACGCCTGTTTCTGGCCGCGGGATTCGTGGTGGCCTTGATGACAATCGAGTTTGCTCCTCAAATCAAAGCCGGCATCGCCGAATATCACACCCTGCAATTGATGGCGCTCGCCGGCATGCTGTTCGCAGCGTCCGCCACGGACTTGAGCATGATGTTCGTCTGCCTGGAGCTGATCACGGTCAGCTTTTATGTGCTGACCAGTTTTCAGCGCGGCAAAACCGCGAGTCTCGAGGCCGGCGTGAAGTATCTCATCATCGGTGCTCTCTCCTCGGGATTTCTGGTTTTCGGGATTGCGCTCGTCTTCGGAACTTCCAACAGCACCCGCTTCCAGGACATCGCCCTCAAAGCGCCGGCGCTCATTGCAAACAAACTGTTTCTCGCGGGCTTGATCCTGGTCCTGGGCGGATTCCTGTTCAAAATTGCCGCCGTCCCCCTGCACATGTGGGCTCCGGATGTTTATCAAGGCGCCCCGGCTCCCACGACGGCGCTTTTATCCGTGGGCTCGAAGGCGGCGGGCTTTGTGCTGTTGGTCCGTTGGACCTTTTCGGTCGTTCCGGATGTGGCGTTGAAGTGGGAAAAACTCCTGCTGGCCATCGCGGGCTGCACGATCCTTTATGGCAGTCTCTGCGCGCTGCCTCAGCGCGATCTGAAACGCCTGCTGGGCTATTCCAGCATAGCCAACGCGGGGTTCCTGTTGCTGGGTGTCGCCGCCATGACCCCGGCGGGATCCACCGCCATTCTTTTTTATCTCGGAACTTATGCCTTCGCGGTGCTGGGGATCTTCACCGTGATAACTCTTCTGAGCGGACAGCAGACTTCGGTGGATTTCAACTCGCTCGCCGGACTTTCCAAACGCTCACCCTACATGGCGGCGTGCCTGACTCTTTGCGTGGTATCCTTGGCCGGCATCCCCCCCTTGGTGGGATTCACGGGCAAGTTTCTGCTGATCAAATCCGCGCTGGAACAGGGTGTTTCTTTCACTTCGTATTACGCCCTCGTCGGCGTGGCACTCTTCGGCGTCGTCGCCTCGTTTTATTACTACTTCGGCCTGATCCGCGCCGCCTACTGGGCGCCGCACAACCCATCCATGCCAGCCCTGCCCGTGTCCACCTTGGCCGGATTCGGCCTGGGAGCGTGTGCGGCTGCGGTGGTGGTGTTGGGAATCGTTCCCAAACCGCTCCTGGCTGCGGCCGAAGCCGCCGTCAAGGCTCTGCGCAACTGATCAATAGCCGTTTCGATCCGGCAGGGGCGGCAGTTGCAAAACCGGAGCCAAACCGGTGGCGGGGCGGGTCAACTTCTCGCCGTATTGCGCATAGCCCTCCACGAAACCCCCGTGATGCAAAAAGAATTGGCCCTTCTCGACCCCCATGAAACGGTCGAGCCGATCCGCCTTGCCCGTAACATCATGGCTGAAACTGGCTGTCGTGATCTCATGCCAAAGCCCGGCATCCGTGCGAATCCATTGGTTGCCGTAAAGCGCCTTGCGGGGCAAGTGCCCGCGGCTGCCGCCAAAATCCTCGCTGAAAGAGTAGAGCCCGCGCAGCCACCCCCCGTCCTTCGGAGCCTTCCATGAGGAGATCAGCATCCATTCCCTATTCCCGGGATGAAACCAATAGCCGGAGAAAATGGTGAAGGTGTTGTTCGTCGGCTGAGCCGTCACGACGAACTTCTGCGGCTCGCCGGTTTTCCACATGAATTTCAAGTGGCTGTGCCCCCCAGTGCCTTCGTTGCCGAAGTCGCCCGAATAGACGCCCGCCCCCTTGGCCACGAGCGTGACACGGTTGCTCTCGTTGACCTTCGCTCGGCTGACCGCTTCGTCGCCGCTGTCCCAGACGCTGAAAATAATGCGGCGCTCCGTGGCGCTGTTGATCTGCATGCCGAAGTATCCGCGGTGCCAGCCGCACGCCATGTAGTAAGTCGGGATGGTGTCCGCGACGCCGGTCATTTCGCAATAGAACGCGGCAACATGGGTGCCTTTCGGCGTGAGGTAACTGAGATGAACCGAGGCCGCGTTCCGCCGAGGCTTGGTGTTGAAATGAGTGTTGTGGGTGCTGACCCCTGCAAGCACGAGCGCGCTGAGATCTCCGAAGGGCTGTCCCACGGAATTGAGCGACGCGAGCGTGAACCGCTGGTATCCCGGCTGCTTGATTTCGAACGTGCCGAATCTCGCCGTAACGACGCTGGCCCCTGCGCCCCGCACTTCCGCGTCGCGAGACTGGCCTGCGACGGTCAGGCGCAGTTTGGAAACCACGTTTTCGGGCAAGCGCAACTCGATTGCGGCGTCGATCGTGACGCGCTCTCTCATATCACCGAACCAGCTCACCGTTACGGCCGGATCCCGCCATGCGGTCACACCAGAGTTCTCTGAAAACCGTGCTCCGTCGGCATCGGGGTCGGCATAACCGGTAAAAGCCGGCACCCGCACCTCGGCGGCCACGCTGAGCACCACCGCCATCCCGGCAAGGGCTAAACCGAAAATGGAGTTCATCAACGGGCCGGCCTCTGGTTCCTCATCCCATCGATGACGAGGATCTTTCGTTCGTGTGCGCTCCCCCAGAATTCACTTGCGTGCATGATCACAAAGGCTCCCTCGCACCCCATGAATGTTCAACCCCGTTTTCCAATCGGTCTTTCGCCAAAGCGATGACCAGCTTCAGACACGCTACCCCCAAGCGGGAGATGCGGGACAGATGCAGAAGGGATGTGAGACCAGAGTGACGTGACGCGGCTCCGTCGCCAGCCGGAGGCTTGCCAGCGATGAGCCGGTGGTGGAGGAGCGCAGCGACGATACCACCGGTCCACCGGGTCGCCCAAGCCTGTGCATCCCGGAGGGATGCCAGCCTCGCAATCCAATACCCGGGGTGTGTGGGTTTCAGGTCTCCAGGGCCGATTCTTCATGGGCCAGGGGCGGACCGCTCATCCCTGGGCTTCATGCCTCCTGACTTCGAGCAGCGAATATCTCCGGAGACCGGAACATTCTTGAGACCACCGCAGCCGATCCCCCATAGGCAGGTCGTTGATCATTCGGGGCTGATACTCCTGTGGTGGCTCAAGACACAGCTCGAACGCATTGCATCTCAGGTCATGAGGGCTGGAGATTGGACCTGCCAGGCGCACTTCGGAATCGCGCAACCATGAATTCCGATTTTCCCGCGCCGGCTTAAACCTCCCGACGAACTTGATGCTGAAGTTGCTCTCCATTCCGCACCCCGACCCGGCGGAGTTCTTTGGCTTGAAAGGGCATTTGCCGTTTCAAGTTTGAATCGATACGGCCGAGGAAAGACCTCCAGCGGAAAACGATTATTCCGATTCGGGAATCTTCAATAATTCATCGGCCGTCCAGGGAGCTCGGTCGCCTGTGGCCTTTCGAATGGCGGCCACGTCCTCAACCTTGACGCTCGATGCACTATTACCCCAGTCCTTCTGAGTGCGAATGTAGGCCATAATCGCCGCAATCTCTTCGTCGGTGAACGCGCTACCGAAAGGCGGCATGGCGGCCTCCCATTTGACACCTTTCACTTCGATCGGTCCGCTCACTCCGTGCAAAATGATTCGAGTCAGTCTTGCAATGCCTGGCGTGGTGACCCATTCCGAACCCGCCAAAGGGGGAAACTGGCCAACCACTCCCAAACCCGTAGCCTGGTGGCACAACTGGCAAGTTTGCTCATACTTTGCCTTGCCTAGGGCGATCAAACGGCCACCCTCATCTTTCGGCTGCAAATCCCGCACCACTTTGATCGAACGGTGAGGCTCAAAAACTTCGGCGTGAAATCCACCCCCCGTTTGTTCGAGGTACATCGACCCCAAATAAAACAGCACGCCTACCGCCATCACAAGCCAGAGCGGGATCGCGGAACGTCCCACCTGCGGCTCGGCAGGCTCAGGTCCGATCAACGGCGCGGGGGGCTTGGAAGATTTTGACTTCATGAGCTGGCTAGGGAGCAACCGCACCCGTCGGAGCATTCGTGGCTCCCGCTTCTTCCTTCTTCAAAGACGAGGGCATCGGCGCCTCGAAAAGCGCCACACTCTTCTTCCGATCCAAAAGATACGCGACCAACACCTCCGCCTCATGCTTGGGAACCACTTCAAAGCCCTCCGGAGGCGCGTAAGGACTTTCCAATCGCAATGCCTTCGGTGAAGGCGCTTCTCCAATCTTCCGCACCTCAAACAAAAACGGATACGGGGGCATGAGCGATTTCACAACCTTGGAGCGCGGTTGATAAAGATGCGCCAAATGCCAGGCCGCGTCCGGCTGCCGGGCACCCGCATTGGACAAATCCGGACCGATCCGCAATGTCCCCGGCAGCGGCGGCTCATCATAAAGATAATCGCGCGACACGGTCCGGCGCGGTCCCCATCGGCTCAGATCCGCCACGTTTCCCCGCACATTCTGGCTGTGGCAGTGAGCGCAACCCAGAGAGCGATAAACCTCGGCCCCCTGCTGCGAGCGCCCCTCCAACCTCGTGGGGTATAACGCGGACGAGATGCCGACCGAAGGAGCGGGCTGCAGCGCGCCAAGCTGCAAATGCGGCGCAAAGATCAATCCGCACCAAGCCGTCCCCATCGCCAGCAGGATTCCCGCAAAAATCAAAGGACCCCGATTCACGCTGCCACCTCCGCTTTCTTGGCTTTCCCCGCCGGCAACATTTCACGGAAGAGGGGCGGGATGCAGCACACGGAACAGACTTTCCATCCCAGGGCGGTGATTTGCATCCAAACCACCACGGCCGCTCCCACCCCGGCAAGCCAGCCCAGCGTGCTCAATCGGAAGGGCCCCATGCCCCGTTTCAACGCGGTTTCGAACGGCACACTCACATCCGCAGCCGCAAAGCCTTGTAAAATCCCGGCGCCCAGCAGGGAAACGCCCACCACGACGACCGCTCCGGTGGCGAGCTTGCCCACCATGCTAATCATTGATTCCGCGCCCCACGGCACACCGGTCAACCGGGGCAAGGCAAACAGAACCGCTCCCAGGACCGTGAGTCCGACAAATCCGCCCGTGAAGACCGTGTGCAAACCCATCTCAAAAAAGGTGTAGCCCAGAACATCCGCCACCCCGCGAAAAGAGGCCCCCGCTTGGAGCAAACTCGCCACCAGCAGACACGGGATGGAGACCAGAAAACAGATTCCACCCGGCTGAGAACGAATCGCCTCGGCTTGGTCCCCGCACGTCGCTCGCAAGTTGGTGACCGCCGCCAGCATCGGCGCGACCGAAACCATCGCCGCCAAACCACTCACGCCTTGCAGCCAAGCGGGCACCGGCGAACCCGGGGGGACTGCGATCCAGCTCGAGAAAAAGACCGTCAGCCAAAAGGTAAAAGCCGCCGTCGGTCCGCTCTCCAGAGGGCGGCGTGCGAGCTTAGGAACCATGTAAAACAGCACGGCGTAGGCGATCAAGGCCAGCCAGACTCTCGAGAGGTTCGAATACTGCCATTCCCCAACCAGCACCAGCATCATGCCCCGGGCCGGAAACACGTGGATGAACAAAATCGCGGTCGAAAACGCCCACGGAAACCAGAACAACGCGGCGAGAAGAAAACACTCGCTGACATACCAAGGCTTGTCCCGCCGTGTCATCAGGGTCAACAAACCGGGCAACGCCATGGCGCAGTATCCCGCCAGCATCATCACGGCCGGCCCTCTTGGAATCTCAAATCCGGAAATGCCCGTGGCGTTTCCGGTCAATATGGCGCCCGCGCCGGAAAGCACCCCCAAGTTCCAGGACAACCCGCCCGGCAAAACCATCCAGGCCGAGGCGAGCGGGCGCCCCGACAGTCGAGCGATCAGCCACAACATCACACCGATCGCCGCTTGCGCGAGCGCTCCGTAAAAAAGAAGAAAGTTCGACGCGGGATAGACGCGTCCGTAAGTCAGCACCGCTCCGGATCCCATCCCGGGTCCGTGAAACTTTAACGAACTCAACAGGCCCAGCAGAGCACCAGCCACCGCCCAAGTCGCGGCCATCCAGAAAAGCAACAACCCCGCGTCGCGGCAGCTTGCATCGGACGACTTCATCGCCTCGGAGACCGACGCGGTGGATTCCGGCGTTGGACGGGTTTCGCTCATGCGGCTCGAGAGACTATTCGAACTGGCTCGGCTTCTCGGGTTCCTTGGGCGGGGGCGGCGGATAAGCTTTGACAAGGCGAGCCATCATATCGGACCGAAAAGCGGTGGGGTTCTTGTAGCCGGCTTCGACCGCCTTCATCGCGTCCGTGACAGGGATGCGGACCAAGCCCTTGGCCGGATCCAACACGGCGTAATGGCCCAGGGCCTCGACACCCGCGGCTTGGATTTCCTTCAAGTTCTTTTCTCGCAACGCGGTCTTCTCGACGCCCACGGGCGCCGGAGTCGAATAATGCCGGACCACACCAACCATGGCGGCGAGGACGAGAAAGGCGGCCAACCCGCCGAAGATGCGAGCGGCGGCCGGTCCGCACGAACAACATCCGGTTTCCTGGGATTGGGGAGTTTCGGGGTTCACAGTCGAGGATCGATGGCTGAGTTGGAGATCGCTGGCCGTTGCAAGCCGGGTTCGAGATTATTTGGCGCCCTGCCCCGCCAGTTTCTTGGCGCTGACAGGTTCGACATAAATGCCCAACCCTTCAGCCATGCGCGGATCGCGCTGCGGGAAGGGCGGGTGTTGCCGGTAGGATTTGATCCAGAAGTGCGCGAGGGCTCCGGCGAAGAACGCCCAGCACGCGACGTCCTGCCAGTGAAGAACAAAACCGTCCTGGTGGAGCACCGGCATGATATTGAACGACATGTCGCAGAAGTGCATGACCCAAGCCCAGGCGGCGAGCGGCAGCATCACCGCCAAGTTCAACTTCGCGTCGATCCGCAGCAGGGCGAGAAACGGCAGGAAGAACTTGCCGAAGATGATCACGAGCGAGAGCTGAAACCAGGTGCCCTTCTCGCGCAGCTTGTACCAGAACGTCTCCTCCGGCATGTTCGCGTTCCAGATGATGAAATACTGCGAGAACGTGACGTAGGCGTAAAACACCGTGAAGGCGAAGAACAGGGAACCGAGGAAATAAAACTGCTTCTCCTGCATGACATCCTTCAAATCACCCCGGCGCTTCAAAATCACGGTGATCACATAAACGGTCGCCAGCGTGAGCCATGTGCTGCCCGCGAAATAGTAAACGCCGTACATCGTGGAGAACCACTCGTGCGCCAGGGCTTTCATCCAAAGAATGACCGCCAGGGTCAAAGAAAAGCCGAAAATGAAAATGCCCGCGCAGGCGGTCACCCGCATCTTCTCAGTGCATCGCGCGTCACCCGTCCGGTCCTGCTCCAGCGAAAGGCCCCGCAGCCTGAAAGCAACGAACGTCCAAAGCACGAAGCACGCGATGGAGACACCGTAAAAAGCGGGCATCGTGAAGAGCGGATACTTCGCATGCAACGCGTGATCGGTCGCGTGGTCGCTCGTCATCCACCGGTAGAGCTTGGGCGCGAGCAGCCCGATGGGAATCCACAAGGCAGCCATGACCGGCGCCAGGCAGGCCAGATGTTCGTTGATCCGCCGGATGGGCACCGACCAACTGGCGTCAAAAAGATGATGCACCAGAACCAGAAACAGCCCGCCCATGCACAGGCTGAGGAAAAACATGTAGGCGAGCAGCCAGGAATAACCGAACTGGACGTGGTTGGTGAAAGCGCCCAACAGCGCGCCCGCGCCGCCCACTCCCATGAGCAAGGCCGGAACTTTGGCCCACTTGGACAAATCCAAGGGAGAACCCGCCGGAGTTGGATGATGTGAGGCCATAGACAGGGAAAGTTATTTCTTGAGAACGGCCCTTGCGGCGGGAGGCACTTCGTCGATCAACGCCAGCCGGCTGCGTTGCAAGGCCCGTGTGTAGGCAATGATCGCCCAGCGATCCGGGATCGGCACCGTCGCGGCGTAGGAGCCCATGTTGTTCTTGCCATGGGTGATGATGCTGAACAGTTCGCCATCCGACATTTCCGCGATCCGCTTGTCGTGAAGATTCGCAATGATCGCCATGCCATATTTGGTGGTGATTCCCTTTCCATCACCCGCCACCCCATGGCACGGCGCGCAGTAGATGTCGTATCGTTCGCGTCCACGCGCCATCATTCCCGCGTTCACTTCCACCGGGATGGAGGCGACGAAGTTCGTCGTGCCCGTGACCATTCCGGTGTTGACGGGCAGGTCTTCATAGGGCGCGCCTCGGGCCACCGTGCCCGAAACGTGAAGACGCGAACTCAATCCGTCTCCGAAAAACGAGGCATCCGTCTGGGGCCGTAACTTCGGCTGGCGGTCCATGTCCGGAAAAACTTCGATGGGCGGGCGGCGGGACAGGCCGCCGCGGAATCCGGCGACGCCGACGACGGCGGCCGCCAACAAGATCAATCCAGCGAGGAAGTAGCGCATCTATTCCTCCACCATTTCCACCCGCTTGCACCCGCTGCATTCGAGCAGCTGGCGGATGTCGGATTCCGAGTATTTGGGATCCGCGGTTTCAATCACGAGGAAGTATTTGTCGTGGGTCGCCAGGGCGAAACGGCGATGCTTGAGCAACGGGTGATACAGCCGGGGCAATTTGTTCAGGAAAAGCATGCCAAACAAGGCGCCGAACGCCCCGAGCAGAATCGTCAACTCGTAGGACGGCGGGAAGGCGGCGTGCGGACTGAACATCGGCTTGCCGCCTACGATCAACGGATAGTCGATGGCATTGGTGAACCAAATCATGAGCATGCCGAGGGTGTATCCCGTCGCGCCCCCCACGAAAGAAAACCAGCCGACCCGGGAATTCTTGATCCCCATCGCCTGATCCATGCCGTGAATCGGAAACGGGGTGAACACATCCCAGCGCCGGAAACCCGCGTCGCGCACCTTCTCGGCCGCGTGCATGATGTCCGCAGGCGTGTCATACTCGGCCAGGATGCCGTAAGCTCTCGCGCTCGAGGTCATCAGTGATGCCCTCCTTCCTTGGCGCCTCCCAGCGGATGGTGGGGATCCGCCTGTGGAGTCACCCCTTTCACTTCAGAGATCGCGATCATGGGCAGAAATCTCAGGAACAGAAGGAACATGGTGAAAAACAGGCCGAATGTGCCCAGGAACGTGCAGATATCCACCCAGGTCGGTTTGAAGTAGGACCAGTTGGACGGCAGAAATTCCCGATGCAACGAAATCACGATGATGACGAAGCGCTCGAACCACATGCCGATGTTCACCAGGATCGAAAGGATGAACACGATCCAGACGTTGCGCCGAATCGCCTTCCACCAGAAGAGCTGCGGCACAAGCACGTTGCAGCCAATCATGATCCAGTAGCCCCAGGCGTAGGGCCCGATGGCGCGGTTGATGAAGGCGAAGCGCTCGTACGGACTGCCGCTATACCAGGCGATGAAGAACTCCATCCCGTAGGCGTAACCCACGATCGAGCCCGTCGCCAGCGTCACTTTGCACATCACATCGATGTGCCTCATCGTGATCACGTCCTCGAGCTTGCAGATCTTCCGCAACGGCACCAGCAGGGTGAGCACCATGCCGAATCCGGAGAAAATGGCGCCGGCCACGAAATACGGCGGGAAAATCGTCGTGTGCCAGCCCGGAAGCTGGGAGACCGCGAAGTCCAGCGAAACGATCGAGTGCACGGACAACACCAGCGGCGTGGAAAGTCCCGCCAGAATCAAATAAGCCTTTTCGTAGTTGCTCCAGTGCCGGTTCGAACCCGTCCATCCGAGGGCGAACAAGCCATACAGGAACTTGCGGATCGTGGTCTTCGCCCGGTCCCGCATCACCGCCAAGTCAGGGATGAGCCCGACGTACCAGAAGAGCGCGGATACCGTGAAGTAAGTCGAGACCGCGAACACGTCCCACATCAACGGCGAGCGAAACTGCGGCCAGACGGGGCCGTTCGAGTTCGGGATGGGGAACAACCACCAATCGAACCAGACGCGGCCAACGTGCAGCGCGGGATAAATTCCAGCGCACATGACGGCGAAAATCGTCATGGCTTCGGCGGCGCGATTGACGGCGGTGCGCCATTTTTGCCGGAGGAGGAATAAGATCGCTGAGATCAGGGTGCCGGCGTGTCCGATACCGATCCACCAGACGAAATTGATGATGTCCCAACCCCACATGACCGGGTGGTTGTTGCCCCAGACTCCAACGCCCACGCTGATCTGGTAAATCAGCATGGCCCCGAGGAGGCTCATGAAGCCGAAGCTCGGTACGAACGCCATCCACCACCAAGTCGGGGTTTTCCCCTCCATGATGGCGGCGACCTGGTCCGAGAGCCACCCGATACCGCGTTGGTTTCTGACCAGCGGCTCGCGTTCGAGCTCCGCCGGAGGGGGCGCGATCTTGATCGATGAGGGTAACGCCGCCTCGGACATTAGTGCGCTCCTTTCTTATCAGCCGCGTAACCACCGGGGGTGCCGTGGGCTGCGCCATGGTGGCCCAGCTTGTTCCCCATGCCTTCCCATTCCTTGAAACTGCCCGGCGATTTCGCGTAATCGGGCATGGCGGGATTCGGATTGCGAATCTTCGCCAGATAAGTGATGCGCGGCTTCGTGGCCAGAAATTCCAGCACGGTGTAATCGCGCTGCTGCGCCTTGAGCTTCGAAACCCGGCTGTTGGGATCCTTCATGTTGCCAAACACGATGGCGCCGGACGGACACGCTTGTTCGCACGCGGTCTTGATCGTCCCGTCGGGCACCTCGATGTTGCCTTGCGGGCCGGCCTTGACCTTCTGCGCGATCTTGGCCTGCTCGATTCTCTGCACGCAGAAAGTGCATTTCTCCATGACGCCGCGCATGCGCACGGTGACATCCGGATTCTTGACGAGCTTGAGCAGCTCCCATTCGTCGTCCGGGCGAATGCCTCGATCCGGATTCTTCCACCATCGGATCAAGTCCCATTCGCCGTCCGTCGAGTGCAGAAGCGGCGTGGTATAGAACGGGCCGGCCAGCAAGTGCAAGGGGCGGCGGTTGTAGTCGACGTAATTGAACCGGCGAACCTTGTAGGGGCAGTTGTTCGAGCAGTAACGCGTGCCCACGCACCGGTTGTAGGCCATGACGTTCAGGCCTTCCTCGTCATGCACGGTGGCGTTCACCGGGCACACGTTCTCGCACGGGGCGCTCTCGCAATGCTGGCAAAGCATCGGCTGCAAGATCATCTGCGGATCGGCCACTTCGCCGGCGTAATAGCGGTCCAGCCGGATCCAGTGCATCTCGCGGTTGCGGGACACTTGATTCTTTCCGACGATGGGGATGTTGTTTTCACCCTGGCAGGCAATCATGCAGGCCGAGCAGCCCACGCACGTGTTGAGATCGATCGACATCCCCCAGGCATGCGTGGCGCGGTCCCGCGGCGATTTGCCGTCCGGACCCGGAATATCGAGTGGATTCTGATAGAGGGGTTCGAGCTGACCGTCCTTGCCGCGAAGGCCGGGAGGCTCGTGCATGTTCATGCCCTTCGCGAAATCGGGGCGTTCCTTGAACTGCTCCAGATTGGCCTCGCGAACGATCGGGCGGCCTTCCATCGCCCAGTGATTCTGGGTGGTGGACAACGGGTGGAGGTTCTCCAGGAACTGAACCTGAGCTCCCGCGGCGCGATGCAGTGACCCGGCGGGGCGAATTTTATAGGCGTTGTAGCCCGTGTTTTGCCCAACCCGGCCCGCCTTGCCACGTCCGTAGCCCAGGGCCAGCCCCACGGTGTGATCCGCCATGCCGGGCTGAATCCACGCGGGGCCTTCCACGTTGCGCCCGGCGAGGATCACTCTCACCCACGGCACGCGCAAATTGTTGTCCTCTCGATCGACGATTTGAAGTTTGAGATCGTCGGCGGTCTTCTGGCTGAGCAGCACGACATTTTCCCAAACCATCTTCGTGACGGGATCCGGAAGCTCCTGCAACCAGCCGTTGTTGTTCTGGCGTCCGTCATCGACTCTGCTGTCCCGGAAGAAAACGACTTCCAACTTCTCCGCGGAAGCGGGAGCGGGGGGTGTCAAACTAGCCAGAGAGGAAACCAGCGCGGAAACCTTGAAGGATGCAGCGACCGGTTTCGGGGCGCTGCCTTCGAGGTAACCGTCGTGCAGAAACTTCTTCCAAGCTTGCTCGGGGTCGCCCGCAAGGCTTTGGGCCTTGAAGGTGGTCCGGACAATTTCGTATGCGCTCGTCACCGGCAAACCGGCGAGGCGGGCCAGAAACTCCAACTCCATCACGCCGTCGAACAGAGGAGCGATCAGCGGCTGCACCGGCACGAGTGTGCCATCGGCGGTGCGCCCGTCGCTCCAGCTTTCCAGATAATGGGTGGCCGGAAAATGCCAGTCAGCAGCGAGGCCGGTCTCGTCCTGGTAAAAACCGAGCCGAACCACGGTCTTGGCCTTCCGCTGGGTGGAGGCCCAATCGAGATCGGCAGGAGCAGAATAAACCGGATTGTCGTTGAGGATGACCAGGGTGTCGACTTGGCCTCGATTCAGCAAGGCGGCCAGTTCGGGGAGAGATCCCGACGCGGGAGCCATCAAGGGTCGCAATTCGAGGGTTGTGCCAACCGCACCGAGCGCGGCGTTGATGGCGTGGGCCATCAAATGCACGGCCAGCGGCTGCCGGTAACCCGCGACAACCAAAGAAGAACCTTTATGCGCCGCCAGATCCTTGGCGCATTCCACGATCCACTTTTCGTGGGCCGAAGCCGGCCCCGCGACGCCTGAAAGCGGGCTCACGGCCTCGCCGAGCGCGCCCGTAACGCGCAGAACTTCCTGGGCGAGACGCGCCGCAATGGCGGGCACCAAGCTGGGAACCACGCGCAAACGGTGATCCGCGTTGCCACCCGTCAAGGTCATCAGCGATTCCACGGCATAAAGCCGGCTCAACGGATCCGTCGGCTTCTCCAGCCTGCGGCCATGGGCATAGCCCTGGATGAGGCGGGCCGACTCCTCTTCGGAGCCGAGAATATCCGCATCGAGCGTCACGATGCGGCTGGCCTTCTCCAGGCGATACACTGGGGAAACGACGGGTCGCATTCCCGTGGCGCCGCTGGGATCAGGCCCGAATGCGGCCCTGGCCGCCTCCCGATGAACTTCGAAATCGACCGCCTCATGTTCGAACCAGCGGGCGGCAGGCCACTTGGCCAGAATTTCGGATTGCAGCCGATGGCGGGATGGGGAACTGCTGCGGTCGCTCAAGAAAGCGATCCCTGCCCCCAAAGAACTCTGTCCTTTGCGTGCCAGTTCAGCGAGAAAATCGATTCCCGCCTCGCGTTTCCGGGTGTTCCCGGCCTGCGTCACCTTCAACGAACGATCCGGATCATAGAGGTCCAGAATCGAAGCTTGAGTGTAAACATCCGTTCCGCCGGCCTGCCCGGGGAACTGGGCATTGCCCTCAACTTTGGTGGGGCGACCATCGTTGGAACGAGCCACGAGCGGGAAGGCCGTTCCACGCGACGGCCTTGAAGTGGCGAAATATTGGGGAACTCCGTGGATGTAATTCTCAGGAGCTTTGCCGAACGGAAGAATCTTTTCCTCGGGACGCCGACACCCGCTTCCCATGCCGCCCGCTCCAGCAAGGAGAAAGGAAGCGGCCATGATCCGCATGAAATGGCGGCGCGAATGCGGATCGGACATCTCGCCCGCGCCATGGGGAAACTCCCGTTCAACCCATTGGCGGAACTGGGGCGAATCGGATAATTGCTCCAAACTGCGCCAATATTGAGGGCCGGACTCCGGCTCGGGACAAGGCGGGGGAATGGTTTTCATCGATGACAGGCGGAGCAGCTCTGGAGGGATTCGACTTTCCAGTCATGCACAAACTGGGCGCCGTGTTGCTTCTGAAGTTCGGCGTTCTTCACCGGATCCTCGCTCCATTTCCAATTTAAATCCGTGATTTTGTCCGGGGGACGAATTTTCGCCGCCGGATCACGATGGCAATCGAGACAGAAAGCCATGCTCAAGGGCTTGGCGTGCGAAACCTCGTCCATTTTATCGATAGAACCATGGCATTCCACGCAACTGATGCCCCGGGTCACATGGACGGAGTGATTGAAATAGACGTAATCGGGAACTTTATGGACCTGCACCCAGGGAATGGGCTTGCCGGTGGAGGCGCTTTCCCGCACCAAGGCCAGACGCGGATCGTCTTTGAGCACTTGATTATGGCAGTTCATGCAGGTCGAGCTGCTGGGAATGTTTGAGTACCAGGACTTTTCAACCGCCGAATGGCAATACCGGCAATCAATGCCCAACTGGCCGGCATGGGTGGCGTGGGAAAATGAAACGGGCTGAATCGGTTGATAACCCACGCGGGTATACTTCGGGGTGGCGTAGTACCAAACTCCGCCGATGACCGCACTCCCCACGAGCAGCGCCCCGACCAAAATCTGGCCAGGTAGCCTGTTCGTCCATTTGGGAAAGATATCTGACATGGAAGGAGGAAAAGGTTGCTCGGTAAGCAGGTCAAAAAAATGACCGGCTCTCCAAGTCTCTCAACCGGGAGTGGCTAAGTGTTCAAATGCTGGTTTTCCGCAAAATTTGGGTGTTCCGGGCGAAAGAACCGCCGACAACTGGTGGCGTTGTATCCGGACCAAAGCCGAGCTGCAAGCACCGTGAAGTCGATCGGCGGACATTTGGGTTTTCTTAATAGTCGGGATAAGACCCCAACCCCCGCCATCCCCTCCCCCCTATGCGAAGAGTTCGATCCTCCAAGAAAATCATTCAGACCGCTCGCCTGAATCCTCATAGTTCTGCAACTCAGTGCCTCGAGCCCGCCCAGGGCGGACTCGAGATTACTGCCGCCCGGAATAAGGTGGATTCATCTCGATAACCTTTCCGGAAACCCGACCACACGGTAAGCCATACGCGCTCTCTATGACATCCCCCACCGCCAGACCTCCATGGTTCAATCGGGCCTCCTTGATCCGAGCCGTCCTGATTGGAACCGTCCTTTGGGCATGGATCCAACCTCAAGCAGCTTCCTCCAGGGAACTCCATGCCAAGCGACTCAAAATCTATCAAAACCACGCGATTCGCGCCGACGAAGACGGTTTGGCGGTGAAACTCGAGGCGGTGGCGAGGCCTCCCCTTTTGAGTCAAACGGAATTCCACCACCAAGTCGAATCCATGCTTGGACGCGCCGAGGCTTGGGCGCGAGCTCAAGCGCTCGGCGTCTCGCACCCGATCTCCGTCCCGATCCTCATTCATGTCCACGGCGGACTGAACACCTGGAAATCCACGTTCAAGCGGATGGACCTCGTGGAAAGCATCACCAACGCGCCCAACCGGGCGGACCGGCATTATCCCATCTTCATCTCCTGGCCTTCGGGTCCTCTCGACAACTACTGGGAGCGTGTATGGGATTTGCGCGTCGGGGTCAAAGACAGGGAACGTGGACGCAAGTTCATGACCCGGGCCACGGCACCGGTGGTGATGGCCACCGATTTTGCCAAGGCCGCGGTTGGAGCTCCCCAATCTTGGGGACACCAAATCGTCAACGCCAAGGATCAATTCGCCTACCCCGGACAGGTTCTGAACCCGGGCCAAAACGGCAAGAGCCAGTGGCTCAGCCAGTTGTTTCTGCTGTCCGCATCGAATGCCGTGCGTGCGCAAAGCGAAGGCTTCAGCATTCAACGAGGACAGGCGGACAGCCAGTTGCTCGAGAGCGCTGACCGAGTCGTTCGCAACTCTCTCAAATCACCGGTCTATTTAACTTTGGGCACGGTCGCGCAAGGCGAACCGAGCATCGCCGCCTGGAGCGTCATGAAGCGTCGCACTCTGAATCTCTACAAACCCGCGCAGGAGCTCGAGTGGCTTCGGAATGCCCCGGGAGGTGAATCCATCAAAGACTTCTCGGCCCTGGGCGAGTTCTTCAAGATACTCCTCAAACGCGTGAGTCAAGTTTCGCCGGACGAGTTGCGATACGAAATCACCCTGGTGGGCCATAGCCTGGGAACAATCGTTTTGAACAATTTGCTCACCCGCCACGCGGAGGAATGGCGTGAAACCGGGGCCTTGCGGGAAATCATTTACATGGCCGCGGCCTGTTCCGTCCGCGAAGCCGCCGCCGCCATCAAACCACTGCTCACGAGTTGCCAGGGTTCGGGCACGTGCCACCAACATTTGAGGTTCTCCAATCTCACCTTGCACCTCTTTGCCGATCTGAGTGAAGCCATGGGCTGGGGATTCCTTCCGGCCGGAAGCTTGCTCTACCAAATCGACACGCACCTCGAAAACCCCAAAACGGCTTTGGATCGAACCCTGGGCTGGGAGGACATCAACGCGCTCTCCGCCATCGACGAATTCGCCTCCGTCAAGGATTATTGCCATTTCAAGAGTTTCGATTACGACCCGGGAACCCTCCCCATGAAACACGCGGATTTCAACGATTGCCACTTTTGGACCCGCGACTTCGTCCGGTCCAAACAAGATCCGGTGGATTCTCCCGATTATCGAGTCCAACTCCACCAAGCACAACCAGCGGGTCAAAGACAAGGATTCGGACTCAACTACAAGAAAGACTGGCGTCGGCGCAGCCGGTAAAATGGCAGCCATTCATTTCCGGAAGCACGGCGGTGTCGGAGACCCGCCGCAGCGGGCCGACAGGTCAGAAAACTCCAGATTTTTCAACGTATTCAACTGCGGTTTTAAGCAAAATAGTCGAGAGTTTCATCCCGTCCCAACCGACGAAACGCAACTCAAACTCGTCCCGCTAGGAATCCCAACGGGATTCCGGCCCGAAGCCCAAGGTTGCGAGGAACGAGCTACCTTGGGTCACGGTTCGCCCATGGAAACCAACCCCAACGGGGTTGTGACGAAATCCTATTTCCGTCTGCAGGGGTAAAGCCACAACCGCGTTGCGGTTGAATTCATATCCAAACGGCAACCCAAGGTAGCTCGTTCCTCGCAACCTTGGGCTGGATGACAAAATCCCTTTGGGATTGAAGGCGGGATTCCGTCGCCGTGGGCATCGCCCATTCCGTGGCCCATTGAGAAAAACAAGACGAAGAACGAGGCGTATCCTTGATGGATCTGGTGAGTGATTCGGAAAGGCTTTTTCGCCTGGAACTTGCGAAGTTTCATGAAGGGCAACTGCCGTTTTTAGCAAAAGAACTCCGCCGGGCCAGGGTGCGGAATGGTGAGTAACTTCACCATCAAGTTGGTCGGGAGGTTCAAAGGTTGAAAAGATGAATTCGCATTGAAGCCCGCGAAGCGGTTCGGATACTCGGACCCATGACGCCACGCTCCCCTCGTTTGCGAATGAGTTCAACCGATGGTTCGCGGAAAAAAACGAGCGCACCCGTGTCGGGTCCGCAGACCCCCCCTCTGCTCCTGGGATTCGAAGGAGGCGCCACCCACACCGTCGCCATCGCCGGTTCACCCGGTACCCCGAACCGTTTCCGCCGGCTGGAATTCGGCCCCGGAAACTTTCGCTTGTTGGGCGAACGAGGATTGACCCGGCTCTTGCGATCCCTGGCGCGGGTCTGTCCGAAGCCAACCGCCGTCGCGGGTGGATTAGCCGGTGTGAGGGATGCGAATGACCGCGCCGCCTTGTCGAAAGCCATGAAGCGCGTTTGGCCCAAGGCCAGGATTTGGGCCGGCAATGATCTGGAAACGGCACTCGCAACCTCCCCGGCAAACGGCGATCGACACACCGTTCGGGCGAAGCCATCGATCGAGACCGTGAGGATTCTGGTGCTGTCCGGAACAGGCTCCTGCTGCTTCGGGGTGGGGAACCATGGAGAGAGGGCCAAGTCGGGAGGATGGGGACACCTTCTTGGGGATCGCGGCAGTGGTTATGCGCTCGCTCTGGACGCGCTGCGCCGGGTCCTCAAAGATTGGGATCATCGTTCCGTTTGGCCCGCCTTGGGCGCGGCTTTTCTGCACGCGCTTGGCCTCAATTCGCCGGAGCAACTCCCCGCCTGGATTCAATCCGCGGAGAAGTCCGCGGTGGCAAGTCTGGCCCCGGTCATCTTTGCCTGCGCCCGCCGGGGCCATGGCGACGCCCGCAAAGCGTTGCAGAGAGCCAGCGATGATTTGGCGGAGGACGCCATCGCTTGCGCTCGGAAACTGTGCGGCGGACCCTCGAAGTCGCGGGTGGAGTTTGTCTTCGCGGGATCGATTCTCGTTCGGCAACCCGCGTTTTGCAGGCGGGTTCAGAGGCAGATCTCCTTGGCCTTCCCGAACGCCGAGTTTCAGACCCTGCGTCGCGAAAGCGTCTGGGGAGCGATCGCTCTGGCCGCTCAACTTGTTGACAAAACCCATCCGCTCGATCCAACCCCAACAGAATCGGTCACTCGATCCACCGACGGCGTCCACAACGCTTCGAAACACCTCCTTTCACCCACCGAGGAACGAAATCCGCGCTCCATCAACCTCGACCGCCTCGATCTTGAGGCGGCGGTGGAGCTGATGATTCGCGAGGAATCGCGAGTGCCGCGCGCGCTGCTGAAGCAGACCAAGGCGCTGGCTCGCTTGATTCGTTGGGTGTCGGAGGCGCTCGGGAGGGGAGGACGACTCTGTTATGTGGGCGCGGGCACCAGTGGACGGCTTGGCTTCCTGGATGCCTCAGAATGTCCTCCGACTTTCGGCACCGAACCATGGCAGGTGCAGGGGATCATCGCGGGAGGGCGCCGCGCCATTGGAGAGGCGGTGGAGGGCAGCGAGGATGATGAGGCGGAAGGCACCGCCGCCATGCTCGGGAGGGGCGTCTCCAGGAAAGATGTTGTGATCGGGATTGCGGCGAGTGGAAGGACTCCGTTTGTGTTGGCGGCGCTGCGGGAAGCAAAGCGATTGGGCGCCAGGACGGCCCTGCTGACGTTCAACCCGAGGGTGCGGCTCTCCAAAATGGATCGGCCGCATCTCCTTCTGGCGGTCCATACCGGACCCGAGGTTTTGACGGGATCGACAAGACTTAAGGCGGGCACGGCCACCAAGATCGCGCTCAATACGATCTCCACACTGGCCATGGCACGGCTCGGGAAGATCAGCGGCAACCTCATGATCGACCTGCGCGCCACCAACGCCAAACTACGGGCACGGGCGATGCGCATTTTCCAGGAGCTCAGCGGAGTCTCGTGGGCAGAAGCCGAAGAAATGCTTCATCGACATCAATGGCGCCTGAAGCCCGCCCTGGCGCAAATGGGCCGGGATCAACGGCGCTCCGCGGCGGCGGGTTGAGCCGGTCAAGGCAGAATGCGGCCGGAGAGCACCGCCTGAGCCAGAAAATGAGTCAGGCCGGTCAGCATCGTCCCCAAAAGAGAGGCGACCAAAAACATTCCGAATCCCTTGGTCTGATCGGGCTGCAGGACGATGCCCACTCCGTGATAAAGGGCGCGCACGGAGAAGACGGCACCGAGGATCCAACAACCCCAACTCGCGATAGCGGGGTGCGCGTCAAGAATGCGGACGAAAAGAAAAGGACTCCAACCATAAACGGCCAGGGTGAAGGATTGCTGGAAGGAAGGGAAAAAGTGAAAGCTATGGGCGATGACCCGGATCATGAAGCCGCCGCCGATGAACGTCATGATCAACAGGACAGCCTGGGCCGCTTGATATTTTTGAATCCGGGACGTTTCGACGGTAAGGATGCGGCTCAATTCGCCCTGGTGAGTCCCCCATCGGGCAATGCCGTAACCTTCCACCCAGACCGCGCCCGCCAGAAGCGGCAGAAGTGTCAGCAAAAAGACCGCCAGAGGATGGGCGCGCGATTTTGCAATGCGATTCCAAGCCCCAACCGGGCTGAGCAGGAGCATGATCGCGTTCAACATGGCGGCGCGAGTGTAGGGTGGTTCAACCTGATGACAACGAAATAGGAACGAAAAAGGGCCGGGATTTCTCCCGGCCCTTGGCTTTTGCATGGTCAGGCGAACGCCCAACCACACCTCCCACTCACCGAATTAGGGTTTGGCCGCGCGCACGAACTTGGCGCTCGCGCCCGAAGGCACGGTGCACGGCGTGCCCGCGCCCGCTTGCGTGGTCCAGGGACCCCCGATCGCGTCCGAGGTTTGAATCACCCAGCCAGACGGAAGCGCGGCGGGATCTGAGGTCACAACCACATTGGCGCCGCTCACCGACACTTTGAGGGTGACGTTGGACGGAGCCACGATGGGATCGTTAAAGTCCCAGTGCGCCACCAGCCCGCTCACCGAGTTGGCGGCACCCTTGCCCGCGAGTTTCTTGATATCGGCTTCGCTCAAGGCTCCGTTGTAAACCGCGAAGTCGTCCATCACTCCACGGGTCAAGTTGTCGCCCGTGCCCGGTCCACCCCCAATAATCAGGTTGGAGAAGTCGGTCGGCAGCACACCGGTGTTGTTGCCCTCGTGGAAGAGCACGCCATCGATCCAAATCTGCTTCACTTCGCCATTTTTCAGGAAGGCATAGTGCCGCCATTGAGACCACCACGAATTGTCACCCGAGAACGTCGACAGCGTGCTGATGTTGGCGCTGATGCGCTGGCTGTCACCGGCGCAGCATCCGGCCGTGTCGAAGTAGATCGTGTTGTCACCCCAGGGAGTATGGGCTTGGAAACCACGCGTGCTGCCGCTGCTGGAAGGCGAATTGGCCCAGAACGACGATCCGTTGGAAACATCGTAGCGATTCTGCCAGAACGACACGGTCATCTTGTCGTCGGCCGCAGCCGTGTTGAAGAACGCGCCCGTGTTGACGAGCAGTGACGAACCCGTGCGCCCCAAGTCAATGCCATAGTCGCCCGCGGCACCGGTGAAACCACCCTTGTCCGCCGTCCACTTGGAGATGCCCGTCAGGAAAGCGGGAATGCCGCCAACCTTGTCCTTCGTGAGAGGAGGCACGCGGAAGGTCCATTCCTCGGTGCGAGCGTTGTAGCTGACCGTGGCCTTGTGATCCGATGCGGGCGGGAAGGTGGTTGAAGGCTGGAACTTGGCCGTAATCACACTGCCGTTCTTGGTCACGGTCGCCGCCACCGGATTACCATCCAGCGTCAGTTTCACGCTGGCCAGATCCACCGGAGTGGCTCCTTTAGTGATTTGAACTTCAAGAGCCGCGGCAGGATCAACGACCCCGGCGCCGGGCGCGGGAAACACTGACGTGATGGCGGTGGGGAATCCAGAGGTCGAAGCGCGATAGGCTTTGAAACCGCCGTTGGCCGTATCATTGACGAGTACGCGCGTGCCGTCCGCCTTGACGGTCTTCCACTCGATGTTCGCCCCACCACCGCCTTCTTGCCAGGTGGTTCGGAAGGGATAGACACCGGCGTCTTGAACCACCAAGCGATACAACGTGTCGGAAGCGCCACGGCCCCCGTTGAATTCGCCGGCGTTTTGACGGCGGAACACGTCCTTGACGTTGCCCGCGTAGGTCAGGAATCCATCATCGCTGTTCACGATGAAGGTGTGGGTTCCGGCCGGAAGATCGATGAAGGTGAAGATTTCCGCCGCAATTCCGTCCGTGCTGTCCGACGTTCCCGGGATGCCCGGCATCTGATCGTCGGGCGTAAACTCGCCGTTGCTGCCCCCCGCCTGATCGAAATTGATCACGGTTTCCACTTCGAATTCGATCGGGAAACGGGTGTTCGGATCCTTCTTGCCCGGGCCCCGGGCCGAACCCACGTTATCGGGATTGGCAAGATTCTCGCCCAAGCGC
>Ga0194132_10000565_pt1 | contig 76138 bp, 51 predicted proteins | sample TA2KigOf80mmetaG_FD_148612 | JGI IMG/M metagenome (GOLD analysis project Ga0194132, IMG submission 148612) | Freshwater microbial communities from Lake Tanganyika, Tanzania - TA2015054 Kigoma Offshore 80m | ecosystem: Environmental > Aquatic > Freshwater > Lake | place: Tanzania: Lake... | reverse complement strand
AACCTGCTCGAGCCAGAAGACCTTCGGAAACTGCAAGTAGCACGTATTCACCCGTCCATCTCGAATTTCGGGATGGGATTCATCGCCGTCACCGGCAATCGCGGAACGAGTTCGACACGTCCCGCCTATGTGAGCCCAACACTGTGTCAGAAACGTGTCGGATTCCTATGGGGACACAAAAAAAGGACTCGCGATTTTCGTCGCAAGTCCTTACCGGGAACCAGTCGGGATGACAGGATTTGAACCTGCGACCTCTACGTCCCGAACGTAGCGCTCTAGCCAAACTGAGCTACATCCCGAGGGAGGCGGTCAGATTCTAGCGGAGGGCGAAAATGCGTCAACGATGACTTGGAGGCTCAAAAAGCAAATGCGAATCCACTGCGGCGAGTTGGGCCAAGGACTGCAAGAAGCGTGCAGCGAGTGCTCCGTCGAGGATGCGATGGTCGAACGTCAAGCTCAGCGTCATCACTTGTGAACTGGGCGAGTGTGATTGCGACGTCGGACCGTCGACGGCCAAGCCCGAACGAGTTTGAATTCGTCCAAGGCCGAGGATGGCAGTCTCGGGAAAGTTGATGATTGGAGTGAATGCGTCGATTCCCAACGAGCCGAGATTGGTGATCGTGAACGTCCCTCCTTGCAGATCTTCGGCGGTGATTCGTCGAACGCGGGCTTTCTCGATCAAGTCGCGGGACTGGCGAGCGATTTCGAAAACCGTGCGCTGATGCGCGTCGCGGACGACGGGAACCAGCAGCCCCTCGTTCGTATCGACGGCAATGCCGATGTGGACCTCGTCGAAGAGTTCGATGGCGTCGTCTCGCCAGCGTGCGTTGAGCGCGGGGTGCTTTCGCAGTGCGGTTGCCGCAAGTTTGACAAATGCATCGGTGATGGAGGGAATTGGTGATTCACTCGAACGTTTGAGTCGTTCGCGGAAATCGATCAGAGAGGAGACGTCGATTTCGGACGTCAGCGTGACCGGCGCGGTTTGTCGCAGGCTCGCGACCATTCGGTCGGCGATTGTGCGTCGCAGCGGAGTGATCGGAATCGTGCGTCTTGCTGACGGTGTGGTGAACGAAGTAGGAAGTGAATCGTCCACGGCAGCGAGCACGTCGCGTTCGCGGATGCGGCCCTGTGAGCCGGAGCCGCTAAGTTGCGTCCAATCGACGCCGAATTTCGCGGCGGTGCGAGCGGCTCTTGGAGAGATCGCTGGCAGGTCGCGGCTGCGCAGAGGAACGACCGCACCACGGCCGACAGGAACAGCGCGAGGCAACGGCTTTGCTTCGCCGACGTTTGGCAGGAGTTCGCCTCGGCTGAGCAAATACCGGCGGCAGACGTCGGCTTCGGAGATTCGTCCTACTGTATCGAATGGCGTAAGATCGACTCCGAGTTGTCGCGCGAGACGGCGTACGGCTGGCGACGCTGGTGGCGCGACCGCGCCGGTGCGGGGACTGTCGGACGGAGGCTGGGGTGGCAATGACTGAAGACTGGATGCTGATGGACGCGGTGCCGATTGGGCTTGGGGCAGAGGAGTTGGTGCCGTGGGACGTGGAGGAATCGGTGGCGCGGTTTCACCGACTCCGAGCAGGTAGCCGATGACGGCACCCACCGAGACGATGTCTCCTGCGGTGGGATTGTTGGCGTCGAAGTGCAGTGTGCCGGCATCGACCGCTTCAATTTCTTGGATCGCCTTTTCGCCTTCGAGCGTGAAAAGCGCGTCGCCGGGATGCACCTGCTCGCCGGACTTCTTCAACCAGCCGACGAACGTGCCTTGTTCCATGGACCAGCCGAGGCGAGGGATTTGGATGGCGTGAGGCATGGTTGGATTCAGGTTTCGGAATCGAGAACTCAAAAGTGGAAGAATACCTATTGGCTTTCGGCCTTCAGCCATCGGCCAGAGATGACTACTCGTTCATGAGTGTTCGGATCGCGTCGGCGATTTGCTTGGGTTGCGGAATCATGGTCGCTTCGAGCGGCGGGCTATATGGCGTTGGGCAAAAGGCTCCGGTGAGGCGACGGATTGGAGCGTCGAGGCTATCGAATCCTTCTGCGACGATGCGAGCGGCGATCTCGGCCGCGAAGCCGCACGGAGCGGGAGGTTCATCGACGATCAACAGCCGGCCCGTCTTCGCGACCGATTGCAGAATTGTTTCTGTGTCGAGCGGACTGACCGTGCGCGGATCGACGATCTCCACCGAAATCCCTTCGCGTTCAAGTTCATCGCAGACGCCCAGTGTCAGATGAACCATGCGAGCGAGCGCGACGACTGTCACATCGCGGCCTTCGCGCACGACGGAAGCTTTGCCGAATTCGATTTCGTATTCGCCATCGGGAACCGGGCCTTTGACCTGCAGGATCTCGCGGTGTTCGAGGAACAGCACGGGGTCTTCGCAATTGAGCGCTCGTTTGAGCAAGCCCTTTGCGTCGGCGGGCATCGAGGGGACGACGACTCGCAGGCCGGGGACTTGGGCGTACATCGCGTAGTAGCTGCCGGAGTGATGCGTTGCCGCCGAGTGGCCGATGCCGATGCAGCCGCGCAGCAGAACCGGCATCTTGAGCCGACCGCTCGACATGTACTGCATCTTGGCGATTTGGTTGACGATCTCGCCGACGGAGTCCAGCACGAAGTCGGCGAACATGAAGTCGATGATCGGTCGGGCGCCGGTCATCGCTGCTCCGCAGGCAAGGCCCACGAAGCCGCGCTCACAGATGGGCGTGTCGCAGAGACGTTCAGCTCCATATTTTTGAAACAGCCCGTCGGTCGTCTTAAAGTTGCCTCCGCGAACGCCGATGCCTTCCCCCATGACGAAGATCCGCGGGTTCTTGGCCATCTCTTCGGAGAGAGCTTCGTGCGTGGCTTGCGAGTACGTCTTGATGGCAGTGGGGAGTGGGGAGTGGGCAGTGGGGTGAGATGGGGCTTCGTTGTAGACGTGGCGAGTTGCGGTCTGTGGATCGGGCCACGGGCTGGATTCCGCGAAATCGCGAGACTCTTTGACCAGCGCCGCCACTTCACGATCAATCGCGTCGAATTGCTCGTCCACAACTTCCCGCCCACTGCCCACTCCCCACTGCCCACTGCCACCTTTCAGTCGTCCGATCGGGCACTTCTTCTTCCAGGCTTCGACGTCTTCGCGAGTGCGATAGGTGAAGTCACCCATTCCTTCGGCGTGTGCTCGCGTGCGATATGTTTTGCACTCGATCAGCGTCGGGCCGGCGCCGGCGCGGGCTCGCGCAATGGCTTCGCCGGCGACGCGATAAATCTCCAGCACGTCGTTGCCGTCGAGTTCAAAGCCCGGCATCCCGTAGGACGCGCCGCGATGACCGACGCTGGGATTGCCGGCGGCGTAGGCGTTGGGGACTTCGGTTGCGAATTGGTTGTTCTCGCACACGAACAGGACCGGCAGCTTCCAGATGCTGGCCATGTTCAACCCCTCGTGGAACGCGCCGTTGTTGGAGGCGCCATCGCCGAAGAACGCGACGGCGACGTGCGGCAACTTCATCAGCTTGAACGAATATCCGCCACCGCACGCCTGCAAGATGCACGGGCCGACGATGCCGCTGGTCCCCATCATGCCGATCTCTGGCGAGAACAAGTGCATTGAGCCGCCTCGTCCGCGCGAGAGACCTGTCTCGCGCCCGAACAGCTCGGCCATCAGTTCGCGCGGATGAGCCCCCTTCGCCAGTGCGTGCCCGTGTCCGCGATGCGTGCTGAAGACGACATCGTGTTCGGTCAGGTGAGCACACACGCCGCTCGCGATCGCTTCCTCGCCGACGTAGGTGTGACACGCGCCGAGCACGAGTCCACGCTGATGACAGCGAGCCAGTTCTTCTTCCGTCTGTCGGATGATCTGCATGGTTCGATAGAGGCCCAGCAGCGTTTCGCGTTCCATGTTGTCGCTCATTGTTGTTGGTTTTCCAGATACCGCCGAGTCCCTCCCGCATTCATGGCGAGATTCCCGCCGTCCATCGGGATGATCGCGCCGGTGATCCAGCTTGAGGCATCCGAGGCGAGGAATACTGCGAGTCCTTGAATGTCGTTCGGTTGTCCCATGCGACCGCGTGGGATGCCGGACTCGAATCGAACTTTTAGGGTTGGGTCCGCGGACATTCGTTTTTCGAGGCTGGGATTCACGACTTGAGCGGGGAGGATCGAATTGACTCGGACACCTGCGCTGCTCCATTCGGTGCTGAGTTCGCGAGTCATCTGCACGACGGCTCCCATCGCCATGCTGTAGGCGATATGACCTCGGCCGAGCGCGGTTTGGCTGGCGATCGAGCCGATGTTGACGATGCTGCCTCGGCCTTGTTTTAACATGCGACGTCCCGCTTCCTGACACATGCAGAAGCGGCCGAGCACCAGATTTCGCCAACATTGTTCGACATCGGCCAGCGAGATTTCTTCCGGCTTGCCGAGGATCCCTTCGCCCGCGACGTTGGCAAGGAAGTCGATGCGGCCGAACTCGCGATCGAGCTGCGCGAACATCGGCAGAATTAATTCCGGTTTCGAGACATCGCAACGAACGGGGATCGCTTTACGCCCCAGATTCGCGATGGCTTCCGCCGTTTGCTGAAGGCCGACTTCATTGAGATCGGCCAGAACCAAGTCGGCTCCGTGCTCAGCCAGTGCGAGCGACATGGCTCGGCCCATGCCTTGCGCCGCGCCGGAGACGAGGGCCACACGGTCTGTAAGATCGAAGAGTTTGCTTGGCATCCTGTGTCCTCACCGTGCTTTGACGGCAGTGCGAATTGCCGAGTGCAAAGTGAAAAATGAAGACGTCTGCTCGTACATTTTGCAGTTTGCACTCTTCACTTTGCACGGATCTCTGATGACTACGGAATTCAGTGGCATAATTTTGGGTTTTCAATGCAGCACGATTGCTCGGCCAGGGCCGCCGTGGCAGTCGCGGATGCGGAGCGCGGCGAACAAGAAGTAACCGCCTGGCGGAATCTTGGAGGTGTTGTGCAGGAACTCGACGCCAACCATCTCGCGGCTGCCGAGCGCCCAGTAGGTCATCAACGCTCGTTTGGGATTCACACCCCCGAGATCGGGTGCGTCCGTCGCGACGCAGCGGATCCCTTTGTTCTTGAGAACCACAACCGCATCGGGGCCGAGCGCGGGCCAGCCTTCGCTCTTGCCGCTCAACGGATCGGACCAGACACCGGCGTCGTTCGGTTGCGGTTTGAAGTGAAGGTCCAAGTGGCCGGTTTGGAAAATGACGACCTCTCCCGCTTTAAGATTACCGTTCTTCTTCTCGAAGGCTTCGATGTGAGCCGGCGTGATTTCTGGCGACGCGGGCCACGACGCTTTCTCCGTGCTGCCGACAAGCGCAGTGACGTCGATGACTCGCGCGGGGCCGCAGGTCCAATCGAGCGGCACCTTCTCGGTCGTCAGTGAGCTGGTGCCGCGCGGGCCGTATTTCTTTTCGTACTCTTCGAGCCAACCACGAATCTCAGGTGAGTACGCGGGCTTCGCGTCAGCGGGGGGCAACGCGAACGACGGCGGCACGAGATGAGTGCCGGCCATCGCGTCCATCCAGTGCGTGTGATGCCACAGATCGAGGTACTCGGAGTAGAGGAAATCGACCTTCAGATAAACCTGCCGATGCTGCCCTGTGCTGGATCCGGGTGAGGTGACCGGCAGATTCGGAGCCAACGTCGGCGAGAGGTCGATCGCGCGTTTGGCCTTCGCCGATTCGATCAGGCGCTTCGGCAACTCGCCGCCGACGATCGAGAACGCTCGGCACTCGCCATACGGAGCACCTTGATGCTTCGGGCCGAGCATGCAGTAGAACGCACCGGTCGGCGGCAACTCTTTGAGATTCGTTGCACTCTCAGTCCAGATCATGCCGTGTTTGAGGCCGGCGTAGTGTGTCGGCTCGGCAAGGTCGGGTAGCGGTCCCATGCTCGCGCTGTCCGTGCCGAGCGTCATCACGCCGCGCGTCGCGAGAAACTCCATGCAATCGGGATCAGGATCGGGATACCCCGGAGTTTTGCGGTCCAACGCATCGGCGATGAAGCGGCTGCCTTCGGGGTGCGGCCGATAGTATTTGTCCGAGTAATCGCTGCGGAATAGCACGACGTCTCCGAACCGCAGTTTGCGATGCTGTCTCTCAAAGCGTTCAACATGTTCACGCTTCACGAGCGGACTGACTCCCTTCGGAGCCTGATCGAGCAAGTCGCGAACATCCACGACACACGCCTCGCCGCCGAACTGCCACGCCTCGATCTTGTCCGTGTACGCCAAGCCGAGCGGCCCCGACTTCTCCCGCTTCAAATCCGGTCGAGCCACCGAGTGCGGCGGCACATCCAATTGCGTTCCGGTATTACCGTCGATCAACAGCGCGTCAATGTTGTACGCCGAGTCGAGGCCGATCGACCGCTGATGCGTGATCTGAAACCTTGGAAACGGATGACTCGGCCAAGTGCAGGGAAACTCGGGCGCGATCAGCAGCGAGTGATCGACAAACTTCGGCTCGTCTGCTCGCACCGCACCGAGCACGCCTAACGTCAGGACCAACAGACAGCTTCTTCGTACGGTTTGCAGTTTCATGGCCTCGTTGTCTCCGTCACAAAGGGTGATGTGCAGCCAATTATCGAGAGAGGACGCAACGATGGCAACGAGTCAGCTGCCGACTCGTTGCAGGGCTTGCCACAGCCAATCGGGCGCGAAGAACAACGCAATACTGGCAACCGCGCACAGCGAGACGCCGACGAACGCGGGAACGCCCGTCGCACGGCGCGTGTCGTCGCAGCTGGATTGCAGATACATCACGCCAATCAAGCGGAGGTAGTACCACGCGGCAATTGCGGCGTTGATTGCCAAACAGATGGCCAAAGTGCGGCCTTCGGTGCTGTGGCTCCACGCGGAGAGAAACAACGTCAGCTTGCCAAGGAAGCCGGCAGTGGGCGGCAAGCCTGTCAGGCCAAACAGCAGGACTGCGGCAAGGAACGCTCCGGCGGGATGCGTCTTGCTCAGACCGGCGAGGTCCGAGATGGTCTCGAGCGGACGTTCGGGACGCGAGAGGCTGGCGATCAGCGCGAATACGCCAAGCGTCGTAAGGCCGTAGACTCCGAGATAGAAGAGCAGGGCGGGCAGACCGTTGACGGAACCGGCCGAGGCAGCGGTCGCATCGTCGTTGATTTGCGGCACGCTGACGGCGACGCTGAGGCCAACCAGCATGTAGCCGGCGTGTGCGATGCTCGAATAGGCCAGCAGACGGCGCATGTTTGTTTGCAGCAGGGCCAGCAAGTTGCCGACAAACATTGTTGCGACCGCCAGCAGGTACAGCAGGCCGCCGCTCTTGGAAGCGAGGCTCCAGTACTCCAGGTGAATCGCGGCAGTGATGCTCGGTTGGCCGAGGATGCGGACGAGCGCGATGAAGCCAGCGACCTTCGGGACGACGCTCAACAATGCCGCTGCGGAGTTCGCGGTCCCTTGGAAGACATCGGGAGCGTAGAAATGAAACGGGACCGCGGTGATGCGAAATGCCAAGCCGGCGACGATCGTCACGATGCTCACCAGCAGCATGGCCGGCATCGTGGTGAGTTGGTGGTTCTTGAAGACGAGATGGAGTGCCGTCAGGTTCGTCGTACCGGCGACTCCGTAGAGAATGCTGAATCCGTACAGCACGAGTGCGGACGAGAAGACGCTCAGCAGGAAATACTTCAGCGTGGATTCCTGGCCGGAACGGTCTCGGCGAGCGACATACAAGAAGAGATACGTTGGGATGCTGACCAACTCCAATGCGAGAAACAGGATGATGAGATCGTTGGACAGAGCGATCAAATTGGCTCCGGCCAGGATGAATAACAGACAGGCGTGCGACTCGGCGGAGTCACGTTCTTCGATTTGATTCCAGTTGATCAGCACTAGCACGACACCCGTGACGGTCGTCACCAAGCGGACGAAACTGACCAGCGAGTCCGACAGGAATGGTGCGAGACCAGTCGCCTCGACAACCGGAGCCGGCACGCACTGCAGCCAAGCAGCAATCGTCAGTGCGATCAGCGACCACGCGCCCCAGCGATGTCTAAGCCCTTTCGGACCAGTACCGTCATCGCCGATGAGAAACGGTCCGACCGCCAAATTCACGCACGCCGCCGCGAGAAATACGACTTCCGGCAGGACTTGGCTGATGGCCGATGTAAGGTGCTGAAACACAACTCAACTCCCGAAACTTATTTGGAAACGCCCATCGAAGCGAATGGTCGCTAATCAGAAGTCCTTCATTCGCGTCGATCAACCGAGATCAGCGTTTCTTGTGTTGTTTGCTTCGCGTCCGCAAACTCGGACTTTGCGGGTGCAGACGGCGGATACATCTTCACGACCGCTCGCACGTCTTCCTCGATCGTGTCGAGCAGCGGCTTCGGAAAGACGCCGATCCACAGGCAGAGGGCCATCAGTGGTACGACGGATAACGCTTCGCGCATGTTGATGTCGAGGATCGGGCCGTGAACCGAGGCGGGTTCTTTCAGCGGGCCGAAGAAGGCTCGGCGGAGCATGTCCAGCAGGTACCACGCGCCGAGGACGACTCCCGTCGCGCCGATCGCAGCGTAAATCGGATTGGCTTTGAACATGCCGATCAAAGCCAGCAGTTCACCGACGAAACCGTTCAACCCGGGCAAGCCCGCGCTGGCCATACAGATGAAGACCATGCAGACCGAAAGCAGCGGCAGACGCGTCGCCAAGCCTCCCAGTTCACTGAGTTCACGGGTGTGGTAGCGGTCGTAGACCATGCCGACCAAAAGGAACAACGCGCCGGTGGAGAGGCCGTGATTGACCATCTGCATCACCGCGCCGGTGATCCCTTCGGAGTTCAATGCGAACATGCCCAGCATGCAAAAGCCGAGGTGACTGACCGAGCTATAAGCCACCAGCTTCTTGATGTCGCTCTGAGCCAGCGCCCCCAACGCCCCGTAAACGATGCCGATGACCGCCATCGTCGCGTAGATGGGAACCCCGAACCCGGCGACCGCCGCCGGTAAGATCGGCAAGCAAATTCGCAAAAAGCCGTAACAACCCAACTTCAACAGGATGCCGGCCAGCAGCACACTGCCCGCCGTCGGAGCTTCCGTGTGAGCCAGCGGCAGCCAAGTGTGAAACGGAAACAGTGGAACCTTGATGACGAAGCCCGCGCTCAGTGCCAGCAGCAGGCCGATCTGCCATTGATCGGACAGCGGATGCTCTTTCAACGCGGCGGCGATATCCGGAATCGAAAATGGCGTGGCGGTCAGTCCGGTTTCCATGACCTTCAAAACGAGCGCGACCAAGCCCAGCAACGTGATGACGCTTCCCGCCAGCGTGTAGATGAAGAACCGATACGCCGCGAACTGCCGCTGGGCTCCGCCCCAGATGCCGACCAGGAAGAACAGCGGGATCAGCGTGAACTCGAAGAAGACGTAGAACAGGATCAAATCAAACGCCACGAATGCGCCCAGCATCCCGGCTTCGAGCAGCAGTAAGCAGAGATAAAACTCCGCGGCGCGATCTTGAATCGACTCCCAGGAGATCAACACAGCGGAGATTGTGAGGATCGCCGTCAGCGCCAGCATCAGCACACTGATGCCGTCGGCTCCGAGGTAGAACTCCAAGCGGACGCTCGCCTCGCGGCGGACGATCCCCGCGTCTCGCAATTCCGCCAACTGAGTGTCATTCAACTGCACTCGTTCGTCGCCGTTGACGAATCCCATGCGATGCAACAAAGCCTTCCGAGTGTCGCCGGTTCGGATGCGTTCCGAGCCATCGACCACGTCCGACGGATCGCCCGAGTCGGCGTCAAATTCGAAGTCGGTCAACTGCGCGGGCTTTTGCGCTATGTTGCCAAGCGTCATCCATGTTCGCCGCCATTCGAGCCTCGGTTGCACCGGTCCATCGACTGGCCGATCTGTGGTGTTGGTCCTGTGTCCGTCGCGAGCAACCTTCAATTGCGAGGCGATCCCCAGCGAGACGAGCAACGTCCCGATCGCCGTCAGCAAAGCGACCCAGCGAGCGACGGCGCGTCCGCCTCCCAGCAACGCCAAGAGGATTGCGGCGAGGAGCGGCAGAACAATGATCGACAGGAGAAGCATTTTCGATTTTTGTTTTTCGATTTGAGATTTCAAATTCGAGCGAACGTCAACCGGCTAACGCTCGCAACATTTGGATCAGGAACAGCACCACTCCCAGCAGCATGACCCAGGCGTAGTGGGACACCAGGCCGTTTTGGATCGGCCGCACGATACGGCCGATGGTGGAGGGGATCGAACCCGCGAAGTTCAGCAGGCCGTCGAGCAAGTATTTGTCGAACAGCGTGCAAAGCAGCGCGAGCACTTTCACCGGAATGACCAGCAGGTAATTGAACAGCTCGTCGAGGAAAAACTTATTCAGCGACAGCCGATGCAGCGGTTTCAAACCGCGCTCCAATCCAGCGGACACGGCCGGAGATTTCACATACATCCAACGGGCAAGGCCGTAACCGCCGCAGAAGATCGCCGCGCTTAAGGCCATCAACAGGATGTTGTGCGGGTGATCGCCATGGCCGGGGAGCGAAGTCGATTGAGCCAACTGCCGCGCGTAGACTCCGGTCGGGCCGAGAAACAATCCGATCACCAGCGAGAAGCCCGCCAGCACGAACAGCGGCAGCGTCATCGTCGGGGGCGACTCATGCGGATGATGAGCTTCTTCCGGAAAGCGTTCCTCGCCGAGGAACGTCATGTTGTAGGCGCGGAAGGAATAGAACGCGGTGAGGAATGCGGTCAGGACTGCGACACCGAGGATCACCATGAAGAAGGTCTCATGACCACCCGCTTTCGTCCCTTCAAACAGTGCGACAAGGATTTCGTCTTTGCTCCAGAAGCCAGACAACAACGGGCAGCCGGCCAAGGTCAGTGAGCCGATCAAGAAAGTGATGCGTGTGTGTGGCATCACATCCCGCAAGCCGCTGAAGCGGCGCATGTCGATGACGTTTCCCATCGAGTGCATCACGCTGCCGGCCCCGAGGAACAGCAATGCTTTGAAGAAGGCATGCGTGAAAAGATGGAACATGGCGGCGGTGACGGCGAAGGTCGCCAACTTCGGGCTGACGGAAGCGGCTCCCAGCGCCATGAACATGTAGCCGAGTTGGCTGACGGTGGAATACGCGAGAACCCGCTTAAGGTCGTACTGCGTCAACGCAGTAAGTGCGGCGAGCAAGGCCGTGATTGCTCCGATCCCGCTGACCACCATCTGTGCGGTCGGGGACATCACGAACAGCGGAGTACTGCGAGCGACCATGTAGACGCCAGCCGTGACCATCGTCGCCGCGTGGATCAACGCCGAGACCGGCGTCGGACCTTCCATCGCGTCTGGCAGCCAGACGTGCAGCGGGAACTGAGCGGACTTGCCCATCGCTCCCAAGAACAGCAGCAGGCAAATGGTCGTGAAGATTCCCGGATTCGTCTCCGCGACATGCGGGATGAGTTCAAAAACATCGGCAAACCTCACAGTGCCGAAGGTCTTCCAAATCAGAAAGACTCCCAGGATGAAGCCGAAGTCGCCGACTCGGTTGACCACGAACGCTTTGCGAGCGGCGGCGGCGGCGCTCGGCTTTTGAAACCAGAAGCCGATCAGCAGGTAACTGCAGAGGCCAACTCCTTCCCAGAAGATGAACATCGTCAGGTAATTGTCGGCCAGCACCAACATGCACATCGAGAACACAAACAGCGCGAACGCCGCGAAGAACCGTGGATAGCCCGGATCGCCGTGCATGTAGCCGCTGGCGTAGATCGACACCAGCAGCGACACGAACGTGACCATGCAGAGCATGATCGCCGTCATCGCATCCATTTGCAGATCCAACCGCACATTTAGGTCGGCAGTCTCGGCCCAAGCGTAACCGGGGGTCGTGAGGACCGGCTGCAGTGCGTGCTCGCTCGGTCGCTGGTGAAGCGAATTTGTGTTGGGGTCCGGCTTGAGTTGGGACGGCGCGGCCAGAAACATCAGCATCAAAGAGCCGGCGCACAGCGTGGAGATGGCCAGCGCGGTGACGCACGGGACATGGCTGCGTCCGCGCAACAGCGCCTTGCCGAAGAAGGCGATGAAGATGCTCGCGAGCAGCGGTGCGACTGGAATTAACCAGAGCAGTGCCGGCGTGAGTTCAGACACGATGCACAGTCTCCTTCTGGAACTGAGGCGCTCGTCCCGCTGGGGTGAGTTGCGGAAATTTCTGGGCCGGCGGAGTCGTCGGTACCGCTGGTTCTTCTTCGTGCGGCGAGTCGATGTCGGCTTCGCTCAGTTGGCTCCAAAGACTGACATCCAGCGACTTCGTCCGCTTGTAAAGCGTGAGGATCAACGCCAGTGCAATCCCGGCCTCGCAGGCGGCGACCGTCAGGATGAATGCGGTGAAGGTTTGCCCCTGCATGTTCTGATGAAAATTCGAGAATGCGACGAAGTTCAGCGACACGCCGTGCAGCATCATTTCTGCGGACAACATCAACGTGATCAGGTTGCGTCGAGTCAAAAACCCGATGGCTCCCAGCACGAACAGAATGCAGCCGACGATCAAGTAATTCGTCAGAACAATCATGAACCGCTTCCTACAACTTTCCGCTGGACCGTTTGGGGGCAATTACAATGGCTCCGATGGATGCGACCAGCAGCAGCGTGCCGGCCAACTCGACCGCAAACAGGTAATCGCCAAACAACGATCGGCCGAGTCCGCGCATCGTGCCAAAGTTTTCCGCCGTCGTTGCACTGGTCGACTGCGGAATGCCGGATTGATGCGGGGGCTGGGCCACCTGACTGGCTTTCGGCACGAGCGAGACGAATCCCGTGATGGGCGCGGGTGCGGCTTGTTCCTTCGACGGCACCAGGACGAACAGCAACGCTCCCAGCAAAACGAAACCGGTAAAGGTCGCCACGCCCGGCTGCCGTGAATTTTGATCGTAGTTCGTGATTCCGGCCTGTTGAGCCAGCATCAACACGAACAGAAATGTCACGATGATCGCTCCGGCGTAAACGATGACGGTCGCAGAGGCCAAGAACGGGGCCGATTGCAGCAGAAACAGTCCGCTGACCGCGAGCGTCACGACTGCGAACCACAAGGCCGAATAAGCGGGGTTCCGGTGGGTGATCATGAGAATCGCGCCGAGCACGGCAACGCCGGAGAAAAGGAAGAAGAGGGCATCGTTCAGCACCGAGCCGGCCGGTTGCAGCAGCGTTCCGCCGACGATTCCAACGGCGCACAATCCCACAAGCCGAGCGACCAACGACGAGCGGGGCTCACCCTTCGGCATCAGCCGGGCCACCGCGAAAGCTCCCAAGACCATTGGCAGCACGAGCAGCCAATGCTCCTTCAGCCACTGCATTCCCTTGTCCTTCAATCGTCAAACGTCAAACGAGCGATCCCGAACGCGGGCGTACTGTAGTTGGCTCACTTCGCGTTGGGAATGCACCCAGTACAACGCAGAAGCAGACGGTCTTGTCGTGAATGTCGCTCATCGCAACTGCGTGGCGAACTAACCAAAAGAGGACAACCCATGTCGCTTCGACAAAACCTTTCTGGGGACACGAATAATTCCAGCCGGAGCCGCTTGCGGAACAGCAGGCCTTCGCTCGTGTTCCGTCCGACACTCCGAAATATCCCGAAGCGTTGTATGGCCCCAGGTTGATCGCTTCGAACACGAACCGATTGGAGCGAGCATCCTACGACGAGAAAAATCATGTCCCTCGGTTTACAGCGTGTCAAAGCCGCTGCGACGATCGCCAGAGTTGCGAGACGTTGGCAGCTCGCGCGTCCTGCCAGTCAATCAGATGGTTCCCGCCGCCACACTGTGACCCGGAACAGGTTTTCCTCCGATCCGTCGCGGACTGCCCGGCTGCACCTTGGCGTACCGAATCCCGGCCTCTTATCTCAGCAAAAAGCAGCTCGCGATGGCAGTTTCAGATGGTACTCCGTTCGTTGTCCGGCGAGCCGGTTTCCACTAAGATTCGCTGTTATCAGAACCGCTGGTTTTGAGGCCGCCTGTCCGGTGAATTTTGAGGGCCATGAAGGCCGTATCGGACAGGCGATTTCGCGAGTCTTCGAGAGGAGTATTCCAGTTGGCCGACGGTCACGAAGAACAGCAGCCAGAGACAGGCGATCGCAGCGAACACCTCCCTCCGGACTTCACAGGCAACGTCCTCCCACTCGCCATTGAGGACGAGATTCGCAACAGCTATCTGACCTACGCGATGAGCGTGATCATCAGCCGTGCGCTGCCGGACGTGCGCGATGGTCTGAAGCCTTCGCAGCGGCGCATTCTTGTCGCGATGAACGACCTCAACCTCGGTCCGAATTCCGGTCGAGTGAAGTGCGCCAAGATCTGCGGCGACACGAGCGGCAATTATCACCCGCACGGTGAAGGCTCGGTCTACCCGACGCTGGTTCGCATGGCCCAGAACTGGAACATGCGAGAGACGCTTGTCGACAAGCAAGGCAATTTCGGCTCGCTGGCCGGGATGCCTCCGGCCGCCATGCGTTACACCGAGGCTCGGCTGGCCGGCCCTGCTGCCGACATGCTGCACGACCTCGATCGTGATACGGTCGATTTCATTCCGACTTACGACCAACGCAATCTCGAACCGGTCGTGCTGCCGGCGAAGTTCCCGAACCTGCTGGTCAACGGATCGAACGGCATCGCGGTCGGCATGGCGACCAGCATTCCACCGCACAATCTCGGCGAGGTCTGCGACGCGACTGTCCTGCTGATCGACAACCCGAACGCGAATCTCGGTCAGATTCTCGAGGTCATGCAAGGCCCCGACTTCCCGACCGGCGGAGTCATCTGCGGCCGCGCGGGAATTATCCAAGGCTTCGCGACGGGACGCAGCACGATCACGCTGCGAGCACGCACGCACTTTGAAACGGAAAAAAACTCCGATGTCATCGTCGTCACCGAAATCCCGTTTCAAGACACTCGCGACCGCATCCGCCTGAAGCTTGAAGAGCTGGTCAAAGAAGAGCGGATCAAGGGGATCGCCAAAGTCACCGACTACACCGACCGCAACGACAAACCGTGGCAGGTACAAATTCACATTCAACTGAAACGCGACGCCGACAAAGAGGTCGTGCTCAATCAGCTCTTCCAATTCTCGCCGTTGCAGCAGACGGTCAGCGTGATTCTGCTCGCGCTAGTCGGCAACCGGCCGAAGGTGCTGTCGATCAAGGAAATGTTGCAGGAGTTCATCCTGCACCGCGTCGATGTCATCCGTCGCCGCACCGAGTTTCTGCTCAGCGAGGCTCGTAAGCGCAAGCACACGGTCGAAGGGCTGATGATTGCGCAGATCGACATCGACGAAGTCATTCGCACGATCCGTCAGTCTCCCAGCCGAGCCGAAGCGAAAGTTCGATTGCAACAGATCGCCGTGCCGGGCGGACTCATCGCACGAGCGCTTGGCGACGACGGCTACCGCTTGTTCCAAGACGAAAACGGCGTGCGCGAGACCTATTCGCTGTCGCCGAACCAGTCGGAAGCGATCGTCTCGATGCAGCTCGGCTCGCTGGCGAATCTGGAACGAGACAAACTCATTGAAGAATTCGGCAAGCTGCTCGCCGACATCACTGGCTATTTGACGCTACTCTCTGACGAGAACAACATCCGCGCCGTTGTGCGGCAAGACATGCGCGACATGAAAGAGAAGTACGGTGACACGCGCCGCACCTCGATCGAGGAAGGTGAAGCCGAAGACGTCAACCGTGACGACCTGATTACCGAAGAGCCAATGACGGTCATCCTCTCGCAGCGCGGCTACGTCAAAAGAACGCAGCTTAACGAGTACGAGGCTCAAAACCGTGGCGGCAAAGGAGTCATCGGAGCCAAGACCGAAGACGACGACCCGATCCAAAACCTGTTCGTCGCCAGCACGCACGATTGGCTGCTGTTCTTCACCGACAAAGGCAAGGTCTATTGGTCGAAGGTCTACGACCTGCCGCTTGGCACACGCACGGCGAAGGGCCGAGCACTCGTCAACTTGCTGACGCTCTCTGAAGGGGAGAAGGTCTGCAATTGCGTTGCTGTCCGCTCCTTCGACGATCGTGGCTTGATGATCGCCACTCGCAACGGCACAGTGAAAAAGACTCCACTCGAAGAATACAGCCGCGTGAAGAAAGGCGGCCTCATCGCGATCTCGCTTGTCGATGACGACCTGGTTGTCGATGTGCAGCTTGTCAGTAAAGGCCAGAGCGTCCTGATCGCGACCGCCAACGGCATGGCCATTCGCTTTGCCGAATCCGACGCCCGCAGCATGGGCCGAGCGACACAAGGCGTGCGTGGCATCAAGCTCTCCAAAGGTGACAGCGTCGTCGGCATGGTTATCGCCGATCCCGAAAAGTCATTGCTCACCGTCTGTGAAAACGGCTATGGCAAGCGGACCCCGTTCGGCATCGGCGAAGCGGAAGGCTCCGACGACAACGACACGAACGTCGCCGAGAGTGCGGCCGACACTCTGGCCACTGCCGAAGCCGATGACTCGGCACCGACCACCGACGCCCCCGAATCCGACGACGCCGACAGCGGCGAAGAGGCCGCTCGCAGCGGAATGCAGTATCGCCTGCAAGGCCGAGGCGGCAAAGGTGTCCGTGACATCAAGACGACCGCTCGCAACGGCAAAGCGGTGGACATCACCGCCGTCACCGACGCCGATGAAGTTCTGATGGTCACCGCCAGCGGCAAGATCCAACGTCTCCGAGCCGGCGACATCAGCGTCATCGGCCGCAACACGCAAGGGGTTCGCATCATCCGCCTGGAAGAGGGGGACAAGCTGGTCTCGATGGCTTGCATCCCCGCCGAGATTGCGAAGGATGGTGGCGAAATCGCCTGAGTTGTCCTCGGAGCCGGCCGCATGATTCGGTTGACGATCAACAAGACCAATAACGAATCGCAGGAAGTCGTGATCAACCCCGATCGCTTCCTGCCGTCGCGACAACTGATTCGGCAACAGCTTGATGCAGGCAAGCTCGGCGAAGTCGGATTGATCCGTGTGCATCGTTGGGAGCCGATGAATAGCCCCGTCCCTGGAGGTCTGGGTGGTTCGTGTTTGACCGGCGGATCGACCGACTCACAAGGTGTCGGGCTACTGGATGACCCATTCTTGCGAGACCTTGATCTCGTGTTGTGGTTGGTCGGCAAATTGCCGGATGCGATTCACGCCGTCGAGCAGAGCGATACGTCCGGCCGGTTCGTGCAGATGCATCTCGGGTTCCCCGGCGGTGCGATGGCGCTTATCGACTATTCGAACCGGTTGCCGAGCGGTGACGGCTACCAGTCGTTGTCCGTGATCGGTTCGTCGGGTGCCGCGTATGCGGATGACCATCAAAACACACAGCTTGTCTTTCGCGGCGGACAAGCTCGAGCCGTGCTCGCCGAAGAGACTGGCCGTCGACACTCGATCGCAGTTCAGGAGCGGATCGATTCGCTGCAAGCTGGACACGATGTCGCAACCTGTGTCACCGAATGGCAAAACGTTCTGAAAGTCGCGGAGTCCGTGCGGCAGGTAATATCATCTGGTAAGCCGGAAAGCGTCAGTCCACGGACAAATGTGGCAATTCCCGTCGTTCGGGAGCGGATGCCCTCCGGCTCGCCATTTCGATGCGCCGCGATCAGCGCGGTCAAGCATGACTACGTCGCGCGTGGTGTTGCGACACATCCGCGATTCCAGTTGGTCGTCGTGGCCGATGATCCTGAGGTTCCAGATTGGACTCACGAGCGGAATCAGCAACTCGCCGACTCGTTCAAGATTCCCTACGTCCGCGATGTCGAACGAGCCTTGCGCGAGTTCCACGTCGATGTCGCGATTGTCAGCCCCGAAGCCGAGCGGCATTGCGACTTGAGCATCCGCGCGGCGAAGCTCGGAGTTCACGTCATCGCCGACAAGCCGTTGACCACGCGAGACAGCGAGGCTGATCGGCTCGTCGCAGCGATCGAGCAGAGCGGCGTGAAGTTCCTGATGTGGAATCGCAACTTCATCCCGGCCGTGTTGGCCGCTCGCGATCAAGTAGCGGCGGGAACGATTGGGCTGCCGCTTGCGGTGCATCTCGATTTTTACTTCGCGAAAGATGCCGGGCCGCCGAAGGGTTCGCGATTGCCGGGATATCCGCCGATTGACTGGCAATCATATTTGATCGCCGCGCACGTCGATGGCTCGGACGGGGGGCTTGGCGTCGAGCCGATGGGAGAGCTGGCGGTCGAGGGAATTTATCCGCTCGGCTATCTGCGACTGCTGACCGGTCGCGAGGTCCGCCGTGTGTTTGCTCGATCGGCCAGTCATTTTCATCAGGTTCACGCCGACAACGGTGTCGAGGATTTGGCGAGTGTGACGCTGGAACTCGACGGCGGCCTTATCGCAACGCTCGCCATCGGACGCATTGGAGCCGCTAGTCATTCCAGCGGCGGTTCGATCACGCTGCACGTCGTCGGCAGCGACGGCGCGTTGGTTGTCGATGAGTCGCGACCTGCCGTCGGCGTCTTCTATCGAGGTCAGCCACCAAAGGAATTCCGCCAGCGACGTGTCGCGAACGACAACGATTTTCTGCTGGCCGAGAATTTCGCTCAGGCGATTGATACAAACGGCGAGTCGATTCTCGACGCCCGTGCCAGTCGAGCGATCTACTTGACCGTCGCGGCCGCACTCGAATCGTGCCGCACCGGAAAGCCGATCGAGGTGAACCGTAACTGATACCGCACCGGGCTTGCCCCGGTGGTTCTTTGGCTTTTGCACGACTCGAAGGATTCGTTCATGAAGTAGTGCAGAGGCCAACAAGCTGCCGGGGCCAGTCCGGTGGGATTGGAATTCAACACCAAGGAGAGCCACATGACAGGCCGCGAAATCATTCAAGCTCTACACTCCGGCAAGCGAGTGTATTCCTCGGCGATGGTCAGCACGTCGCCATTGTGGCCGAACTTCGTCAAAACGACGGGGATCGACTTCGTCTTCGTCGACACCGAGCACACGCCGATCGGTCGCGAGACGCTCTCGTGGATTTGCCAGACATATCAGGCGGCCGGCATTCCGCCGGTCGTGCGGATTCCGTGCAACGATCCGTTTGAGGCATGTAAGGCGCTCGACGCCGGGGCAGGCGGAATCATCGGGCCGTACCTCGAAACGGCCGAGCAAGTGCGCGGACTTGTCGGAGCGGTGAAGTATCGGCCGCTCAAAGGGCGACGGCTGCAAGAGGCACTGCGCGATCCCAACACTCTTGAACCGGAACTACGTGACTACTTGGAAAAACGCAACGGCGACAAAATTTTAATCGCCAACATCGAGAGCGTTCCGGCGATCGAAAACCTGCACGAGATTTGTTCGGTCCCCGGATTGGACTCTGTGCTGATCGGTCCACACGACCTGTCGTGCAATCTGGGCATCCCGGAGCAATACGATCATCCGCGCTTCGACGAGGCGGTACGAAAAATTTTCGCGATCGCTCGCGAGCATGGCGTCGGAGCGGGCATCCACTTCTGGCTGAGCGTCGAAAAGGAAATCGAGTGGTCGAAGGCGGGAGGCAACCTCGTGATGCACAGTTCCGATGTTGCCTCGTTCAGCCGCACCCTGAAGAGTGAGATCGAAGTGCTCCGCAAGGCTTTAAATTGAGCGTCCGGCCGATGGCCGAAAGCCGATGGCTGTAATCCAGTTTCCACGAAGAAAAAACAACGGCCATCGGCATTCGGCCCACGGCTCTCGGCCGGAGAGGATGAAGTTCATGAATGACTCCGTTGCTCACTCGTTGACTCGCACTGGCCGCTACGTCGTGTTGGTCTGTGCGTTCCTCGGTTGGTTCTGCGCAGGGTTTCATTTGGCGATCACGACGATCGCGATGCAGCCGGCGGCGACGCACTTGCTGGAGAAAACGGGGCAGCTCGACGTCGTGCGGTTTCAGGCGTTGAACAAACTGGCTCCGAAAAAAGGTGCGAAGCCAGTTGCAACGTCCGCGATTTCCGAGGCAGACCAGCAACAGTTGGAGGAATGGAACTCGCGTGTCGCTCGGTGGAATGCGTGGCTCGTGTGCGCGTTTTTGTTTGGAGCCGCGACCGGAGGACTCGTCTTCGGCCGTATCGGGGACAAGATCGGCCGCTCGAAGTCGATGGCGTTGAGCATTCTGACGTACTCGTCGATGGCCGCCGCGGCTTCGTTCGCTCAGTCGCCGCTGCAGTTGTTGGTGCTGTGGTATCTGGCCTGCACGGGTGTTGGCGGTATGTGGCCCAACGGCGTGGCGCTGGTTTCGGAAGCGTGGTCGAGCCTGTCACGCGCGGCGGCTGCGGGAGTGATCGGGACATCGGCCAACATCGGCATCTTTCTCGTCTCGACGATCGCGGCCTACAAGCCGGTGACCGTTAGCGACTGGCGTTGGATTTTCTGGATCGGTGCCGCGCCGTTAGTGCTGGGACTGTTCTCGCTGTTCGCTGTTCCGGAATCTCCGCGGTGGCTGGCGACTCGGAAAGAGGTGGCCGACGGACAGTCCACACCCGCATCGACCTGGGAGGTTTTTCATCCGCCGCTGCTGAGGATTACAGTCGTGGGCATTCTGTTGGCGACGATTCCGTTGTTTGGTGGCTGGGGGAGTGCAAATTGGATGGTCCCGTGGGCGGGGCAAGTGGGTGATGCGATGACACCGCCGAATCCGTTGCTCAAGGCGAATGTGTCTCAGGCTCGATCCGTGACCGGCATCGTGGGAAGCCTGTTGGGCGGGTGGATTGGGAGCATCGTGGGGCGTCGTCGAGCGTACTTCATGGCCAGTGTGCTTTGCCTGGCGAGTGCTCAGTACACGTTCTGGTTTCTCATTCCGACCGATGCGTCGTTTTTGTATTGGGTCGGAGCGTTGGGCTTTTTCAGCGGCATCTTTTTTGGATGGCTGCCGCTGTTCCTTCCGGAACTGTTTCCGACACGCGTCCGCTCGACCGGCGCGGGAGTGAGCTTTAACTTCGGCCGGATTCTGACGGCGATCACTGTCTTCGCGAGCGGAGCACTTATTCACAGCGAGTTCATCCGCGGCGACTACGCGCGACTCGGCCGCATGACAAGTCTCATCTTCGCCCTCGGAATGCTTGCCGTGCTGTTCGCTCCGGACACCAGCCGCAAGCAACTTGAGGATTGACGTTGCCTGTCAGCGAGGTCAGCCGATATTTTTTGAGCCATCTTCTCTTTCACGGAGGATTCTTGGCTCATGTCCACGCTTCTTGTCACCGGCGGTTGCGGATTCATTGGGGCCAACTTCGTGCGGCTGCAATTGTTGGCGCATCCGGATCAGAAGATCGTGAATCTCGACAAGCTGACCTATGCCGGCAATCCGGAGAACCTCGCCGACGTGTCGAGCGATCCGCGATACGCCTTTGAGCACGGCGACATCTGCGATCGCGAGTGCGTCGATCGGGTGTTGAAGGATCACAAGCCGGACCTTGTTGTGAACTTCGCGGCGGAGAGTCATGTCGATCGGAGCATTCTCGACAGCGGGCCGTTCGTGCGGACGAATATCGTTGGGACGCAGGTACTGATGGATGCCTGCCGAGCCGCCCGCGTCCAAAAATATCTGCAAGTCTCGACGGATGAGGTTTACGGCAGTCTCGGAGCGGAAGGCTTCTTCACCGAGGAGACGCCGCTGGCTCCGAACAGTCCGTACTCCGCGTCGAAGGCGGCGGCCGATTTGCTGGTGCGTGGCTATGTTCACACCTTCGGATTCCCGGCGGTCATCACCCGCTGCTCAAACAATTACGGGCCGTATCAATTTCCCGAAAAGCTGATCCCGCTGTTCATTTCAAACGCGATGAAGGATCAAGCTCTGCCAGTCTACGGCACTGGCGAAAATGTCCGCGACTGGATTCACGTGCTCGATCACGCACGGGGCATCGACGCGGCGCTGCGAAAAGGCCGAGTCGGCGAGGTCTACAACTTCGGCGGGCACAGCGAAGTCCGCAATATCGACCTGACGCTAACGCTGCTGGAATTGCTCGGCAAGCCGCAGACGCTGATCAAATATGTCGCCGATCGGCCAGGGCACGATCTGCGGTATGCGATTGATTGCGTGAAGGCGGAGTCGGAGCTCGGCTGGAAGCCGCAGCACAACTTTCGCGATGGATTGCGCGAGACCATCGACTGGTATCTGGCCAACACCGCTTGGATCGACCGTATCAAGTCCGGTGAGTATCGAAAGTACTACGAGCAGCAATATGGTGCGCGGTTGTGACGTAGCCATCGCTTTCAAGTCGCGCTTTTGTTATTCCTTTCCGCCCTTTGAACCACTGTGGCGAGGAAAACTCCAATGGATCACACGCTTCGCGAAAAATGCGATGACGTTCAGGCCCGCATCTTAACGCTGCGGGACTCTCTTTGACTTGCTTGGAAAACAGCGTCGCGTCACTGAGATTGACGCAGCGATGGCCGGCATCGGTTTTTGGGACAACCAAGAAAAAGCTCAAGCGTTGGTCAATGAGCGACGGCGGCTCACGGCCATCACGAAACCGTTGAGCACGCTTTCCTCAGCGGCGGATGACATGTCCGTGCTGACCGAGTTCGCCAAAGAGGACGAGTCCGGCGAGAGCGAGCGTGAGCTTCAGCAGTTGCTCGAGCAAGTTCAGCAACAGCTCGCGGATCTGGAACTGCGAGAGATGATGTCCGCTCCGGAGGATACCTGCGGAGCCTACATCACCGTGCAAGCGGGCGAAGGGGGGACCGACGCCGCTGATTGGGCCGAGATGTTGCTCCGCATGTATTTGCGTTGGGCGGAGGATCACGGGCACTCAGTGGAAGAACTGGATCGCTCGCCAGGTGAAGAGGCGGGGATTCGGAACGCGACGATCGCTATCCGAGGCAGCTACGTTTACGGCTATCTTAAGGGTGAGATCGGCGTGCATCGCTTGATCCGCATTAGCCCGTTTGATTCGGCGGCCCGGCGGCAGACATCTTTTGCGGCGGTCGATGTCACGCCGGAAGTCGATGAAAATGTCGAGATCGACATCGATTGGGACAAGGACGTCCGCGTCGACACCTACCGATCGGGCGGAGCAGGGGGGCAGCATGTCAACAAAACCGATTCTGCCGTGCGGCTGACGCACATTCCGACCGGAGTCGTCGCCGCGTGCCAGAACGAACGGAGCCAACAGAAGAATCGCTCGACGGCGAAGAAGATGCTGATTGCCAAGCTGTTTCAGATCGAACGGGACATACGCGATGCGGAACTCGCGGCCAAACGCGGTGCGAAAACGAAGATCGGCTTCGGTGGCGAACCGGTCCGGCATTATGTGCTCAATCCGGATCAGTTCGTGAAGGATGCTCGCACAGGCATGCGCGTGGGTAATCCTCAACCGGTGCTCGACGGTGAAATCGACGGATTCCTCGAAGCGTACTTGCGCTGGAAGCTCGGCAAGAATTAGCCGGGAGCCAGTTGCGGGACCAACCTGCGATTGCGCGAATCAAGCTCACAAGTCGCTATTGAACTTTTGAGTAGTGTCCTGATCCTGCGGCGCATCATCGCCTCGCCACCCCGCTCGCGGGAACCACAGGGACAAGCCCAGTGGCGCGATGGTGCGCAGAGGGACTAATTCGAGAGAAAAGACTTCGGAAGTTTCGAAGACTTCGGAAGTCTGATCCTCAAATTAGGACACTATCTGTGAGCAATCGCTGCGCAACGAACTTCTTCCGACCCGACCGCTCCCCGTTGGCCGGGCTTTTGCGTTACGATGAACCATCATGTCTGAGCCGACTCCACGTTCGCAGCCGCCCGAAAAGCCCGCGTGGTTGCGACGTTCGAAGCCGAACGTGGCAGAGGCTCAGGGTGAATCGACGACTTTGTCCAATCCCGACTCTGGACCGCCGAAGCGATCTGCAAGCCCAACCGAAAGAAAACCTCCGGCCAAAGTGGCGGTGGTCTGCGAGCCTCGACCTCCGATGTCGTTCAGCGTGCGAACGCTGCGGTTTTTGATGGGAGGCTCGGTGGAGATCGGGTCGATTCCGCTGGATCTGGGTGCGATCGATCTGCTGCGGCTGTGGTGGAAGAGCAATCGTACGGGGTTCCTTACAAGCGTCGGGCTTCACGGAGTCTTGTTGTTTGTGTTCGCCCTCTGGGCGTTGCCGCAGGTCATCCGGCCAAACAATGTCGTGCTGGATGGATTTTCCACGGTGGGACCCGGCGGAGACGCAGGCCCCAAAGGGCCGATTCAGATCAACGCGAAGATTACTCCGGTGGATTTGCCATCGGGCCGAGGTCAGTCCACGACGAACAGCGATTCCGCAAACGCGTCGGAGAAAAAAGAGGATGCCGGTGGCAGCACCGCGAAGCTGGTCGGAGTCGAAGGTGCTTTAGCCGGTCGTGGTTCAGGAGGCGGTGGTGCTGGCGGCGGCGGGGGTGGAGGTGGTGGCGGTGGCAAGGACGGGATTTGGCAGGGGCTCGGTGTAGGAACGAAACCTCCGATGGGAATTGCTGGGGGTTTGGCCTGGCTGGCGCGACAACAGGAAAAAGGTGGCAACTGGAAATTGCACGAAGGCTATCCCGATCCTGGCGAGCGAGTCATTCGCACCGATGCCGGAGCCACCGCACTCGCGCTGCTGGCGATGCTCGGCGATGGGAATACCACGACCGAAGGGCCGCATGCGAAGTCGGTCGCGAAGGGGGTCGCGTATCTCAAGTCAATCCAAAAGGCGAACGGCGACTACCACGATCACGAAGAGCTGGGACGGCAGACGGCCTTCTACGCGCACTCGCAGGCGACGATCGCGATGTGCGAGGCGTACGCTTTGACACGCGACGCCAGCTTGAAGTCGTCGTGCGAACGAGCGGTGATGTACTTGCTCAATTCGCAGCATCCCAAAGATGGCGGTTGGCGCTACCAGCCGCAGTCGGGCGAGTCGATGGGAGATTTGTCCGTGACAGGCTGGGCACTGATGGCATTGCACTCGGCGAGAATCGCCAAGCTCAACGTACCCTTCGACAACTTCGAGCGAGCGACTCTGTTTCTGGAATCAGTCTCCGAGCAAAACGGTGCACGCTACAAGTACCAGCCGAATGATCCGCTCGAAAAAATTTCCCCAGCGATGACCGCCGAGGGACTCCTCTGCCGGCAGTGGCTCGGTTGGCCGAAGGATCATCCGTCACAAACGGACGCGCTGAAGTACTTGCTCTCCGAAGAGAACAAACCGTCGTGGGCTCCCGGTCGACGAAATGTCTACGCTTGGTACTACACGGCTCAGGTACTGCACAACGTCGGTGGGCCGGAGTGGCAGGCGTGGTACCAGCACACCAGCGACTTAATCCTGAAAGGCCAACTCACCGGCGGGGGCGAGATCGGGGGAAGCTGGCATCCGAACAAGCCGCCTGGTTCCAACGAAGAATACGCGGCCAAGGCCGGCCGACTCTATCTCACCGCCCTGTGTCTGTTGGTGTTGGAGACGCCGATCCGGCATGCAGCCATCTATCCAGAGAACAACCCCAAAGAGAAAACGCCATGACCACACCTGGACCTCGTCCCTGGCTCCTTCGCGAAGTCAACTACGGCTTCGTCAAAGATAATCCGTATCAAGTCGCTGTGCTGGCGATGGGGGCGACCGAGCCGCACAACTTGCATCTCCCCTATGGCACCGATGCGTTCGAGGGAGAGGCAATCGGCTCACGCGCCTGCGAGCTGGCATGGCAGCGCGGAGCCAAAGTCGTGCTGTTGCCGACGATGCCCTACGGCACCGAGACCAACATGATGGAATTCCCGATGGCCATGAACGTCAATCCGTCCACGCTGACTCGCGTGATCAGCGACATCGTTGATTCGTTGGCCAAGCACAAGGTGCTCAAATTGCTGATCCTGAACAGCCACGGCGGCAATGATTTCAAGCCGGTGCTGCGCGAGTTGACGGACAAGACGCCGGTGAAGTTGTTCCTGTGCGAATGGTATCGGGGCATGGCTTCGGAACTGACCGCGAAGATCTTCGAAAACTCGGACGACCACGCGGGCGAAGTGGAGACGTCGCTCATTCAATTTCTGAAACCGCATCTGGTCGCGACGAATCCGATCACCGGCGAGATTGCCGCCGATGCCGGAATGGTGGCAAAGAGCCGCTTTGATGCCGTCAACAAAGGCTGGGTCACGCTCACGCGACCGTGGCACCTGCTGACGACAAACAGCGGCTCCGGCAATCCGCACAAAGCCTCCGCCGAAAAAGGCCGGGCCTTCTTCGAGCGGCTCACCGAGCGGCTCGCGGGGTTCCTCGTCGAACTCGCCGATTCGCCGATCGACGAGAAGTTTCCGTTCTAAGTCCCTCGATCTGACATGAAATCTCGCACTGAGTACCTGACGTTCAATCTCCCCGCGCGGATGGAGTTTCTCAACATCACGTCGCAGGTCGAGAAGATCGTGACGCAAAGCGGCGTGCGTGAGGGGCTTTGCCTGGTCAACGCGATGCACATCACGGCCAGTGTCTTCATCAACGATGACGAACCGGGATTGCACGAGGACTACAAGCGTTGGCTGGAGCAGCTTGCTCCCTTCGATCCATCGCCGCAGCGATACGCTCACAATCGCACGGGTGAGGACAACGCCGACGCGCATCACAAGCGGCAGATCATGGGCCGCGAAGTCGTCGTCGCAGTGACGAATGGAAAACTCGACTTTGGCCCGTGGGAGCAAATCTTCTACGCCGAATTCGATGGTCGTCGCCCCAAGCGGGTGCTTGTGAAAGTCATCGGCGAGTGACGGGTTACTTTTTCGAACCGAGATCTTTAATCCGGATGTTGCGGATGTCGACTCGATCGCCGTGCCCCAGAAATCCGAGATGGCCTGTGGTTCGTTTCAGACCGGGGTGTTCAGCACCGTCCATCGTGCCGTTCTTGGTGACCTCGTCCAAGTCGCAGTCGACGATCGTTCCGCCGTTGAGCACGATCTTGATCTTGCGGCCTTGGAGCGTGACCTCTTGAGAGTTCCACTCGCCAACCGGCTTGAGGTGCTCGCGCTTCGCGGGCTGAACGCCATAGACCGAGCCGTGGTACTGGTACGGCTTGAGGTCTTTGTACTTCTCGGCGGTGTTGTCGAGGATTTGCAGTTCGGTGCCGTCGAGGTGCAGGTTTCCCTTGGCCACGTTTGGGCAGCGGATGCCCAAGCCGTTGTTCGCTCCGGCGGTGAGCTTGAAATCGAACCGCACCACGAAGTCGGCGAATTCCTTTTCGGTGAGCAGATTGCCGGCCGTTCCCTGAACACAGACGATCGCGCCGTCTTCGACCTTGTAGGCGTCTTTAGCTCCGGTCCAGCCGTTGAGTGTCTTGCCGTCGAACAGCGAGACGAAACCAGCTTCGTCGGCCTTCTTGTCATCGGCGAGTAGCGGGGTGAATGCGGCGAAAGAAAGCAGGATGATGTTCAGGAATGGGCGAATCATGGGGTGTCCTTCGCGGCAAAAAGGGGACGAAATTGGGAACAACAGGATATCGGCCCCCATCGCCGTCAGCCAACCGGGCGTGGATCACGTCGGATGCGAGACGAATCCGTCACGAAATTTTGGGGAACGGTGTCAACGGCGCGGGGTCTTGATACACTCTCACCCGCGGCCGAACGGCCGATGAAGACCGACGGTTGGGAAAACTCGACGGTCACCCCATTCACGCTTTTGCGAATTCCTGCCTATTCCGCACTCACATTGCATTTGCGACACCGCGCTGTCGCCACTTCCAAGGTTCCCCTTGTGACGTGATTTTCTTGCCCATGAAAGGGGCCGAACATGTCGGACGACATCCACAAATCGAATCCAGAACTCGAAGCCACGCCCCCTTCGAAACAGGCTGAGGAACTCGAAGCGGAGACGCTCGAATATGACCAGTTCGACGACGCTTCGGACGAGTTCGCCGACGGCGACGTTGAGTCGTTTGACTACGACGATGAGGACGATGATCCGACTGAGGTGATCTCGGCTGAGTCGGCTGACGCAGGTGGTGAATCCCCAGCCAAGCCGAAACACAAACGGGTGTCGAAGTCGAAGAAGCAGGATCACGGCGAAGGCCTTGGGGACTCCTCTGATTTCGCCGATGAATTTGCTGGCGACAACGATCCATCGCCGGGAGAAGGATTGGCGAAGCATCAATACTCCGGAGCGGCGAAGTTTGCTCCGCAACGTCTCGCGAAAATTCTCGCGGCGGCGGGTATTGACGCGCGGCGGAAGTGCGAAGAGTACGTCACAACAGGCCGAGTCAGCGTCGATGGCGAGGTCATCACCGACGTCGCATTCCGAGCCGACCCGTATTCGCAAAAGATTGAACTCGATGGCGAGAAGATCAAGCTGCAGCGCAAGGTTTACTTCGCGCTTAACAAGCCTCGCGGAGTCGTCTGCACGAATCACGATCCGTCGGGACGTCCGCGAGTCATCGACTTGTTCCCGCAGTTTCGCGAACGGATTTTTGCGATCGGCCGGCTCGACGAAGAATCGGAGGGCTTGTTGCTCGTCACGAATGACGGCGAGCTTGCGAACCGCATGGCGCATCCCCGGTATCGCGTCGCCAAGTTTTATCTGTGCCATGTGAAAGGAATCCCGTCGGCCGAAACGCTCGCATCGCTGAAGCGAGGTATGTACTTCGAGGAGGGACGATTCCATGTTGAAGGGGCGCGTCTGAAGAAGGCGGTCGGCGACAGTGCGTATCTGGAAATCGTGCTCAACGAGGGTCAGAACCGTGAGATTCGCCGGCTGATGGCACGCGTTGGCCACAAAGTCATGCGTTTGAAACGAGTCGGCTTCGGGCCAATCCGTCTGGGTGATCTGCCGGCCGGTGCTTATCGGGCCCTCGCCAGTGACGAGCTGAAGCTGCTGCAAGATCTGTCCGAGCAGCGAGCACATCTCGACAACACCGCAGGCCGTGGACGCAAGAAAAAGTTCGGCAACAAACCGGCTTTCGGCAACACATCAAGATTCGGCAGCAAGCCACCGATGGGGGCATCGTCGTCGTACGGCGCTCGACCGCCGCGAGGAAAGTTCGGGGCAATGACCGATGAGCAAGCTCTCGATCTGGCGAACAGTGGCGAGATGTTTCAGGAAGAGACTCGCGAACGTCGTCCCCGCAATCGGCCGCGACCGGGTGGATATCCGCAGGGTGGTTATGGTGCGCAAAGAGGTCAGCGCCGAGACACGCGACGCAAAGAGGGCGAATCATTCAGCGGTCCGCCGCGCGGTCAGCGTCGATCGGCTCGTCGCAATGAAGCTCAGGGAGATGCGCAACAACCTCCACGCCGCTATTCCAGTCGAGGTGTGACCGGTGACGATCAAGGCACACCGCGCGGACGAACGGGATACGGGCAAGCCGCGCCGGGCAATCGACGCAGGTATTCTCAGGATCAAGGCGCGAGTCAGCAGGGCGGGTACGCACAGCAACGCAGGTATTCGTCACGGCCACCTTACGGCGGTCAGGGTGGAGTCGATGGTGAGCAGCGTCCGCGACGTCGTTATCAAAACGACCAAGCGATAGATGCAACTCAATCGGAATTCGCCGACAATGACTTCGGTGGCGGTCGTCGCCGCTTCGTCACGGACGACACGCCGGAGTCGTCATTCAATCAGCGTCCGGCGCGGCCGCTTCGTTCTGTTGGGCCACGGCCGCCGCGTTCGGCTGGTGGCGAACGTCCGCAACGTCGCCGCTCTGTTTCCAACGATGCGGATTCGCAGCAGGAATCGACGGGAGGATATTCGGCTCAGCGTCGCCCGGTTCGCGGCCCGAGCGGTTACGGACAAGCGGGTAATCGCGAACTGCCGGCTCGTGGCCGAGGCCAGCGGCAGAGTCGGCCGCCTCGTCCAATGACGGCGGATGGAAAAGAAATTCTGCAAGGGAAGGTGACGGGCTACCGCACGGCTCCGAAAGAGGGGCTGGCTCGGCGACGCAAGAAGGCGATTGATGGCATGCAAGTCGTTCGCAAGCAGCGGCAGCAACGTCGAAAAAAGACCGATGAGTCGTAAAGTTCCAGCAAAAATGCGAAATGCAGCCCCTCCGTTTGGCCGATGAATGGTCTTGCTTCAAGTTCGACTATGCGGCAGGGAGACCTCAATTGACAAACTCCCCCGAAAGTCGAGACAACTTCAGGCGTCTCGCACACAGGCTGGATGATTTGCGAACGAGGAAGTGATTGAGCCCATCATCCGGGGCCGTGTGATTTCCCACCTTGAATTTGCAACTGGCTCGGCGTCTTGTCCGCTGATCCTCAACATTGGTTTCCTATCAGGCAGACCAGGAGTCCCACCCGTAATGTCCACCGCCACACTGGATGCTCCCGCTTCCACCAACGGCAAGAAACTGGAAAACCTCGAAACAGTCGTCATTCGTTTTTGCGGCGACTCCGGCGACGGAATGCAGTCGGTCGGAACACAGATGACGAACGCCTCGGCCATCTTTGGCAACGACGTGCGAACGTTCCCCGATTTTCCTGCCGAGATTCGTGCTCCCGCTGGTTCGTTGTTCGGGGTTTCCGGCTATCAGTTGTGCTTCTCGAATCACGACATTTTCACGCCGGGTGATGCCGTCGACACGCTGGTCGCGATGAATCCGGCGGCGCTGAAGACGAACATCGAAGATCTCAAGCGTGGCGGCACGCTGATCGTTAATGAGGAAGAGTTCAACAAAAGCGGCTTGCAAAAAGCGTTGTACGACGCGAATCCGCTCGATAACGAAACTTTGATGGCCAAGTTCCGCGTTCACAAGGTGCCGATGACGCGGCTCAACCGTGACGCGGTCGAGGGATTAGGACTCTCATTGAAGGGTGCGGACATGTGCCGCAACTTCTTCGCTCTGGGCCTGGTCTATTGGCTGTACGACCGCGATCCGAAACCCACTGAGGACTTCATTCGAGCGAAGTTTGCCAAGAAGCCGGACGTCGTCGAAGCCAACTTGCGTTCGCTTCGGGCCGGCATGAATTACGGTTTTTCGACCGAGTCGTTCACGGTTCACTACCACGTCCCACCTGCCAAGTTGCCGGCCGGCAAGTATCGCAAGATCACTGGCAACGAAGCCGTCGCGATGGGCTTGGCGGTGATGGCCAAGCTTTCTGGGAAGACAGTCGTCTTCAGCGGGTACCCGATCACTCCGGCCAGCGACATTTTGCATGACCTGTCGGCGTTCAAGCATTTCGGAGTCAAGACGTTTCAGGCCGAAGATGAGATCGCTGCGATGGCGGCATGTGTGGGCTCCGCATTCGCGGGAGAACTGGCGGTCACGGCCAGCAGCGGTCCCGGCATCTGTCTGAAGGGTGAGGCGATGGGCCTGGGCATGATGACCGAGTTGCCAATGGTCATCATCGATGTCCAACGCGGCGGTCCGAGCACTGGCCTGCCGACCAAGACCGAGCAATCCGACTTATTGCTTGCCATGTACGGCCGCAACGGCGAGTCACCGCTGCCGATCATCGCCGCGAGTGGTCCCGGCGATTGCTTCTCGACGATTCAAGAAGCGTTTCGTATCGCTACCGAGTTCATGTGCCCGGTGATCTTCCTTTCCGACGGCTACATCGCCAACGGGGCCGAACCATGGAGAATCCCGAAGGTCGAAGAGTTGCCCCGTTTAAATGTTGAGCACATCACAGCTGCGAACGGTCAGAATGGCGAGTATTTGCCGTACAAGCGAAATGAAAAGCTCGCTCGCCCGTGGGCCAAGCCGGGCACAAAAGGTTTGGAACACCGCATCGGCGGACTCGAAAAGAAGGATGTCACCGGCAACATCGATTACTCGCCGAAGAACCATCAGCACATGACCAACACGCGAGCTGCAAAGATCGCGAACATCGCCAGCTTCATTCCCGAGCAGAAGGTGGATGGTCCGGCGTCTGGAAAGGTGCTCGTGGTCAGTTGGGGCGGAACTTTCGGAGCCGTCCGCACGGCGGTTCAGAAAGCTCAGGCTGCCGGGAAGTCGGTTGCTCATGCACATGTGAAATACATGAACCCACTCCCGCGCAATCTCGGCACGATTCTGAAGAGCTATGAAAAGGTGCTCGTGCCGGAATTGAACTGTGGTCAGTTGCGATTGTTGCTCCGCAATCAATACCTCGTCGACGCTCAAGGCTACAACAAGATTGAAGGCAAGCCGTTCTTGGTGAACGAACTTATCAATGTCATCAACGAATTCCACGGTTAGAGAACGTAGCCACTCTCGCCAGAGCGTGGGTCGAGTCAACTACAAATCCACGCTCTGGCGAGCGTGGCGACTGTGTCAAATCTGAAATCAAAAAGGTAACTCCTCGATGTCCGTCGATCTTCCTACTGTTCCCGTCCAGCCACTGCAGTCGAAGGATTTCGCCAGCGATCAAGAAGTCCGCTGGTGCCCGCGGTGCGGCGATTACTCCATCCTCGCCCAGATGAAGAAGGTGCTGCCGACTCTCGGCATCCCGAAGGAAAAATTCTGCTTCGTTTCGGGCATCGGATGCAGCAGTCGGTTTCCGTACTACGTTAACACTTACGGCCTGCACGGCATTCACGGCCGAGCCCCTGCGATCGCGACCGGGGTGAAGCTCGCCAATCCCGAACTGCAAGTTTGGGTCATCACCGGTGACGGCGATGCGTTGTCGATCGGCGGCAATCACTTTCTGCACGCCATCCGCCGCAACATCGACATGAAGATCATCCTCTTCAATAATCAGATTTATGGTCTCACCAAAGGTCAGTACTCGCCGACCAGCCCGCTGGGTCAGAAGAGCAAGAGCACGCCATATGGCTCGGTCGATCATCCGCTCACGCCGCTGTCGGTCGCGATTGGTGCCGAAGCCACATTCGTCGCGCGTTCGGTCGACGTGGACATCAAACATCTGACGATGGTTCTGGAACGGGCTGCCCACCACAAAGGGACGGCGTTTGTCGAGGTTTATCAGGACTGCAATGTCTTCAATAACGGAGCGTTCAGTTACGCGACCGAGAAAGAGACTCGCAGCGACAGCATCGTGTACCTGGAGCAGGGCAAGCCGTTGATCTTCGGTAAGAATCGCGAAAAGGGAGTTCGAGTCGCCGAAGGGAACCGCGTGGAAATCGTCCAGCTTGGTGGAGATATCAAGGAAGACGACCTGCTGTTCCACGACGAGAAAGCTCCCGAACCGTCGCTTGCGTTCCTGCTTTCCCGCATGAGATATCCTGAGTTCCCCGAACCGATGGGTGTCTTCCGGGACGTTGATCGAACGACCTACGACGAGTCGGTCACGAGGCAAGTCGACGCTGCTCGTGCGAAGCTCGGCGAAGGTGACGTCGAGAAGCTGCTCAATAGCGGCGACACCTGGTTCGTGAATTGAAAAAGGGAATGCCGATCGCCGTGATACCATTTTTCGATCATGCCTCAGCCCACAATTCTCGTTGTCGGTGATCGGGATCGCGCGGAGATGGCGCCGATTCGAACTTGGATTGGCTCGATTGGTTTGCAGGCAATCGTTCGGCAGGCCAGTCTTCTGTCGGACCCGCATGTCGATCCCCCCGACCTTGTCATCGTCTGTCAGTCCTGGCCGGACGAGTTTCCAATGGCTGACGTCACGACAGCTCTCGGTCGCTGGCCGCTCGCGATCTGGGTTTGTTGCTACGGAGCATGGTGTGCGTCCGATGGACGTACCCGTTCGATCTGGCCCATCAGCGTGCGTGTCCCCGTCGACGAAGCCGAGTGCCGACTAAATCACGTTTGGCGAGTGCTCACCGAACAACGCGGCGAACCGCTGCCGCTGACCGCATCTCGCGACGAGGCGTTCGAATTCGATCATTGCCTCACGACGCCAGTTGTTCATCCTTAAAGAGCTTGTATTCGACGCTGTCGACAAGCGCGAGCCAACTGGCTTCGATGATGTTTTCGCTGACGCCGACCGTCGTCCAGACTTCGTGATTATCACGGCTTTCAATGACCACCCGCACGCGAGCCGCCGTGCCAGCGGTCGAGTTGATGACGCGGACCTTGTAGTCTACGAGTTGCATCTCGGCGAGATTCGGGTACGTCGTGATCAACGCCTTGCGCAGCGCCGTGTCGAGCGCGTTGACCGGGCCATCTCCCTCGGCGACGACGTGTTCCAGCCGACCTGCGACTTGCAGTTTGATGGTTGCTTCGGTGGCCGGTGCCATCGCGCCCTTTGAAGCGACCGAGGCCGATTCGTTCCGCAGTCCGCCGTCTGATTCAACGTTCACGCGGTAATGGACTCTTTCAAACTTGGGTTGGTACTGGCCGACGATCTTGCGGACCAACAAGTCAAACGATGCCTCGGCCGCTTCAAATTGAAAGCCGTCGTTTTCCAAGTCCTGCACGCGGTCGAGAATCTTCTGCATCATCGCCGAGTCGTTCTGGATCGCGTACTTCGTCGTCTTAGCCACGATGTTCGACTTGCCCGAAAGCTCACTGATGAGCACTCGCCGCACGTTTCCGACGGTCTCCGGTTCGATGTGCTCATAGCTCTTCGCCAAGCGGTTGACCGCGTGGACGTGCATACCCCCCTTGTGCGCGAATGCGCTGGTGCCGACAAACGGCTGGCCGTTGCGGTAGTTCATGTTCGCAAGTTCGTAGACATAGCGCGACAACTCGGCGAGATGCGTCAAGCCCCCTTCGGCCAAGACTTCGTAGCCGGTTTTTTTCAGAGCGAGGTTCGCAACGACGCTGCACAAGTCAACGTTGCCGCACCGTTCGCCGATGCCGTTGATTGTCCCCTGAATTTGAATCGCTCCGACATCAACCGCTGCCAGCGAATTGGCAACCGCCAAATCGCAATCGTTGTGGCAATGAATTCCAACGGGGATCGTCAACGCTTGCCGGGCCGCTTTGACCGCGTCGGCGATCTCCTGCGGCAGCCGACCACCGTTCGTGTCGCAGAGGACGACGATCTCGGCACCAGCGTCTTCGGCGGCTTTAATAGTCTTGAGGGCGAACTCGGGATTGGCTCGATACCCATCGAAGAAATGCTCGGCATCGTAAAAGACGCGCCGCCCCTCGGCGTGCAGGAACCCGACCGAATCGCGAATCATCGCGAGATTTTCCGCCTCATCGACGCGCAGCACTTCGTAGACGTGCAAGTCCCAGGTCTTGCCGACGATCACGCAAATCTTCGCCTGCGAGTCTCGCAGCGCGACCATGCCGGTGTCGTCTTCGGGTGCCGCTCCGCGTCGCCGTGTCATGCCGAACGCCGTGACCGTCGAGTGCTTCAAATCGAGGTCTCGCGCACGCTGGAAGTATTCAGCATCTTTGGGGTTCGACAGGGGATATCCCCCCTCGATGAAGTCGAATCCCAATTCATCAAGCCGCTGTGTGATGAGCAGCTTATCCTGTAGCGAGAAGTTCACCCCCTCTCCCTGGCTGCCGTCGCGAAGGGTCGTGTCGTAGATTTGGATTCGGGTCATCACCGGTCACCTTTGAGGTGCGGTGTGTCAGCACCGCTTTGGAGGATTTTTGATTGTGGAATTTTGATTTTCGATTGTGACGAAGGCTGCGATCCAAAATCGAAAATCAAAATCCAAAAATTCAAAACGGTGCTGACACACCGCACTCCAAAAACAAAAAACCCTCAGGCGATCGACCTGAGGGTGGCAACGTCGTGACAAAAAAAACGACCCCAAGTTCAATGCCGCCGAAACAGGCCGCTGGCGGGAATCACAATCCCGGCAACGGCCGAGATAATGGAGATCGGATTGGTCGGGGGGCGTCGCATCGAAATTGTCCTATTCAAAGGATGCAAGGACTATACGTCACCCGAAAAGGCGGGTCAAACGGCCGTTTGCATTAGAACAGCCGATTGTGAGTTCGCCCATTCGGGTTGCTCGACTTTCCTAGGCTCGCCATACTTCGGCCTTCTTTTTTTGAGCGCAAGATGCGCTCGGGAAGCGCTTTCAGCCGATCAAGAGGGTTCCACCGTGAACTCGCAGAGAGAGAGATTAGACGATGACGCACGCAGCGACCGGTTCGGCCGCGCCGTTGGTTGGGGAGTTGGATGAATGGTTCGACTCGCTAGATGACATCCTGCATCGACATGGCGACGAAGGCGTCCAGCAGTTGCTGGCCGCTTTGCAGGAACGGGCTTACATCCGCGGCGTGACTCTGCCGTTTAAGGCCACGACGCCGTACATCAACACGATTCCGGTCGACGGGCAGCCGCCGTTCCCGGGCAATCGAGACATCGAACGCCGTATCAAGTCGATTATTCGCTGGAACGCGATGGCGATGGTTGTCCGAGCCAATCGGGATCACAAGGGGATCGGCGGCCATATCTCGACGTATGCGTCCAGCGCGACGCTCTACGAAATTGGTTTCAACCATTTCTTTCACGCCCGGACCGACAATCACTCCGGCGACTTTGTCTATTTTCAGGGGCACGCATCTCCCGGGGTTTATGCACGAGCTTTCCTCGAGGGTCGGCTCACGGAAAAGAACCTCGAACATTTTCGCGAGGAATTGCCTGCCGGTGAAGGGCTGTCGAGCTATCCGCATCCGTGGCTGATGCCGGATTTCTGGCAGTTCCCGACCGTGTCGATGGGGCTCGGCCCAATCACGGCGATTTACCAGGCGCGGTTTTTGAGATACCTGCACGATCGCGGGATCGCGGACACTTCAAAGTCGCATGTCTGGTGTTTCGTTGGCGACGGCGAAGTTGATGAGCCGGAAACGCTCGGCGCGCTGACGCTCGCGTCGCGCGAAGGGCTCGACAATTTGATCTTCGTCGTGAACTGTAACCTGCAACGCCTCGACGGACCGGTGCGAGGCAACGGCAAGATCATTCAGGAACTTGAAGGCGCGTTTCGCGGGGCGGGATGGCATTGCCTGAAGGTCATTTGGGGAGGCAATTGGGAGCCGCTCCTGCAGCAAGATCGTGACGGACAACTTGTGCAGCGAATGGGTGAGGTCGTCGATGGACAGTACCAGAAGTACGTTGTGGAGCCCGGCTCGTACATTCGCGAGCACTTCTTCGGTAAGTCGCCGGCGCTTCAGGAACTGGTCGCTTCGCTCTCCGATGAGCAATTGAAAAAGCTGCAGCGCGGCGGACACGATCCGGAAAAAGTCTTCGCCGCCTATAAAGCCGCCGTTGAGCATCACGGTTCGCCAACGGTGATTCTCGCCAAGACGATCAAAGGCTACGGCTTAGGCGAAGCGGGTGAGGGCCGCAATGTGGCTCACAACGTCAAGAAGGCGAACGAACAGGAGCTCCGCGAATTTCGTTCGCGATTTGGAATCCCGATCGCCGACGATGAAGTCGATCAAGCGCCGTTCTACAAACCCAGCCCGGACAGTCCGGAGATGCAATACTTACAAGCTCGCCGCCAAGCCCTGGGGGGCTACTTGCCCGCGCGGCGACCGAGCAACGAGAAGCTGGCTGTTCCATCAGTCGAATCATTCCTCGGCTACATTTCGAAGGCGACCGAGGGTTCGACGACCTTTGCATTCACCTACTTGCTGAGCGGCCTGCTGAAGGACAAACAAATCGGTGCCCGAATCGTCCCGATCATTCCCGATGAGGCTCGCACGTTTGGCATGGAAGGGCTGTTTCGGCAGTGCGGCATCTACGCGCACAAGGGCCAGCTCTACGAGCCGGTCGATGCCGATCAGCTCATGTACTACAAGGAAATGAAGAATGGCCAGATCCTCGAAGAGGGGATCAACGAAGCGGGTGCGATCTCGTCGTTCGTGGCGGCGGGGACGGCGTATTCGAATCTCGGCATCCACATGGTGCCGTTCTACATTTACTACTCGATGTTCGGCTTCCAGCGTGTCGGTGATCAGATCTGGCTGGCGGGCGACTCACGCACGAAGGGCTTTTTGGTCGGCGGAACCTCCGGCCGTACGACTCTCAATGGCGAGGGCTTGCAGCACGAAGATGGACATAGCCAGCTCTTTGCGACCAGCGTTCCGAATCTTAAAGCATATGACCCGGCCTATGGCTACGAGTTGGCGTTGATCATTCAAGACGGCATGCGTCGCATGTACGTCGAGCACGAGGAGATCTTCTACTACCTCAGCGTCTACAACGAAGACTATGCGATGCCGACGATGCCTGAAGGTGTTGCCGAAGGAGTCATTCGCGGTTTGTATCGCATCAAGGGCATTGAAAGCTCGAAGGGTCAGAAAGAACGCCCGCAGCTCTTCGGCAGCGGCCCGATCCTCAACGAGGTGTTGCGAGCACAGCAGATTCTGTCGGAACAGTTCGGCATCGGCAGCGATGTCTGGAGCGTCACAAGCTACTCGGAACTCTGCCGCGATGCCTCGATGTGTCTCCGCTGGAACCGTCTGCATCCGGCGCAAAAGCCTCAGAAGAGCTATCTCGAATCAACACTCGAAGGGATCGCTGGCCCTTTCATTGCGTCGAGCGACAACGTTCGCCTGGTCCCCGATCAAATCCGAACTTGGATTCCTGGCCCGTACCACGTCCTCGGCACCGACGGTTTCGGCCGCAGCGAAACCCGCGAAGAACTCCGTCGCCACTTCGAGATCGACGCGGAATGTGTCGCCTACACGACTCTGGTGGCGTTGGCTCAACAAGGCAACTTCGATAAGAAAAAGCTGCCGAAAGCGATCAAAGACTTGAATATTAACCCCGAAAAGATTGAACCGCTCAAAGCGTAACTTGGGAGTGCGGTGATGCATCACCGCTTTGGATTGCGGCGGAGCCGCTTTTCACGTCCGGCTGATTTGCAATCAAACCAAAGCGGCTCCGCCGCCATGGAAAGCGGCGATGCATCGCCCAACTCCAATTGAAATACATCATGGCCATTGAATTCAAACTGCCTGAAGTTTCCGACGGAGTGAAGACCGTCGACATCGCCGAAATCAAAGTGAAACCGGGAGACGTCATCACTGCCGGTCAGGTCGTGATGGACCTGGAGACCGAGAAGGCAGTCGTTGAGCTCGAATGCCCGCACGCCGGAACGGTCGCGAAGGTGCATGTCTCCGCCGGTCAGTCTGTCGCCATCGGTTCGCCTTTACTGAGCATCGAAGCTGGCACCGCCGGGCAAGCTGCCAGCTTGCCGACGACAGCCGCTCCAGCCGCCGCGACTCCTACAAAAGCATCGGCAACACCAACTCCAGCACCCAAGCCAGACGCTCCGCCTCCCGTTGCTGCTTCAGCCGCGCCGCCGAAAGGTGGAACCCTTGGTGACGATCGGCCACCCGCTCCTGCCGGTCCCGCGACGCGACGACTCGCACGCGATCTCGGCGTTGATCTGCATCAAGTCACCGGCACTGGCCCCGGCGGTCGGATCACTCAAGAGGACGTGCAGAACTACGTCAAGAACATCCTCGAAGGCCGAGCCTCCGCGCCGAGCGGCGGTGGCATCGCGATTCCCACTCTGCCCGACTTCAGCCAGTTTGGGCCAATTGATCGGCAGCCGCAGAACAAGCTCGGAAAGGTCGCGGCCACGAATCTCACGCTGTCATGGCAAACGATTCCGCATGTCACGCAGCACGACCTCATCGACATCACGGATTTGGAAGCCGCTCGCAAACGCTTGACCGATGGACTTGGCAAGGACAAGCCGAAGGTGACGATGACCGCCATCGTGATGAAGGCGTTGGTCTCAGTGCTGAAAGCCTTCCCGCACGCCAACGCCAGCTACGACGCGGCCAAGGGAGAGATTATCTACAAGCAGTACTACCACATCGGCTGCGCGGTCGATACGCCGAATGGACTGCTGGTCCCCGTCGTGCGCGACTGCGACAAAAAGACGATCGTGCAAATCGCTGGCGATCTGATGGACTTGGCGACGCGCGCCCGCGACCGCAAGCTCAAGCCCGACGAGATGTCCGGCGCGACATTCACGGTCACGAATCTGGGGGGCATCGGCGGCACGGCATTCACGCCGATCGTCAACTGGCCCGAAGTCGCGATCCTCGGCCTGAGCCGCAGCCGCACCGAACTGAAACTCCACGGCGGAGCGGTCGTCGAACGCCTGATGCTCCCGCTGTCCCTCAGCTACGACCACCGAGTCATCAACGGAGCCGACGGAGCCAGATTCGTCGCCAAACTCGGCAGCCTGTTGAATGACTTCTTCGCACTGTTGGCGGAGGCGTAAGGTTGGGCTTGGTTCAATTGATGGCTGAGCAATGATGGAAAACAAATCCATTCTTATCGCTTATCTAGTGACATGGTCGTTGTATGTCATCGGAGTGCATGTTTTTGGAAAATGGAAACGGCTTGAAAAAACGAACATCGTTCTTTCCCACAGCGTTCCGTCAGCAGTTGCAATCTCGATGACGTTCATCTTCTTGATTGGGCATGGTGCTACCGTCCGACAGTTCGTCGCTAACAGTGATCGTGGCATGGATTTGTGGTCCCTTTGGGTGAGCCTATGGCCGCTATTGCTTTTTGCAACATTTGGGTCGGGATTGGCACAAGCAGTTCTGACAATCGTTGCTCTTTTCAAACGTGAATGGCGAGTATGGGCACCAATTACCGCATTGGGAGCAGGAATGAGTGCGTTCTCGTTCATGGCCGTAGGCATCAATTTCCCGGATGCTTGAAAGATTCAAAAACTTATATTTTCTGGATTTGAGTGAATCCAAATCCGAATCGTTCTCCTTTGTGCCTTCGTGCCTTTGTGGTGAAAACAATTTGGACCACAAAGGCACAAAGGCACGAAGTTTTGAAGGTGAAAAATGTCACACGCGGAAATTGTGGTGATTGGTGCTGGTCCCGGTGGGTATCCGGCGGCGTTTGCGGCGGCGGATCATGGGAAGAAGGTGGTGCTCGTCAATGAAGAGCAGAACCCCGGCGGAGTCTGCTTGCAGCGCGGGTGCATTCCGTCGAAGGCGTTGTTGCACGTCGCGAAGTTGATTCATGAGGCTCGCGAGGCGGCCGAGCATGGCGTGACGTTTGGCTCGCCGAAGATTGATCTCGCCAAGCTGCGGAACTTCAAGAACGGCGTCATCGGGCAATTGACCGGCGGTATTCAGAGCTTGTGCAAGGCTCGAGGCGTGACGCTGGTACAGGCTCGCGCGACGTTTGCGAACTCAAATACGCTGAACCTCGCGAAACCGGACGGCACGACCGAGCAGCTCACGTTCGACAAAGCAGTCATCGCGACCGGCTCGCAACCCGCGATGCCGCCGATCTTCGCCATCGGCGACCCGCGCGTGATGGATTCGACCGGAGCGCTCGCGTTGGAAGACATCCCGAAGAAGCTGCTGGTCATCGGCGGCGGCTACATCGGGCTCGAGATGGGCTGCGTTTACGTCGCGCTCGGCAGCGAAGTCACCGTGGTCGAAGCGTTGCCGACCATCCTCGCCGCCGCTGACCGAGACCTCGTGCGACCGTTGCAGAAGCGGCTTGAAGGTCAGTTCAAAGCGATTTACGTCAACACGAAAGTGCTCAGCCTGACCGCGAGCAAATCCGGCATCGTCGCCGAACTGCAAGGCGAAGGAGTCGAGCCGAAGCAGGCCTTCGACCGAGTCCTCGTCTCCGTCGGTCGCCGTCCGAACAGTCGCAACCTCGGTCTCGAAAACACGAAGGTCCAAGTTGACGATAAGGGGTTCATCAAGATCGACAAGTGCTGCCGCACGGCGGACGAAAACATCCTGGCGATCGGCGACGTCGCGGGGGAACCGATGCTGGCTCACAAGGCTACGCGCGAGGCGAAGGTGGCGATCGAAGCCCTCGTCGGCGAACCGGCCGAGTTCGATAATATTGCGATCCCCGCCGTCGTCTTCACCGATCCGGAACTCGCCTGGTGCGGCCTGACCGAAACCGAAGCGAAGGCTCAAGAGCGCGACGTGAAAGTCATTCGCTTTGCCTGGGCCGCCAGCGGCCGAGCGCAATCGCTGGCTCGCACCGAGGGCCTGACGAAACTGATCGTCGAAAACAAAACCGAACGAGTCCTCGGCGTCGGCATCGTCGGAGCCGGCGCAGGCGAACTGATCTCCGAAGGGGTGATCGCCGTCGAAACCGCCGCCGTCGCCCGCGATCTCGCCGACAGCATTCACCCACACCCCACTCTTAGCGAAACTTTGATGGAGGCAGCGGAGGCTTTCATCGGACAGGCGACGCACATGTACCGACCGCCGCGCTGATCACACCAGCTCGCGAATCGGTTCGCCGTAGGGGAGTACCGGGATTGGTCGACCGGAGAAGTCGGGGAACTCGTGGCGGTGGTTGATGCCGAGGTGTTGGTAGATCGTGGCGAGTAAGTCTTGTGGTGTGAGTGGTCGTTCGGCCGGGTATTCGGCTTTCGAATTGGTGGCTCCGACAACTTGGCCCATGCGGAGTCCTCCGCCGGCGATCAGCGCGGATTGGGCTTGTGGCCAATGGTCTCGGCCGAGACAGCCGTTGGCGGATGTGACGCGCGGCGTGCGGCCGAACTCACCGACGGCGACAACGAGGATTCTTTCTTCGAGACCGCGCTGGTGGATGTCTTCGATCAAAGCGGAGAGGGCCGGATCCATGTGCTCGGCACGCAAGGCCATGCCTTTCGCCAAATCCCAGCCGGATTGCGCGTTGGCGTGATCGTCCCAACTGAAATAGAGCGGCATCCCCAGCTTCGGAGCCAACGCGTCGATCGTGACGACTCCCGCGCCTGCCTCGGCCAAGCGTCGCGCGAGCAAGCAGCTTTGCCCCCAGAGATGTCGGCCGTAGCGGTCGCGGAGCTTCGGGTCTTCTCGCGTAAGATCAAAAGCGTTCGCGACCGACGTGCTGGTCAGCAGTTGAAATGCCTGCCGATGGAAAGCTTCGAGACCTTCGGTTGCGGCGAGCTGTTGTCGATGTTGATCGAATTGCCGTGCAAGCCCCAAGCGATCATCTAGCCGCTGGCCGTTGAGTCCGCCGTGAATCGTTAAGTTGGCTGGTTTGAAGTTTTCTGCCGACGGATCGCCGGTAACGAACGCCGAGTGACTGACTCCCAGGTACTGCGGGCGCGTCATAAACGGTTGCGTCGGAATGCCGATGTATTGCGGCAGGCCGTCGGAGCGCGAGCCTCGCAGGCGGCTGGCGATCATGCCGAGATCGGGATGTTCGGACTTCGCGGTCGAAGTCGGATCGGCGATGCTCGGCGTCTTGCCGGTGAGCAATTCAATCGAACCGTCGTTGTGCGACGCCATCTCGTGATGCAACGAGCGGATCAGCGAGTACTTGTCGGCGATCTTTGCAAGCTGTGGAAACAACTCGCAAACCTCAATCCCTGGGACCGAGGTATTGATTGGTCGAAGTGGGCCACGATATTCGGATGGGGCGTTGGGTTTCGGATCGAACGTCTCGACTTGGCTCGGCCCGCCCCACATCCAGAACAGGATGACGGAGGTTGGTAATTCGCTGGTTGAATTTGTTCCCGCAGCGGCGCGTGCGGCCATGAGGTCGGCCAGGCTCAAGCCTCCCAAAGCGGAGACTCCGACACGCAGGAATTCGCGGCGTGAGGCTGGACCACGGCAATGAGAATTCATTTTGGGCATCTTGCGCATGACCGGGTTCCGTTGCGGCTAATCAAAGGGTCGACAGAGTAATCGGTTGGGCACGCGTTCGGGAAGAAGAAAAGTCGTTCGGAGTCCTACCTCCTGTCAGTCTCGCGACCGAGAAGAGACGCCTCGTTCGGACTACGAGGATTGTTGCTCATGGAGCTTCTTGATTCCAGTGCGGAGGACCGACTGATAAAGCCACAAGTCGCCACCGTAGGCGATCATCTTGAACCCGCGAGCGATTTGAGCTTCCCCCTCGGCGATGCTGGTGACAAGCACGGCCGGGACGATGTTGTTCGCGTGGCAGGCGGCGAAGACTCGATCAGTTGCCGCGAGAACTTTCGGGTGATTCATTTCACCGGGAATGCCAAGCGACAGCGTCAGGTCGTAGAGTCCGATCCACAGGGCGTCGATGCCGGGGACGGCGGCGATCTCTTCGACGTTCTCCATGCCGCGAGCGGTTTCGATCTGCGCGATCAGCAGCGTTTCGTCGTTCGCAGATTGAACCGTCTCTGGGATCGAACTGCCGCGGTAGTCGTCGTGAGCGATCGCGAATGCGGCACCTCGACGACCGACGGGCGGGTACTTTGCGGAGCTGACCAGCCGGCGGGCTTGGTCCGCGCTCTCGCACATCGGGATCATGACTCCCATCGCTCCCATGTCGAGCACGTTCGCGACGAAGTGATACTCGGTTGCCGGGATGCGAACGATCGGAACCAGCTCGGACTTCGGCGTGGTGGCAATCAGCATTCGAATCGTTTCGATGTTCCAGCCAGAGTGTTCCATGTCGAACAGAGCGAAGTCGGCACCCGCGTTGGCGACGATGCGCGCGATGCCGGTCGTGTTGAACTCGAACAGCATCGTGCCAATCGAGACGCCTCCTTCGCGGAGTTTATGTTTGACCGAGTTGCGAATCATGTGAGGTCTTTCGTTTCCACGTTCGTCAGAACGTGGGGCTGCGTCTGCGGTGGATTGCCCACGTTCTGGCAGACGTGGCTACGGTATGGAAACTGCGTCAAACCACTTCTTCGGACCATCGCGTTTTGGAGTATTTGGAACCCAACGATTCCAGCCATCAACAGCAGCTTCAACGCGAACGCGCCGGCCAGAACAAAACGGCTCCATCAAGTCGGTGATGTCACCAGACGTGAGTGCTCCAGGAACCAGGCCGTCGGACGCGGTGAGTACCAAGTAGTCCGCAAGCAATGAACGCCAGCTCGTCAGGTTGCCAACGGTGTAGATTGCGGTAACGTCCTCCTCAAACAGTCCGGCCAACAGCGCGAGCAACGGAGCCTGCGGTTCGGAGGGTGCGGGCAATGCTCCGTCGTCATCACGCGGTTGACGGAACAGCGAAGTGGCGGGATTGGGGGGCGCGAGCGATTCGCCCCACAGTGCGAATTGGCGGCCTTTCAGGTCGGGTTGCTGGCGCAGCCAGGAAAGTACTAGTCGCACGTCGCGCAGTTGCTGGCCTGGGAACGGAGTGCCGAGCATCAGTGCGGTGGATGACATCGAAGTCGCTGAACTGCGGCGGCCGTGACTGTCGCCAAGCTTCGATTCGCCGATCCCGCGCGGATCGACGAGGCAGACAGCAGTGCCGCCTTCCAGCAGTTCCGCGATGTCGTGTGCACATTCCTTCAAGAGCCGCGACTTTCCTTGCGAGCAGATCGCGACGACCACGGCTTGCCCCGCTTTCAACGCAGTCGGTTTGATCAAGAGGACTGGTGTGCGATTGCCGGACGAACTTGTGAGTACGACGGCTTCCGCGCGAACTCCCGCCGGCGAATCGAACGGTACTACCTGAACAATGGCCAACGGATCGTCTGATTTGATTCGCAACAGTTCGGCCCATCGCTGTTGTAGTTTGCGCCATTGCACGCCGGTCGCCGGATTAGTCTCCCGTTCACGAAGGCGAAGTGCGGCGAACTGATCCGCAAGTTCTGTCGTCATTGTCGAGAGCGATTTCGGCTTCAACTCGACTTTGAGTTCTGGAGTCCAGCAGCGCAAGCGGTCAGCCGGTAGGCGTGCGCTGAATTCCGTTTCTGGCGTTGCTTCGATGCCGAACCACGAACGGAACGCCTCGTGAATGCGGGCACGATGCGTCTTGCCGATGTGCGTGCAGTGCGTGTCTTGCGGCGATGAGCCGGTGACCGCTCCTCGGCCATGCGTGAAGGTGATGAAATCTTGGCGAGAGTAGAAGCCGAAGATTATTTGCAACCGTTTCCAAACGGGATCGCGAGGTTCATCCCAATTGAATTCATGCGCGTAGACCAGCCGTCGCGGTGCGATGCCGCCGACGATGACCCACGGCAGAAAGCCGTATGCGGCTGAATCACGCAGGTTGCGGGTCGATTCCCAACTGCCACTGCCGGCATAGTTGAACCACGTCTCGGCGTCGTCTGGCAACGGATATCTTGTTTCCGGTTGCGGACCGCCGAAGTTAAACGGGACGACTGCGGCAAATCGCTGATCGAGCGCGCCAGTCACGGCCACGGGATCGCCTCCTCCGGCGACGGCTCCCAGCAGGATCAGCCTTTTCGGATCAATACCTGGCCGAGCCAACAACAGGTCGACGCCGCGCACCATGTCCCACGACATCCAGCCGACGAGGCTTTCGCCGACGAGACTCAATTGAATTTCGCTGTCGTAGCGGAAGGAGTAGTCCGCATGGCCAACTCGATACGGTTTGTCGAAATCGGAGGCCATTGCGAACGGATGCTGCCGCCGCTCGCCGTGCCCGACTTGATCCATGACCAGCACGATGCAACCGGCTCGAGCCCAGGTCATTCCCATATCTTGGAGCTCGCCGTGCTCTTTCGGCGTGTGATGCGCGTGGCAAATCAGAATTCCAGGCATCGACTCGCGCTGTTTTGCGGGGCGATACAAGTTGGCGGTGACCCACCAGCCCGGGCGTGTTTCGAAGAGGAGGTTTTCGATGGCAAAGCCGTCACCGTTAAAGGTCGAGGCGACTCGCGTGCGGATCTCTGATGGTTGGTCAGGCCAAGCGCCGAGTGACCTTTTGAGTGCCGCGAGTTCCTGAGTTCGGAATCGCTCCCAGTCGTCAAGCGTTTTTATTTGCTGCCACGCGGCACTGCTGCGTTCGTTAGCGTCACGGATGGCTCGCCGCTGCTGATCGCGGACTTGATTGGCGAATGATTCGCGCTCCGCCGGTGGGACGACGCGTGCGTCGAGCAATTGCAAGGCTTTGACAAGTGCCAGATCGGCGGCGAGAACAGGCGTGCTGAGAAAGAGGCCAAGCAAAAACGGTACGACGGCCGTCGGCCATCGGCGGTCGGCTCTCGGCCAGGCAACAGGCGACGAACTTTGGGCGTTCATTTCCGAACTCGCGAGCGGGACAGTATTCTGCATCTCCAGTCGCCGACCGTCGGCGGCGGGAGTAGTGAGAATCAGACACAACGCAACGCCCAACGACAAGGTGCCGACCATGAGCAGCCCGGAAGCGAAGGCCAAAGAACTCGGACTCACGTTCACCGAAGTGAAGCCGGGATACCTCAATTTGTGTGCGAAGACCGGGAACCTGCTGTTCTCGTCGGGCCACACCAGCGACATGAAAGGGAAACTCGGCCGCGATCTGACCGTCGAGCAGGGTTATGCGGCGGCTCGCGAATGTATGGTCAAAATCTTGAACTCTGTGCATCACACGCACGGGACGCTCGACGGCCTGCGCTGTGTGAAGCTGCTGGGCTGCGTGAATTCGACGCAGGACTTCACCGACCAGCATCTGGTCGTCAACGGAGCGTCGGACCTGATCCATCAGCTCTACGGCAAAGAGGGTGACGGCTGGCATGCTCGCAGCGCGTTGGGCTTCGCGTCGCTGCCGACTGGACCGGCCGTTGAGGTCGAAGCGATTTTTGAAATCAAGGGGTAGGCCAAGTTCATCACGGAGATACGGGGAACGCGGAGAGTGCCATGAGAAGAAACCGACGTTTACTGCTGGCGAATTTGATGTTCGTGTGGCTATTTCAGTCCGCGGTTGGCGCGGAGGGTGATTGGCCACAGTGGCGTGGTCCGACGAGTGACGGGCACTCGTCAGAGACGAATGTGCCAGTGACGTGGGACGAGAAATCCCTCGTCTGGAGTGCGGCATTGCCGGGGAGCGGTCAGTCGTCGCCGGTGATTTTCGGCGATCGCATCTTTTTGACATCTTCGCTCGAAGCCGGAAAGCAGCGAGTCGTTTTTGGTCTCGATCGCAAAACGGGCAAACTCCTCTGGCAGGAAACTGCCTGGACGGGAACTCCCGAAGCGACGCACAAGATGAACGGCTGGGCGACAGCGACCTGTGCGACCGACGGCAAACATGTCGTGGCGTTCTTCGGCAAAGGAGGCATCCACGGCTTCGATCTTGATGGCAAGAAGCTCTGGTCGAAAGACCTCGGCAAGTTCGACGGGCCTTGGGGAGCCGCCGCATCGCCGCTGATCGTGGATGGTCTGGTCATTCAAAATTGTGATGCAGTTGGTGAGGCGTCGCTGCTGGCGATCGAAGTCGCATCGGGCAAAGTGGTCTGGCAAACGCCGCGTGACATTCCGCCGCGCGGTGGTTGGAGTTCGCCGGTGCTTGTGAATTCTGGCTCGCGGCGCGAAGTGGTGGTCAACGGCGAAGAGTTCGTCACCGGTTACGATCCGCTCTCTGGAAGAAAGCTCTGGAGTTGCAAAGCCTTCAACGGTCGCGGTGAGCCAACCGTGACTCCGGGTCACGGCCTGCTGTATGTCGTCAACGGCAAGCCAGGTGACTTCTATGCTCTGCGACCCGGTGGCGACGGCGACATCACGCAGTCGCACATGGTTTGGCACACGCCACGCAAAAGCGGTCGCGATCAGCCTTCGCCGGTCGTCGTGGGAGACTACGTTCTTGTCGTCAGCATGGACGGCTTCGGGTTCTGCTACCATGCGCTCAGCGGCAAAGAACTTTGGAAGGAACGGTTAGGAGGCACTCACACGTCGTCCCCGATCGCCGCCGGAGGACTGGCATACTTTCAAGACGAGTCCGGCAAGACGACCGTCATCAAGCCGGGGCTAAAGCTGGAAGTCGTAGCCGAAAACACGGTCCCTGCGACGGCGCAGGAAGTGTTTCGAGCGTCTCTGACTCCGTCGCTCGGCCACATGTTTTCGAGGTCCGACACGAACCTGTACTGCTTCCGTAAGTAGCCCGATAATCATCAATCCACCGAGAAAAATCTGGTGGAGGAATCACGAACGCCACAAAAGGAATGACATGCTCGCTGGACAATTCACCGCACCGCACCGTATCGATCTAGTGGAAACGCCGGAACCGCAACTCACGCCGGGTGGAAAAGGCGAGATGATCTTTGAGCCCGAGTTGACTTGCCTCTGTGGATCGGACACTCCGTACTTCACGTGGAGCGGCGAGTGGCCGATCCGTTTGGGGCATTCGCTGCACGAAATGATCGGCCGAGTCGTCGCGACCAACGGCAATCGCTGGAAGGTCGGCGACCGAGTGCTTTGCGTGCCTCCCGAACAGAATGGCTTGTGGGAACGCTACCTTGTTTCGGAAGACCGAGGCGTCGCGATCGACTCGCGCTGTACCGACGCTCAGGCGGTACTCGCACAGCCCTTGGGGACGGCCCTCTTCGCACTGAAGAAATTGCCGACGCTGGTTGATCTCGATGTGGCGATCGTCGGACAGGGGCCGATGGGACAGCTCTTCAACATGAGCGTAAAGGCGCTGGGCGCTCGGCAAGTCATCGGCATCGACAGGTTGGAATCCCGTCTGAAGACCAGTTGGAAGTGCGGAGTGACCTCGACGATCTGCAATGCTGTCGATGATCCGGTTGCGAAGCTCAAGGAATTGACAGGCGGCAAGGGGGCCGACATCGTCATTGAGGCGGTTGGTCACGCCGAACAGCAATTCAATTTGTGCATCGAACTCCTCGGATACGGTGGCCGCATTCTGTACTTCGGCGTGGCGCCGGAGATCATCAACGGCTTGCGCTGGCGCGATTTAATTTTCAAGAACGGCACGGTCCACACCAGCATCAATCCGGACTTCAAGCGGGACTTCCCTCTCGCGATGCAGTGGATCGCCGAGCGTCGCGTCAACGTCGATCCGCTGGTGACTCACACCTACAAGCTCGCGGACATTCAAACCGCGTTCGAGACGTTTCGCGATCGTCGCGACGGCGCGATCAAAGTCTTTGTTGAATTCCCGGCCTATCGCCGCTAGAGCCTGCGGTTGTCGCCGGAGTTTGTCATGCCCAATGCGAACCAGGCTCAAGTGCTGAATGCCGCTCAAGTGTCGATCGTCATCTTGATGATCGCGAGCAGCTTGACGGTCTGGTGGATGTGGTTCCGGCGGTGGAAACGTTTTGGAGAGATTTGGCAGCACGAACCGGCGGACGCCCCGTTTTGGAATTCCGCCGTAGTGGTCGTGGCACTGGCGATCATCGGATTATTTTTGTTCTACGGCCTGACGTCTCGGTCGGGTGAAAGCAAACCCATCACTGTGGAGCAAGTCCGCAGCGGTTGTCTCGAGCGAGTGGCTCTGGCGGCGATGATGTTGGGTCTGTTGATCAGCTTTGGAGCACGCTCTGTCCGTGAATTTGGAATCACGCTGGCTAACTGGCGAACGCAAGTGATGGCTGGGTTGGAAACCGCTCATGCCAGTTTTCTGCCGGTACTGCTGATCATGGTTGCGACGGCGTTGTTGCGTCAGCCCGGAGAAAAAAACGCGCTGCTTGTTTTGCTGAGTCAGGATCGGAGTTTGGCAACGCTGGCTTGGGTGGTGCTCGCGGCGGTGGTGCTCGCGCCGCTCGTCGAGGAACTGCTCTTTCGAGTCATCTTGCTGGGATGGCTGAAAACAAAGATGGCCTCGGCGTACGCGATTGGAATTTCGTCGCTGGCCTTTGCGTTTATTCATGGACCGCTGGATGGCGCTGCTTTGCTGCCGCTGGCGCTACTGCTCGGCAACCTGTACGACCGGCAGCAGCGATACCTGTCGGTGGTGGTCGCGCACGGTGTCTTCAATCTGTGGAACATTGCGTTGACGATAGCGGCTTGTTGATGCTGGCTGTTTGCTCGGTGGTTGGTTCTGAAAGCTGATGGGATTCGGAGTGAACCCGATCAGCATGAATCCCAGCGTCAGCCAGCCCAACACGATGCGAAAGCCTCCCAGCGGAACGGAGTCATCCCGTGTCGGCGGATGACGTGCGCCCATCGTCAACAGCAAAAAGATCATGACCGAGTAAGACCAGTTGCCTGTCGTCACCGTCCAGATCACAGCGGACCACAACAACACGAACGCGACCCGGTGTGCTCGGCGGCCGATCAAGCCGTACAAGATGTGTCCGCCGTCGAGCTGTCCGATCGGTATCAGATTCAACGCCGTGATCAAAATGCCGACCCATCCCGCGTGCAACAGCGGTGTCAGGACGACGTCCTGGTGGGACAGCAGCGGCGTTCCGAAATGCCACTCGGCAAGCCACCTCAAGAGCAGCGGGTTGCCAAATGTCAGGCCGCCTCCAAAGGCTTCGAGGTTTTCGATGCGGCTAGTCTGCAGGCCTAAAATGGTGACGGGAATCGCGACGACCAATCCGGCGAGCGGTCCGGTGATACCGATGTCGAACATCTGTTTGCGGTCGGCGTATCCCGAGGCTTGGACGATGACGGCCCCCATTGTTCCCAACGGGGAAATCGGCATTGGAATGAACCACGGCCAGCTTGCGGGAACGCCGTAGCGTCGAGCTTGCAAGAAGTGCCCCATCTCATGGGCAACCAGAATCGCCATCAGGGCGACGGAGTATTGAAGTCCACCCGCCAGGAATTTGGAGAGGTCAATCGCGACTTGCGGCGGATTACCCGGATGGAAAACCAAACCGAACATTTCTCCACCTGCCCAAAACGTGCTCAGGCAGGTGGCGACGAACAGCAGCAGCGGCAATACACGTCGCGGACGTCTGGCTCGAAAGGGAAGCGGCGGCTGGTGCGGAGACTGCCCCCAATTTCCAAATCGTACTTGAAAAACAAAGGGCCGCGCGGTTTCTGGCGGGGGGGCGTTCGAAATGTGTTCGACGGGCAGTTCAATTGGTTCGCGTTGATCCACGACTCATCCTTTCGTCGGCGGGATTGTTCGCGACCGAGTGCGGGAGGGCAAGGTCGCTCCGTCTTCTACGACACCGCTTTCTGGCGCGCATCGCGCAGCACCGGCCAGCATTTCTTTGCGGCGGCGGTCGGGTCGTAGTCAGGCTTGGAGCTTAGTTGACCGCTGACCTCGACGACGACCGGGCCGGAGTATCGGGTGGACTTCAGCAAGCGGAACAGTTCGACGTAATCGATTGTCCCATCTCCAGGAAGCAGAAACTGAAACGCACCCGGTGCGCCTTTGGCATCTTTGACGTGGAGAAATCGCGTACGATCGGCCATCGCCTTCCAGGCCTCTGCCAGTGGAACTTCGCGAAGCTGAAAGTGGCTCTGATCGAACGCCAGTTGCAGCGACGGCGAATTGATCGTGCGGACGAGATCCGCCGCGTCCTGCGGGAGATGCAGCGCACCTGCGACGTGCGCCTTGATCGCGATGACCGCCTTGTGCTCAGCGGCGACCGCCGCCCAATCGCGCAGCCGTTCGACGAATTTCTCTTTGAGCATCGGCCACTTGTCGGGAGAGCCGCCAAGGATCGTTTCGATCAGCGGCGTTTGGCTCGGCGCGAGATCGCTCGACAGCTCGAACGCCCGTTTGATCCGATCGAGGTTGTGGCGATGCTTCTCGTCGTCGACAGTCAGTGGCAAGTTTTCCATCAACGCGGCCAGTTCGAGGTGACGATCCTGTAATTGCTGGCGGATATCTCGGCGTTTCTCGGCAGAAAGTGTCTCCGGCGCGCATGGCCAATCAGCCATTGCGGCGAGTTCGATGCACTCGTAGCCGATGTCTGAGCAGACTTTCAGAGCCTCCATGACTGGCAGGCTTTTCATGCCGTACAGACTGAAGCCGATTAGTGGTCGCGACCGCAAGTCGTCCGCGCGGGAGGTGATGGCTGACGGAATGCAGCCGGCAGCGGTCACCGACAAGAGCGATTTCAAAAACTGTCTTCGGCTGGCGAAATCATTGAATTGCAAGATACACATCGCGAACTCCTGGAACAGACAAGCGTGCGGACTGCGTGAAGGATATCGTGTGCCACCGGACTTGTGGGAGCACGACTGGCAGCGATGGGCCGAGTACGGTGAGCCCGATGTTCGATGGGATTGTAAAACGGATGAAATGGCGTTTCGGAATCGTGTTGATATTGCTGGTCGTCGTCGCACTGCTGGTTGTGCAGTCGGAGATCGACATGCGCGAGCGAACTGCGCGCTTCGTTGAGTGGCTGCAATCGCAGGGCACTCTCGGATTGGTCTGGCTGGGGTTGGCCTACATTCCCGCGAGCGTATTTGTCTTTCCGGCATCGCTGCTGACATTAGCGGGAGGGTTTGCCTTTGGGGTGGCGATGACGGTTGTGGCCGTGTCGCTGGGGAGCACCGTCGGAGCGACGGCGGCGTTTCTGGCAGGCCGCACCTTCTTGCGGCGGTTCATCGAACACAAGGTGTCGAGTGACGTGGTGTTCCGATCGCTCGATGCGGCCGTGGCCGAACAAGGTTTCAAAATTGTGATGCTGACGCGGTTCTCGCCGATCCTGCCGTTCGGATTGTTGAATTATGCCTTCGGCCTGACAAAAGTGCGTGTGCGAGATTTCATCTTGGCCTCTTGGATTGGGATGTTCCCCGGGACTGTTCTTTACGTTTCGATTGGTTCGGCGGCAAAGAGTCTCAGCGACATCGCGGCAGGACGTTCAGAAGGGGGCATCGCTCAAAAGGTGTTTTTTGCGGTCGGGTTGCTCGCAACGCTGGCCGTGACGATTGTGATCAACCGCATCGCGCGGAAGGCCTTGAAGGACGCGTCCGTTGATGCCTGAGGGAGTTTGTCATGAGCGGCGAGCCTTTCGACGTTGATCTCGAGCGACACGTCGCGCCGACCGACTGGGTGAATCCCTGTCCCGCGCACCGTTATCACTTGGTCGTTATCGGTGGAGGCCCGGCTGGTTTGGTGGCAGCGGCGGGAGCCGCGGGGTTGGGGGCGAAAGTCGCCTTGATTGAAAAGCATCGGCTTGGTGGCGACTGTTTGAATTACGGATGCGTCCCCTCGAAGGCGTTGTTGAAGTCGGCTCGCGTGGCGGCGACTGTGCGCGCTGCGAGTGATTTCGGCGTCGAAGTTCCGGGTGGCGTTCGCGTTGATTTTGGCGCGGTGATGGAACGGATGCGACGATTGCGAGTGTCTCTGGCTCCGCACGATTCTGCTGAACGTTTCCGAGAACTTGGTGTTGATGTCTTCTTTGGTGCTGGACGCTTCAAGAATTCCGAGACGATCGAGGTTGGCGGTCAGTCGCTCCGATTTCGTCGAGCGTTGATTGCGACGGGCGCTCACGCAGCGATCCCCGATATTCCCGGTTTGGTCGATACCGGCTTCTTGACGAATGAGACAGCGTTCTCGCTCACATCGCTGCCGCGTCGGTTGGTCGTCTTGGGAGCAGGCCCTGTCGGCTGCGAGTTGGCTCAGGCGTGGGCGCGGTTGGGATCCCAAGTGACCTTAATCGCGTCACACGCGAACGTGTTACCAAAAGAGGATGTCGACGCGGCAAGGGTCGTCGAAAAATCGTTGTGTCGCGACGGTGTCGAGATTCTCAAACAGGCTCGCGTCGTAGCGGTGGAGCGGCGCGGCGAGGAGAAGTTGCTCCGCATTGAGGCCAACGCAGAAAAGCTGGAATCAAAAGAGCGGATCGCAGATCAGTTGCTCGTCGCCGTGGGTCGCACGCCGAATGTGGATGGCTTGGGCTTCGAGTCGGCGGGGATTGAATTCGACTTGCAGGCGGGTGTCCGCGTAGATGATCGCCTGCGCACGACCAATCGCCGAGTCTTCGCGGCGGGCGATGTCTGCTCGCGATTTCAGTTCACGCACGCGGCGGACGCGATGGCGCGCATCGTGTTGCAGAACGCGCTGTTCCCCGGACGAGGCCGCGTGTCGTCGCTGGTCATCCCGCGCTGCACTTACACCGATCCGGAAGTCGCTGTCGTGGGGATGACGGAGGCAGAGGCTTGCGAGCTTGGCATCGCGGTTGATGTGCTGGTCGAAGAGATGTCGCGTATCGATCGAGCGGTTCTCGACAAAGAGAGTGATGGCTTTTCGAAAGTGTTACTGCAGCGTGGAACGGATCGCATCGTCGGAGCGACGATCGTAGCAAGCAATGCCGGTGACATGCTCAATGAAATCACTCTGGCGATGACGGCGAAGCTCGGCCTGAGTGCGCTGGCCAAGACGATTCATCCTTACCCGACGCAGGCCGAGGTTCTCAAGCGGCTGGCCGATCAAGCTCAACGCCGCCGGTTGACGCCGTTCGTGAAGCGGGTGTTTGAGCAATGGTTTTCTTGGACGAGATGAAAATGGTTAGACATCATTCGTGATTCATTTGACTTTTTGGCTTCCCATTGTCGTACGGCGAGACAAATCGTCGAACTAACGACTAATGAGCAATGACCAATTTCACATTCTCAATCCTTGCGTCGACGCGTTTGGCCCGGTCTACTTCTCGGCAGTCTGACACCACCGAATTGCCTTCAGCCTCGCGACACCATCATGCCCACCTCTGCCTGGATCAAAGACTCGACCGCTGCCACGTTTGAAGCGGACGTCATCAAAAAATCGTTTGAGCTGCCGGTCGTTGTCGACTTTTGGGCTCCGTGGTGTCAGCCGTGCAAGCAGTTGGCTCCGGTATTGGAGAAGCTGGCCGAGGAATATGTCGGCAAGTTCCTGCTGGTGAAGGTCAACATCGAAGTCGAGCAGCAGATTGCGGCGGCGTTTCAGATTCAGTCGATTCCGCTGGTGGTCGCGTTCCGAGACGGGCAACTCGTCAACGAGTTCGCCGGGGTGTTGCCGGAGTCGCAGTTGCGGCAGTGGTTAGAAACGTTTCTGCCGTCTGCTGCGCAGTTGGCGATGATGGCGGGGATGAAGCTGGAGGAAACCGATCCGGCTGGAGCGGAAGCGAAGTTTCGTGAAGCTCTGAATCTGGAGCCGAAGGCGGAAACGCTGAAGATCGCCCTCGCGCGAGTCATCATGGCTCAGAACCGCGATGAGGAGGCGGAGCGACTGATCGAGCAGCTCGAAGAACGCGGCTTCCTGGAGCCGGAAGCTCAAGCGATCAAGGACGAACTCGAAGTCCGAGCCAACGCTGCCGAGTCGGGAGGTGTCGATGAGGCTCGCCGCACCGCCGCGGCAAATCCGAACGATTTCACGTTGCAGATTTCACTGGCCGATGCGCTGGCCGTCGCGGGCAAGCACACCGAAGCGTTAGAGCTCTGCTTGTCGCTGATCGCTCGCGACAAGGCAGGGATCGGCCCTCAGGCGAAAGAAGCGATGGTCAAAATCCTCGGCCTGCTCGGCCCGGCTTCGGAGCTGGCGGGCGAGTACCGCCGCAAGCTGGCGACCGCGTGGTACTGAGCGATCGTGAAGGCCGACTGACGATCGCCGATTGAGCCGCAAGGAATCGAGTCATGCTGTTTGATACGCACACCAATTTGATGTGGTACCCGGATCATCTCTCCGACGAGTTCGTGAAGTTCGCATGGGAGGCCAAGCGAGCGAAGATGAAGCTGTCGAAAGACGTGTACTTTGCCGGCAGCAGCGTGCAGGAGCAGAACGCCTTTGACTCGCGTCCGGAGCAACTGCTGAAGGCGAGCGAAGGATCGGACAAGGTGATCGTCTTCGGCATCAAGGCTCCGTTTACCGGGATCAACGCCGATCAGGAATTGATCGCGAAGTTTGTCAAAGAGCACTCGGAAAAATTCATCGGCTGGTGCTCGGTCGATCCAAACGATCGGGATTGCGTCGAACAGCTTGAGTATTATGTCAATGGGCTGGGGCTGCGCGGATTGAAGTGCTCGCCGATTTACCAGAACTGGGACCCGCAAGACCCAAAGCACTTGCCGCTGTTCAAGAAGGCCGAGTCGCTGGGTATTCCGGTCAACATACATCAGGGAACGTCGTTCGTCCGGCCGGGGCCGCTGAAGTACGCGAACCCGATTCAGCTTGAGGACATCGCGATCGCCTGCCCGAATCTGCGGATCGTGATCGCTCACATGGGCCACCCGTGGGAGACCGAGTGCATCGTGCTGATTCGCAAGCATCCGAATCTCTACACGAACATCTCGGCTTTGCATTACCGCCCCTGGCGACACTATCAAGCCTTCATCACCGCGATCGAGTACGGCGTCGACCACAAGCTGATCTTCGGCTCGGACTTCCCCTCGGCGACCGCAACGCAGGTGATCGCCGGACAACACAAGGTCAACGACATCGTCGCAGGAACGAACTTTCCGAAGGTCTCAGACGAGGTGATTCACAACATCATCTACGAGAACTGGAAACGGTTCCTCCCTGAGTATGCGTCATGAGCCGAGTGCCGATTCCCTTACCCCGTGGAAGAGGGCTAGGGCGAGGGACGGCATAACGATCGATGTTGCGACCGCCAATAAGCAGTCGCATCTCGAATCGGGAGTTTTCAACAACTCGAATCCCTCATCTGGCCATCGGCGACCTCCTCCCGAGTGGAGAAGGCTCGAATTGATACCGCACGACAAAGGACAACCATGAACACGAAACCGATCACTCCCGCGACCTTGGCGTCGTCGGTCATTTCAGTTCCGCCGCTCGCGCGAAATGCGGATGGCTCGTTCAATCGGGGCGAGAACCGCAAGATCATTCGGCACCTCGAGGCGGGTGGAGTCTCGACATTGCTTTACGGCGGCAATGCGGTTTTGGCTCACGTCTCGATCAGCGAGTACGCCGGATTGCTCACGATGCTGACTGAGTTGGCGGGCGAGAACTCGCTCATCATTCCGTCTGTCGGTCCCGGTTTCGGAATGATGATGGACCAGGCTCGCATCCTGCGCGAGTTTTCCTTTCCCACGGCGATGATGTTGCCGAGCCGTGACGTGCTGACTTCCGACGGCGTCGCGACAGGGTTGCGAAAGTTTGTCGAAGCGACGCAGCGACCGGCGGTGCTCTACATCAAGAACGATGGCTTCATCGAGGTCGATGCCGCTCGGAAATTGGCGAACGACGGGCTGCTATCGTGGATCAAGTACGCGACGGTCCGCGATAACCCGGTCAACGATTCGTACCTGCGGCAGCTTGTCGATGCCGTCGGGCCATCGTTGATCGTCAGCGGCATCGGTGAGCAGCCGGCGCTGCCGCATCTTCGCGAGTTCGGCCTGATTGGCTATACCTCCGGTTGTGTCTGCGTTGCTCCCAAGCGTTCGATGGACATGCTCCGAGCGATCAAAGCTGGAGACTTCGCTACGGCCGAACGAATACAAGCAATCTTCCGACCGCTCGAAGACCTGCGTAACACAATCAACCCGATTCGCGTGCTGCACACGGCGCTGAGCCTCGTCGGCATCGCCGCGACCGGGCCGATCCTGCCGCTGCTGTCGGACGTGTCGGACGCAGATCGACCGAAGATCGCCGAAGCCGCGAAGCTGCTGCTGGCTCAAAACTGAGTGGCACGCCTACGCCGCTCCGCGAAGTTCTGGCAGGCTTTGGCGAGCGGTCATCAAGTGAATGGCTGCCGTGAGGCCGTGCAGAGCTTCGTCGATCTGCTGGGTCTCGCGAAGCATCCGGAGGTTGTTGGACAGCAAGGTTTGAGTGTCAGCCAGTTTCCCTTCGCCGCGAGCGATCGCTTCCAACGAGCGGGCCAAGCCGGCAAAGTCGTCGCGGACGGCCACTGCTTTTTCCACGGTCGTTTGGATAAGCGACAAGTGTTGCTCTTGCTTATCGTCAACCATGACCAGCGATTTTTGCAGCCGCTCGGCCAGGTTGGTGTCGTAGATTTCATGTCGCTGCTGCAAGACATCGAGTGCGGATTGCCAGGACTGCAACTCGTGTTGCTGACGTTGATCAAATCTTTGAAACACGGCTTCGAGCGTGCGTTCCCAGATTTCGATTTGACTCTTGAGCGTCGCGTCGATAGCCGTGAGCGCTTCTTGATTGGCGGACTGCACGACTGACAGGAAGGGCAGAATGCTGGGATCTTTGATCTCGAAGCGGTTGAGGAGTTCGCGTTCGATAAATCGGTCGATCGTGTGGACGATGCTCCGTTCGATTCGCTCGCAGACGAACAGCGAAAACATCATCGTCATCGCCGCGGCCAGAGCGCAAGTCGTCGTATTGAATGCGGAACCCATTTCGCTGACGACGCCGGGTAGGCGCTCAACCAAGTCGTCAAAGGAAATTCCACTCAGGGCAGTGCCGAAGTGAATCACCGTGCCAAGAAAGCCCAAGACCGGCGACACGCCGCTAACGAAACGGATCAGGCCATAGCTGGAGTGCGAGTGCTCTTCGTCGAGATCGGCGAGGTATTGCAGGTGCTCGCGATAGTCGTCGGCGGTTCCTTTTTCGGTGATGAGGCCGAGCGCTGCGGTCAATCGCTGACCGATCTTCGAGTCTTGCAACCATTGCGGCTGCGAGCGAATGCGGTCGAGCAGCACTTGGGCGTTTGTGGCCGGCTCGCGACCGTTTCGCTGAGGTAACCAGTCATGCCGCAACGCGAGGCACTCTTTAGGGAACGCAGCGACTTTCAGCAGCACGTCCATCAGGCCCCAGCAGAAGAGGGAGATGATGACATACTCAACGGCGTGCTCCGTCGTGTAGCGGTACAGCATTGTGTCTCGCAGCGGAGTGAAGAAGACGAGCGAGTAAAAACCGGCCGTCGCGGCGGCTCCCAGCAGAAATGAGAAGCCCATCCCCTGACGGCGAGTGCATTGCGATTGTGATGACATGAATTTGTCCTTCTATGGTCGACTCGGTCATTGCGCCGCAGACCGGCTCCCTTTGGGTGATCCCATGATCGGAGTCCCTTCGGGCAGCGGACGAGCGGCGACGGTGAAGCCTTCGCGATGGGCGAGGGCTTGAAGTTTGCGGTACAGGGCGAAGCTGTCAGGATAGACCCAGAAAGTGATCGTGCTGCCGGGTTCGGCTTTGCGGAGTTCATTACGGAAGAGGGAGTCAGTCCGCAACGCGACTTCGCTGCGTTCTCCCTTCAGGTCGGTCTCGGGAAGGATCTCAAACTGCGACACGCTGGCTCGGATCATGCCGAGTTGCTGTTGCGTCTCGACAACATAGTTGAGGTTCCAGCCTCGCACCGGGCCGACCGAACCGGAGTACTTCTTCAGCCGCAGGAGGACATCCCGTTGCCGTTCCATTTGTGCCTTCATGCGATCGACTAATTCTTCGATGGGGACGACCGCGACGACACTACCCAGGCAGCGAAAATGCAGTTCCAGCTCGTTTTCGCTGATAACTCGGCTGACCGGCGTGATGCGATGCTGCAATTGTTCAATGCGATTGGGCTGATTCTCGGCGGCGGAGACTGCGGCTTGTCTCTTCTTCAAGCGAACACGCACAGAATGGACGGCGGCCTCCAGGAGTTCGGACTCCTTTTGATGGTCGCGCAACTCCGCAGTGGCACCTTCGAGGTTTTCCGCCAGCGCGGCGATCCGGTTGCGTTGTACGGCGTCCTGTGATTGCAGTTCCGTTAGTTTCGAGTCATCGCTTTCAGCCACGACTCGCAGTCGATCAAGTTCTTGCTGCAGGGAATCGGATTGTGACTGAAACGCTGCGAGCTCACGTTCGCGGCTGGCTTTGGCTTCGAGTTCCGCCGGGCTTGGTGCAACCACGGCGGGCGGTGCGGCTTCGGCGATCACAGCTGCGGGTGCCTCTTCGGCGAGATTCACCGGCGCGGTTTTAGCTCGAATTCCGGCGAGAACCATCAGGATGATCAGAATGCCGACGACGTTGGCGACGACGTCGAGGAACGAGTCGGAACCGAATTCCATTTCTTCCCGAGGCTTTTTGCGACAGCTCATCGCGCACCTCCGCCACCCAAATTCGACACGCGAGAGCGGGAAGGATCGCGCGACGGCTTTGCTACATCTGGATCTGAGTCAAGGTACTCGACGTCCGACACGAGTCCTAAATCGAATAACGCGGAATTCAATCGCTGGTGGACCTGCTCGCCGCCGCGGACGACTTCATATTTGATCGTCGGCACCCAGTGATACCCTTCAGCTGCTTTGGACCAATCGGACTGCACGCGGTCCATGGCGATGAGTACTCGGTCGGTGAGGCTCTGTGTCTTCACATCCGCATCGACGGGAATTTCAAATTGTTCTCCAACCATAACTCGCCGGGATTCAATCCGAATGGTGATAGCCTTTTCGACGCCGATGCCGGAATGCGGCATAAGATAGCGCCGCTTCATTTGGGCGATGTTGCTGTTGGCCGAAGAACCATTTGTCGAACCGTTCGCATTGGTTCCGCGAGGGCTGTTGTTGCTCGGTCGAGGGGCTGAATGCGGCGTGCCGGACTGGGCTGCGGATGATCCCGCAACGTCAGTCTTGGAGGATGTCAGTTTCGTTCGCTCGCCGCTGAACGGAAACGGTTTCGAGTCGTCATTCTTGTAGCGGTTCTCCTTCGGCTGCGGCCTCGGTTCATCGGCAGGGGAGTCGCCGGATTGGAGATGGCCCGTCTTCCCAATTTGCTTTCCGCCAGCGCGCCGTTGTTGAGCAGGCAATGATGCCTCGTCGTCGCGAGGCAAGTTGTTTGGCTTTTCGGAAGTCGGTGTCTCATTGCTATCTGCGCCCTGGCTGGCCAGCGATGAACGCGATGAGTCGTTCTGATTGCTTGGGCGAACTGATGATGTCGAAGTGTTGATTGTCGAACGATCAGCGGAGAGCACGCTCCCTGAGGGATCGTCGTTTTGCGGTCCGTCGAATGCGGAGCCGTTGGTTGTGGGGCTCTTTGCCGAATAACCATTGGTCCCTGTTCTTGATGCTGGCCCTGGTTTGAGAACGCTACTTGGTTTTGTGCGGTTGAATCCCGTTGGCGAATCGTCAGTTTCCTGCTGGGCGAAGATTCGTGAGTTGGGATCGAGCTGCAACTGATCTTGTTGTTGGTCTCGATTTCGGGCGAGAGCGATCAGGATCTTGTCACGTTCGGCCAGCACTTGCGTGACCGCGGCTTGGCAAATGTGCTTGGCTTCGGGATCGGGATTTGAGGAATCAATCTCCATGTCGTCGGTGATCAGCTCGTAGCCGTGCGGCACCTTGAGTTGTGCCAGCAAAAGTTTGGCAATGTGAAATGCCGTGGCACCATTGGGTCGAACCAGCAACAGCACATACGGTTCACGTTCCTTATCGTTGAGCGCGGCTAAGTCGGTCTCGAACGAGTCCTGGGGGTTGGTGGGATCGGCACCGGCGGAGTGAAGCCGTTCGTAGGCATTCCAATAGTGGATTAATTCTCGCGACGCGATCAGCAGTGGATTGAAACCGGTCGTGAAGCCATTCAGCTCGGCCGGAGTCAGTCGGACATCCTCCGGCAGGAAGCGAATGCAGTCTTGCGTACACTCGATGAGGATCGGCCGCTTAGTTGTACCCGTGCGGCCGTCGAAGGGCATGAATGCGAACTTGCTCTTTGCCGTCTGTAGTCGTTCGACCGCTTTCGTGAGCCGCTGCTCAGCGTCGGTCAGATCGCTTTGCAGAGAGTCGATCATCGCCTGCAATCGCTGTCGTTCGAAGGCGACCTCCTCTTGCTGAGTACGAATCTCTCGGAGCCGGTCTTCGGTTGAGGCGACTTTGACTTTGGTGCGCATCACCGTCGATTGAGCTTCTGCCAGACGCTTCTTCGACTGCGAGAGCTGGCTTTGCAGAGCGTCGCGCTCCTCGGTCAGCTGTTCGATGCGCGTTTTCCATTCAGCCGTTGGGTCAGGTTCAGGTTCTGGATGGTTGGCGATGACGACGGGCGCGAGTGGTGGTTCCGGTGGTTTTTCGGACTTCAGTCGTTCCTGGATGGCTGCTTGCTTCGCCTTCTCGACCGCAGCGGCTCGGATGCGACTGGTGGCGACCAACAGCAACAAAATCAGCGACCCCATCGTGCAGACCAGCACGTCGAGAAACGGAAACAGTGACACAGCGGCAGTATTGGCTCGGTGTCGGCGGTTCATGTTGCTCCGTCGAGCTGGGTGACTCGCGGGAGACCGGCCGGTTCGTTCGACGTTGCGTAACAATTGCGATCCTCGTCATCGACTGCCGACGACGAGGCTGATTTCGCCCGTGCCATGATCCCCCCTTGTTGCGGTCGGCAACAAATGCCGGAGCGACGACGATGCCGCCGCTGTGACCGCTACGACCCTTAACATCGACGCAGATTTACAGCCGGTTGAACTCAAACCGGGACTTACTCGGAAGTCAGGTTCCTTCGGCGAGTTCCGCCACGGATTTGGTCGGATCGGGGATGCTGGCAAGCGCGAGAGGACAGGGATATCGTCTGGCGAGTTTGGAACTTGGCCTAATCCCCGACAAGGAGTGCTCATGTCCGATGAAAGCCGCTCTTCCGCCGCATCGTTTGAGGCTCCGCATCCAGGTTCCAAGCACATGCCGCGCTGGACGACGGCGGAATTGATCGAAGCTCCGAAGTTCACGAGGCAGAGCATTCTGGCGATGATCGGGCCAGGCTTGGTGATGGGTGCCTCGGCCATCGGCGGCGGCGAGTGGTTATCCGGTCCTGCTGTGACGGCGAAGTACGGAGCGGCACTGTTGTGGGTCGCGACCGTCAGCATCCTGGTTCAGGTGCTCTATAACATCGAGATCAGCCGCTACGCCCTCTACACCGGCGAGCCGATTTTCACGGGCAAGTTTCGCATCCCGCCGCATCCGATGTTCTGGTTGCTGTTTTATGTGCTGCTCGACTGGGGAGCGATCTTCCCGTATCTCGTCGTCAATGCGGCCGTCGTCATCGAAAAGATGTTTATTGGTGCGGAGTTTGACGCCAACACGACGCACTGGTGGCTCCACAAGTTTGTCTCGACCGGCATCTTCTTCTTGTGTGCCTTTCCGTTATTGATTGGCGGCAAGGTCTTCAACTCGCTGAAAGTCATCATGTCAGCGAAACTGGTCATAGTGATCGGCTTCCTGCTGTTCGTGTCGGCGGTCTATTCGCGACCGTCGCACTGGTTCGAAATTGCCTCGGGACTCTTCAAGGTCGGTACGGTGCCGATCAGCGCGGATGAGGATCGCAACGGAAACGGCACGCTTGATCCGGGTGAGGACTTCGACGGCGACGGGCATCTGGACGTTGTCGAAAAGAAACTCCCCAAAACAGTCGACACGGACGGCGACGGAAAGCCTGACGAATGGGAAAAAGACAGCTTGGGCCGTCCGCGCAAGTTTGTCGACGAGGACGGCGATGGAAAGGCCGATGGCCCCAACATCGACAACTTTGTCATTTCGCTGCTGACGGAGAGACGACTTCCGAAAGTCGATTGGGCGCTCATCGGCTTCATTGCCGGATTAGCCGCAATCGCTGGCAACGGCGGCTTGACCAACACTCCAATCAGCAATTTCACGCGAGATCAAGGCTGGGGCATGGGGCATCACGTTGGCGCAATTCCCAGCATCGTCGGAGGCCACGATATCGAGTTGTCGCACGTCGGTTGTGTCTTCAAAGTGACTGAGGAATCGCTGCCGCGCTGGAAGGGTTGGTATCGGCATGTGGCTCGCGATCAGGTGTGTGTCTGGATGATGGCCTGCTTGATTGGCGTTTCGTTGCCGAGCATCTTGTCCGTCGGCTTTCTGCAACGTGGTATGGAGGTTGATGGAGACCTCGTGGCGGCGATGACTTCCGAAGGGATGGCGAAAACGGCGTTGAACCCCAATCCGGGAACATTGGCCGCGCTGCCGTCGATGTCTTGGCTGACGGGACCAAGTTGGTCGTCAGGGCTGCGCATTGCGACTCTGTTCTGCGGCTTCCTCGTGCTGATGACGAGTATGATTTCGACTGTGGATGGTTTCATTCGTCGCTGGGTCGATGTCTGCTGGACGGCGCTTCCACAACTCCGAACGCTCGACACGAAGTTCATCAAGTACGTCTATTTTGGCGTGTTGGTGGCGTATTCAGTCGCGTGTCTCTCAATCATTTGGTTTGCTGGTAGTGGAGCGGCCAAGGTCTTCCAACTGGCGACGACCGGCTACAACTTCGCGTTCGCGTTCAGTTGCTGGCACACGATTGCCGTCAACACGGTCCTGCTTCCGCGAGAACTCCGCCCGAGCCTCCTCATCCGTGTGCTGATGGCGTTCGGGGGCGTGTACTTCTCATTTCTCGGCGTGATGGGCGTGCTCAAGTTTGCGGGCGTTGTGTGATTGGAATTCGCAGAGACGAATGATGCTTCCCAACCCTGCGATGGGTTGCGAAACTGCCTCTGAAACTTTTTCTGTCCCTGCGGGGGATTGCATCTTTTATGTCGGGAAGTCAGCCAACTGAGGATTCTGCTGAGATAACTCCGCTTGAGCCGGAGAGTTTGCAAAATGCTTCCGGCCCAACCGTCCCGAAGGAGGTCGCGACCGCTGCACTCGCCAGCGGGTTTCAGGACATTTTGGGCTATCTGAATTTCTCCGGCGGCAAGCCGGATGTGAAATTTCAGGATCGGCTGAATCGTTGCCACCCAGAATGGGGCTGGCCGAATCCGTGGGATTCTTTTGAGACGGCGCTGATCGCACGGCTGAGCGAACTGGAAGCGACGTCTGCGGCGTTCAAGGATTCGGCACAGGCTCGAGCGGTCCTGCATTTGACCTTTCACCAATTGTGGCCGGCCTATCGACGGCACCACGCAGACTTGCTGTTTCATCTCAGCGATGCCGACTTCCAACAGCCGCTGTTTCTCGCTCGGTTGTTTGAGGCGGTGCTCGTCCAAGGTTCTCCGTGGGACGAGACTGAGCGGATTGTCAACGGTGCATTGGAGTCGCTCAACGACTTCATCGGATTCCGGCCGGTCGCGGTGCTGGAAAATGACCGCAAGATGGAACCGTATCCGAAGGAGCGGTTCCGGCCTGTGCCGATCTATTTTCAAGGAGTTGGTGCGGGACGCGGGCCGTATCAGGAACTCATCAAACGGACGATGGAACTGATGCAGGGGGTGCCGGCGAATCTGTTGCAGAATGCCTACTTTGATCTGCGGAACCTGGAAGAGATCGCCTGCGACGTCCGCGCTCACGATCACAATCATCCGGTTTACAAGCGGACGAACTACATGTTCGGTGAGTGGGATCCGCACCACATCGACAACAGGGGAAACTATCGCCGATTCATCCTGCGGAAGATCATTCTCGACTCGCTGCTGAACTGGATGGCTGAGCAGACCGATCAACCTCCGGAAGAGTCGCTGTTCGACGCCGCGTCGGTGCTGTGCGGTACGATGTTGATGGCCTCGGCAATCAGTGGCGCGGGACCAGACACACACGACTCAACCATCACGCTGACCTCGCTGTTGCCGCGTGTCGCCCGGCAGCGCGACGCGTTTTATGAACGGCTGCTCGACGACGCGCAAGGGGAACGAGCCGATCGACTGCGAGCCGCCGCGAAGAAGACGCAACAGCCATTCGGTCATGTGCGGCAGTCGCTGAATCTGTATCTCGCAAATTATGGGGCGAGACAGATTCAGTACCGGCAGCTCGCGGGTTTGTATGCCATGCTCGGCCAGCCACAGGCCGCACGAGAAACTGCGGCGGTGATCCCGTCAGTCGCGGCACGGTTTGCTTGCGAGGTGCATTGGCGAATCACGGCGGCGCATCGACATCTGAGCGAGGGACAACTCCTGCCGGCGGTCTCGTTGATTGCCGAAATCGAGGATCATTTCAAACGCGGCATCGAATGCGGAGCGTTTCCCGATCCGTGGAACATTCTCGGCTTCCAGGGACAGTTCCAGTTGTTTTCGTCGCGTGAGGACAGCATCCCCGATCAGCGGCTCGAAGAATTGCTGTCGATCGTCGAGCAATACCTCTCGGTCTATTCGCGAGCTTTGGGCGAGTCGGCGGCACAAGGTGACCGTGAGTTAACGCGGCGGCTTTCGGATTGCTTCCGCACATTTGCCGAGTATTGGGATCAGTTTGCCAGCGTCACGGTCGAGGACATGCCGCACGTCGCCGGTCGCGAGAGTTGGGAATCGGCCACGCACGTTGCCGACGTCCTCTCTGAATGGCGGGCGGCGGGTGAGGCGGCTGGCGATGTGAGCTTCTGGCGGCGACACATCGACCGTTTCACGACGGCCAAGTCGTACGCGCTGGTCGTGAAAGCATTGCTCGAAAAAGAAGACTACGTTGCTGCGATGGCGCTGTTGATGCAGTGGCTCAGCCAGAACGACGAGGTTGGCATCGAGTCCGGTTCGTACTCATTGCCGGCGCTGTTGACCGAATGGATGGCGCAAGTCACGGCGGAACTGCCCGACGGCTCGCACCCCGACCGCTGGCCGCTGATTCGACGGTTCTTCGCGTATCTGGAAGTCAACGCGGGTGAGTTCTGGGATGTCCCGGTGCTTGATGGCTTAGCGGGTGATTTTCCCAAGAAGAAAACGAAGCCGAAGCTCGGACAGGATTCGCTTGACGAAGACCTCGACGACTTCGATGACGATAGCGCGTTGCTCGATTCGGACGACGACGTCGACGATGATGACAACCCGTTTCGCAACGCCTACGAGGATGTCTCGTTCAAAGACAGCGCGGACGACGGTGTCTCTGGCGAATTGATGGACGACGGTGCCTCGACCGGTTCGACGGAAATGGAGTACCTCAGTAAGGCTTTGGAGCCGCGACTGAAGTTCACAGTCACGCTGGCGCAAGTCTGGCAGATGGCGGTGGCCTGTTTGATGCGCAATCCGCCGGCTGGGCTGCAACGGAATCCGAAAGAGGCTCGGCGACCGGATCTCGAAGATCCGCAGTCCGTCATCAGCAGCTGGGTCAAACATCTTGGCGAGATGCAGACTGGGCTCCGCAAATTGATGGGGGCGCTTTGGGACTTTGAGATTGCAACGCCATCGGGCGAGCATGACTCGAATGTCGAATATGACCTGCAACTTCAGACGAAGCTCTACATGGTGCAGACGGTGATCGCCGCGCAGCTCGCGTGCCGAATCGGTGAGCGTGGTCTCGGCTGCTTCTTACCCGGCGGTGACAATCGCAAGAAGTCGAAAGCGGTGAGCGAGGACCTGCACATGACTGCGCTGTACCGGGCGGTCCTGCGCGGCGATGTCGATGAGGTCAAAACGACACTGCCCGGCCTGCTGACGACGCTCGCCCGCAAGCCGTTGCTGTACGTGCCGTTGGATGTTGGTGGGCATCCCAAGCAAGTGCTCGCCGCGCGGTTGTTGCAATCGGATATCCGTTTCCTGCTCACGCAACTGCCGCGATTGGGACTGCTGAAAGAGACGTGGCATCTGCTGCGAACAGCACATCGCATGGAAAAGGCTTCGCGCCCGGGGGAGATGGCTGTTACCGAGTTCGACCGGTTGTTTCGCACGGCGGTGAAATCTTCGGCGGAAGCATTGCTTCGTTCCGCCGAAACATGGCAGAACGGAACCTTCCCGCAAGAGAAGCTGGTCGAATTGCTGCATCACATGCTGAAGCCGTTCGTCGAGGAATGGGTCAGCCACAGCGCGACAATGCGACTCTCGGCCGTCGAAAGCATGAAACGCGATGCGATCTGGGACGAGGTCCGCGAATTCATCACCAAGTATGGTGCGGAACTCTTCCACGCCAAAATGCTGACACTCGGTAACGTCCGTGCGATCCTGCACAGCGGCATTCCGTGGTTCTTGAATTTCTTGGCCGAGTCACAAGACCCATTGCGTCCCAGCCCGCTGCTGGAGGCTCTCGACAATGGTGCAATCGAAACTGATCACGTTGTGCATGTGCTTGAGCTGATCTACACGACGGTCGTGGATAAGTTCGATCGTTTCCTCGAATACAACACGACGACGACGCAGTCGGACTACGGCGAAAAGTTTTTCTTCCTGCTCGACTTTTTGCGCGTCGAAGCGGACTACGACCGCGACGCTTGGAACTTCACTCCGCTGAACCTGGTCCATCAAGTCCTTTGCAACGGGAATCTGCAAGAGGCCGTCGCCGCCTGGGAACGAAGCTTCGAGAAACGGGCCCGCGAGTCTTCCGCTGGACACCTTCGGCGACTGCACGCCGCCGAACGCAAATACGGCATGAGGCTCCCGGCCGTCAGCGACCGGCTCAATGAACACTTCACCAAACCGCTCGCTGTGAATCGAATGCTGGCGCACCTTCCGCAAGTGGTCGCCGACGCGCAAGCGCAACGCCCCGAATCGCCAGCCTTCGACGCACTTCGTCGCGAGATCGACACCTACCTTTCCGACAGCACCGGCTCCGGCATTGAGCTTCCCGCCTGGATGCAGAACCTGGAAAAGGAAGTCTTGCGGCTGAACTTCGCAACCCCAGCCAATTCACCGGCCGAGGCAGAGTTCGACGTCACGCCCCGAAACGTCAGCCTAGACGAGGTCAGCAAACAACTTGACACTTGGCTGCAACTCACGCCTCGTAAGCGGGGAACCAAAAAGAAGCCGCCCGAGCCGCCGGCGTAAATCGTTCCACCAAGATTGATTTGTCAAAGAGGCTTTGGCAGAACAACGAACGACAATTAACCCATGATCTCGCGAATCGGTTCCGCCCCTTCGACGCCGACAAGTTTCTGATCGAGGCCGCCGTAAAAGTACGTCAGACGCTCCGGGTCAAGTCCGAGTTGATGCAGCATCGTGGCGTGCAGGTGTTTGACGTGGAACGGTTTCTCCACCGCTGCGCTGCCAAGTTCGTCGGTCGTGCCAACAGAGATCCCCCCTTTGACTCCGCCACCAGCGGCCCACATCGTGAAGCCATAGGCATTGTGGTCACGGCCGGTCCCCTTCTCGTATTCGGCGGTCGGCTGTCGCCCGAACTCGCCTCCCCAGACGATCAACGTTGAATCGAGCAGGCCGCGAGCCTTCAGATCGGTCAGCAGCGCGGCGATCGGTTGATCGGTCTCACCGGCGTGCAGGTCGTGGTTGTGTTTGAGATCACCGTGAGCATCCCAGTTGTCGTCGTTGTGTGCTCCGCCGGAGTAAATCTGCACAAAGCGAACACCCCGTTCAACGAGCCGTCGAGCAAGCAGACACTGCCGAGCGACTGTGCCGCAACGTTTGTCGTTGAGACCATACATCTCTTGGATGTGCCGTGGCTCCTGCGAGAAATCGACCGCCTCCGGGGCAGACGACTGCATCTTGAAGGCGAGTTCGTAGCTGGCAACGCGCGCTGCCAATTTTGAATCGTTGCCGAGCCTCGCGGCGTGGTCGTCGTTGAACTCGCGCAGCGTGTCAAGCAAACGCCGCTGGCCTGCTTCGCTCAATTCGGTCGGACGAGCCAGGTCCAGAATCGGAGTCCCTTGCGAGCGAAAAATCGTTCCCTCGTACTGCGCCGGCATGTAGCCGCTGTTCCAATTCTTGGCCCCGCTGATCGGACCGCCGCGTGGATCGAGCATCACGACGAAGCCGGGCAGATTCTCGTTCTCGCTGCCCAGGCCGTAGTTTACCCATGAGCCAATGCACGGCGAGCCGCTCTGCACCTTGCCCGTGTTCATTTGCAACATCGCCGATCCGTGAATCGGCGAGTCGGCGGTCATTGAGTGCAAGAACGCGATGTCATCGACGTGCTTGGCGAGATTCGGAAACAGTTCGCTGACCCAATGGCCGCACTGCCCGTACTGCTGGAACTTCCAGCGTGGTTCAACGATCCGTCCCTGATTCTTCTTGCCGCCACGGCCGAAAGTTTTGACGGCAATCGTTTGGTTGTCGCGGCCAATCATCGACGGCTTGTAATCAAATGTGTCGATGTGGCTCGGACCGCCGTACATGTACAGGAAGATGACGCTCTTGGCTTTGGCGTCGAGGTGCGGCTTCTTCGGAGCCAGCGGATTCGCGAAGGCCGGCTTGCCGTCCGCGGCCTGTGCAAAAAATGGCTGGTCGAGCATTCCGGCCAATGCGACACCGGTGAACCCAGCTCCGGTTTGCCACAAGAATTCGCGGCGAGTGCGTCCACAGAAATTGATCGTCATTGTTTTTCTCCAAGTCCGTGTTCCTCTGTGTCTGTGTGTTTCCAATTCTTACACAGAGAGCACAAAGGGCACAGAGAAAACTCAATCGAGATACACAAACTCATTCAGGTTGATTGCCAGCAGGCAGAAGCGTCGCAGCGCCTCATCGGCGGAGACGTTCTCTTGATGGAGGTTGTCCTCCAGAAACTTCACTCCACGAGCGATGTCTCGCTCGGTCGGTTGTCGTTGCAAGACTCGAGTGAGTCCTAATGTCACGCAGGCTGTCGAGTCAGTTCCCGCTTCGCGTCGCAGGCTGGCGGCGAACAATGTGGCTTGTTCATTCGCAAATGTGCCATTGATCAGTGCCAATGCTTGCGACGGCTGCGTGGTTGTGAAACGGACAGGGCAGGGGGAGTCTGGATCAGCGGCATCGAATACCGTCAGCAAGGGCACCGCCAATGACCGCTTGATGTGGACAAAGACGCTCCGCGATGCGGCCTCTTCGGCGGAAGACTTCTCCCAGCCTCGACCTGGAACGGATTGACCGGCGAGCACCTCTCTTGGGATCACCGGATAAATGCTTGGGCCTTCGGACTTTTTCAGATTCAAGTTGCCGCTGACGGCGAGGATCGAATCGCGAACCTCCTCGGCCGAGAGACGTCGCAAGTCGAAGTGTGAAATCCAATCGTTCTCTGGGTCTTTGGAGGCGATGGCGCTGTCTGCCTGACAACTCATCCGAAACGCAGTCGACATCACGATCAACCGATGCAGCGGTTTGAGCTTCCACCCACCGCGAATGAACTCGCCGGCGAGCCAATCAAGCAATTCGGGATGAGTTGGCGGCGAGCCCATGTAACCGAAGTTGCTCGACGAGCGGACAAGGCCGCGGCCGAAGTGAAATTGCCAGACGCGATTGACCATCACGCGGGCCGTCAGCGGGTTCGTCGGCGAAGCGATCCAATCGGCGAGCACTCGGCGGCGGCCGGACGATTCCGAGCCATCGCGCCGAGCCGGCAACTCCGGCGGCTTCGAATTTGCTGCAAGCAGCACGGACGGGAACGCCGGTTCAACACGATCCCCTGGTGCCTGCGGATTGCCTCGTAGTAGCACAAACGTGTCGCGCGGGTGGCTTTCTTCCTTGATGGCGAGAGCTTGTTCGAGTGACTTGGGGCGCTCACGCTCGATTCTCTCTCGCTCGCGATGCAGTCGCTCGTAGTTGTCGTGCTCCTCCATCGAGATCAGTTTGCCTCGCTGTTTGCGAAGAATCTGGCGACGCTTGCCGTCGAACTTGAAGTCATCGATCTCACCGCCGGGGAGTTTGTCTTTGATCGCGTCTTCGAAGGCGGCGATCTGTTTTCGAGCGTTCGCCATCTGGCCTTCCCAATCGGCAGTCGCAGCGGCGTGTCGGTTTCGTTCGGCCTCATTGCCGATGAATCTCAGGATCTCGTTGTCGCCGCCGTACGGTTTGATGCCGTGGAAGAAGGCCAGTAGCGAGTAGTAGTCGCGCTGTGTGAACGGGTCGATCTTGTGGTCGTGGCAACGCGCACAATTCGCCGTCAGGCCGAGCATCGTCTGCGATGTCGTCGCCACGATATCGTCGAGTCCATCGTAAAACGCCAGCGGCCGATCGGCTGGTTCGTCATCCCACAAGCCGAGCCGATAGTAACCGGTGGCGATGATCGAATCGGGAGTGATCTCGTCGAGTTCGTCACCAGCCAATTGCTCGCGGAGGAAGTGGTCATATGGCTTGTCGGAATTGAATGAGCGGATGACGTAGTCGCGATATCTCCAGACGAACGGTTTGGGGTTGTCTCGCTCAAAGCTGTTGGACTCGGCGTAGCGCACGAGATCGAGCCAGTGTCGTGCCCAGTGCTCGCCGTAGTGCCGCGATTCGAGCAAGCGATCGACCACCTTTTCGTAGGCGTCCGGCGAGTTGTCGTTCACAAATGACTCGACTTCTTTCGGCGACGGAGGCAAGCCGGTCAGCGTGTAAAACAGTCGCCGCAGCAAGGTCTCCTTGGAGGCCATTGGCGCGGGACGAGCTTCGTTCGCTTCGAGTTTCGCGAGTACAAAGCTGTCGATCGGATTTGCGATTCTCGATTTGTAATTTTTGATTTCGGGAATTGTGGGTTGCACGACCGGTCGGAACGCCCAGAAGTTGCGAGCCTCATCATCGACGACCGGTATCCCGTGAGCTTTCACCGCCGCTGCTGCGGCCTTGTCTGACCATGCGAGTCCCCGCGTGATCCACTTCGTCAGGATCTCGATCTGAGCCTTCGGCAGTTTTCCTTTCGGCGGCATCATGAGGCCGTCGTAGTTGATCGCCATCAGAATCAGGCTCTCGTCGGGCTTCTTCAAATCGACCGCCGGGCCACCCTCGCCACCCTTGAGAATGTCCTCTCGGCTGGTCAGCCTCAGTCCACCTTGCAGCTTCTTTTCCGAGCCGTGACACGCGAAACAGTTCGCCTTGAGAATCGGCAATACCTCCTTCTCAAAAAACGCGACATCGGTGGCCGTTGGAGTTTCGGCCGACAGGCCGTTCATCCACAACAGGCTGAGCGTCAGTCCGACGCCGAAGAAACGGATGTTTGAGGAAATCATGCGGAGACCTTGTCTTCGAATCTGTGCCGTGACCATTCGCAGGCACGAATCTATCGCCTTGAGGCGGTCTAGCGATACCCAAATGGACGGCTGGCAATCGTGACATCAAGGCTTCACAATTCTTCCATGACGACGTTGATCTCACGCGAGTTTTTGGGTTGGGAGCGACCGCTGCTGGAGTCGGCGGCGGAGTGGCTTGCCCAGAATTGCGCGGGATGCGACGAACTGGATCTCAGCGGCGTAATCGTGGTCGTGCCGGGGCGGCGGGCGGGGCGGCGGTTGCTGGAATTGCTGGTCGCTCGAGCGGAGAAGGAACTCCGACGACTGACTCCGCCACGCATCGAAACGATCGGAAAACTGCCGGAAGATCTGTATTCGTTGCAGCGGCCGCTCGCGAGCGATCTTGTTCAGCAACTGACGTGGGCCAAAGTACTTCGTGAATCGAAAACAGACCAGTTGAAGAAGATCGTGCCGCGACCACCTGCCGACGATGATGTGCTGGCGTGGTGGGCGATGGGAACATTGCTGTGGAGACAATACCGGGAACTTGCGGCGGACGGTTGCGATTTCGGTGACGTTGTCAAACTCGGCCGCGATGAACCGGGGAGTGTCGAAGCACTTCGCTGGAAAGGACTGCACGCCCTTCAGACGGCGTACCTGCGAAAGCTCGATGAATTGAATTTATGGGATATGCAGACCGCGCGGCTGGAAGCGATCCGGCGTCGCGAGCCGCAGACGGATCGCGATATTGTGTTGGTCGGGACGGTCGACATGAATCAGGCGACGCGGCAGATTCTCAACCTTGTCGCGGTTCGCGTCACGGCGTTGATCGCCGCACCGCCGGATCGAGATGACTGGTTCGACACGCACGGCTGCTTGTTGCCAGAGCGGTGGTGCGGATCGCCGATCGACATTCCGTTGGAGCGGATTCGTGTCTGCCAAGGACCGACTGAACAGGCGGAGCAGGTCGCTCGTGAGTTGTCCGCGTTGGGTGCTCGATTCCGAGCCGACGAAGTCGTTGTTGGTCTGACGGACGAGCGTCAGGGGCCGTTCGTCGAGCGGCAGCTTGCGGCGTGTGGCGTGGCGACTCGGTGGATCGAAGGGACGAAGGTGTCGGATTCCGGCCCCTGCCGTCTGCTGCTGGCGGTCGCGGAAGTTTTAGAGCGGGGGCGATACGAAAGCTTCGCGTCGCTGGTACGGCATCCGGACCTTGATGCATCCCTCGCCGGTCAGGTGAATCTGGAAGCTCTCGATGAAACGTTCTGCGATCACCTCCCGTTGGGGCCGGATGTGCTGCTGTCAATTCTGGAGCAGCCTAAGACAACGCAAGCTCGGTGGCGAACGGGACGAAACGGCCTGTCCCGCGAAATGCTCTGCAATGTCCGCGATTTGCTCGCGCCGTTGCGGATCGCGGCCCGACCGTTGAACGCCTGGGCCGAACCGTTAAGAGCGTGGTTGGCGTCGATCTACGGCGCGCGCAAAGTCGACGAATCGTCGCGCGAAGGCCGAGTGTTGGTCGCCGCGCTCAGGGAACTCAGCAAAGTCATCGACGAGTTGGCAAGTGTGCCGCCGTCCGTTGCTCCCTCGGTTGCAGCGGCCGATGCGATTCGTTGTGCCGTGCGACGGATGTCCGATGAGCCAGTTCCTCCCGAACCCACGTCCGATGCAGTCGAACTGCTCGGCTGGTTGGAGTTGCCGCTGGATGACACGCAGGCGGCGATCGTGACCTCATTCAACGAGGGCTTCGTGCCGACGAGTTTAAACTCCGATCTTTTCCTCCCGAACGGTCTGCGGCGCCGATTAGGGCTGAACGACAACGCTCGGCGATACGCGCGCGATGCGTACGCCGTGACCTTGTTGCAACAGACCCGACGCGAGGTCGTGTGGTTGGTCGGTCGTCGCGATGCCGATGACAACCCGCTGCTCCCCAGCCGCCTGCTGTTCGCAACTGATGCTGAGCAATTGCCGGAGCGTGTGCTGAGGTTGATGGGAGACGAAGCCGAGAGTCGAGAGACAAAAGACGAGAGTGGAGAGACAAGAGGTGAGTGTTGTGCACCTCACGAAGTCCTCAGTCCTCGGTCCTCAGTCCTCACAGTCCCCCGGCCCGATCGGATCGCCGACTTGTTCGGCATGTCGGATTTGCTGAAGCCGGTGCGTGAGCTGACGCTTAACGTCACGGAGTTCAAGTCGCACATCGCCTGCCCGTACCGATACTTCTTGCGGCATGTGCTCGAACTAGGATCGGTCACTGATCGTGCGGTTGAGCTGGACGCCTTAGCGTTCGGCAACGTGCTGCACGATGTGCTGAGACTGTTCGGTGAGTCGGACGTTCGGGATTCCGATGACGAGAACCGTTTGCGGAAGTGTCTGCAGCAATTGCTCGACAAAGTGGCGAACGAACGGTACGGACCGCGACGCCGAGCGGCGGTCAACGTGCAGCTCAAGCAGATGGAGTCGCGGCTGGAAGTCTTCGCGACGTGGCAGGCGAAGTGGCGACGCCAAGGATGGAAGATCGAATGTGTCGAACGCTCGATCCGACCACAACCGCACGACTCGCCGGCTTCCTTTCAAGCGGACGATGTCTCCGTCTGGTTGCACGGCCGATTGGATCGGGTCGATCGCAACGAGGCGACCGGAGTCTGCGCGATCTTCGATTACAAGTCGGGAGAGCGAGGGGATTCTCCGGAACTGAGTCATCGGAGTAAAGGGGCCTGGATCGACCTGCAATTGCCGTTGTATCGGCATTTGGCTCGGAGTCTCATGCTGTCGGACGATCCGGTCTTGGGCTACATCAACCTGCCGAAGGACTTGACAGAAGTCGGTGACGCATTGGCCGAATGGTCGCCGAACGATTTGGCGGATGCGGATGAGCAGGCCAAACAAGTCGCGTTGCGGATCGCACGCCGGGAGTTCTGGCCGCCGACGTCATCCGCGCCGAATCAGTTCCGCGACTTCGAGGACATCTGCCAAGTCAATGTGTTTAGTGCCGATTAAGAAACCTAGTCGTCGTTGCTCCGCGTGAAGAGCCGAACGTTTCGCGATCACTGGATTCCCACGCGATCCCAGTTGTGTAACAGTCGGGCTCATCAGGCGGAGCGGCGATGGTTTTAAAAACGGAGTGACTCCACATGCACCCGGCCGCGAAGTGGCTGCTGATCGGCGGCCTGCGGTCGTGCTTGTTTTCTCGCCCGGCCACCTCGGTTGCCGATCTGGGCGAGCATGTCATCTTCCCGGTCGGTGCCGTCAATCCTCTTGCTGAGTAACGGATCCGAGGGAATGTCTTCGT